>Ga0078894_10003834_pt1 | contig 11447 bp, 2 predicted proteins | sample LauGreSu1BDMLBSD_2_FD_67506 | JGI IMG/M metagenome (GOLD analysis project Ga0078894, IMG submission 67506) | Freshwater lake microbial communities from Lake Michigan, USA - Su13.BD.MLB.SD (version 4) (version 4) | ecosystem: Environmental > Aquatic > Freshwater > Lake | place: Lake Michigan, USA... | reverse complement strand
GAAGCATTGAAGTTGTGGGACGCAGTGGAGACGTTGGCAACAACATCCGGCATGGCAGAACTGAAGCGCTCACTTCGCGCTCGCCCCAATTTCAACTAAATTTCTTTAGGCAATTTTCCTTATTTTCAATTAGTTTTGACAAAAAACTTGCTAGTAATTGAATAACTTTCATTTAGTTAAATACTGAGTTTCTATGCTTCCAATATGAAGCGGATCTTTTCAGTTTTGATCTCCACTCTTGCTGTGTCGTTGCTTTCCTCAACTGTTGTAAAAGCAGCAGATCCCGCGCCTCCGGGGGCCGTGTCTCAAATTACGCAGGTCTCAAAGAATGCGACAAGTCTTACGGTGTCTTGGAACGCACCTTCCGATACTGGGATGCTGCCAATTGACGACTACATCATTCAATTCAAGACCTCAAATGGAAGCTGGTCATCTTTTCAAGATGGGGTTTCAGCGTCAACATCGGCGACAATTACTGGACTTGTTCGAGGTTCAACTTACTTTGTTCGGATTGCAGCTGTTAACGCATTGGGGCAAGGCCCCTATTTAGAATTACAGCAGGGACTGATACCTGCAGTTGCCCCATCTGCTCCTACAAATGTGCAGGTTCAGGGAACCTTCTCATCTTCTCAGTACTCATCTGTCTCGAGAACTATTTCCTGGACAATGCCTGATGATGGTGGACGTCCGATTTTGGACTATGAAATTCAATTTTCCTCAGATGGTGAGACTTGGTCAACATTCGCAGATGGCGTCTCAAGCGGCACAACGGCAACGGTAACTGGACTAACTCGTGATTTGTTCTATGGATTCCGTATACGAACCAAAACGGATGAAGGTTTCAGTTCGTATTCGAATCAGCCTTGGTTCAAACATGTTGATGCCGCCGAGTCGTATGCCTGTGCTAACTCCTTTGATGGGAGAGTGTTTTGTTGGGGTGATGGAACACAGGGGCAAATCGGCCGAGGACCCAACTATTGGTCGGTTTCTGCTCTCGAAATTCCAGGACTTTCGGATATCGCCGAGATTAGTTCTGGAACATCTCATGCTTGCGGGCTTCGTCAGACTGGTCAAGTCATGTGTTGGGGAAGCAACTCCGGAGGCCGATACATAAGTGGTGGTTCTGCAACGTACTCGGGCCCAGTCTTGGCCGCAGTATCTGGAGTAAGAAGCGTCTCTTCCGGTCATACAGCAACTTGTGTAATTAAGGATGACAATACGGTGGCGTGCATCGGAACATTGAACGGTTCGACTACATATCGTTATCTCGATTGGACTCAAATTACTGGAGTTGATGATGCCGGCGCCTCGATAGCAGTTGGATATGGCCATGTGTGTGTCGCTACGACGAGTTCAGGAGTGAAGTGCTGGGGTAACAACGATTCTGGGCAATTAGGTAACGGAACAAATACGCCAAGCGCTTCGGCTGTATTGGTTTCTGGGTTAAGTGGAGTAACAGATCTGTCCGTTTCGGTGTCGGATTCGTTCGGCGGGAGTTGTTCCGTTTTGCAGGATGGCACACTGAAATGTTGGGGCAGTAATGCAGGTTCAAGGTTTATCGGACAATCGCCATGGACACCCACAACAGTTTCTGTTGGTGTTCCTCTCAGGACAGTGGATTTCCACTACCGGACCGTCTGTGGAGTGAGTCTTCAGTCGGTGCCATATTGTTGGGGGTCAAATTCATATTCAAGCGTTGGGTCCAACTCGTTCCGCTACAGCGAAAGTGGTGGGGTAGTTAATGGAACACTTGATCCAAAGATTGCATCGGTGACTACTTCTGTAAGAAATGTAAGCGCTGGAGTTCAGTTTGGATGTGCAGTCACTACTGCCGGTGCGATTTGGTGTTGGGGGCGAGACTCTAGCGGTCAAGTTGGTTTTACCAGTTCAACTGGAGTAAACGGAGCTCGACCACGCGCATTGGATATTGGCTACGTTGCGTCATCACAAATCATTTCTACGGTTCCAAGCTCTCCGTCGCAGGTTAGTGAAACTTCGCACTCAGAGAATTCAGTTCAGATTAGTTGGAATGCGCCGAACGATGACGGAGGGGCGACAATCTCTGATTACGCCATTCAATACTTCAACGGTAGTTCTTGGATAGATTTCAACGATGCAGTCTCGACTCTGACTTCGGCAACAGTAACGGGCCTGCCTCGCGGCGTGTCATATCAATTCCGCGTTGCTGCGGTTAACTCTCTCGGTCAAGGGGCATTTTCTGCCACCTCGAGCTCCTCAATACCGGCTGTGGTTCCGAGGGCGCCACTTTCTCTGAAATTTGCGCGTTGGACAGGTGGCTTCAGAACTGCGAGTGCTGACTTGTCTTGGACATCGCCAGACAACGGTGGTCAGTCTGTGACTGACTTCAATGTTGAATATCGAGTGTCGGGTTCTCAGACTTGGAGCACATTTAATGACGGAATTTCAAGCAATTCATATGTATCGGTTACTGGGCTAACTAGATCCGTAAATTATGAATTTCGTGTTCGCGCTATTAACGCTGAAGGTGCAGGTCCTTGGACCTACTCAAGCACAGAGTTTATTTCTGCTGGCGGTTCGCAGGCCTGTGTTGTTCAAGTAGATGGCCAAACGAAATGTTGGGGCGCTAATGCGTCGGGTCAACTAGGAGACGGCACCACTCTTTCAAAATCTTCTCCAGTAACAATGGCAGGTACTTCTCGTGGTGTCGCAAATACGGTCGGTCAATCCCATTCGTGCGTGCTGACTGCTCTAGATCTTGTCTACTGCGTTGGTTCAAATAGTTCAGGTCAACTTGGGGACGGCACTGGTGTGCAGTCATCCTCTCTAGTTCAAGTGTCTGGAATTTCTGGAGTCTCGAAAATTGCGGCCGGCGGGTCGACGTCTTGCTCAATTGTTGTTGGCGGAGCGGTGAAGTGCTGGGGTGCAAATTCTTCTGGTCAGCTCGGAAATGGTTCGACTAATGACTCTTTGGTTCCTGTATCAGTGACTGGTGTAAGTGGTGCAACATCAATCGCCGTTGGTACCAGCCACTCATGCGCGATTGTGGCTTCTGGGGCAGTTCAATGTTGGGGCAACAACGCATCCGGACAGCTGGGAAATGGGACTACAACAGATTCAGCGACGGCCGTATCCGTCTCTGGTTTAAGTGGCGCAATTTCCATATCGGCAGGTGGTTCAAGTACCTGTGCAGTGCTTTCAAGTGGAGCAGTGAGGTGCTGGGGAAGCAATGCTTCACGACAGTTGGGGAACGGATCTGCAAATTCTTCGTCGGTTCCTGTCGCGGTTACTGGAATTTCTTCAGCAGTCAAGGTGGTCTCTGGGTCTAGCCACAATTGCGCTCTACTTGCAGACTCGAGAGTGCAATGTTGGGGCAACAACGTGTCTGGACAGTTGGGTAACGGCACCACAACTAATCAAGATGTACCTGCTTTTGCCACCGGAGTTTCAAATGCGATTGACATTGCCACAGGATCACTATTTACTTGCGTTACCAAATCCGTTGGTGGAGTTGACTGTTGGGGTGCGGGTGGTTCTGGTCAATTGGGTGATGGCCTCAACTCGTCAAGCAATTCATCGGTAACGGTCACTGGTATCTCAATTGTTTCAGTCCTTGTCCCAGTCACCGGTCCAAGCGCTCCACTTTCGCTAACAGAAGTCTCACACAGCGATACTCAAGTTGTTTTGAATTGGACCGCACCATCGGATAATGGTGGGTCGCCCGTGACGGATTACAAGATTGAATATAAGCCTGCAGGTGGAAGCTGGGCTGTATTTGGTGATGGAGTATCAACATCAACTTCGGTGACCATCACTGGTCTTACGCGAGGTACGAAATACACATTCAGGGTTACTGGAGTAAATGCAATCGAAGATGGAGACATATCTCTGGTTTCCGTTGAAATCACTCCATCGGTAGTTCCTGGAGAAATTAGGTCGCTTCAATTGTTGACTTTCTCCAATAGTTCGATTTCTGTCAGTTGGCTGGTGCCATTGGATGATGGTGGGTCGCCCGTCACGGATTACAAGATTGAATATAAGCCTGCTGGTGGAAGCTGGACGATATTCAATGATGGCGTTTCAACGTCGACGCTAGGGGTCATTTCTGGACTCCAACAAGGAACGTTGTATTCCGTTCGAGTGTCTGCAGTAAATGCAAACGGTAGTGGATCATCGTTGGCTCTCAGTTCGGATGTTCGTCCAGCAACTGTTCCTGGACTCGTATCTGGGTTGCGGGTTGACAGTTACTCTTCATCCGCGATTCAGATTTCTTGGACTGCTGGCACTGACGGTGGTGAGTCCATCACGGATTACATAATTGAATACTCAACTGGAACAGTATGGACCGTCCTTAGTGACGGAGTTTCAACTTCTACATCGGCGACAATCTCGGGTATCGGCGTTGGGCAGCTTGTACGGGTTCGCGTGAAGGCACAGAACTCGGTAGGTATTGGTTTTCACGCCAGCCTCTTTGATGAGGGTTTGAGCGGTTTTGACATGTCGGGACATACTTGCGCTGTAGGTGCAAGTGGATCCGTTTGGTGTTCTGGTCAGAATTCGTCAGGACAGCTCGGCGATGGAACAATCTCGGCGCATTATCAATTCAGTCGTGTCCCGAGTATTTCTGGTGCAACGAAAGTTGCGACTGGGTGGGACCATACCTGTGCGATTGTTGCACTTGGTGCTGTGAAGTGTTGGGGAGCAAATGCCACAGGACAGCTCGGCGATGGAACAACTACGACTTCTCGTAGAGCTGTAGCTGTGTTGGGTGTTTCTGGAGCGATTGAAATATCTGCGGGGCGCGGGTTCACTTGTATTGTGCTGAACTCTGGTGCAGCTAAATGTTGGGGAGACAATTCACAAAAACAACTTGGAAATAACTCTTCAGCGACTTTCTCTACGACAGCCGTGGACGTTACTGGAATTGCAACCGCTAACAAGGTGGCAGCAGCTCAATACACGGCGTGCGTCATTCTGTCGGACACGACTGTGAAGTGTTGGGGCGACAATCGATATGGTCAGGTGAGTAACGGTGGGACGGTATCCCCAATAACAACCCCAAGCACTGCAAGGTTCGGTGCATCATCTAATTTGCTGGACGTCACGTCGATTTCGTCTGATCCATTTGCCGACGTGTTCTGCGCAGTAACTGCAACTACCCGTGGATGGTGTTGGGGTACGAACGGGGTTTACCAGCGTGGCAATAACACCACAACGGCAAATCCATATATGACGTCGCCGAATGGCCTCACAACTGGAGTGCAAAGTATTGCGGTTGGAGGGGGCCACGCTTGTGCGTCTGTCACCGGTGACGTCATCAAGTGTTGGGGTTACAACGTACAAGGCGGTGCATCTGGTGGTGCATCAAGAACGAATGTTCCGATTCCGACAACGGTCTCTGGAGCCAGTGGGTCAAACGTGTTGCTTGGGATATACAGCTCGTGTAGTTACACAACTGCCACTAATTGGCAATGTTGGGGCCTCAATAGTTCATTTGAACGTGGCGACGGAGGGCCTGATGGTGGTGGACCGTATTCAGTAGAAGTTTCTCGCCAAGCACTTCTCGTTGTAGATAGACCGAGCGCACCTTCATCGTTGCAGGTAACTGCGTACTCAACTTCAAGTATTTCGCTTTCTTGGGCTGAGCCAACATCTAATGGAGGAGTTCCGCTTTACGACTACGTGATCGAGGTTAAAGAATCCACAAATTCTTGGGCATTGATCAATGACGGAGTGGGTACTTCTCGTGTATTCACTTGGAATTCAGCGACCAAGGGTTCGAGTTATCTATTTCGCGTTTCTGCAACAAATATTTCTGAAATTTCGAGCGATGCAACTACAACTTCTAATTCGGTAATTGCTCGTGTGGTTCCGGGAAGTCCGACACTTGTCCGAGAAACTGGTCATACTGATGCTTCGTTGACATTTGGTTGGACTGCTCCAAGTGATGACGGTGGTTCTCCGATAACTGATTACAAGGTTGAAGTCCAAGTTGCTGGTGGGAATTGGAGTGTCTTTAACGACGGTGTTTCAACTTCTACGTCAGCTGTTGTGACTGGGTTAACACGGGGTTCGCGTTATGCGGTTCGGGTGTCGGCAGTCTCAGATGAGGGAGCAAGCGTCCCAGGGTTGTCAGAAAAGTTTTCTTCATTGTCGCTTGGCCGTCATTCATGTGCAGTTATCGCAGGTGGAGAAATAGCCTGCTGGGGGAACAATACTTTCGGTCAAATCGGTGTCCCTCCGACTACGCCTATCTATCAACAAGTCCTTGTTCCTGGGATCTCCAGTGCAACGAAAGTTGAAGTTGGAACCGACCACACTTGTGCGCTACTCGCTAATCAAACTGTGAAATGTTGGGGTGCAGGCGCGCTCGGTCAACTTGGGAATGGATCAAATGCGGCATCATTTACGCCAGTCACGGTTTCCGGACTCTCCGGCGTAACCGATCTCTCCAGTGGAAACGAATTTACCTGCGCAGTAAAGAATGACGGGACTGTTTGGTGCTGGGGCCGAAATGACTATTGGCAGGTGAACAACGCTAACTCCACCAATTCAAATGTTCCAGTTTCGGTTCAAGGTTTGAATGGTGCAACAGTCGTTGAGAGTGGAGATTTCTTTGCATGTGCAATCATTACGAACGGACAAATTAGTTGCTGGGGGCGTTCGACAGATGGGCGCTTAGGTAACAACACTGGTGGTGTCGTTAAATTCTCAGGATCCGGCACGGCACTGACTGGGGCTACATCTCTAAGTCTCAACTCGAGCAATTCAAAAGCATGTGCGGTGTCTATCGGTTCACTTCGTTGTTGGGGTTCTGGTTTCGGGAATACGGCTGTGTATGTAACCAATCTGATCAACAAAGCAACGATAGTTTCCGTGGGCACTCAGCATGTTTGCGCGACATCAAACGGTGGAGTCGCATGTTGGGGTGACAATAACCCTGGGGCGTTGGGATCTGGGAACAGAACTTCAATATCTGACTGGACCGTGACTCAAGCCAGTCCTCCGGCTAACTCTCCCTATTACTCAATTGCGTCGAATTCTGGAATAGTAAGTGTCTATTCGGGTCACGGCGTCACGTGCGCAAATTCAACAGTTCAGATGTATTGCTGGGGCGATAATGATTTTGGCCAAATGGCGCGTCCAATTAGTTCAGATGTCACGGATGATTGGCTATCTCCGACGCCTGTTTCATCTGGTCGATGGTCAGTGCCAACTGGTCGTGCGGCAGCCGTCACAGAACTAACTGAAACGCATTCCCGCACTTCAGTGACCGTTGGTTGGTTGGCACCAGCAGATACAGGGGGATATCCGATTCATGACTACCAAATTCAGTATCGACGTCAGTCTGATTCAACTTGGACGACTTTCGATGATGGGCTGTCTTCATCTCCGTCCTCGTCCGTCACTGGATTATCGAACGGTCAGCAGTATTCGTTCCGCATTGCTCCGATTACAGCTGATGGGGTTGGCCAGTTCTCGTCGGAGATTTCGGCTTATGCGGCCGGCAACCCGACAGGGGTTCTTAATCTCGATTCCCCAAGTCATACAACTACTTCATTTGATTTGAGCTGGTCGGCTCCTGCAGATGACGGTGGTCGCGCGATTACTGATTACATCATCGAATACAAGGTGGCGAACTCGTCGACGTGGTTAGTCCTCAACGATGGGGTCTCTGCTGGGACGACTGCTTCAATTAGTGGATTGACGCGTGGCACTGAATACAACGTTCGAGTTACTGCACGTTCGGCGAACGGTGATGGAACCGTGACGCAGATGGCAGGCGTTGTGATCCCGGCTACGGTGCCCGCTGCGCTTTCGGCCGTCTCAGTCTCTGCCCCAACAACCGGGGGAGCTCTCTCGGTTGCATATGCGGTAGGCGATAATGGAGGGCGCGCGATTCAGGCAATCTGGTATCGAATTGATTCGGGGGTTTGGGTAAATGCCGCATGCTGCTCATCTCCGCTTCAAATTTCAGGTTTGACGAATGGAACGAGTTATTCAATTGAAGTAAAAGTTTCTAATGGCGATGGTTTCTCCCCAACGACTTCGGGGCTGACTGCTACTCCTTCGGCGACGCCATCCGCTCCCACGATCACATCGATAACTCGACCGGTGGGAGGGTCACAGCTCTCAGTTGCCTTCACAGGTGGTGCAGACAATGGTGCTGCAATATCGGGATACGAATTCAGCGTAAATGGTGGTGTTACTTGGTTTGGGCGAACAGATGGCGGTGGCACATCGTCGCCATTAGTTATTTCGTCTTTGGTAAACGGAACGACTTACCAGTTGCGATTGCGTGCAGTGAACATCCAAGGGTCCGGAGTTGCATCAACCGCCCTCAGCGCAATCCCGGCTACTACTCCAGGTGCTCCAACAATTACCCGCTTGGAGCCTGCCGATGGACAACTTGCAATTGTGATTGGGGCTCCTGTCAACAACGGTGGCGCTTCGGTGAGCAATTACGAATACAGCCTTGATGGTGGGGTGAATTGGATTACGCGAAGCCCTGCCAGTGTTGTGTCGCCGTGGTCAATCACGGGCCTCAGTAACGGAACTGTCTATTCGATTATGTTGCGTGCAATAAATGTTCAAGGAATAGGCGTTTCTTCAGCATCAGTGAGTGGAACACCCGCTTCTCTTCCATCTGCGCCCACTATTTCATCAATTTCACGCCCAGTTGCCGGTCAAAGCCTTGAAGTTGCATTTCTGGCGCCACTTAGTAACGGTGGCGCACCGCTGACTACTTATCAGTACTCACTCAATGCAGGTTTGACGTGGACAACCCGTTCGGATTCTCAAACCGTATCTTCACCACTCCGAATTTCGGGACTTGTGAACGGGAATACGTATCAAGTTGCCATTCGAGCTCTTAACGCGCAAGGTGCTGGAATCGGATCATCGGTTGTAGCTGAGACGCCTGCTGGGGTACCGACTGCGCCAAACATCTCGTTCATTACATCACCGGTCAGTGGTGAGCAACTGGATATCTCGTTTGTTGCTGCTGGTGCCAATGGGGCCGAAGTAAGCACCTATCAGTTGTCATTGGATGGTGGTACAACTTGGGTTGACCGTTCAGATGGCTTGACTACCGAAAGTCCAATTTCGGTTGGGGCTCTCGTGAATGGACAGGCTTACAATGTTCGCGTCAGAGGGGTTAATAGTCAGGGGCAAGGAATTGCCTCCACTTCTTTGGTTGCTACTCCTGCCACAAGGCCAGATGCCCCAGTCATCGCTTCGCTGGCTGCTGGTGAATCGTCATTCCGAATTACGGTTCGAGTGACGAACACTGGTGGGTCTGCAATTACCAGCTACGCCTATTCGATAGACGCTGGATCGACGTGGACAAGTTGGACCGCATCAAGCGGCGCATCTAAGACCGTTCCTGCCACTGTCGGAATGAGTTATTCCGTGATTGCTCGAGTGGCAAACAGGCAGGGGAATAGTCCAGCCTCAGATGTTTCGGTCATTCGCGTCGGAGATCCACCCGATGCGCAGACAACTGGTGCTTCAGATGTCACTTCAACTACCGCTGTTCTCGCTGGCCGAGTGACTGCGAACTTTGCGTTGACTGAAGTTTCAATGCAAGTCAGTACTCAATCGGACTTTTCTTCCGATGTTCAGACTTTTCCGGCGGGCAATGTATCGGGTGTCTCTTCATCGGCAGTGTCGTTGAAAGTTGTTGACTTGCAAGAATCAACTGTCTACTTCTATCGAGTGCTGGCATCAAACGCTTTAGGTCGAACTGTTGGTGCAACCGTCTCATTTGAGACTTCGGCACCTGTTGGCGTTTCAATCGAAGATGGAGCTGACTACACAGACTCTCCGCGTGTGCTTGTGAATCTCTCTTGGCCTCGGGCGGCCATGGCGGTCTTGCTTTCGAATGATGGAGGCTTTAGGAACTACAAGAGAATTTCCTTGAGTAAAACCACTACATGGACGCTTGCTTCAACCGGAAGCGAGCGGTTGCCAAAGACCATCTACGTTCGTTATGTGATGAGTGATGGATCAAGGTCAGAGACCTTCACAGATGACATTATTCTCGACGAGACTGACCCGACAGTTGGTCAAGTTTCAGTTAGACGAGTTGCTGAAACATCAGTCAACGCACTATCGCTTTGGTCTGCAAAACTTCCATCAGTCAGAATGACAGTCTCCGCGTCCGACTCAAACTCTGGTTTGGATCGAATCGAAGTTAAAAGTGGCAGAAAATCGGTGAGATACTCTGTTGCGCCTAGGTCAAAGAAAGTTTCAATTGTCCTTACAACTCAAAAACGAACAGTCCAAATTCGATCTGTGGACAGAGCAGGCAACACCTCAAAGTGGAAAACCGTAAAACTCCCGTAGTTTTACCTACAGTTGGAGATTTACGTTAGGCCTTCTTTAGGGCGTCAATCACTGGCATCCAGGTTTCTGGGTCTGCCTTATATGGCGCGTAGAAACTAATGCGGCTAATCACGTCGCTGTATCGACGGCTGAGCTCTGGCGCTACTTGAGATGGTTCGCCAACAACGGCGAATGTGTTCAGAATCTCATCAGTGATGAGATCGCCCATCTCTTGCCACTTGCCACCTTTAGACAATGTGTTGAGTTCATCTTGTAGTCCGCCCCAACCGTGCGCTTCAAGAACGCCACGGTATGCAGGGGTGGAGCCGTAGAACGCAATTTGTTGACGCGTGCCAACTGCAGCCGCCTTCATTTGTTCTTCAGTAGTACCAGTAACAACAAACGATGGTCCGACAATCTCGAACCCTTCCATTGTCTTGCCGGCCTTTGCGCGACCACGTGCAAGTGCGGGAATGGTGACTTCGCGTAGATACTTTTCCGTGGTGAAGCCGTGACACAAGAAGCCATCGCAGACTTCACCAGCAACTTCTGTCATCAATTCGCCAACGCCAGCGAGATAAATCTTTGGTGGACCAAAAGGTGACAACTCCTTTGCGTCTGGCGTGAAGAAAGGTGTCATCAACGTGTGTGTGTAGAAATCACCGCGGAAGTTCAACTGTGTTCCGTTTTGCCAGCAATCCCAAATGGCGCGCATTGCCAGAATCATCTCGCGCATACGTGCAGCTGGATGACTCCACTCCATAGAGAAACGCTTCGTAATGTGTGGCTTAATTTGGCTGCCAAGGCCCAACATGAATCGGCCCTGTGAATAGGCCTGCAAGTCCCAGCCAATGTTTGCAAGTGTCATTGGGTTGCGTGCGAATGCAACTGCAATAGATGTTCCTACTTCAAGGGTTGACGTGTGCTCTGCACCAAGAAGAAGAGGGAAGAAGGGGTCGTGTGCGGTCTCTGCAGTCCATGCTCCGGCATAACCAGCCGCTTCTAGTTCCTTTGCAGCTTGCGGAACCTTTGTGAGATCGGATCCAAGTCCTCCGTCAACCTTCATGTCATTCTCCTAATTGTTGGTCGCGCAAGAACTGCTCGACTTCTGCGGCTAGTTCATCCACTGAAGGGATGTCTGC
>Ga0078894_10003833_pt1 | contig 11447 bp, 10 predicted proteins | sample LauGreSu1BDMLBSD_2_FD_67506 | JGI IMG/M metagenome (GOLD analysis project Ga0078894, IMG submission 67506) | Freshwater lake microbial communities from Lake Michigan, USA - Su13.BD.MLB.SD (version 4) (version 4) | ecosystem: Environmental > Aquatic > Freshwater > Lake | place: Lake Michigan... | reverse complement strand
TTTACACCTATGCCTATGGAACTTGGAGCAAACAAGTAGCTGAATTCCCAGATAAATTAGGAATAAATGAGCCCGCAATTACCCTTGTTTTATCGAACTAAAAATAAAATTGTATTTTTGTGGGTAAGATAGACACATATAATGAAAGACATTAAAAACATTTCGCGCTCTAGAGCGCAAGAGTCCTCGGCAGCTATTGAGCGACTGTACATTACCATGAGGCATTTATTTAACAGAGGTTTTTACAAACCGATGGGTGTTTCTGGAGAAACTTTGAGAGACGCATTATTGGCGCTTCGACCAGAAATTTACGGCTCTATTGCCGAAGAAAAAGTAGAATTAAACGGATTGTTGTATGTTATTGAACGATTGCCTGTAGGTATCGAGCAATGCCGTTACATCAATTTAACTTCCGATGAAGGCTATTCGAGTTCTCATTTTACAGCAATTGTGCCGCCTAAAAGAAAAAGAAATTGCTACCGCATTGACGACGAGCAAATGAATATCGAAATCACGCGAGGCCGCTCGGATATTTATGATATTTTAACCCACTTAACCTTTATTTTTATCGAATCGCATAAAATAAAAGATCGGGTTTTAATTGATGAGGAAGGGCGACTAACTAGGGATTGGGAAAAACTAGAGCAAGTTGTGTTGCACAATAAAAAGCTTACGTTAGTTGAGCGCGAAAAAGCAATTTCACATGTTTCCAATATTTTAGGCAGAACGTTTGCCGAAGTAAAAGCCATCTATAACGATTTTGGAACTACCGAATCGCCAGAACGTTTTTTACACATTATTTATTGGTTAGGAAAACTAGCCATTGAAGAAGTAGTTGATAACAACAAACGAACCATTACTTTCAGTCCGATATTACGCGAACGGTTAGGCCATCACATTTATGGCGAAATATGGGCCAACCACATCAAAGAAGTATTGGTTAAAAACCAGTTGATTGAGCGGCCTATTCATATCATTAGTGCCAACATGCACAGTGTGATGAATTCCATTTTTGCAGAACCAGTACTCGGAAAAAAATACAAGGATGCTGCTGATTTTCAGCTATTTGAGGATTTAAGCAGTTCAAATAACAAAGACCTGCGCAAGAAAGTAGAAGATTTTGCGTTACAACAAGGAATGATTTCGTTGCCGGACACCTCAGGAACCAATATTGACGTCCAAATTTTTGATACGGCAAAAATAGAGCTGTCAAAAACGGCATTTGCCACAGCGAATTTGGGCGATAAAAAGCCAGTTTTGATTGTGATGGATTATGCGTTTGGCGAACAAGCCTACGAAACAATAGATGAGTTATTAAAACCGTATAAAACCGAAAAAGATAAAATTTTCATGAACGTAGAATCGGTTTCTATCATGGGAAAAGCTGGAATTTTAGAGGGTGGCAAAGGCGATATTATGATACCTACCGCTCACGTGAATGAAGGAACGGCCGACAATTATTTCTTTGTAAACGAATTAACCGCAGCAATGTTGAGCGGAAACGATATCCCGGTTTTTGAAGGACCGATGATTACGGTTTTAGGCACTTCCTTGCAAAACAGAGATTTGTTGAAGTTTTTCCACGAATCGACATGGCAAGCCATCGGGCTAGAAATGGAAGGTGCCTATTATCAAAAAGCCATTCAATCGGCTTCAAGAATTAGAAAAAGCATAAATCCAAACGTAAAAGTGCGATATGCTTATTATGCTTCAGATAATCCGTTGGAAACAGGAAGCACATTAGCTTCGGGCGGACTCGGAACAACCGGGGTAAAACCCACCTATTTGATAACGATCAAAATAATAGAACAAATTTTTAATGTAAAAAAATAGTATGAGTACAAATTCTCAAGACCAGGAAATTGATTTGGGCCAAATCGGAAAAGGAATTACTAACTTTTTTCAAGGGGCAATAAATTCATTTTTTAAATTTCTTTATTTTCTAAAAAAGAAGTTGATTGTATTAATTGTGTTGGGCGTTGTGGGTATTGTCGCTGCTCTTTTAACAGGATCAAAGCGCTATACGCATGAAGTTTCGGTCGTTCCGAATTTCAAGAGCAATGAATATTTATACACTAAAATAGCACAAATTAATACCAAACTGAGAGAAAAAGACAGTGTTTTTTTCGGTCAAATAGGGATACAGCATTCGGATCGTATAAAGAAAATTAAAATAGAAGCCTATCCCGCCTTATTCCCTTTTGTTAATGATAAAGAAAACGAAAACAACTTTGAATTGATAAAATTAATGACCGAAGAGGGGGGTGTCGACAAAATTATGAACGATGAATCCATCGGAATAAATTATTACCACCACAAAATTACAATTACCTCTGAGGGAATGCTTCCAAAAGAAGCATTTATTTCGCCACTATTAAATTACTTGAATACGAGCACTTATTTTGAGACACAACAAAAAATAAACCTCAAAAACGTTCAAGATAAAATAACATTAAACGATTCGTTGATTGCTCAAATCGATAAAATCATTGGGTTGCTTTCTTCTAACAGTTCAAACGCAACCGTTTCCATTTCTGAAAAAAACAGTTTACCTCAATTGGTCCAAAAGAAAGACGAATTGATATACGCAAATCAAAGTTTCCGTTTAAAGGAAAGCAATTATGATAAAATCATCAAAGAAGAAAGCAGCGTTATTAACATTCGTAAATTTGATCCATTATTACTCAACCCTAAAGTGTTTTTACCACTTTTGTTAATTTTTGGTTATTTGACAGGTTATGCCTTGTTTAACGCAGCGAAAAGACGCAACAAACAATAACCCAGGACGCTTCAGACCAATAAAAACTCAAGGATAAATAGCGTATGAAGCAACTCCTATTTTTTTTGTGTTTTTCTTTTTTTTATTCTTTTTCTCAAAAAAAAACTAGCAATTATTTTGATGCGCAAGTATTAAGAGGAAATATTTACAAACACAGAAATGATATTGCTCATTTAATTTCGGGTCATCCCGACGGTTTTTTACTCAGTTATAATTGGAAAACCTACGGAAAAAAAGAATGGCATCAAGCATACAACTATCCCGATTATGGTATTTCGTATCAGTATATTGATTTCAAAAACCAATATTTAGGAGTCAATCATGCCTTAGGGGCGCATTATAATTTTTATTTTTTTAATCGCCAATTGATCTTTCGAGTTTCACAAGGAATAGGCATTACTTCGTCGCCCTATGATAAAGTGAAAAACAACAAAAACAACGCCTTTGGGTCCAAATTAATGGACAACACCTACTTTTTAGTACAGTATAAAAAGGAAAATATTCTAGAGAATTTAGGCATACAAGCGGGTTTTTTGCTGACGCATTTTTCTAACGGTCGAATCAAAGCGCCAAACAGCGGTATCAACACTTTTGCGTTTACCCTTGGACTCAATTATGGAGGGCCTGAAAAGCAAAAAATCAAAGCAGATTCCTTACCCACAGCTGCTTCATATGCAGAAAACCTAAAATACAATATAGCATTTAGAACAGGTTTATCGGAAGGGCCCGTGCCTCATTTAGGACAACGTCAATTTTATCATTTTGGGGTTTATGCCGATAAACGAATTGGTCGAAAAAGCGCACTTCAATTTGGTGCCGATTTGTTTTTTTCGCGCTATTTGCAAGACTACATTCGTTATGTTTCAGTGGCCTTTCCAGAAGGGCATGAATCGTATGCAAAATCCAATACCGATTACAGACGAATAGGGTTATTTGTCGGACACGAATTGATTATTAATAAATTAGCCATAGAAACCCAATTGGGGTATTATGTGTATAAACCCTTTGATTATGAAATTGATGGCTATCAGCGACTGGTGTTTAAATATTATTTTAATAAAACGCTATTTACGGGACTAGGAATAAAAACACACAATGTTAGAGCCGAAGCGATTGAAGCCTCTATTGGTGTCCGATTATAAGATGAAAAAAACCATATTACATATCGTAAGTATTTGTTGCTTGAGTTTAGTGACAGGTTGCGGGCTTTCTGAAGATTGTTTTAAAGGCAATGGAGCTGTTGTTATTCAAACGTTTCCGCTTGAAAATTTTACCAAAATAAAGGTCTATGAAGGCATTGGGTTGGTGGTAAAAGAAGGCCCTGCTTATGAAGTAAAAATAGCGGCACCACATACTATTTTAGAAAACATTGAGGTAAAACTTGAGGGAGATATGTTAGTGGTAAAAGATCGTTCTACCTGCAATATAGCAAGGGATTATGGACAAACGGTTGTGTATGTTACGACGCCATTTTTAGAAGAAATTCACAGTAAAACAGAACAAGATATACTAAGTGATGGTGTTTTAACGTTTCCTGAATTGAGGCTTTATTCGGTGGACATAAGCGACGGAGCGGGTACGGGGGATTTTAGGCTAAAGTTAGACACACAATTAGTTTATATCGAGAGCAATAACGTTTCTAATTTTTATGTTTCGGGAGAAACAAACCGATTAATTGTGTTTTTTTCATGGGGGAATGGTATTTTTAACGGGGAACAACTGCAAAGTAATTTCATCGATGTGTATCATAGGGGATCCAATGATATAATTTTTTTCCCCATTCAATCAATTGTTGGAAATATATACAGCACAGGAGATATTGTTTTGAAAAACCGCCCAATTTTACCCCCAAATGTTGTGCAACATTTTTCAGGGAGATTAATAATACATTAATTAGATGTGAAAGCTGTATTTTGCCCATTATTTTTAATATTTTTGTACAGAATAAAATAGGTTAATATGAAAAAAAGTAAAGTATTGTTGTTGTTAGCTCTTGTTTTTCAATTGGTTTCTTGTGAGACATCAAAAAAGACAGAACAACCTGAAGTGGTTCAGAAAAAAAACATTTTTACCATTGAAATCAATATGGTAAATAAAGAAAAAGACGTAATTTGCTTATATTATAAAGACAATACAATTAGTTTTTTTAATGATGACATGGCAATCTATAAAAATATAGAAAAGAGCGACGTGCCGCAAACGGTTATTTTTGAGTTGCCAGAAGATTTTTTACCCAACGATTTTCGATTTGATTTAAGTCATGAAAACAGCAATCAGTCGATGACGGTCAATACACTAAAATTTTCACTTGCAGGCGAAAGTTTCGAAATAAACAATACCGAATTAGAAAAATATTTATCACCTAATGAAGGTGTTGTTTTTGATTCTTTATCACGAAATTTTACTTTCAAAAAAGACACTAAAGGAAATTACGATCCCTTCTTAACTACTACCGGACAGTTTTATCCTTTACTAGAAAAATTAGTTGGGATAGGTGCTTTTCAACCGGCAGTAAATTAATTGAAGCCAATAATTCAAAATACTTGCCAATAACCCTGTCAAATAATGTATATAAAAATAAAAACTCTTTTGGTTGAAGGGATAAAGAACAATAGTTTTTTCACCTTATTTTTGAGATTATCTGGGGTTCTCTTCATTTTTTTAACCACATTTTTATTTACCAATAATTATGCATCAGAAGTAGTAGGGCAATACGACTTTATACGCTCATATTTTTTAGTGATTGGCTCATTAATAATGTTGTCTGCGGATCAAACCATTTTGTTTTTTATTGGAAGATATAACAATTCGAAACAAGCAATAATTGATATTTATAAGAAACTTATAGGCGTTATTATTGTTCTATACCTATGCAATAATTTATTTTTTTTTGGGGTTTTTAAGTTTACGACGATCCCCATTAATGCCGTCACAAAAGAATTAATAATAAAGGCAAACATTGTACTTTTTTTCTATTGTATATATTTAATTAATATTGAAATATTAAGGGCTTTAGAGCGAACGTTTGTTTCGGAAACATTTAGAAATGTAATTAAATATATCCCATTAATGATCGGTTTTTTAATTGTAAACCCAACAATAACTCCAAGTCTTATTGTGGATTTTTTCATTTATGGATTCTTATTTATTGCAATTTTATCTTCAATTGTTTTACTTATAGTATTTAACAAACACAGCGTTACGCACCATGCGGAATACACAAAGGACTCCTTTAAATTTATTTTAAAATATTCTTTACCCATTACATTAAGCACCGTATCATTGTATTTATTGTCCAGTATAGATGTGTTTTTTTTAAAATATTATTTTGGGGATAATTATGTAGCCTATTATTCTGTTGCATTTAAAATTGTCTCTTTTATTAGCGTAGCAATTAATGCAGTAGGTTTATCTGTGGCAACTTCAATGGCGTTCAATTATAAAAACAGAGCGATTAGCAAGCTAAAGGAAACGGTTGCTTCTTCCGCTAAGCTCATTTTTTATTTCTCGTTATTTTTTTCTGTAGTAGTTTTATTATTTAGTAAAGAAATAGTAACCCTTTTTGGGAAAGAGTATTTAATTTCAAATGAAACATTAATACTACTAATAATTGGCAATTTAATCGCATCAATAGCCGGAAACACCTATATGTATTTATTGATGACGGACAAGGGCAAAATTTTAGGAAGATTAATTTTTTCTGCGGTTATTATTAACGTATTATTAAATACCTATTTAATTCCTCGACATGGTTTAAACGGCGCAGCAATTAGCGCAATTGTATCCATACTGTTTTGGAATTTTTTAGGTGCATACTATGTTTATAAAAAAGATAACATAAATATTCTTTTTAGATTTTAATGAAAATAATTTTAAATAAAAACCATTATTTTTTTATTCAATTGGCGTTCTTATGCCTTTTGGTTGGAATCGTTTGCTCATTTATTTTGCCTTCAAAATTTTACAATGATGCCGTAATTATTGTGAATGATTTTCACAACGAAATTGGATTTGTAGGCAGTTATCCATTTACAATATTGTTTTACAAGTTTACACTCTTAAAATTTATTCCCTACTTTTTAGTAGCGATAATTCAATTGCCTATACTCTATTTTGTGCTTTATAAAATTGGAGTCCCCCTAAATTTTAATCGTTTAAATACTAAGAATTTTTTAGTATATATTGGTTTTTTCTTAATTGCATTATTCATTTGTATTCCCTCTAAAGAATTCATTAATTTTATTTATTTATCCCTAATTGTCTTTATTTTTAAAGATAAAAAATATAGCGTACAAAAAACACTATGGTTGTCGTTTGCTTTGTTTCTCATTTTCGGGTTGTTTTTTAGAAGCTATTATTTATTTGTTCCAGTTATTGCAACATTAATGTACTTGTTTACTTTCATCAAAATAAACAACAAGACGATAAAAACAATCCTATTTTCTATATTTATTGCAGTTGCAATGTCCTTTTCTTATAAATTAATTATTGGTAAATACATTTCTGAGAGCACAAGAGAAATGCATAATTTAGAACGAATAAGATCCGATGAGGCCCAATCTATGATCCAGTCGCCAATACCGACAGACTCATGGTACGGTGAAACGTTTGGGGTTTTCTATGGATATGTCTCGGTTAATATTCCATTAAATGCCATTCATCAACTTTTAAAACCCCAAGTAATGGCCTTTATAATTTGGCAATTATTTATCTTTTATCTTTTATATTTACGGTTTCAGAAATGCGTCCAAAACAGAAGTGCATTTCACTATGAATTGTGGATTTTCTTATTTATTTTTTCTTATTTTGTAGTTCAAGGCATGTTTGAACCCGATTTGGGTTCGGCAGTTCGCCATAAAATAGGAATATTTCCGTTAATTTATTTTGCTATTTATTATGATAAATTCAGTATTAAAAAAAGATAATGTTTTTTTATTTTCTATTTTAATAATTGCAACAGCGTTAGTTTTTAGAAAGCTTTCTACAATATTAATAATATTATTTTTGCTTTACCTAGTTTTTAATAGAAAGCATTTTTTTAAAAGTAATCCCACACAAATCAAACTTTACATAGCAATTATTAGCATTCCATTGTTGCTAGAAGTTCTTTTTTTCTTTATGAACGACAATTTAATGGAGGGCTATAAATCTTTAGAAAAAAGTATAACTTCCGTTCTCATACCTATAGCATTTCTTTTCAATTATAAATTATTCGATCCAGAAAAAACGCTAAAACGCTATGCAATATTAACTTTAACGCTGTTGCTTATTTTTTTATTTGGATTTATCGTTTTTAGGAATGATTATTTCATAAAATACTTAAATGGAATACACCTATGGGAGATGGGTTATGAATTTTCAAACTTTATTGGAATCCATGCACCAGCACTAAATATGTATGTCTCTTTTATTTCTATTTATTTTTTATACACATTTATAACCGAAGCTAAAGAGCATAAATTTTCTAAAAAAACCGCATTGTTTTTTTTGTTTTTTATAATTGCGTTTTGTTTTTTATTGATCATTAACACAAGAATAGCACTGTTTACCTTTCTAATTAATTTGATTATTCTTTTTTTTACTTTTGATATTCAGAGAAAATTTAAGATAATTTTGTTTTCCATTTCATTTGGACTTTCGCTTTCTTTATTCGTCTTATTTGCATACCAATTTCCGTATACAATTGAAAAATACACAACACAGATTACAGGGAATTTAGATAAAATTGGCAAACTTGATGAAATTCCCAATCCAGAAACGACTGTTTATAGTAGCTTAGTAACCAGGATATCAATTTGGAAATCTGCAGTAGCATTAGGAAATAAAAGTTTCTTTACAGGACATGGAAGTTCAGATGCAAAAACGGAATTAACTAAGTATTACGGAGAAACTAATCAGCAATTTTTAAAAAAATACGGCTTAATTACTCACAACCAATTTTTAAATTATTATTTAAAATTTGGAATCCTTGGATTTATGGGTTGTTTAATTTATTTATGCTATCCACTCTATATTTATATACAAACAAAGAAGAGTATTGTATTGTTCTTTTTTGTAAATTTTTTCATATCAAATTTGACCGACGATTATTTAAATAAATTTGACGGCATAGTATATAGTGCTATTTGGTATTCGATTTTTACCTATTATTTAATTCAAAAAAAGGATGACTAAAATAAAAGTTGCTCATATTCTTCATTGCGTAGGTGGAGTAGACGTTTATCTTCGATTAATTCTAGAAAATACCAATCCAGAATTAATTGAAAATATTGTTATTCATGGCATTAATGATACTACAAGACAGTTTTATAATCAAAATAAAAATCATGTAGTTAACTATAAAGTATCTATTTTTAGAAAAATCTCAATAATAAATGATGTTTCAGCGATTATTAATACCTATAAAATAGTCAAGAAAGAAAGGCCCAATGTTATTCATTGTCACAGCGCTAAAGGAGGTATAATTGGAAGAATAGTCGGACGATTATTAAAAATTAAGGTGCTCTATACACCACATGCCTTTTCTTATCTCAGCGCCGAATCAAAATGGAAGCGTTGGCTCTATTTATTCATTGAAAAGCAATTTGCCAATAAAAACTCTATATTATTACCCACTTCAACTTCTGAATTCAATAGAGGCATGAATGAGGTTGGATATTTTCTAGAAAACATAAGGCTATTTACCAATTCAATTCCACAAATAAACATTTCTACAGAAGCTCCAGTTTTTAAACCAGGCTCAAACAAATACATTTGTTCGGTAGGAAGACCTTCGTATCAAAAAAATATTGAGTTAATGATTCAGGTAGTATTTGAACTTCGAAAAACAACGGCTATTGATTTAGTAATTATTGGGGTGGGCCATCATTCAGATCGCCTAAAAAGTGTTAAGCAATTGATCACAACACTAAACCTGGAGCATTGTGTTACTTTGCTAGATTGGACAGAACAAAAAAATGTGTGGCATATTATTCAGCAATCTCAGCTCTATCTTTCTACTTCTAGATATGAAGGCCTGCCTTATTCTGTTATAGAAGCATTATCATTATCAAAACCTTGTATCGTTTCTGATTGTGATGGGAATAGAGATTTGATAGAGAGTGACTACAATGGTTTTGTAATACAAAATGAAAATATTCTGGAGTATGCAACGAAAATAAATTTACTGTTGAACGATACAATGTTACTGCAGCGTTTTTCGGAAAATGCAATAAAAAGTTTTAAGAATAAATATGATCTAAAAAAAAATATTCCGATTCTTGAGCAAATTTATATTGATTATTCATTAAAATAAGATATTTTTGAATGATCCAAGTAAAAGCATGAAAAATAGTCTGATTAAAATAATACAGAAAGAAAAGTTTAACCCTTCGATAGTAGGGTTTTTTATTAATCAAAATTTTAATATAAGACGCCTTTTATATCAAAAAATCAAAAAATTTGCTCCTGAAATAAAGGGTAAGATTTTAGATTTTGGATGCGGATCAATGCCCTATAAACAACTGTTTCATAACGCAAAAGATTACATTGGGGTAGATTATTTAATTGAAGGGAGATCTACAAATTTTACTAGTATTGACGCTTATTATGACGGAAAAAATATTCCTTTTAAAGATCAATTTTTTGATGGAATTATTTGTACAGAAGTTCTAGAACACGTCTTTAATTTAGACGAAGTATTAACAGAATTAAACAGGGTTTTAAAGCCAAACGGAAAGGCAATTATTACCACTCCATTTATGTGGGAAGAACACGAGATGCCTTATGATTTTGCTCGTTACACAATGCCAGCCTTGGAGTATTTATACAAGAAACATGGTTTTGAAATCGTGAGAAAAGAGAAAACAGGAAATGCAATTTTGGTTCTTTTCCAATTTTCAATGAATTATTTCAACAATATATTACCTCAAAATAAATTAATCAAACAGGTTTTATTGTTACCAATAATTATGCTTTTTAATTTCTTTGGCGCTCTTTTTGGCACATTGTTGCCGAAAGATCAAAAAACCTATTTTAATTCTGTATTCATTCTTATAAAAAAGGAATAGATAATTTTTTATTTTTACACAATAAGCAATCATTTTATACGTTTTAACGGTACAAAATTTGAAGCCATTCAATTTTAGAAACAACAACAACCCATGAAAAGAATATTAATTACAGGCGCCGCAGGATTTCTTGGCTCACATCTTTGTGATCGGTTTATTAAAGAAGGCTATTATGTGATCGGTATGGATAACCTGATAACGGGCGATTTAAAAAACATAGCGCATCTTTTCAAAGATAAAAACTTCGAATTTTACCACCACGACATCACAAAATTTGTGCATGTGCCCGGGAAATTAGATTATATTTTACATTTCGCATCCCCAGCCAGTCCCATAGATTATTTAAAAATTCCGATTCAAACCTTAAAAGTTGGGTCGCTAGGAACACATAATTTATTAGGGTTGGCCCGAGTAAAAAAAGCAAGAATACTTATCGCTTCTACTTCTGAAGTCTATGGCGATCCATTAGTACATCCTCAAACGGAAGAATACTATGGCAATGTAAACACCATCGGACCGCGTGGTGTATACGACGAAGCCAAGCGTTTTCAAGAATCCATCACGATGGCCTATCATACGTTTCACGGTGTGGAAACTCGCATCGTTCGAATTTTTAATAC
>Ga0078894_10003827_pt1 | contig 11454 bp, 8 predicted proteins | sample LauGreSu1BDMLBSD_2_FD_67506 | JGI IMG/M metagenome (GOLD analysis project Ga0078894, IMG submission 67506) | Freshwater lake microbial communities from Lake Michigan, USA - Su13.BD.MLB.SD (version 4) (version 4) | ecosystem: Environmental > Aquatic > Freshwater > Lake | place: Lake Michigan, USA... | reverse complement strand
GAGTTTATCTTTTGCCTGGAGGACTTTTTTGAGGTGACCTTCAAGTTCATTGATGGATTTTGCTTCTTTTAAGAATTGTTCGGTATTTACGGGAGAACCGGTATGCATGGAACGTAACGCTTGACGCGCGAGCATACTTTCTCTTTTCGCGAGTCTCTCAAGTTCTTTTCCTTCCACTCCCAACCGACGGGCGATTTTTTTTTCTTTTTCCGTAAGTTTCTCCATGTCTTTCTCAAGTTTTTTTTCAAGAGACAATTTTGTCGTGAAATAAGCCATACTATTACTAAATATTATAATTCATAAGTTTATGAGTACTGAATTTATTTTATTGTGTTTTGTAGCCTTTTATGTGACGGATACTATTTATGACGGCAAGTATACAAAAGAATTACTCAAGTATAAAAAGTATTACAAAATCGCAACTACCGTATTTGTCGTATTTTCACTTTACTTGTTTCTTAAAAAAAATCCAAACGAATCTAAAACCATTGTGGGACACTTGAATGGAATGATTCACCATTTACCGATGGATAAAGAAGCAAAAGATTTCATCACACCTTTTTTACAAAGTCCAGAAGAACGCAAAATCACATCTTCTGGAACAGACGCAACGTCACGAAGTGTGAGCGGTACGAAAAAGAAATGGGTGGCGGCAAACCAATCCTGGAAATGCCACGATTGTCACACTCAATTGGACGCATGGTTTGAAGTGGACCATAAAACACGGTTGGCCGATGGAGGGTCCAACCATGTAGATAATCTAGTTGCATTATGTAGAAATTGTCACGGGAAAAAAACAACGATTGAAAATTTATAATCGTATACTATGACACCCGCTTATGTTGCATTGATATGTCTATCTATTCTATTGGTATTGATATATGTAGGAATGATTTATGGGTACCGAAAAGGTGATTTATTTGGGGTGACGATCACGTTTCACAATTTGTTATTGTATTTGGGAGCCCCTACCGCCCTCATCACCTTGATTCTTACCTTGTACTCCACGTACCGCCCCATGCAGCATTACCCACCATTATTCATCATGGTATTGTACGCCCTCTTGGGTGGATTGTATACCGGGATCATTGGTTATTTTTGGTACCGAAAAGTCATGTCTATTCCTTCATGCATCATGATCCTCAGCGTGTTTGTTGCCGTCGTGTTGGGAATCTTCTTGTATACACCCTCCACGTATGATACGAACATCAATGAGGTTCAAGATAAATTTTTAAAAGATAGATTTTATCAACAAAATGAATTGAATCAATTGCAAGAAGAATTAATGGGAACTTTTTCTGCAAAAAATAAATACTACCTGCAATGGTTCATCGCACTCTTGTATGTACCGATTCTCATTCATTATCCTACGGTATACCGGTGTAAAATAAACCCAATTGCCTATCAGTACATTGCAAATTACCTCATGAATTTATTAAACTTGAAACCCGACATGGATCATTCATTCATTCATCAATCCAATGACATGTTGGAAACGTTGAAAGAGTTAGATAAAACGATTACCTACACCCCTGACGAAAAACAAGTCATTGATAAAATAAGGGAAGCCATTGTGAATAAGCTACCCGGTCCTCTTGCATTTACTCCAGAAGAGCGTACAATACTAAAAAAATTAAGACAGCATTTAGCACAACATGATGCCATCTATCGTAATAAAAACGCCATCACTTCATTGTATCAAGCCGTGACGTCATTGATTCAAGGTAATAAAACTGCCGTAGAAGAGAATGGATTGTACCTCATGAATATCTTGGTACTTTCCATCATTTTGATCTACGTTTTTATGTACGAACATAGTACACAATATTTAATCATTCCTTTATTTACAGCATTGTTGTCGCTCTCTATCTTCTACTTGAAGTGATAACACTTCAATGATGGCACCAATGATAAAATCCGACGATGACTTTGATAATTTTTGAAGAACGGATTCAATGGAGATCAATGCCATTCCTAAATGATAAAACGTAGTTGAAATGCGTAAATGGTACATTCTTATCTTTTTCATGATTTGAAGAATGTCATAAATACTAAAGAATTTATCTACGGTAGTTGCCTTTTGGTAAATATGAATGATAAAATCTTGAACGTCTTCTTTTTGTTCGGGAGTGATATCCGACGGTTGAATGAATTTCATGGTATGCTCTGCCGCTTCTTTAAAATTTTCCATCGCAAATTCTTTAAACAGTTGACTGATGATCGTCACTTCTTCCGTCGTAATGTGAATCATCAAACCAAAATCAATGATGCCAATATAATCATGGTTCAACATGATATTTCCAGCATGTAAATCGGCATGTAAAAATCCATGTTTCACAATACATTGGACGATGATTTTCGCAAGTCTAGAAATCGTCCTTTCTTTTTCTTCTTCCGTCAAATCCGAAATAGAAATGCCCTCCATCTTTTCCATAACAATACGGTCTTCGGTGCATTCCGAATGAAACAATTGAGGAATTTTCACATAGTCACAATCTTTGAATAATTCATAGAAACGTTGTTGATTCTTGTATTCACTTACAAAATCCAATTGCGTATTGAAATTCTCCGTGACCTCATGGTAGGCTTCTATCAAACACGGGACGGGGTATATCCAATTCGCAGTGGTTAATATGCAATGAAGCACACGTAAACTCTTCTGGATTCGTTTCTCAATATCTTTTCGTTTTGTTTTTATCACCACCGTGTCCCCCGTAGGAAGCTTTCCTTCAAACACGATGGAGATGAGGCCGGACCCAATGACGTTGTGAACGTCCATGTCCTTCGGGTACATCAACTCCCAGGGTTCGTAGGGAATGTTGTGTATTTCTACATGAATGTCATAATTCAACGCAACGGATTGAAAAAATTTGGTATAAATGAGGTTCACTTTCATGCATTTGTGCCAAAAGGATAAGGTATCAAATTTACGATAATAAAGACCCTTGATACCTTCGGTCATTCCGATCCAGCATAGATGAAAAAACTCCATAATCATTATGTACGGAATTCTTTATACCGAATTAATATTATTTTAAAATAATAATACAATGTATGGATTTTTCAAGCATACCTAAAAAAGAAGTCAATGATACCGGAGATGGGTTTAGGCAATACGATACCGTGAACCCCATTTCTAGAAAATTCAGTAAACGTTTGATTTGCATTGATTCCGTGTTTCGTCCTCATTACGCGAATACATCCTCGTGCGATTTCGTGTTTACCATGCCCGAACACATTAAAAAAATCGTTTCCATGAAAATCTCTTCCATTGAAATTCCCAACACCATTTATCAGTTTTCTGCCAATGATTTGTCAAACACCTTTAAAATCATCCTGAACGGTACCGTCTACCCCATTACGATCCCTGATGGGAACTATAACCCGGAAGAGATTGTGGCGGAATTCTACACCATCTTTTCTAAATACGGAATCAACACAGAAGAGAATACTACATTATCCGTGTTCTACCATAAATCGGGAAGGCTATCGTTTGATTACACTGGCTCTACGGATGGAACGTTGGAATTTGATTTTGAAACCGAGGGTGCCAAATATCGTAGAAATTGTGGATGGTCTTTAGGATTTAAACAATTATCGTACACTGCCGTCATTACAGAAACGGACGGTGTGTATATGGGTTCCATTGATGCCGATTTTATTTTTGGAGCCAGTGTGGATAAATATATTTTTGTAGACGTGGATGATTACCAACGAAACTTTTTAACTGGCGCCGTCATGTCCGTCACTAACCGAACGGATACCGGTAACTCTTCTTACCTCGGAAACAACATCATGGCGAAAATTCCCATCACAGAAGCTCCCAATGCGATCATGTTTAATAGCGGAGCCGACCAATTATTCAAGACCCGAGAATATTTTGGACCCGTGAAACTTGAAAAGATTCGTCTTCGCTTACTTAATAAATATGGCGAATTGGTTAATTTAAATAACGAAGATTTTTCCATCTCCATTGAACTTACCGAATTGTATTGAATAAAAATGAAACAAAAATATACTCATCTATTATAAGTAAAGATGAATAACTACTTGTCGTCGCATCAAACTTCCGACAAGACCGCGTGCACTCACACGCGTATTGGCAGTTCCGAGCATAATATTTATGGAGGAGCTTATTCTATTAGTGATTTGCGTGAGTTTTATCCGTTGTACTACACCCATGTGTTTGAAAGAGGCCAGACCGAACATCTTACTGAAAAACAATTTGAAAAGGGTCCTTTAGCGATTGATCTTGATTTTCGTTATTCTGAAGCAAAACGCATGTATACAAAGGAACACGTCATTGACTTCATTGAAGTGTTAATCTTTGAAATTTATCGTTTATTTAACGTTCATGGTGACTTTTCCATTTATGTCTTTGAAAAACAAAACATTAATTGTACGGCCAAATGCATCAAGGATGGTATCCACATGATTGTCGGGTTGAATCTTGACACGGCAAGTAAAACGGTCCTCCGAACGCACCTTCTTTCTAAAATGGATATTTGGAACTCGTTGAAACTCACCAACGACTGGAATTCCGTGTTGGACGAAGGTGTTTTCAAAGGGACCACCGGGTGGCAACTGTACGGCTCGCGCAAACCCGGGCATGAAGCGTACGAGTTGACCCAGATTTTCACGTGTGCGAAAACGGGAAACGACTTTGAATTGCAGCAATCTTCTGGGAAAACATTTCCACTGAAAACGGATTTTTACAAATTAACCGTACGTAATTTAGATCATGAAGAAATTATCTTAAAAGATGAATTTAAAAAGGAAGCCGAAGATTCTAAAGTCAAACGCCGTGTTCGGGTTGTCAACACGGATACGGTGAGTGACGGCGACATTAAAACCACCGAACAACTCACTGCGTCGGTAGACAAATTCATTTCTTCATTGGACCCCAATGAGTACATGTTATCGGAAGCGTACTATTACGCCATGAGTTTACCTGCTGCATTTTATGATGAGTACGAGAAATGGATTCGTGTGGGGTGGTCGCTTCACCATACCGACAAACGACTTTTCATTGTGTGGCTCAAATTCAGTAGCCAATCGGCCAAATTTTCATTTGATATGGTTGCGAAACTTCAAAAAGATTGGGACAATTTTAAAAATGGAGACGGCATCACCATTCGTTCACTCATGTATTGGTCCAAGATGCATAATGTTACGGAATATGAAGCCATCAAAGAAAAAAGTGTAGACGCTGCCGTAGAAGTCATCATTCGTGAATCCATGTGCGCTGAATTTGACATTGCTGAATTGCTGTACCGAATGTATAAAGATTTGTACGTGTGCGTCAACATCAAACAACACAAATGGTTCAAGTATGTAGAGAACCGATGGATTGAAAATGATTCAGGAACAGATTTACGAAGAGAAATTACAAGTCAAAAGGGAATTTATGGAATCTTTAACGCAAAACGGCTGATCGTTCATAACACGATTGGGTCACTTCAACCGGACGATGATCGTAAAAAGGAGCTGGAGAAGAAACGGTCTAAGATTGAAGGGATTATGATTAACATGCTTAAAAAGCAAGGCGATAAGATTATGAAAGAAGCAAGTCACAAATTCTATTGTCCGAACTTTTTCCAATTGTTAGACAGTAAAGCAGAAATTCTTTGTTTCACGAACGGTGTCATTGATTTCAGTACCAACACGTTTCGTCAAGGTCTTCCGGAAGATTATACACGAAAGCACACGAAAATACCGTACATTCCGTTATCGGAAGCGTCGCCTTCCATCGTAGCGGAAATCAACGCGTTCATGAAACAATTGTTTCCGGACGATGAATTGTGCGAGTACATGTGGAACCATTTGGCATCCATTTGTGTCGGGAAAAACAACAACCAAACGTTCAACATTTACATTGGATGCGGTGCGAACGGAAAAAGCAAGTTGGTGGATTTAGTGTCGGACGCGTTTGGCGAGTACCGCGCGACCGTCCCCATTAGTTTGGTGACCCGACCTCGTGTGGGGGTGGGTGGCGCCTCTCCCGAAATCGCCGCGCTGGTAGGGATTCGGTACGCCGTCATGCAAGAGTCGTCCGTCAACGATGCCCTCAATGAAGGCGCTCTCAAAGAGCTCACGGGTGGTGACACGCTCATTTGCCGAAACCTCTACTGCGACCCCATTTCCTTCATTCCCATGTTTAAATTAGTCATGTCTACCAACAATTTACCGGCGGTGAATGGCAAAGATGCCGGTACGTGGCGTCGTATCTGCGCCGTCCCTTTCAACTCTACCTTTAAAGAAAATCCTGACCCCAAATCCAAGTATCAATTTCCTATAGATAAATCGTTGGATGCCCGATTTAGTAAATGGAAGGTGGTTTTCATGAGTATGCTAATTGACATTGCATTTCGCACAAAGGGAATGGTTCCTCTTTGTGAGATGGTAAAGGTGAATTCCGACAAGTACCGCAAAGATCAGGATTACCTAACTTCCTTTGTTGCGGATAATATCATAGAACAACCGGATGCGGCCATTACCGATCGCCAAATCTCAGATAAATTCAAAGAGTGGTGGAAACTCTTGTACGGAAATAATCCTCCTAAAGGAAAAGAATTATTTGATTACATTCACAAAATATACTCGGAGAAACCCAACATTCGGCGTAAGGGAACCACATGGAAAGGCTTAACCATTTTGAATGATGAAGAAGAAGCCGTAGACAACATTTAAACGACACGAATGAGTTTTTGAACTTCTTTCAATACACTGATTTCGGATTCCAATACATCCGTTTCTTTTTTATACATACTAGATAATTTATTTACTGATTCGTCACATAAATATTCACACGATTCACTGCATCGTTCACGACAATCCCCTTCACAATCCGAATATATTTTTTGATCCGTTAAATGATTGAACCCTCCTTTGGTTGCTTGAAAAAATAAAGGCACGTGGGCTTGTTTTTCGCGGTACATTTTTAATAGTAATTGTTTAGGAGAGTATCCAATGTCTTCATTTTCAAGAATTTTACGTAAATCTTCTTGTTCGTTAGTAGACAATTTACTCTCTTTCAGTAGATCTTTCACCTTGCCCTTATTATCCCTTTCTAGCTTATCCACCAACTCTTTCTTCTTTTCTTTTAACTTTTCATAATAATAACTATGATACGCAGTATCCCGTTTAGACACGTTACATAAATATCGGCAATTACCTTCACATTGGTAACTGCATGCAGTGACGCATTGATTCGGAACACCCCCCGTTCGTTTTCTTGTTTTTGCCCTTGTCTTTGTCTTTTTCATATACTATACACATGTAATTTATTTAGGAAGCGTCATGTACGCGATTTTTTTGACGACCAGTTCTGAAACGATTTTGTTACGATACGGTGCCACATTGTCATACGACACGGGGCCTCGTTTGGGTTCGCTCAAATCGTTCAAGTACGACTCTACCGAGTAGCCAATCAACAACACTTCATGGTCGTGCAATGAAAATGGCGTCTCGGGAATATACAATTGGGGATGAATGATGAACGATGAAATGCGAGGGTACCGATTCAATTCCGTCGCCATTCGTTTAAAATAATGGTTTCGTTTTCCTGAAACGGCGTTGATTTCAGGAATCAACAACTCGTCCCCACACATTCCCTTGCATTGAATGATTTCATCTTGCAACCGGTCCGTCATGCGGACGATGCGGTACTTGCCTTCCGCCAGCTCTTTCACCGTGTCTTCCGTCACTTCTTTATGAAGAATCATTTTGTTTAATTGAACGCGCAACTTTTTATTTTGATTGACGAGTTCTTTGATGGTTCGCCGAAATGCCATGTAACAATACTTTTCCACTTCAGTATGTTTAAAAGATAAAATACGTTCTGGATCTTGTTGGGAAGAAATCGGCATGTACTCATATTGAACGCGTGTGGGGTACACGGGAAGGTCATCCTCCTTATTTTCTTCAGGAAGACAAGGCACAAATGAATTGGTTTGGGTAATGATGCCTTGAATTTTATTTTCTTGGACGACCTTGAATCTAGGACGACAGACGCACTTTTCAGGAAGGTCAGACAAAACTTGTTTCGCAAGGGTGTACGAGGCTTCCGGCATGGGAACCGTTTTCAGGTCTACTTTCGCAGAAGGGTAACACGGGACGAACACCCCCTTTACGGAAAACCCCACGCACATGTGATGGTGGACCACTTGGGTGACTTCGTACTCGTGAAGTACAGAAAGCATTTCTTCCGCGACAATGTTGGTCGTGTAATACTCGGAAAAGGGTTTACATTCTTGGTAATGTTGCTCTATTAATTTAAAAATGGGGTTTAATTTCGGATGGTTGTACGAATGCATCATGTTGTGTTTGTATTTACCGGTATCGTGCTCCACAATGGGTTCAAAAGTGATTTCTTTCTTTTTATGACGTTCTAATAAAATAAAAATGGACTTGGCCGGATTCATTTTGGTCGTCATGTACCGAGGACTGGGGCAAACAATCTCAATGTCATTTTCAGAAGGGACCCGCAAAATGACTAAATTCAACGGGAACGTGTCGCACACAATTTCCCATAAATACGTGTAATCCATCAAATCCATATTTTTAATGAATTCTTCCACATTGAATTGTTGAGCTAAACGACCGTTATTATATTTATAAAAACCACGTTTTGCAGTCGCTGCTAATTGCGACAGGACCCATTCACGCGTGTACCCATGTTTCGCATACGAAAATAAAATACAGGCGACAATACAATCCATGAACGAACTCGGAGGGTTCACACCATATCGTAGTAAATAATTATCCTTTTCAATCATGCAGGATTCAGGTAACCCAAAAAAGTACTGCACCGATTTAGGTAACCGAGCCACTTTCGCCTCTTCAATTGGCCGCGTTCGGTCTTCAATGATACGCTGAATGGCTTCATTTATTTTTTTCGGTTCTTTTTTTGATTTATCACGTTTGATTTTAAAACAGCAGGGACCCTTTTCATTATCCAGCATGTTGGGGTAAGGGTACCCTTTGGTATTCAACGGAAGTATGGTTCCATCTACGTCAAATTCAATAGAACGTTTCGCCGCTGATTTTTTATCAATTATTTTTTTATGTTTATGTTCTTCTTTGGTTAAATCATCTTCCATCAAAGGAATTTTATTCTGCATGTCCCAATAGGCCGGACAAATGTAAACGAACCCATTCAACTCTAATTGGTCGTGTTTCGCCACGTACGGGTTCGTCTGCTCCCCTTTTTTTAAGGCAACGGGACACCGGGTGAGCGGGCACAACCGAGTGAACTCTTCCACATATTTTGGTCCCATGGCAGTTTTAATCCGGGTAATTAAAAAGCTTTGGTTCTTTAAAATTAAGTCAGGGTCGTGAGGAGCACCACCTTCCATCGTTTCAAATTCAAACACTTCCTCGTCGGAAAATTCCAACTCCTCGTCGGATTCTACGTCCGTCACCAACTCTTGTACCTTGTACTCCACCACGGCTTGCTTCAAACACGTAATTCGGTTAGGTAGCGTACACAAGGACACGTACGCGCTCATGTTTCTTTCCAATTCAGGTAAATAATAAATGGAATTGATACCGCTTACCGAAATGGAAACAATGTTTTGATGAATGTCAATCAGAGTAGGAAACCCTTCACGTTCACGAATGGAGAGTTTTTTATTTTCATTGCGTGACTCCAACACTTCTAAATTGGCACGAAAATTAAGAAGCACTTTTTCAGCTTGTTCGTCCGACATGCTGAATATTTCTTGAATGTTTTTTTTAATCTTATCCAACGGGGTTTCATTTAAAAAGAGGGACAAACAAATTTCATAAATTAATTTAGATTCATCAAAATCACTTACGCGAATGTACCTCTTTTCAGAAATACCCAGGGTAACAAAAAACTTGTGGCGACAATTATGATCTTTGAACGAGGGGACGTCCGTGTATTGAAAGAGCACCGAAATATCCAGGACGTTCATTTTATCTATCGTTGTCATCTGTGGATATTGGTATCCACTTTTGAAAAGAAACGTGGCGACCACATCGTACACGTCTTTGTGTTTATGAAGAATTTCTTGAATGTTATCCAACGTACATTTATCATGTTTACATTTGATGTCAAATAAAATACTCCCATCTTCTTTAAAAGTATACTTGGTGTTATCATTAAAAAAGACGGTGACGGATTTAGGAGGACATTGATTTTTTTTCAAGATTTCATTTGTTTTTAAAAAGGGGATTTTGTTTCCTACAATATCTTCTTGAACGCTGAAGAGTTTATACAACATGGTATCGTCACTTCCCGAATGGTATTGCACCATGGGAGCCGTCTCACTGGTATGAAGAAGGTTGAATAGGGTATCCAAAGGAACATTCAATTCGTACGTGGGCCGAAGTTCGCACAACATGGACTGAATTTTCACGCTGGGGATGGATTTGGGTAATGAAAAAATGTCGTCCATTCCACTTAACCGACGTTGAATGTAATCCAGGTTCACTTCGTGTTGAAAATACATGTCTTGTTTAGGAAAATCCTTTTTTAAACAAACATAAATTTTATCTTCATAAAAAGGGTAATAATCCAGTAATAATTTTAACGATTCTTGTTTACTTAAGGGCATGGTTCCGAATTCGGACACGTGAGTTGCCAAATAGGGGTTGGTAGCGATCAACATCCGTTGTCCGATAGGAACATCCACGAGTACATTTTCATAAGACAAATCTGCAATTTTTTCTAATGTGACTTTTCCTCTAATTTCAGAAACTGGCCGATTTAAATTATTTAAAAAATTCATATAATAAAACCATGGTATGTCCCCCGTTTCTTCCAGTAACATGTCGTGCACGTATTCGGGAGTCCAGGACACTTCTTGTTTTGTAAACAGGTACACGTCCTGGATGGAACATTGAAAGTGTTGGGCTACCTTGAACCACACGATGTCAATAGAATCGTCTAAATGTACGGTAGGTAATTCAAATGGGTGTTCTTCTGATGTATAATGAACGAACAACATATATTATAAGAACAATTAAAAATATAAGTTTATACTATGGCATTTACTAGATATTATGATGATCCGGATAGAGTGATGAAAAAACTACAGGAAAGTACGGATGTTGGCATGTACCGACTGAATCAACCTGGAAATGGCGAGAATCCTGCTTTCATAGAAGATCCATCCGTCATCATTCAAGGATGGGGCGCCAATTTATGCTATGATCGTATCATCATTGAAAATGAATTAAGAGGGAATCGGGCATTGACTCGGGATGCCATTGCCTGTCCGAAATACATACCGGTGAAAAGGACGTACCCGACACATAAGAAGGAGGTGACGTCAGCATCACGCGCCATTTGTCCGGCGTGGACGGTACGTGACATGGAGCAAGTGGATTGGTGGAGTTTACAAACGAACCCACAAAACACTGCGTTGGTTCCGTTCGAACACAACGTGAGTACTCGTGTGCTAGAACAGGGATTACGCTAAATTTAAT
>Ga0078894_10003826_pt1 | contig 11455 bp, 7 predicted proteins | sample LauGreSu1BDMLBSD_2_FD_67506 | JGI IMG/M metagenome (GOLD analysis project Ga0078894, IMG submission 67506) | Freshwater lake microbial communities from Lake Michigan, USA - Su13.BD.MLB.SD (version 4) (version 4) | ecosystem: Environmental > Aquatic > Freshwater > Lake | place: Lake Michigan, USA... | reverse complement strand
GTTGATGCCCCACCTTGAGCAACAGTTCCAGCAGTTGAAAAACCAGTACTATGACCAATAACTGAGTTAGGGCCTAAAGTAAGAAGGTTTCTTACAAAAATGCGGTATCCGTTGGGGGTTAACTGGATACCGTTAGCGATTGTCAGGTTGTTATAAAACTTATCTGAAGTCAAAGTAGTATTGCTGGAAATAGTCACATCTCCGTCAGAACCAGTTCCATATACTGGGTCTGGCAAGTTCAGGTATGTTGCTGTAGCAACCAATGCGCTGGAAATGGATGAGGTTGATTCAGCCGTTGATATCCCAGTTCCGTTCACGCGAACGAACGCAGCCATTTTACGACTCCTCGATACCAGCAAGGATGATGTTTACTGCAGAGTTTGAACTTGCCGAACCAATAATCTGGTCGCTGTTTGTTGCGTTTGCAGTACTTCCGTTATTCGTCAACACCAAGTTGGTTGAAAGTAATACAGTTTCGTTTGCGGCAAGCGAAAGTGCATTTGTAAAGTTCTGGCTTGATGCCTGAGTCACATTCAATGGCTTGAGAACAAGCGTTACCGTCACGGCACTACCAGTTGTATTGCAGAGAATAATCTGCTTGACAATAGTTGTCGTGTTCAGCGGCGTTGTATACAAAACCGTTGATGTTGTTGTTGTTAGTTGCGTTGGACCGACCAATCGCTTTTGTGTTAGTGGCATTACATGACCTCCATATAGAATCTTACTAAATTATCGCGGACTACATTGCTATCTACCCACGCTGTACCATTCCACAATAACACTTCCCCAGTTGTAGGTGATGGAGCAGTCACATTGCCGATATCGTCTAGGGTGTTAATTGTTGGAACTGCGGCTGCGACCCATGCGGCAGACGCAGATACATACTTGAGGAATTGCCCATCTGTTGGGCTGGGCGCGTTAACATTGCCGATATCATCGAGGGCGTTAATTGTTGGGACTGATGCTGGAATCCATACAGATGATGCAGAAACATACTTTAGGAAGTTTCCATCAGTTGGTGATGGAGCGGTGACATCGGATAGGTCATCCAAAGCAGTGACACCTAAACTAATCCATTTTTGACCATCGTATTGCCAAGTAGAAGAACCTACGGCATAAGTTTGGCCGTTTGTTGGGGAATCTGGGAAGTTAATAGCCATAAGTGTTTAGTCTCCTTGTTGCTTCATTGCTGGTCGGCAGATAGTCCACTTGTATTTCTTCCAACAAAAGTATCACCTGCAATATTATACCGTGACGAGGCAATTTGGTTAGAGCCTGATATTGGGCGGGATTGGCTGTATATCCATTCACCGAGCGTGTCGGCTTTGTCAGGTTTCGCAAATAGCGCAAAAGCAGTCGGGTGAATAACTATCAGCCAGCGGGTATTACGACCCACAAAAAGTTTCTGTTATTCCGATGGGAATGATGGGGCTGGAATTGAAATCCAAGAAACAGAATCTTCGTCCCACTTCCAAAAGCCTTCTGTCGGTGCTGGGACAGGTGCCTGCCAATCATGGCTCTCGTCAAGCACCCAGGAAGCATATGGTTTTGGGGCGATGAACACATCGTTGATTGGGTCGTATGTTCCACCAATTATTGCGTACTGTTTGCGGATGCGATGGTTATAAGAAGTCCTTACACATGTTTGGTTATGGAAATTTCCATACCATTCTTCTGGGCTCAAACCCTCAATAAGTTCAGACTCATCAAGCCCCGTTATAACGGTGACTACAAAGTTGTTATTGTCTAAAAGTGCGTAATGTGCCATAGTTAAAAAGTTGGGAAAGTAATATTCCCACTCCCCGAAGTGAATTGATAGATTCTGTTTGACCCAGATACAGAATAACTGTATGCGAGCCCGCTGATAGACGAAAGAGTTCCATAGGTTGTCGGATAGGTAATGATTACAATTCCACTTCCACCTGCTCCACCTGCATATCCAGAGTAGTCATAGAATGAAGCACCGCCGCCGCCGCCGCCTCGGTTTCCTTCTGCTGCACCTCCATTGTTTTGATAAACACCACCACCACCACTTCCGTGTGTGCTTGGTCCAGGAGCACCGTTTTCACCACCGTTGGTGTTGTATCCACCACCGCTGCCTCCACCGCCACCCCGAAATGTACCAGTTACATAATCTGCAAGACCATTACCTGGATAATATGACGTACCCCAGTACTTGGTGCTTATCGCTACAGTTGATGCGCTTCCAACGCCACCACCAGAACCACCCAGTGCTGTACCTCCACGACCAGCAAATCCGTGAGTTCCAGCACTACCTCCGTTGTTAGCGACTGCACGACCACCACCACCAGCAGTTATTGTGTGAAACACTGAGTTCGCTCCAAAACCACCAGCACCACCTTGGACTGCGCCACCTGCTCCACCGCCACCTACCGTTACGGTTGCTGTAGCACCGCTTGAAAATGTAAGCACAGAATCAAGACCTTGCCCACCGCCGTTTGTTCCAGAGGATGTTCTTAAGCCACCTGCACCACCACCACCACCTGAGTATGGGTCAATTTGTGTTGAACCACCACCGCCACCGCCTCCAGCAAGGACAAAGAAGTTAACTGGAACAGGAGAGAGGGATGTTGTAAATGTAACACCAGTTGAAGCAGGTCCAACACCAACAGCATTTACTGCTTTAAGAGTTATCGTGGTAGAAGTATTTGCTGTAAGACCACTTATGCTCACAGGAGTGGTTCCGTCTGCTGGACTCAAAGCAACGAATGAACCACCATTAACATTATATTGGTAGTTGGTTATAGCCGAGCCACCATTATCAGTTGGTGCAGTAAATGAAATAACCACAGAGGTGGCGGTTATTGATGAAGCGCTTAATGAAGTCGGCGCATTTTGTGGAGCAAGTGGTGAAGTTGTTACAGCAAGACCAGTTGATGCAGGACCAGAACCAACAGCGTTTACAGCCCTCAAATAAATCGTATAACTAGTGTTTCCAGTCAAACCACTAATAGTTACAGGAGATGTGGCATCGGCAGGGCTAAGGGCAGTCCAAGTTGAGTTGTTGAACGAATACTCATAGTTAGTGATAGCAGAACCACCATTATTGGTTGGCGCAGTAAAACTAATTACAGCCGTAGTTTGAGTAACAGTTGACGACAAACTTGTAGGTGAATTTGTAGGTGCCGTTGCACCCTTCATACTCCCAATCATTCCCGATATTACACCAGTCATCAGGTAAGTCCGTTACCGCTAATTATCCACGAAGTAGAAGTTATCTTTACAGCAGTTGCCATACCAAACGCTGCAAGAGTTCTGGAACCAGTTGCTCCAGTACCAGCAAGATACATTGTGTCTGATGTAATCGCTATGGTTACCGTTGCACCTGAACCAGCAATAAACACTACAGTTGAACCAACAGGCATAGCAATTGTTGCATTAGCAGGGATGGTTACCGTGCGAGTTGCACTTGAGTAAATGTGCTTTCCAGCATCTGCCGCAACAACCCCGTAAGCACCAGTAGTTGAAGAGTTCTGCGGCAAACCCATATAGCCAAAACCAGTAGTGCCAGTTGTTGTTGTCCCAGCACTAGGGCTTCCAGTTACGGTTCCAGTAAATGTTGGACTAGCAAGGTCGGCTTTCGCAGCAAGAAGAGCGTTATCGTTTACCCAAGCAGTTCCATTCCATTTAAGAATGTCACCAGATGATGGTGTTGGCGCTGTAACATCAGTCAAGCCATCCAACCCAACAACAGGTCCTTCTGGACCTGTTGTGCCAATTATTTCAACCCAAAATGAGTCGTAATAAACAAAGGTTTTTCCAGTATCAGACTCATACCAGAGTTGACCAGCCAACGGTGCTGCTGGTGGTGTGTCAGAAATAGTTGCGCCACCAATGATGGTTGAAGCAACCCATGCGGCTGACGCCGAGACATACTTTAGTACCTGTCCATCGGTCGGGCTAGGCGCGTTAACATTGCCAATGTCATCAAGGGCGTTGATTGTCGGTACTGCTGCTGGAACCCATGCGGCGGATGCAGAAACATACTTGAGGAAGTTTCCATCTGCTGGTGATGGGGCAGTCACATTGGAGAGGTCATCTAGTGTTGCGTTCAGAGAAACAGAAGCCGAAGAGCCTTCTCCTGGGGTATGTGAAACCGTGATTCCAGTACCAGCAGAGAGTCCAGACATATAGTTGCCCGTTGTATCCGTGCCGAGAGCGACGCTATTAGCAGCAATTGTTGCAACACCAGCACCATCAATCGTGATGTCTCCAGAAATTGTTGTCGCTGTGACGACACCAGTTGTTGTTGTTCCAAGAAGAACTTGACCAGCCGTTGCGTTGGCGAGTTTGCTGTGGGCAATCGCCGCAGAAGCGTTAATGTCGCCGTTAACAATTGTCCCATCAGCAATCATCGTGCTGGTTACAGTGCCAGTATCTCCAGCGGTGATTGCAGTTCCAGAAATTTTTGTCTTGTCAATCGCTGCTGAAGCATTTATGTCAGCGTTAACAATCACTCCAGAAGCAATTGCCGTAGCACCAGTATTGGTTATTGTTATGTCTCCAGACATTGCAACGGATGTAGCGACATTGGATGCATTTCCAACGAGGATATTTCCACTAGTAAGAGAAGCAAGTTTGCTGTAGTCAATTGCGGCTGAGGCGTTAACATCGGCATTGACAATCACGCCAGTAGCAATCGCTGTTACACCCGTATCGGAGATAGTGACATCTCCAGTTTCAGCAACTGCGGTTGGTACACCAGACGAGTTATAAACAATGATGTTTCCAGCGGTGCTTGTTGCCAACTTACTCAAGGCAATACCCGCAGAAGCATTGATATCGCCGTTAACAATTGTCCCATCAGCAATCATCGCGCTGGTAATCGTTCCAGTAGGAGCACTGAATGTTCCAGTAAACGAAGCATTATTGATTGGTGCATAGTATGAACCATGCTGCCCATCTAGGTAGTCAGCGTTCAGGTTTGTTACTGCTGTTGTTGAAGTAACTGTTAGTGGAGCCGTTCCTGTTGCAATAGTGCTTTCAAAGTATTCAGCAACCACTGGAGCCGCTGAATATGATGCGTCAGCAGTATTAATTGGGCTTGCTGGTTCTGGTGTGTAAGAATCAAAAAACTTAAACTTTCCATCTGTTGCATCGCGGAAATAACCAGAATGCTTATGGGAGCCATCATAATAACTTGCAACAACACCAGTGTCAACGCCAGAAACACTTGCAGTTGTGTTCAGATAGATAAATGGGTCATCAAGTTCAAGGCTAGTCTGATTAACCGTCTGAACAGAGCCACTTACCTGAAGGTTTCCACCGATAATAACATTTCCAGTTGTTGTTACTTGCTGGAATGTTACAGCGGCGCCAGTTGCCACTGACTGACCGATTGAGAGGGTATGAGTTGTTCCCTCTCCAGTAGTTGCTGCCGTCGATGTGACACCAGTTCCACCAGTAATAGTTGCGACATAGTCACCAGTCGTCTTTGTGCCTAGGGCAACAGTGTTGTCTGGGAGCGTTACAACTCCAGTGAAGGTTGGAGAAGCACTTGGAGCCTTGGCATCAATCTGCGTTTGAATGGCAGAGGTTACTCCGTCAACATAGTTAAGTTCTGTTGTTGAAAGAGTCGCACCATCAAGAATGTTTAGTTCTGCTGCTGATGAAGTGACACCAGTCAAATCTGTTGGAGCGATTGAGATATTTGCTGAACCATTAAATGACTGACCAGCAATTGTCCGAGCCGTTTGAAGGGTTGTTGCCGTAGAAGCATTTCCAATGAGCGGTGCAGTAACGGCAGCAAAAGTGACAGAGGATGAAGTGCCTACGGCCTGACCGATTGCAATGGTCGCATTTGAACCTTCGCCTGGGGTATGTGTAATCGACACACCAGTTCCCTGCGTAAGGTCCGACATGTAGTTGCCAGTTGTGTCGGTGCCAAGAGCAATGGTGCCACTTATGGCAAGAGTTCCGCTTGCATCAGGAAGGCTTACAGTTCTATCAGCGGTTGGGTTTACAACCGTTAAAACAGTTTCATGTTCGTCTGTTGTTGAACCCTCAAATGTAATGAAATGTGGTTCTGGAAGATAGATGCCATGAATTCTCGGAGTTCCACCAGTAGCCGTAATTTCTGGTCCATTGATAGTTGGCGTAGTAAGTGTTTTGTTAGAAAGCGTTTGAGTCGTGTCTGTTCCAACCAAGGTTGTTGTTGCATCAGGCAGAGTAATCGTTCTGTCTGCAGTTGGGTCGGTTGCAGAAAGAGTAGTCTCAAACTCGTTAGCGGTTGCGCCTTCAAAAACAATGTTTCCATTTAGGTTCAAACCAGCAAATGTTGGAGCAACCGATGCTGAAACATCTTGACCAATCGCTACAGTTGGGGTTGCCGTTTCACCAGAATTATTAGAGAGAGTTACACCAGTTCCTGCAACCAGGGATGAAACATAATCTCCAGTGGTGTCTGTACCGAGGGTAACAGCGTTTGGCTGTACGGTTGCGGTAATCGTCACATCGGAAGAGCCATTGAATGAAACAGAGCCGCTGACATCTCCACCCAAAGAGATTGTTCGTGCATTTTCCAGGGTGGTTGCTGTAGAAGCATTACCAATCAATGGGGCAGTAACTGCAGCAAATTGCACTGATGATGAAGTTCCAACTGCCTGACCAATTGCGATGGTTGGGCTTGAACCCTCACCAGGGGTGTGTGTAACCGAAACGCCAGTTCCAGCGGTTACATCGTTAACATAGTTTCCAGTCGTATCAGTGCCGAGCGCAACCGAGTTAGGCTGAACTGTTGCAGTTATATCAACATTTGCTGAGCCGTCGAATGAAACTGAACCTGACACATCACCGCTCAATGCGATAGTGCGTGATGTCTTTAGTGCGGCAGCGGTGCTTGCATTACCAACAAGTTCTGCAGTAACTGCAGCAAACTGAACGGATGCTGATGTTGCAACATCTTGTCCGATTGCAATTGCTGGAGTTGCTCCTTCGCCACTATTGTTTGTGATGCTTACGCCAGTGCCCTGAACTAGCGAACCAACATAGTCTCCGCTAGTGTCTGTTCCAAGTGAAACGGAGTTTGGTTGAATCGTTGCGGATATATCAACATTGCTGGTTCCATTGAATGAAACAGAGCCAGAAACATCACCACTAATAGAGATTGTTCTTGCATTTTGTAGCGCTGTTGCTGTGCCAGAATTTCCAGTCACATTTCCAGTCACATTTCCAGTCACATTTCCAGTCACATTGCCAGTAATTGGCGCATTGACCGCAGCAAAAGTGACAGAAGACGATGTGTCAACTGGTTGACCAATTGAGAATGTTGCCGTAGAGCCCTCTCCAGGAGTGTGGCTAATTACTACACCAGTGCTTGCAGTAACTCCCGACATGTAGTTGCCAGTTGTATCTGTGCCCAGAGCAATGTTGCCGTTTGTGGCAATTACTGAATATGTAGAGCCATCATTTGTGGTTTCCCACTTATCTGTCGATTCATTCCAGTGAAGGAAAACATTGGTCAAATCTCCGCGTTCGACCTCAATGCCAGCAGAAAGACTTGGGGTTCCAATTGCTCCAGAATTCAATGTAATGAATTGGTCTTCTACCGTCATGTGCTCGGTGTTGAGCGTTGTTGTTGTTCCGTTTACAGTAAGATTTCCGCCTACAATTACATCACCAGTAGTATCTAATTTTGCGAATAATACAGATGCGCTAGTTGCTACCGACTGACCAATGGCTACGGTTGGGCTTGAGCCCTCTGAGGGTGTGTGGGTTATCGAAACACCAGTTCCAGCCGTTATGTCGTTTACATAGTTGCCAGTGGTATCCGTTCCCAAAGCCACGGAGTTTGGCTGAATAGTTGCAGTGATGTTTGCATCCGCCGAACCATTGAACGAAACTGAACCAGAGACATCTCCAGTAAGCGAGATTGTTCGTGATGTCTCAAGTGCTGATGCTGTTGATGCGTTACCAGTAACATCTCCAACCAAGTCTGCTGTAACATTTGCAAAAGTAACTGAAGCGGAAGTGCCTACCGCTTGACCAATCGAAATTGTTGGACTAGTTCCTTCGCCTGGGGTGTGCGTTACCGTTACACCAGTTCCAGCAGTTACATCATTGACGTAATTGCCAGTTGTGTCAGTTCCGAGAGCAACAGAATTAGGCTGAATAGTTGTCGAGATTGTTGCATCTGCAGAACCGTTAAAAGATACAGAGCCGCTAACATCTCCGCTAAGCGCAATTGTTCTTCCAGTTTGAAGGGTTGTCGCTGTCGATGCGTTTCCTGTTACATTCCCAGTGACTGGAGCAGACACATGACCAAATGTTACGCTCGACGATGTGGAAACAGCCTGTCCAATAGCAACAGTTGGGGTCGCGCCCTCACCAGTGTTGTTCGAAAGCGTTACGCCAGTTCCAGCAACTAGGCTTTGAACATAGTCACCAACGGTGTCAGTGGAAAGGTTCACTGGGTCATTAATCCAGGCTGAAGCAGAACTGCTATAGCGGAGGAAGTCGCCATTTTGGAGGCTGGTAATAGTTACATCGCCGACCGAATTTAGGGTTAGGGTTTCAGAATAATAGTCAGTCGCGTTCCAGAGTGCGCCAGTACCTAATTTTAATTTCTTAGTATCTAGTTCCATTCCCCATTCGCCAGCGGCAAGGGTAGGGTTGGCGGCGGTCCACGCAGAGGCATTAGCCCTCTTAATTTGAATTTTAACGCTCACTAGAATACTCCTCCGTCATAGACTGCTTCAATCATATTTGTAAGTTCTGCTTCGAAAATCTCTTCAAAATTTGTTCCGCCATCAATGTCTAATAAACTAGCACTGTTGTCCTGATTGACCCATGCGGAGCCATTATAGACCAGTATCTGACCAGCAGTTGGAGAAGGTACTGAGACATTCCCAATGTCATCAAGAAGGGCGACACTGGTGATACCTATTTGCACCCAGTCAGAGGCGTAGTAAACAAATGTCTTAAGGGTGTCAGACTCAAACCAAAGGTCACCCTCTTCTGCTCCCGCTGGAGGTGTCGCCGAAACGACCAGCGATGCATTACCAGTTCCGCTAGAAACGGAAGCCGAAACAAACTTTGTTCCGTTGAATACGAGTGCATCTCCAACAGTTGCGCCAGTTGGGTCAATCTGTGTTCCAGCAACGAACAGACCAGCAGACTTAAAAGTATCGTCTGTCTTTAGGACATTTGCTTCGTCTCGGTAGAGGTTCGTATCGCCAGCACCAGCGCCTGCACCCCATGTGATGCGCCCGCCTGCTTCTACTTTTAGTCTTGCAAAAGATTCTTGGTCAAGAAATACAGTAATGCCGTCTGAGCCTGCCGATGACAGGTTCTTAATCGTTACGGGTACTGTAAATTTTTGAGCCATGACCTCAGTCAATCTCTTGTATGAACCCCGCAGGGTTGTTTATATTAGCCAGTTACAACAATAGTAAATTCGTTGCTGTCTACTGCTCCGTTAATCGTAACAACGACAGTATTTCCATTAGGTCGGGTTACATCGGTAATTACTGTTGCGTTGCTATTGGCAACTTCGTAAACCTGGACAATAACATCAGTTGTTCCAAAGTTGTGGGTAACTGTAGTTGTTGAAACTCCACCAGAGTGTGCGGTGTTTCCCTGCTTTGCAATTCTGGCAAGAGTTGGCGTACTGGTTGTTCCAGCAGTAGTTGCTGCAAGATTTGCCCGTGCATCTGCGGCGGTTGTTGCTGCCGTACCACCGTTTGCAATGGCAATTGTTGAGCCATTCCAAGTACCAGTGGTGATTGTTCCAAGAGTCGTGATGCTGTCATCACCAACATAGGTGCTTGCCGAAACTGCCGCAAGCGCTGCGCTGTATGCTTGAACATTGTTTCCAATTGTCAGACCAAGAGTGTCTCGCATTGCCGATGCGTCGGCATCGTCCAAAAGTGCACGCGCTGCTGAGGTGAAGTCTGCAACTGATGCGCTTCCAGAACCAGTAAAGTACGGCAGTTTGTTAGCGGCTGAAGTTAGACCAGCAAGTGCTGCAAGTTCTGCATCATAAGCCTGAACATCAACACCGATTTCAAGGTCAAGAGCGACGCGGGCATCTGCTGCTGTTGTGGAGTTAGTACCACCATGCTCTATTGGGAGAGCGCCAGTTACCGCATCGCCATCAGCAAGGTCTAGTGCACCCCATGTTGCAGTTCCTGAACCAGCAGAAAGAAGTACTTGACCAGCAGTTGCTGAAGACTTGACAGCGAGGTCATCATTGCCGTCAACATAGATGGTTACATCGTCATCGTTAACATTGAGTGTTGAGCCATCTTTTGAGAGACCATCGCCAGCAGTGATTTGACCAGTACCAGAGAACTGAGTAAACAAGATTGCAGTTGAACCAACCGTAATTGAACCATTTGTTGCAACTACAAATCCAGCATCACCGTTTGCAGTGCCTTCTTCAACGAATGTAAAGGCACCAGGAGTTACTTCTGCGCTAGAGTCGAAGTCAGTTGCACGAGTTGGAGCACCAGAAGCATTAACCGTGTAGATACCGTTGTCTGCATGTGCAATACCACCAACGCCCTGGTCCTTAACGAGAATTCGGTTTCCAGTTGCGAGTGTTACACCGTCAATGATGCTTCCGTTAGCAACTTCTGTAGAGAGGTTTACGGTCGCTGTGGTTGCGGCGCGAACTGACTGCTTAACATCAAGTCCAGAGCGAGCAGCATCCACATAGCCTTTTGTTGCAACATGGGCATCGTCTGTAGGCGTTCCGAACTTTGCCTGGCTGCTGGCATCTCGGATTACCAGTTTGCTCGCAGTTGCCTCTGAGGCTGCGTCTGCCAACTTGGAGAAGTCTGATGCAGACATCAAACCAGCACTTGCAGAACTTGCAAGGTTTGGAGTAATTGAAACTACACCATTTGCCTCATTGATTGTTAGTGCTGAGGACTGGGAGCCAGCAGAAGTTACACCCGTAACCATCTTTCGCCATGCGGAGGCGGTAATGTCGTAAACCTTGATAACACCTTCGGTGCTATTGAAAATCATTCGACCGTCGAACAGGTTAGTGTTCGGGTCACTTGCAAGTACTTCAAAAGTACCCTTAATCAGTTGATTTTGATTAAGGTCTAAGTTTGTTACGAATTTCATCTAAAAACCTCCATAGCGGGTGCGCGCACCCCTAAGAATAGGCTTTTTTATAACAAAAGTGTGCGAAGGTATTTAAGAAAGAAAGGCTTTTCCAGAGAATGCGCTGGTAAAAGAGACGGTCAGGCTGTTCTCGTCCACATAGGTGACTTCGCCTATTACATGGGAAAGGGCAGAGTCAACAATTGAAACATTTGGGTAAAATTTGAGATTGTGCGTAATTGACCAGGTCGTTGCAGAAGATGCCTGGGTATGGACATATTTGGATTTTGCCCGTACCTCTTCTATCGCGGCCTGAACTGTAGTCGATGTTATTTCGCTTGTCGGTGTAAAAATGATGTCTGTTGCCGTAACGCCAATATGG
>Ga0078894_10003825_pt1 | contig 11456 bp, 30 predicted proteins | sample LauGreSu1BDMLBSD_2_FD_67506 | JGI IMG/M metagenome (GOLD analysis project Ga0078894, IMG submission 67506) | Freshwater lake microbial communities from Lake Michigan, USA - Su13.BD.MLB.SD (version 4) (version 4) | ecosystem: Environmental > Aquatic > Freshwater > Lake | place: Lake Michigan... | reverse complement strand
AGATATGTCTGAAAAGGCGGAACTTTTTCTTAAGAAAGTTATTTCTTCGGTTTACTTGGACGGAGTTTCGAGTGTTTCAGATAAAGAAGGAAACCCACCGAATATCTCCAATCGTTACCTGATGGCCCCAGACTATAAGTCTTTTGCCGGCACTTTTTATGATCGATCTGACAAAGAAAATGTCAAAAAGTTCGACTTTGAGGTTAAAGAGGGTTCAAACGGTGATTGGCAAATTAAGTATTGAGACTCTATGAGAGATCTCGCATTTAGCTTTCAGTTGCACCAAGGGACGCGAGGTGTTCATTTTTACACGGATAGAGAATGCAAATTTCTCACCTGGCAAGAAATTGTTTCTTTCATTTCTAGACTCCCCGAAGATTCGAATCCGGAGTTAGCCGAAAAGTTACTGGATACCTTATCAAATTATGACCCAGACACGGAATTCTTGGCTTTTTGCAAAGACCACGATAGCCTAAAGATCGAACTCTTCACCCCTACAGTAGGGTAAAGTTTGTCAGACCAACTGTAACAACAATGCAAGAAGAATTTTCAGTATACGCGAACAAAACCATCAAGGCTCTAAACGATGCCACGATTGTGAGTCGCATGTCTCATTGGAACGTTCGCGGCCCGAACTTCTTCGAGTGCCACCTTCTCTTTGAAAGAATTTATAACGACCTGTCTGAGCAAATGGACGGATTGGTCGAGAGCCTGAGAGCTTTCCAACACAATCCCGACTTTGCTATTTTCAGCGGCCCTGGCATTTCGATGCAGAACTACGACTGCCATTTCCTCGCCGAACTGTCACTAGATTACCTAATGTCACTGAGCGCAACCCTTGCTCTCTTTTTCGAGTTTGTGGAAAGTATAGAAGGTGACCCTCGTTTGGTCGCCTTGTCAAACCATATTCAAGGAATTTCTGACGTTGTTCTAACCGATCAGTACCTGCTCCAAGCTTACCTCGGTATGTGAGCTTTACCGGCTCTTCGAGTGGCTAAGCTAGTTCCAGCTACTCAGGAGCTTTATGTATTTGGTTGTTCGAGTTGATGGCCGAGTATGGGACGGCTGCGGCTGGAACGTGAAAGGCAAAAAGTTTTTCACTGTGGCGAGTGCAACTCGCTCGCTACACGAAAACGGTGAAGGCACAGAGGAAGCCGAAATCCTGCCCGCAGAGGGCTCACTCAAAGGAAAATTCCTATGATACCGCCAAGAAACTTTCCACCAGGGATTATTAAGCTGGTAGAGCTTGAGGGTAAAGAAATCGTAAAAGTTCACGCTGAACTTCCTTCCACCTCCAGATACAGAGAGAAGATTCAAAACATGAGAAATGATCTGCTCATGGTGAACCCGAAACTCGACTTACAAATTCGTGAAAACAATGCTTGAAGAAAACAACAATGCCCATGTCACAACAACACTCTCTTCCGATGAAAATGGCGACCTCATTCTTGAATTCCCTGACGAGCTTTTACAAGCAGTTGGTTGGTCAGACGGAGACGTACTCGGAATCGAAGTCTTTGCGGGGCGAATCATTTTCAGGAAACTTGAAGCAGTTGATTGACTTAGAAACAGAAATCAATCTGAGAGAGGCTTCTCGAAACCGCTGCGACGATCTCTGACTGCCGCTAAGGGCGGTTAACCGTCCCTATCTGGTTCGGTTCTACGGCTTGTTTCTGCTTGACAGAAGCGGTATAGTATATACATGAACGACACCACCCTGGACCTCTTCGAAGCAAAGGCTCGAATGGAAGACGAACTCAAATTCCTGCTTTGCGAAGAATTCGCGTCGGAAATGGAAGTTTCCACTGATTACGTCTACGCTGAATTTGTAGATCCTAACCGCGCCTCCTTTGCGGAAGTTCAGTTTGTTTTGAACCGTTTCTGATTAAATTTTTTCAACCAACCAACCATGTCCCCAGACACTCTTGATTTCACCGGCAATTCCGTGACTTTTCTCGGTTTGATCGGTCTTGTTTCAACGCTTGCTATTTGCATCAGCGTTTGGCGGGCTTATTGGACTTCTCCTTACCGTCGCTGATTGGCCTTCACTATGAACACAGCATTAGTTTTGTTAATTAGCAACCTTGGGCAGTTGCGTGTGTCGTATGCGCGACCGTCTTAGCCCTACATGGAATTGGTGGCTGGGGTTGGTTCCTATTCGTAGGAGTCATGATGACCAGCTACACTAGCTGACTCTCTAAAAAGAGAGTCGGTAAACCGAACGGAAGCCTTCGGCTTCCCCCCTTGCTTCTGCTCCGAAGAAACGCTATAGTAGAATTATGAGAAAAGATGAGTTGGAGGGTTCTATCTAATGGCCACCGCTTTTTGTATGGGTTGGTGCTCAGCACTTTTGTGCGCAGCGGTTTTTGACAAGTTTGTAACTGTGTGCATCCTTTCTAAATCTAAAGGTAGCAATGACTAACTCTGCAAAAGTAACCGGGCTTTACAACTGCGGTTACTACAACACTTCGTTTCTACGTGAAGTAGAAAGAGAGTTGCAAGAAAAAGCGTTCACAGTTAGGTCTGGTTTGGCTGATTTCACCAAAGCCGAACAACTTGCTTACATGGTGCTGGAGTCTCAAGGTTTCTTCGCCTGTGAGTGAGAGGTCGGTGAACCGAACCACCTGGGGCGGTTCCCACCCTTGCCCCTGCACTGCAGAAACGGTATAGTAAAAGCATGGAAACCGTTACCGAGTACCTCCGCCGCCGCCACTTAGACCTGGACCTTCACCGTCCGGTTGTGAACGAGGCTGAGCGCACTGCCACCTTTTTCCTTTACAATCTCTCCGGCCAACTCGTAGGGTTCCAACAGCACCGCCCAGACGCGGGGAAAACCCCGCAAAAACTGGGGCCACGAGAAGCCCGGTACTTCACCTACCGCAAGCAACCTACCCATGGAGTTTGGGGTTTAGAATCTTTCTACCTAAGTGACGGACCGGTATTCGTGACCGAGGGTGTTTTCGACGCTGCCAGGCTCACTGCGGTCGGACAAACTGCCCTGGCAACTTGTTGCAACGACCCTCAACGCGACCTTGGCAACTGGTTGCAGAGTCTCGCTAGACCAGTAGTTGTGGTGGCGGACAATGACAAGGCAGGTAGGATGCTTGCAAAGTTTGGCAATTATGTGGAATATTGCCCTGAAGCAGGCCAAGACCTTGGAGATTGTCCACAGGAATTTGTAGATTTTCTCGTAGAAAAGTACAACCGCTAGCGCCATGACTCCTAGAAATCTCATCCTGGCCCTCCAAGACCAACTTCCCTTGAGTCGAGCCTTTCGTAATTTTTTAGTCACAGGGGTTGCCTGGGGATTGTTCTCTCCCAATTCCCATACCCTGCTAAAAACAGGGCTGCCGAAAGTAACCTATGGTAGCAAAGACTCTGCACTGAAAGCTGCCTGCTCTATGCAAAAGAAGTACAGCGGCACATTCAGCGCATACAAATGCGCCTTTTGCGACGGGTACCATGTTGGCCGAAGCCGCACCCGAGAAGAGGCCCTAAATCGAACACACTGATCTTATGATGAACTCAGTAAGCATTGAAAAGAGCAACTACGAACTTTGCTCGATTGACACCGAAACTCACATTGAAACCAGTCTAGGGGAACCTATGACTCTACCTCCATCTATTCAAGAACGATTAGAGGAGTGTGACTTTGCTACCGACGCTAACGAAGACCTAATTTCGTTATTCAGCCTTATGAAAAGTTGCAAGTATGAACAGGTTGTTCGTTATAACACCAGCAACCATGAGACGGACTTCTCAGACTTTTTCATCTATACTGTATACGCCCCGGTGGGTTCTTCGGACTGGCTCTGGCAACGGGATTGCTTCGTACTTGTAGAAATTGGTTCTCCTGGGGATCCGCGTTACGTTTCTTACGGTCCCGCACAAGTCTATGACTTAGGAGACGACCAACTGGCCGAAACAGGGCTATTGAGCGATCGAATGAGTTGGTACGCTCGTTACTTACCACACAAGGACGTCGAAGAAAACAGCGAAGAAGCAAGTTTTCTTGAGAAGACCAACGAGGAACTGGAACCTTTTTATTCGAGCAACCCTACCTACCGTCTTGGAGAGCTTTGCTACGCCGACCCGATCTGGGTTGAAAAGTACCAAGGATTCGTTGCAAGACTGAAAGGGAGCCGGTTCCCAATGATTTTCGATCCCCAGCCACCTTACTACGGTTGATCTGAGTCTAAAAGTAGGGTAAATTTTAATAGAACTTTTTTTTTTGAACATGCAAGGTTCATTCTCCGACGACGCTCTCGATGTGTTTAATAAGCTAGTTTCTGAGCTCAGAGGCTCCGACTTTAGTGAATCCGAAAGTTCCTATGACTTTACACGTTGTGTGCGCCCAGACGGCACTGCCTATGGCACAGGTGGAAAGTGCAAAAAGGGTACAGAAAAAGCCAAACCGGAACAGGCAACTTCTCCTGTCAAGAGAACCAAGGCAGAAAGAGATATGGCAGCCAAAGCTACTCTTCAAAGAATGGCAGCCAAAGGCCCAGAGACTTCCGTGAGAAAGCAAGGTGATAGGGTAGTGGTTAGTAAAGGATCTGAGTTCAAGGCTGTTTTACACCCTGAGCACCAGACTGCTCTTGGAAAGTTGAAGGAAGGAGAAAAGCACGAGTTCGAGGATGAGCAAGGCACATGGTGGAAAGCGACTCGCTCTGGGGATAACCTAAACCTAGAAGGGGGTGACCGAAGGTCCGGTAACAAACCTTACAAACTGAATGTAAAGAGATCAGAGATTACATCGGTAGATCCCAACAAGAGCCTTATGGGTCAGGCTAGTCATCCATCTTCTTTTGGTAGAAAAGTCTCTGGAGACCGCTTAAAAGAGATGAGCGACGCAGATCTTGAAATTCGCAAAGAATATCTAAAAAATGCATCAGGCTATATAGGCTATAAGAGAGACGTAGATTCAGTGGGACAGGAAATTCAACGACGAGTGGATGAGAAAGTTCATGAAAAAACCAGACCCATTCTAACTGATGTAGGCACGAAAAAGAACCCATTTAAGGTCAAAAGCAGTGTTTCTTCCCAAGGCGGAAGTTATTACGTTCCCGGGTATTCCTCCTCTGACTCCAGCGTTGCCCATAAAGGAGAACATTACACCTACACTGGTAAGAGCGGAACCAATATAAAAACGGGAGAGCCTTCCAAAGAATTTCAAACAGACGGAGAACGTAGAGTTTACGTGTCTAACTCAGGCAAACTGTACGAAGATTGATGGCTACTCGGGTCGGTTAACCGCCCTGCCTTAGCCGGTTCTCCGGCTTGTTTCTGCTCCGCAGAAACGCTATGATTAGGGTATGAAAAACGATCTTAACTCTTTGCCTGTTATGTCGCCTTCGGTGTTCTACCTCGAATTCTTCTCCGACGGCACCCTCGTGGATGGTTGGACTTACACCAACCTAGATCGTGCTTGCGACATCGCCTTTGATATGTCTGAGGAACTCGGACGCACGATTGTAGTCAAACGTCAAGTCAACCAGAAATCCTTCGTTGAAGAAGTGGTAGGTTAATGTCAGGCGGACACTTTAACGAAAACGGTTACATTTACTTCAAAGTCGAGCAATTTGCCGCAGAACTTGAAAACGCAATAAACTTCAACGAGGACGATGAAGAAGGCGGAGCTCATCTATCGCGCGAAGTTCTTTCGATTCTGTGTAGCAAACTGCCTCTTATTCGAGAGGCTGCACGGGTGATGCGGCATATCGATTACCTCTACAGCGGTGACTTTGGTGAGGAGTCTTTCATGAACGCTGTACTAATGCTTGACAGCAATGACTGAGGAACAGTTCTACCTACTGTGGGAAAAGTTCGCCCACTCAGATCTCGTGAGTTCCCTACCTGACGACATCCCACAAGAGTGTGAGAAACTCGGAATTTCCGTTGATTATTTCCTCTACGAGTTTGTCTAGCCCAGAACCCCTACAGGGTACGGCTACCCGAACCATCCGGTTCGGCTCGCCCCCTTGTTTCTGCACCGCAGAAACGGTATGATATTAGTATGGAAATCAAAGCACTCACTGAGAAAGAGACGACCCTCTTCACCGCCATCCAAGAAGGCATGGATATGCCTGGCTGCGGCTGGCTTCACGAACTTACCGAAGAGTCGCTTAGCACGAATGCAGTGCTGGGTAGCCTTGTCAAGAAGGGACTGGTCAGGAGCAACAAGTTCAAAGAACCTGGCGAACCTGCTGCTTACTGGGTTGAGGTTATTGTCCCCGTTTCGTAGACGAAGATCCCTCCAATAGCAATGGCTCAAGAAAACCAATTAATGGAAAAATCCCTCTCCGTAACCAATCTGGCCGCTGGCCAAGTCGTTCTCGCAGGTTACAACTATCGCAGCCAGCCCAGATGTTGTGACCAGAACCGTTTCCTCGGTTTCAAGTATAACGATACGTGGTTCAGCACCCTGAAGCACCTTAAGGAGTTTTTGGGCTCGAACTCTCTCAAGGAATTAGAGATTGAGGCACAATTGCGAGGCAACGGTTCAATAACCGCTGAGTTCCTCAACGTTGAGGGAGATTATCTTTGGGGAGCTTACCTCTGGAAAGGTTCCTTTAAGGTGGGGGCGAGTGCCGATCGCCTGGTCCTTCAGGTTGCTTAAGTCTGTTACCTCAATATACGAAATCATGGCAATCCTTGCTAAAATAGGCGAGAGGCTCTACGAGTTTGAAACCAAAGAAGATTTGACATTGGCTCGTGCCCTTTATGTACGAGGAGATTGCCGTTCATACAGCAATCTTGAGGATATGATGGATGAGGAAGGTATCGACTACTTGATCGATGACTTGAGTGGCTTAATGGGTTGAAGATGAACAAGAAACCGAAGCTCGCGCTCAAGATTCTGTCACTGGAAGGCGTAGCCTACCTTGAGAAAGAAGTTGACCAATGGGTGTGCTACGCTAAAGAAGGATACTGGTTCCCTGATCTTGAATGCCAAACCTGCATTGACACTAAATTAGTCACCGTGTGGGCTTACACCAAAGGAGCGGTGCCTACGCCGGAGAGCTACCGCCCTTGAGGGCGGCTCTAGGGCTAAGGGCCGACCCGTCGTGGCAAGGCTCTGCAGGGCTCAGAGGACCCTTAGAGAGGGGAACGGTGAACCGTCCCAGGTGGTTCGGTTCTCCCCCTTGGCTTTGCGGTGCAAAACCGGTATAGTTAGAGTATGAAAAAAGCCTACCCCGTCGACACCCTCTGGACCCGCTGGGTCGAAGTCAAGCTCGGGGACGGTCGGGTCATGAAGGGACCTAAGAAGCCGACCGCAGTCCTCGCTGGGAAGCTCCCTGCACCCTTGAAGCTTGAGATCGCTCAGGAGTGGAAGGACCATTACGAGCGCATGGGACAACCGGTTCAGAGCGTGTGCTTCCGCTACCGCAAACGTGGTTGATTCACGCTCTTAGCCTAAACTCGCATACAAGGTCGGTTACCCGAACTAGGCCGTTCGGTTCGCACCCTTGTTTTTCCTCAGCGAACACGCTATCATATTAGTATGAAAGTCACTGACACCTGTTCCCCTGAAGCCGTCGCCCTGACGGCCACCTGCCAGCTTCACGCTGAGCTGCTCGCCGACGATGGCTTTGCTGGTTACGACGGTACCAAAGGTGCCTTCGACCTGCTTTACTCCGAGCTGTTTGTGATTGCTCGCGACGAAATCTCTCTCGAGATTTCCCCGGTAGAGCAGGTTGTTGAAACCTTTTACCAGTACCAACTGGAAATCGGCGAAGGGCAACGGGAAATCGATTGGTACCTTTGAACCCCTTGAGAACTTCACCTGAAATGCCTACTCTTTTCTACGATCTTGTTGCTGAAGGAACGACCAATCTCGTCGAGGACGAGACGTTCACTAGCCTGGATCGCGCTCGCGACGTTGCTTTCGGTCTTGCATACGACCTGAGCTTGAACGTTGCGATTCGCGAAAACTTCGGCGCTGCTTGCAACGTTATCGAAGTTGTCGAGGGCGACGACGTGAACGGCACCATGTTCGAGCTTGAAACTGTTTGATAAACACACGAAAACAAATGGCACCAACATATTACATCGGCGATCTCTGTTACGTCATGCATGACGCGTGGGACGAAGTTTGCGAACTCCTGTTCCCTTACGGCGGTGGCGAGCGAACAGGTAGGCTCCACCTGAAAGATGGGCGAGAGTTTTTCATCTTCGGTACAGCCTATGGCGACGGTCTCTATGAAGATCAGAACGGTGGATCTTACGGTGTGGATTCCGGGACCATCGGTGCCATCCGCGTTCAAGACATTCGGGATACAACCTACTCCGAAGAGGGAATCAAGGATCTGGGTTGTATTCACACATTTGAAACCCCTCTGACCCCTTCTGATTGCTCATACGACAACGGCAAGATTACCTTCCGAAGCGTTGTAATTGATACCGACCCTCAGTACTTTGACGAGGAAGACTTTGAATGAAAGGCAATTTCTAAAACAAAACAATGAACCCCATTTTTAACAACTCCCCTGTAAGAGTGAATCTTACGAAAGCTCAAGTAGAGGCAATGATTACGCAAGCGGTTAGGGACTCCTTCCCCAACTTCGTAGCAGATAAAATCTCATTCAAAGTTTCTACACAAACTGACATGCGTCACGAGGTTTCTGGAACCACTTTCGAAGGAGTTGATATCGTCTTGAAACCTTTAAGTAATTCTAATTCTTCTTACTGGGAACGATGACAAAACTCCAGCATTTCGCCAAAGTTGAACTTGACCTCAAAGCTGTGAAAGATGCCGTAACTTCCTCTTTGGAGACACAATTTCCGGGCCATAAAGTTACTAGTGTTCAAGCTCTGTATGAGAGCCCAATCGGATACTACGAGGACCGCTTCCCTTCACAGAGGGAATTTTCCGGATTTGAGATTACCATGGAGCCTGAAGACTGAGATGAAAGATTTCCTGGGAAACACAGTTGAAGTTGGAGATGCCGTTATCTTCTCATTACCGAGATACCGGTATACTCTGGTCAGAGGCGTGGTTGTGAAAATTACAAAGTGTTACTTTTTCATCGAGTACATTGAACCGAACACGGGTTCGTCTAAGGAGTACTGCACTGTTAAACAAGAACCGAGACAAGTAGTCAAAGCACCGGAGCGACCGAATGAACTTCTCTGAAGAAATCCTTAAGCTCAAAGAGCAGCGCAATGCCGTAATCCTGGCCCACTACTACCAGGAACCTGAAATTCAGGAAATTGCCGATTTCGTTGGCGACTCCCTTGAACTGGCCCGCCAAGCTGCAGGAACCGATGCGGACACGATCGTCTTTTGCGGCGTTCACTTCATGGCAGAAACGGCCAAGATCGTGAACCCAAACAAAACGGTATTGCTTCCGGATCTGAATGCAGGGTGCAGCCTGGCCGATGCCTGTTTGCCTGAGGACTTTGCTGCCTTTCGCGAGGCAAACCCGGACCATTACGTGGTGAGCTATATCAACTGCTCGGCAGCGATTAAGGCCCAGAGTGACCTTATTTGCACCAGCAGTAATGCCGTGCGCCTGGTTAACCAGATTCCTAAAGACCGACCAGTTCTGTTTGCACCAGACAAAAATCTGGGCCGCTGGGTTGCCCAGCAAACTGGCCGAGAGCTAACGCTCTGGAACGGGAGTTGCCAAGTACATGAAGCATTCAGCGAAGAAGCTCTCATGGAACTTTGGACGGCCAACCCTGGCTGCGAGGTTATTGCCCACCCCGAGTGCGAGGAAGCCCTGTTGCGCCTGGCAGACTTTGTGGGGTCCACGAGTGCCTTGCTGCGCAGGGTGCAAGAAAGCGAAGCCGAAACATTCATTGTTCTGACAGAACCGGGTATCATTCACAAAATGCGCCAGGTTGCGCCCAACAAAGTTTTTCTGGATGTCCCTGGAAAGGACGGCTGCAATTGCAACTCCTGCCCGTTCATGCGCTTGAACACTCTGGAGAAAGTACGAGATTGCCTGAGAGACTTGACACCCGAGATTAAACTCGACGAGGAGCTAAGACTCAAGGCTTTGCAACCTCTTGAGCGGATGCTTGCTCTTTCTTGATCCGCGAGGTCAAAGGTACTATCCTGTGCCTCTTCCGCTAGAAACGCCGAAAAAACAGAAAGTATTACCCAAGGACCGATATCGAAAGAACTTTTCGGTTCTCTAGTGAAAACTGTCCGGTAGAATGGGCCAAGGTCCTTCCCGACGGATAGAACCAACTGTTTTTTCCTGTTTCGGGTGCGTGAGCAACCGTCCCTGCTCCGGGCCAATATCGAAAAGGGCGGTCTTTGCTGTGCAAAGGGCGGTTAACCGAACCTAAACCTTCGGTTTAGACCCTTGTTTTCGCTCAGCGAAAACGGTATGATATTAGTATGAAAGCACTCCCCCGCCTAGGTCAGATGACCGTTGCCCGCGCCAAAGAGATTCTGGCCGAGCATGGTCTTCAGTTTGTTAAGTCAGAGGTGAGAGTTTGGCGTTATGATTGGAACTCAACCCACCGCCAAGGGGACAGCGGTATCGCCAAGGAGCGTCTCTACTACTTCAAGGGTGACGAGCAGATCGCGTTCAATACCCGCTGCCTCAAGAATCGCGCTCAAGCACTTCTCTGGAGCAAGCATTTCGAAGGAGTTCGGTAATTTTGAAAAACGAAAATATAGTCCTTTACACAAGCCTTTGCGAATACTACGGTCCGGTTGTGTACAGGTATGTGGGCACGATAAACATGCTCGAAGCCCTCAAGTTGAATGAGATAGACGATACGATAAAATGGACCAAAAAATACCACCCAAAGCATTTTTTCGGCTCCTTTAGCTTGAAAAACCTTGATGGGTTTCAAGTTCATGGAGGCCATATGAAGTGGGAAGTTTGGACTGTTTTGAGAGAAGATAATCCTGATTGGAGGGCTAAACCTGGCACGACATACTACGAGAACTTGCAAGAGAAGAACCGACGCAAGGAATTCCTTCCGATAGCTTGGCCTGAGAAACACATCGACAAGTGGATCACTGCTTCCGAAGCCTTGCCAGGGTTGTATTCCTACGACTACTAGCAACACTCAACGCAGCCTTGAAAGGTTCGGTCTTTGCTGAGCAAAGGTTCGGTTACCCGAACCGACTGGGGCGGTTCTCCGGCTTGTTTTGCTGGGGCAAAACCGGTATAATATTAGTATGGACAACGACAGACGCTTCTTCGAAATCATGGCTCGCGTGGATGAGAGGGCCGCCGCCAACGCTGGTTGGGACTGCCGCGACGAGGCTGTCGCTGAGGTTAACTTCTTGTTGAACGATCCGATCGGAAACACGTCGGACGACGAAATCTTCGAATGTGCTTGCAACGCTTGGATGGATGCGGAATGAAGGAACCCTTGATTAGAAAGATCGTTAAGCAAGACACGTTGGAAGCAGCCAGCCGTAATGCTCTCTGGTTCACTGGACCGGAAGACAAGCGAGTTAAGCTCGCCCAGGCACTTGCTAAGGG
>Ga0078894_10003824_pt1 | contig 11458 bp, 6 predicted proteins | sample LauGreSu1BDMLBSD_2_FD_67506 | JGI IMG/M metagenome (GOLD analysis project Ga0078894, IMG submission 67506) | Freshwater lake microbial communities from Lake Michigan, USA - Su13.BD.MLB.SD (version 4) (version 4) | ecosystem: Environmental > Aquatic > Freshwater > Lake | place: Lake Michigan, USA... | reverse complement strand
GCAGCTGAGAAGGCCAACAGCGTCGACGACAACAAGGTGCGTGAAGCCCTGATCGGCGTCAGCTTCGATGCTCCCGAGGGCAAGGTGACCGTGCAGCCCAACCACCACGTCGAGAAGCTGGTGCTGATCGGTGAAGTGCAGAAGGACGGCATGTTCAAGATTCTCGAGAACAAGGGCTTCGTGAAGCCTGTGGCCTGGAACCAGTACGTGCCCGAAACCAAGGGATACACCTGCGACTGGACCCAGAAGCGTCCTGACGCCGGCAAGTACAAGATGTGATGACTGTGGTCAGCCGGCCCTGCCGGTGCCCGGTACTGGATTGCACCTGTTAAGGATCATTGGGGGGGAGTGATCTCCCCCATTTTTTATTCCTGTATGGCCTGCAGTTCCAGGCTTCCGATTGTTCTCCTGTTCCCCTGCCTGATCCACGCGGATCGCCATGGATCTCCTCTACGACACGCTGTTCAATGGCCTGGCCATCGGCTCGGTTCTGGTGCTGGCAGCACTGGGGCTGGCTGTTGTGTTCGGCCTGATGGGTGTCATCAACATGGCTCACGGAGAGTTGATGATGCTCGGTGCCTACACCACATTCGTGGTGCAGAACATTTTCAAGGCGGTGCTGCCAGATGCACTGTTCCCGATCTACATAGTGGTGGCGATTCCTCTGGCGTTCCTGGTGAGCGGCCTGGCAGGGCTGCTGCTGGAGAAAACCGTGATCCGTCGTCTTTACGGCCGGCCTCTGGAAACGCTGCTGGCTACATGGGGCGTCAGCCTGATTCTGCAGCAGTTCGTGCGCTCGGTGAGCAGTGCCTTTGCCATCGGCTTGGTGCTGGCTGTCACCCTCGGATTGCTGAGCCCACGCCTGACGCCGAAAGCCTGGTGGCAACAGCGCTGGACCCCGCTGCTCGGCACCGGTGCCTGGCTGGTGAGCGGCATGATTGGCGTCGCTGTGGCGGCTGCTCTTGGTGAACAGCGCGTCTTCGATCAGCCCTGGTTCAGTGCCCGCAACATTGATGTCACCGCCCCCACCTGGTTGCGCGGTTCGATCGATGTTGGTGCTGTGAACATGCCAACAGCTCGCTTGTTCATCATCGCGCTGACCATCGTGGCTCTCCTTGCGGTGAATTGGTTCCTTCAGAAGAGTGTCTGGGGGATCAGGATTCGAGCGGTCACACAGAACCGTCCGATGAGCGATTGCCTCGGCATTCCCACTGGCAAAGTCGATGCGCTCACCTTCCTGATCGGCTCTGGCCTGGCCGGTGTCGCCGGTGTCGCCGTCACACTGCTGGGTTCGGTGGGACCGAACCTGGGTGGAAACTACATTGTGGACTGCTTCATGGTGGTGGTGCTCGGTGGTGTGGGCAAGCTCGCCGGCACCGTGCTGGCTGCCCTCGGTATTGGTGTGCTGAGCTACATCGTGGGATCCGGTTCCCTGCTTCTGGTTTGGCCCGCGATGCCTGAGGGCTTGAATGCTCTGATCACCTTCTTCGCCACCACTTCGATGGCGAAGGTGCTGGTGTTCGCTCTCATTGTGGTCTTCCTGCAGATCAGACCGGCCGGTCTGTTCCCGCAGAAAGGCCGCATGGTGGAGGCGTGAACCATGGCTGATCTGTTCGCCAACCGCCAGCTGCGCCGCTGGTTGCCCTGGGTTCTGATCGTTGTGGCAGCACTGGTTCTTCCCGCTGTTCTGCCACCGTTCCGCCTCAACCTGCTGGGTCGCTTCCTCTCCCTGGGCATCGTTGCCCTGGGGATTGATCTGATCTGGGGCTACACGGGGATGCTCAGCCTCGGCCAGGGCATTTTCTTCGCCCTGGGTGGTTACGCCCTGGGCATGTACCTACAGCTTGACAGTCTTGAACCAGGCCAGCTGCCGGAGTTCTTTTCGCTCTATGGCGTCAAGAGCCTGCCGGCCTTCTGGCAGCCGTTCAGTTCACCACTGTTCACGCTGTTCGCGATCTGGGTCATCCCTGCACTGGTGGCCGCAGTGCTCGGCTACCTGGTCTTCCGCAACAGGATCAAGGGGGTCTATTTCTCGATCCTCACCCAGGCCGCTCTCCTGGTGTTCTTCAACTTCTTCAACGGCCAGCAGAAGCTGATCAACGGCACCAACGGCCTCAAGACCGATACCGCCGTGATCTTCGGCCAGCTCGTCGGCAGTGATGGGATGCAGCGCGCCCTGTTCTGGATCACGGTGGCCCTGGCCGTTGGTGCCTTCCTGCTCTGCCGCTGGCTCACGGTCGGCCGTTTCGGTGATGCACTGATCGCCATCCGGGACGATGAGCCCCGCCTGCGCTTCACCGGCTACAACCCCACCGCCTACAAGACCCTGGTGTTCGCCGTTGCCGGTGCCCTCGCCGGCATCAGCGGAGCGCTGTATACCGTGCAGTCCGGGATCGTCTCGCCGCAGTACATGGCCGTGCCGTTCTCGATCGAGATGGTGATCTGGGTGGCTGTCGGCGGTCGCGGCACCCTCATCGGCGCCGTTCTCGGTGCTGTGGTGATCAACTACGCGAAAAGCCTTGTCAGTGAGGCTCTGCCTGAAACCTGGCTGTTCATCCAGGGCGGTCTGTTTCTGCTGGTGGTCACGGCCCTGCCTGACGGCCTGGTGGGCTGGTGGCGCAGTGGAGGCTTTGCCCGTCTGATCGGCTTGCTGACTCCACCACCGGCCATCTCCACCTACCCCGAGCTCGACTTCAATCCCGAGCTTCAGGGGGAAGAGGCAGAGTTGCACCCGCGCAGTCCGGGAGGTGGGTCGTGAACGTCGCCACTTCCACCATCCCTGATCACCCAACCCATCCACCTTCGGCGGCTTCTCGGCGATGACACTCCTCGACATGCGCGGGGTGACCGTCAGCTTTGACGGCTTCCTCGCCCTCAACGACCTCAACCTGCAGCTCGAACCGGGCGAACTGCGTGCGGTCATCGGCCCCAATGGTGCCGGCAAGACCACCTTCCTCGATGTGATCACCGGTAAGGTGCGCCCCACCAAGGGGGAAGTCCTGTTCCGGGGGCGTTCTCTTGTGGGCCAGAGCGAACATCGCATCGCCCGCCTGGGGATCGGCCGCAAGTTCCAGACACCGCGCGTCTATCAGAACCTCACACCACGCCGCAATCTTGAGCTGGCGGTGCGTGGGCCCCACGGGCCGGTTGCCCTGTTGTTCGGGGGCCTGAGCAGTGAACAGCGTGATCGGGTGCAACATCTGCTGGCGGTGGTTGGACTGGAAGCCCATGCCAACCAGGTGGCCGGGGGGTTGTCCCACGGCCAGAAGCAGTGGCTCGAGATCGCCATGCTGGTGGCTCAGGACCCTGAGCTGCTGTTGGTGGATGAGCCGGTGGCAGGCCTCACCGACGAGGAAACGGCCCGCACCGGTGAACTGCTGCGCCAGCTGGCCGGTGATCACACGGTGCTGGTGATTGAGCACGACATGGAATTCATCCGTGATCTGCAGGCACCGGTGACGGTGCTGCATGAGGGCCACGTGCTCTGCGAAGGCTCGATGGATCAGGTGCAGAACGACCCGCGCGTGATCGAGGTCTACCTCGGCCGCGACACCCAGGAGGATGAGGCATGAGCCTGCTCGACATTCGTGGACTGAACGTCTACTACGGCGAGAGTCATATCTTGCGCAACGTCGATCTCAGCGTGGCGCCTGGGCAGATGGTTTGCCTGATCGGCCGCAACGGCGTCGGCAAAACCACCCTGTTGAAGACGGTGATCGGTCTGCTGCGGCAGCGCAGTGGTGCCGTGCGCCTCGAGGATCGGGAGCTTCAGCCTCTGCCCCCCCATGCCCGTGCCCGTGGTGGCATCGGCTATGTGCCGCAGGGGCGTGAAATCATCCCTCAGCTCACGGTGCGCGAGAACCTGCTGCTGGGGCTCGAGGCGCTGCCGGGTGGTCTGGCGAAGAACCGACACATCGATCCTCTGGTCTTCGAGCTGTTCCCGATCCTGGAGAAGTTCCTCAGCCGCCGCGGCGGCGATCTGTCCGGCGGTCAGCAGCAGCAGTTGGCGATTGCCCGGGCGCTGCTCGGCAAGCCCAAGCTGCTGCTGCTCGATGAGCCCACCGAAGGCATTCAGCCCTCAGTGGTGCTGGACATCGAGCGAGCGGTGAGACGCATCATCGAGACCACCGGCATCAGCGTCCTGCTGGTGGAACAGCATCTGCACTTCGTGCGCCAGGCCGACTGGTACTACGCGATGCAGAAGGGGGGGGTGGTGGCCAGTGGCCCCACCGCTGAACTCAGCAAAGAAGTGGTGGATCGCTTTCTGAGTGTGTGAATCACGGGTGCGTCTGTGAACGATGGGGGCCCAGCCTGGCAAATCCTGCTAATCAAGAGCTGTGCCCCTGTTCCGCTGATGCCCCGCTCCATGGTCAAACCAGCCTTCATTGCGCCGTCGCTCTCGGCTTTGGCGCTCGGTCTTCTCGCTGCTGGGCCTGTTCAGGCCCAACGCTGCCAGTTTCTTTCCCCTGTGGGAGGCAACGGCGTCACCCCGATTGTCACCAAAACCATCAGCACGGCCAATCCCTTCGGTCGCCCCAACTGGAATACGGACTTCTTCGTCACACAGCCTTACTCCAGCTATAAATTCTTCTTTACTGCCAACTCTTCGGTGAGTGCCACCTACCCGATTGAGGGCTATCTCAAATTCACCGATGGCTCCAACCTGCAGGTGATCAATGAGTCCTACGCCCCACAGGTGGGCACGGGTCGGCAATGGACCTTCCAGGCTGTTCCTGGCAAAACGGTGAGCCAGCTCAACTTCAAGGTCGGCGCCAGTGCCGATCAGGCTGCCACAGGCTTCACTTACCGTATCTCCACCCAGGGCTGCAACTGAGTACGGCCCGGGATCCATGAAAAGGCCCCCCCAGCGCCAAGGCTGGGGGGGCTTCCTTGTGCCTGCCTGGGGTCAGGCCACGATCGTGAAGTTGCCTGCTGCGGCCCGGAAGCCGGTGAAGGTGGCAAAGCGGGTGGCGGCAGTGGCGCCGGTGCCGTCGGGGTCGTACCAGGTGTTGCCGGTGTCGCGGTCGAACAGGATCCGCTGGGTGGCCGTGGTGGCCAGTGGCGTGAAGCCTGCAGCGCCGCCGCTGCGCACCTCCAGGAACTGGGTTGTTGCCAGAGGGCCGACGGTCGTGAAGCCGGTGCCTGCCGTGGCGGTGGGGGTGAACACCGTGCGGCTGAGCTGCACGGTCTCGCCGGCGGCGAAGTCCACGATGGTATCGACGTTCGTCGCCCCCAGGGTGCTGTCGAAGCGGAAGGCATCCACACCGACGCCACCGGTCAGTCGGTCTGCGCCCAGGCCTCCACTGAGGGTGTCGTTGCCGCCGCCGCCATTGATGGTGTCGTTGCCATCGAGGCCGTTGATGGTCTCGTTCAACGCCGTGCCGGCCAGGTTGTCGTTGCCGGCAGTGCCGTTGATCACGGTGGGGCCGCCACCACCGCCGGTGCCCACGCCCACCAGGTTGAACTGGGCGGCTGTGATGGCAGGAGAGCCAGTGAGCATCGCGAAGGCCACTGGAGCCGCCGTGAGGCCGCTGCCATCGGCGTCGTAGGAGAGCACCCCGTTTGTGGTGTTGTACAGAATCCGTTGGCCGGCCGTGGTGGCAGCCGCCAGGCCGGCGCCACTGATCAACTCGGCAGCCGTGAGGGTGGCCCCGGTGCTCAGGGTGCCGAAGATCGCCCGGTCGAGGGTGAAGCTGTCGGCGCCGTTGCCGAAGTCGGTGATGGTGTCGATGTTGAGGGGGCCGAGGGTGGAATCGAACACGAAGCGATCGTTGCCCACACCGCCACTGATGCTGTCGTTGCCGGTGCCGCCGTTGATGGTGTCGTCACCCCCCAGGGCGCTGATGGTGTCGTTCCCCGCCAGGCCGTTGATGGTGTCGTTGCCATTACCACCGCTGAGGTTGTCGGCCAGGGCCGTGCCGTTGATCAGCAGGCCTGGGGCCACCCCCTGAAGGGCGATGGAGGCCGCCGTGAGTGCTGTGCCCGGTTGCAGCCTGGCGAAGGCCACGGGCGCGTTGATCAAGCCGCTGCCGTCGCCGTCGTACCAGATCTCACCGGTGGTGGTGTTGTGGATGATCCGCTGGGCGGCGGTGGTGGCGGCGGTGGCCCCGGCGGCGCTCAGCAGTTCCGCTGCGGTGAGGGCGGTGCCCAGGCTGCTGACGCCGTCGAACACTGCACGGTCGAGCAGGAGGCGGTCGGTGGCGTTGGTGAAGTCGAACACCAGATCCACATTGGTGCCACCGGCGATCGCGGTATTGAAGGTGAAGGTGTCGCTGCCGTCGCCGCCGCGCAGGGTGTCGACACCCAGGCCGCCGTTGAGGGTGTCATTGCCGGCATAGCCGTAGAGGTCGTCGTTGCCGTCGCTCCCGCTGAGGTTGTCGTTGGCTGAGCTCCCGTAGGCCACGTCGGCGCCGGGCGTGCCGGCGAACACCACCGGTGCCGTGGTGCCACGCATCAGCAGGTTTGCGGCGGTCAGGGTGGGCCGATTGAGCAGGGTGGCAATCTGAACAGCCGCCCGGCTGCCGGTGCCGTCAGGGTCGTAGTACAGGAAGCCGTTCAGCGTGTTGTAGAGCACCCGTTGGGTGGCCGAGCTGGCGGCGGTCACGCCGCTCCCTGTCCGGAATTCGGCGGCGGTGAGGCTGGCGCCGGCCGTGAGGTTGTTGAACACACTCCGGTCGAACACCAGCCGGTCGCCGGCGGTAATGGTGAGGTCGGTGATTCGATCGATCTCACCGGCCACCGGCGCACTGTCGAACACCACCCGGTCGATGCCGGTGCCCGTGGTGATGGCATCGCTGCCGGCACCACCGCTGAGGGTGTCGTTGCCGGCACCGCCATTGAGGGTGTCATTGCCGCCCAGGCCGCTGATCAGATCACTGCCGGTTGCACCAACAAGACTGTCCGCCAGGGCGGTGCCGGTGAGGGTGAGGTTCGCGGCAGGAGCCGGCCCCTGCAGCACGAAGGAGGCTGCTGTCAGGCTGGGGAGCACCGCGGGTTGCCCCGCTGCCGGCGCCACGGCCGCCAGGGTTGCGAACTGGATGGAGGCGGCACCGCCGAGCCCATCGCTGTCGTAGTAGAGGTTGCCGTTGGTGCTGTTGTAGATGATCCGCTCCGCGGCGGTGGCTGCAGCGGTGGCTCCGCCACCACTGCGGAACTCAGCGGCGCTTAGAACCGTGCTGCCGTTGAGGCTGTTGAAACCGGTGCGGTCGAGCACGATCCAATCTGAGTTGCCGGCCAGCGCCTGGAAGTCGAGGATCAGATCCACCCCGCCGCTCACCACCTCGGTGGTGAAGGCGAAGCGGTCGTTGGCCAGGCCGCCCATCAGGGTGTCGTTGCCGGCACCACCGCTGAGGGTGTCGTTGCCGTCGCTGCCCAGCACCCAGTCGTTGCCATCGAGGCCGGCGATGGAAAAGTCCATCGGAATCTCATTGCCGAGCGCATCGAGGATGGGATTGCCTGCGGCATCGGTTTGCGTCGCCGTGGGGCGGTTCAGACCTCCAAGCCCCGGCTGGCGCAGGCCGCCGGAGAGCACGTCGTCGTAGATGGTGCCGATCGCAGCCTCGACTGACAGGAAGGAGTCGGGCAGGTTGGCACCCACCGGAACCACGGCAACACCGGCGTTGCTGAGATCGATGTTGATGCCAACTCGGCCGCCTCCAGCCACCAGATTGCCCGAGCTGCGGGAGTAATCCACCGTGTCGAATCCCACGCCACCATCGAAGGTGCTGTTGAAGCCGAGCTGGCCGGGGTCGTTGAGGAAGCGGTCGTCGCCCGCGAGGCCGCTGAGCAGGTTGTTGCCCATGCCGCCATCGATCACATCATTGCCGTCGCCGCCGGTGATGGCGTCGTTGCCGCCGCCGCCGTAGATTGTGTCGTTGCCGGCGCCGCCATCGATCACATCGGCGTCGCCGGTGGGATCCATGTTGCCGCTCACCGCATCCACGGCGCCGTTGTCGCCGTACAGCAGGTCATCACCATCGCCGCCGTCGATCACGTCGCCGCCCAGGCCACCGGCCACGGTGTCGTTGCCCAGGCCACCGAACACCTGGTCGATGCCGCTGCCGGCATTGATGTTGTCGTTGCCGGCGTCACCCCAGATGAAATCATCGCCGGCCAGATCGCTGATCAGGTCGTTGCCATCGCCGCCGTGCAGGAAGTCGTTGCCGGCTCCGCCTTCCACGGTGTCATCGCCGCCATCGCCCCACACGGTGTCGTTGCCGCCCAGGGCATTGATGTTGTTGGGTGCATCCGTGCCGCCGAGTGTCTCGCTGGCGTTGCCCCGTCCGTTCGGGTTCAGCGCTCCTGAGGCGTCCAGATAGTTGCCGGGGTTGCCATAGAAGGTGCCGGCCACAAACCCGGCGGTGCCCAGGCGTGTGGTGCCCGAGAGGGGGCCGCCGTTGCTGAGTGCCAGCAGGCTCGCGAAGTTGGTCGCGGTGGCGAGTTCCACGTTGGAATCCGCCACGGAGAAGGCATCGCTGTAGAGATGTTTCACCCCCGTGTTGCGCATCACGATGTCGGAGAACAGCTGCCCCTCGATCTGGAGCAGCATGTTGGTGCCCGCCAGGCGTGACAGGTAATACATCCGATCGCCGTCCTGCAGATTGAGCATCTGCGTGGCGAAGATGGCATCAAAGGTGGAGCCGAGCATGCCACCGGGCACCTTGTCTTCCGCCAGACCTCCTACCCAGAGATCGACGTTCCAGAAGTCGGCGTTGCCGCCGTTGGCCGGTGTGTCCATGAACACCGCGTCGGCCATGGCTGCATCAGCGGCGGCTGAGAGGGCGTTGGCGAAGGTTTTCACCGTGGCGGTGTCGCCCAGCTCCAGCGCGTTCCAGTCGTCGAGGGTGGCGACGGCCGGGGAGACAACATTGGGGTTGATGCCGTAGCGCAGCAGAATCGCATCACGGGCATAGGCCATGATCAGATTCTTGAGGGTGATATCTGGATTCAGCAGATTCAGCCCCACATCGTTCCAGGAGTCGTAGGGCCTGAGCGTGCTCATGCCCGTCTGGGAATACAGGGAGGCACGCGTGTCATTCCAGCTCGGCACCCCGCTGTCGCGGCCGCGGATGATGTTCAGCATCGCCAGGTCGAGCTTCTGGCCCACCAGGTTGTTGCGCAGTGTGGGGGTCATCCACTCATCGATCGCGTTGCCCACCTGGCGGGTCATGCCGATGGCCACTTCGCCACCGGTGTTGGTGCCGTCGGCCGCCTTGGTGACGTATTTGCCGGGTGAGAGGAAATCGTTCAGCAGCAGATCATTGATGATCGTGCCTGTGGCCGTGCCCGTGAGGCTGTTGTAGGTGCCACGGTCAACGAATTCCGTGAGCATCGAGTGGCCGAATCGATAAACCGAATGAGCAAACTCCGCAGAGATGTCGGCCTGAATATTGATATCGTATGCAGCGAATGCGTTGATGTTGGGCGAGAGCTTGCGGGCAAACTCCCCGAAGATCATGTGCTGATACTCCATTTCGGTGATCAGCTTCGCGGCCTGGAACAGGTCTTCCCCGGTCCAGGTTGTGGTGCCGCCCGTGCCGTTGGGCCCGGTGTAGGTGCCCGTGAGCGGGTTGTAGACCATCAGATGGTCTTTGATCAGATTATCGACATTGCGATTGTGCTCCTTGTGGAACACATCGTGAATCATGGTCAGGCCGATGTTCTCGTTCACGCGGCCGTCGCCGGCCACGTAGTGAACGCCCACGTCGTAGAAGGTCTGGCCCGGGGCGAAACTGTTGAAGGCCGCCTGCATCGCGGCTGCGTAGGTGGTCGGGTTGTCGCCGGCCGCGGTCTGAACCAGGTCTGCGGTGGTGAAGCCCAGCGGGGCGGGGAAGGGCGGCGGGGTGGTGCCGGCCAGCGCAAAGGCCGCCATGTCGTCCAGCGCCGCGTGTCCGGTGGTCAGCAGGGTCCAGCCGTTGGCCGCCAGGGTGGCCTTGTTGGTGTCGCGCACGTTGGCCACCGCGTTACCGGCGGCATCCACCACGGCGAACATCGCCTGGCCGGTTGCGTTGAGCACCGGGTTGCCATTGGCGTCGAGCTGCAGCTGGGGCAGGTCCTCGACGTTGTAGTCATGCATGACAAGGCCCATCAGCAGGGCGTTGGCCTTCAGGTCGTTCCAGTTGGCCAGTTCACCGGTCAGGCCGGTGGTGCCCTGCTTGCTCACGAGGTTGCCGGTGGGCACCCAGGTGCCGTTCGGCAGCACCACCACCTCCTTGAGCAGGAGGGTGTGGCTCTGTACCGAGCCATAGTCCTGGCTCAGGTCCACATAGGGTGACACCGTGTTGAGCGCGTCACCCGGGTCGGCTCCGGGGGCGGTGTTGGTGCGGGAGACGCGGAAGAAGTTCCGGGCGCCGGGGGCCGTGGAGTAGAGGGGATCGCTCGGCAGGATCGGCACGAGCACACTGCCGTCGGCGCCCTTCTTGACGAAGTCGAGGCCGTGGTCGAAGAACTGACCCATCAGCGTGAACAGGCCGCTGTAGGCCAGGGGGTTCACCGTGCCCGTGAGCGGGTTGATCCGTACGTTGCCGTTCTGGCGCGGGTTGTCGATGATCCGCGCCGGGGCGACGGCCGTCTGATCCACCACCGTGTTGCTGATGAAGCGCGGTCGGTAGTCGGTGATGGTGGTGCCCCGCACCGCGTAGTCGATCGTGACCGGGGTTGGGCTGACCACCGGGTTGATCGCACCGGTGGTGGGGTCCGGAGCGCCGTTGATGAAGGTGCTGCCCACCTTGTATGACCAGTTCACCAGGCCGCCGTTGCCCCAGGCCTGGGCCACACCGTTGGCATCGGTGTAGCCGCCGCGAAGCGCCTGTCCCTGGGCATTGAGGATGGTCCACAGGGGCACCCGGGGGGATCCGGTGAAGGCCGCCAGATCCACGGCCTCCTGGAAGGTTCGCTTGAAGGTGAAGGCGTTGTAGGTGAGGCGGGGGAACAGCTGGTCGGCCGCGCCCCAGAGCGGATTGTTGAGGTTGTTGCCAATCCCTTGGGTGTTGCGGATACCGAAGGGGTCGAGGATGGTGCCGGTGCCGATGGGCGCGATATTCAGCGGGTTGTTGCCCGGCAGCCGCAATTGCGTCAGCAGGAACAGGATGTCGTTGAGGTCAGTGGTGATGCCGACGCCCATGGGTATCCAGTGCGTGTTTCTCTCGACTCTGCCCATCACCAATGGATGCCGCAACGGCCGATCGGATCTTGAACGGCTTGCGTAAGATCATTTGCTATTTCAGGCTTTTGGCGGGCTTCTAGCTGCCAGGCGACCCTGCTGTCACTTGTTTCGGTGAGCAGTTGATCCGTTCCGGTGCAGGGCGTTCATCTTGCTCATCCGAATGCCGTCACCTTGCCAATAGGCACTCGGTTGTCGATGGGTAAATGTCAACCGATTGACATCTCATTTTGTGAATTGTCGGCTCGAGAGATGCATTTCTGCCCTCGATGTTGTTTCAGTTCGGCTTCATTGCAG
>Ga0078894_10003823_pt1 | contig 11459 bp, 6 predicted proteins | sample LauGreSu1BDMLBSD_2_FD_67506 | JGI IMG/M metagenome (GOLD analysis project Ga0078894, IMG submission 67506) | Freshwater lake microbial communities from Lake Michigan, USA - Su13.BD.MLB.SD (version 4) (version 4) | ecosystem: Environmental > Aquatic > Freshwater > Lake | place: Lake Michigan, USA... | reverse complement strand
GCCATTTGTATTTGCATCTGTATCCAATATTTCAGTGGTATCTTGCCATCCGACAACTCTCCGAGAACCTTGAACTCCGTAAGAGTCGGTATGCTATTTATGACGCAGATTCCATCCGGACTTGCCGTTAAGAACTTAAACTGCTTATGAAACTTTAAACCGGTTTCCTGTATCACGATGCCATGACGATTAGCACACTCTTGTCTAACCAAACCTTCATATTTCGTCCCATAATCCATTCTCTGTTGCTGTTCAGGGGTAACCGCAGGTTCAGTACGTGTTACTTTAGACTTAATAACCTGATCTATCGTATAAAATCCATGTCCCAGTATTGAAGCACAATCGTTTGCGCCTAGGTAATGGGCTTTAGTTGCTCGCCACAAAGCAGTGTGTTGCTTCATATCGTTTATGGTTTTAAGGCTTAAGCTTTAAGCTTTAATTTTAACTTTAAATCTCTATAGCTTTCAAATCAGAAGCAGAGGAAGCTAAATCAGAAGAGGAAGAGGAAGCAGAAACCGACGGAGTTACACATGACATGGATTTCGTCTCTAGGATCGGCGGAGCCGAATAACCACGTGCTCGTAAAATCTGTTGATAGACAGGTACCGATGTATGAAAACGATTATAATCAGTTTCATACTCCGCTGGTTTCAGATATTTAAGTTGCTTAATAAGCTTACTCATCCGGCTATTCAGTTCGGATAACTCATCTAGGAGAGCATTTTCTAAAGATGCCTCGGATTTAGAGCGAAAGCAACAGGTTAGCATCTTGACGATATACATATATAATTATCATTTTATTTCTTAGCCGGTGGCTTAATAATCTTGAGAGATATTTTAGGAGGTATACGTGAAACCTGTCTGTCGATACTGGCGGCCGGCGAAGCAGCGGCGGCGATTGATGGTTGAGGTTGAGGTTGAAGTTGAGGTTGAAGTTGAGGTTGAAGTTGAGGTTGAAGTTGAGGTTGAGGTTGAGGTTGAGGTTGAGGAGATGCCGGCTTAGGCTGCGGTTGAAGTTGAGGTTGTGATTGAACTTGAACTTGTGATTGAACTTGAACTCTTGGTCTGATTGTCAATTGAGGTTTAGGTTTAGGCTTAGGCTTATCCTCGCCTAACGCAAGTGATGCCATTTCCTCCGTTAAAGACGGTTCAGCAACAGGAGCCGCGGCAGCAGGCACCGGCGGGGATCTTGAAGTTGAAGTTGAAGTTAAAGTTAAACTTAAACCAGACACGGCTTCGGTTAAATCCGCTACTTGTTTAACAGCCGCCGCAGGTTTCTTAGGCACTATCTTAGGCGCAATCACCGGTTTAGGTCTAAACTCATGTTGCAATGTTAGGTTAGGGTTCGGTAACACATTACCTGCCGTATCCGTGTAGAAAATATGTCCACCGGCATCCTTTTTAGCCGGCATCGGCGCCGCCCTAAATAGCAAGTTAGCCGGATCCAGCGTCTTAGAGTGATCATTTACGCAGGACTGCACCCATTCACGCTGAAGAACCTCCGGCAACTCCTCGAATTTAAACACCGACTTTTCAGGCGAATACTGCACATTCTTGACAACACTAAAGTCGTTCAAACCCTGAAGGTACAGTATGATAATATCGTCGCCCACGGCCTGGGTCGTGTTCATGCATACGATGCCCGCCTTGTTAATCTTATTAGGTTTGGCAAGTACAATAAACTTAATATTGTAAGCACGTGATATTAAACTTAAATCTAATATTGACAGCTTATGCCGAGACGAAAACCGGATAGACTCCAGTAAGTCGTCTTTCGTTTTGACCTGACGATAGTCCGCCCGCCACATATGCGAATAGTAGTCCAATGCCAATTGCCATCCAGCACGATCGCCATACCCTTCAAACTGGTCAATAATAGACGCCACCTTAGAACGTGTATTCACCGACAATTTCGTAGCCGACGCGATAATCATATCCAACTCCGTATAAATACAGTTGGACGCCCCCGCCATGTCGTAGATTTTAAAGTTCATGTTTTTAAACTTACCTATCCAGTAAGTAGGCAGATTCACGAATCTGCCCGTGCATCTCTGATTCACCTCCATCTGCAACTGCTTATCAGCCAAGTACTCAAACTCCGTGTAGTTCTGAGGATTAATATTATCGTAATGATTCAACATCTTCTCCCGATAGTTAATTATACTCGTGTACATACTTTTGAAGTTGTCAACCATGTTCTCCGAACCCAGTAAGTAAGCATTCGAAGGAACCGAAGCAATGCCCGAAATGAAGTTGTTCATCTGGCCTTCTAAAATCTCCTGACGCTTAATAGGGATCCGCAATATCTCCTCCGTTACACGCGCAACGTAGTTTTCCAAATTCCGACCCTTACCCGTTACCAGGTTAATCGGATTAATGAATAGCTTACCATCCATGCAATGCACATCCGTACTAGATCTTAACTTATCCAGAGCCCGGTTAAAACACTCGTATCTAACACTCGGGGTGTTATATGAATACTCATGCTTCATATCCTCCGGCCCAATGTCATCCGTGCCCTTATTCAAGGGTCCGAGCGCGGCCGTAAGACGTTTAAGGTGCGCCGACGTAGGCTTTAAAAGCAAATGATCACCCTCTGTTAACACCTTCATTAACGCCGCAGAAATATCTTCGCGCTCCTTAAAAGCCTTGCCCGTAGCCGCGGGTGGAATCTGGCTAATAATATCCCGCAATTTCTTACCTATCTCCGGGTAGACATCCTGAAACAACCGCGACAGCTCATAACGCAAACGCTGATAAGCCTCGTGTTCGAAACTCGACCGGACCGAATAGATTCTACGCATATCCACTAAGTGCTTATCTTTTTCCGCCAGAGCCCGATCCGCCGCCAGGTAGTCAGAATACCACACTTCCGATTCCGTAAATAAGAGCCCACTCATATCAAACTTGTGTGTGTCTAATTCCAATGACTTCTCCGGATGCTGAATAATCAGGATCGGATCCATTCTTTTGAACTGTTCAATAGATACTGGCCGCGTGTAACATAATAACCCATTAGCCAACATCAAACCAATGATGATATCGTCCTCCGGGTCTTCTAAATCCGCCCCCGGATCCATTAAAAAGGCATACGGACGGTAACCATCGAAATTCTCAAACGTGGTCAACCTCTCACACAACTCGATCATCGAAATCAACTCCGGTAAGTCATCCGTCTCTAACTCGCTGAAGTTGTAAGAAACATATTTTCCAGACACACCCGATGGTTTAATCGGTAACCAGTGATCACGCGTTAACCTGATATGTGTGACCTTATGATGCTTGTCTACAATCTGCTCCATTAAAGGTTTCTGGTTCACATAAGACTCCAGGTTAAATGTCCGGAACATCTGCATTACCGTATGCAGATCAATCAGCTCCACCCGATTCAACAAGGCACGGTTAACTATCCCGTGCTTCTGGATAGTCTCCGCGTGCTTACGTAACTCCTGCTCAGCTTTAACATTAGGAAAGGTGTGGCACTTGGTCGTTAAATGAGTGATAATATCCGTGATTAACGCATGCCCCGCCGGGAAAATCGGGTTAGAAATAATGTCGCGATTGCTTTCTTCGACATGACAGATTAGCTCGTAATTATCCTTGTACTTGTACAATATGATACTCGCTCTATCGGGATTAAATAACTCATTAATCTGATAACCGACAGGACACTTAATAATGCCCGAATCTATCTCAGTACTACGCTTGCTCTCCAGTTGAACCTCGCATATAATGATGTTCAGACCACCCGCCGCGGATGAACTGGCGCCTTTCGGGGTCGGCAGAATCACATCCGGCCTGGACAATAAATCCCAGAGAAAGTCTTCGTTTATGTCGTTGCCCCCGGTTTCTAAATAGGTGACGAAATTCTGCAAGGAAATAGCAGAGGACAAATACTTCGCATCTTCCCCTTCATCCGAAGTTTTATCCGGGGCAAACAGCTGGTTAATGGCACCGCGCTTCAATGACCGGTAAAGCTCCATATCATCTTTAAGCAATTCCGCCAGATACTCGACCAGATTGTCGATTTTCGGGACAATCTCCGATATCGCGCTTAAGAAGTTGCCGTCCTTTACGCCCTTACGCAAGTAGTAGCTGAAACCGGTACTGATCGTAGTGTTGCTACTAGACACCAGCTTTAGACCATCGTCGTCCAGGTTAAAGATCCGATTTAACTTTTCCGGAATAAAAGCAAAACGATTCTCCTCCACGAACTTACCCTCTGCCTTAATATACGATACCGAGGTACCGGAAACGGCCCCCGCAGGAATAACACTCTTACCCAGACACTGGGCCGTCTTCGGGTCAACATCCTTACTACTACCTGTAAGGTAACAGCAAGCACGGCAAGCGGAATAATCCGCATTTGTCTGGATAAATTTCAAGTAGGATCCATGAGGAGTGACAACTTCGCCTTCGTCAATCAACTCCTCCGGATCTAAGTCGGTCCACTTATTATATTCCCCCCGGAAAACACCGGCTTGAAACTTAGTTTTAAGTGCCATATACAAATACTTGTTCTTCGCCGCATCCTTCGTGTTAGGATTCATGTCATACGCAGGAAAGGCCTGTTCCACTTCATCGGGTGTATTGACCGCCATGTTCCAGGTAAGAGGACAAAAGTAAAAGTAAGGAGTTGTCGCCGACTTGGGCTTGTAAACCAAACCGCGCTCCAACGTTTTCTGGTGGACTTCAAACTCAAACAACTGATTCTTAATATCATCTAGCTTGCTACCGGTCGCACGCTCTTTTTGTTTGGTTAAACTTTCTATTTTATCAGCCACATGCTTCTTTAGCGCTTCAGCTAGATTCAAGGGAATGATCAATGGTTGACGCCCCTCGCTCTTTTGACATTTAGTACTATACTTGGTTTTACTCACCATCTTGACATTGTCCGAGTAAACCTCTTTTACTCTGGTCTTTAACAAGTCCAGAAAAGACGACACCATCGTTGTTACCGCACGCGTTTTATCCGTTTTAGCTAAAGGCGTAGACGGACCGGGTGTGTCGGGCGCCTGGGCTTCAGCGGCCGCCTCTTTAGCTTTATCTTCTACTTCAACCTCATCCTCATCATCATCGAAGTCAAACTCATACTCCTCGTCATCGCTTTCATGGCCAATAGCCGTGATACCAATAAGTGGCTTGCGAGCCACGACCGTTTTAACCTCTGCAATAGTATCCGCCGTGCTCTGCTGTATGGCCTCTTCTTCGGTGTGATCCTTGATCGTCAATAATCTACCGAGGTAGTTGGGTTCGTCGACGAAGCTTAATTGGGAGAGCTTCGCGTGATGTTTAAAATAAAAGATAACCTGACGGAGAAAGTTCTGTACGGCCCCCAGTAAGTCATAGCTTATGCCCAAGATAAGGCATTTGTAAGTATTATCTGTTAAACTCTTTGGCTTACGTTTTATGATTTTAATATCTATACCCGACTGGGTGCTGATGTCACGGTCTAAGATACGAGATATATCATCCTTGCTTACGATCTTACGAGACCGACGCTTTTTATTCTCATACGTCATCTCATAATCAGCAATTACCAGCTCGGCGTCCTCCCGGGTTAAAGAAAACGTTAAAGACACGCTATTCCGCAAGTCCGCCTTCGTTTCATTGTCCGTTTGCGTGTTTTCCTCCTTGTATTTTTTAATGAAACGCTGAATATTTTTCAGCTGAATATAGTTATGTAGACGCTTGTACCGCAACTCGATCGATCTGGTATCGATCTCGTTATTGGGCAATACACGGGTTACAAGATGAATGTACGCACGGTAATAGTCAAGGTATTTTGCAAAGTCCACGTAGTTTAACTCCTCTCCGAAGTCAAACACCGAAATCGTATTAAAAAACGCAATACGTGTGCTACCCTCCGGGTTAAACGGATCAGCGTCAGGCATGGTGATCTTCTTTTTACTGGATCCGGCTACAAAATAGTTCAAGTTGTTGAGTTCCTGTATAAACCGGCGAACCTTGGCGACGGCCTCCACGATTAATTGACGATTGCCGCCGGGATTGAGCTCATCCGTGCCATACTGCTCGTCCCAAAAGCACTTAAGCTCGACCTTGCCGTCCTTGTAAATATTTAAAGTCATGTAGCGCTTGGTCTCCGGGGTGGTTCCATAGTTCAGGATTTTAAAACTTAACCCACGACCTACGTTACGATTATAGGCCAGGGAAGAAACGGCATAAATGTCGGTAACGTCTAACAAGCGGGTTAACTTCGGATCGATCCAGTCCTGAACAGTGCGCTTGCTAATAAAGTCAGGGCCCTTCTCGTCTGTGGAACCGCGATAAATAATATAGTTTGTATCTTTTTCCGACTTTAACCGTGAAAAAGGCACCTCCGACGAAACGGGAAACATATGAAATACCTTCTCCAGATCAACGAAGTTCTCATTGTGCTCACGGTAGTTCATGTGAATCACCGCTTCTAGCACGTTGCAGTTATAAAAGGTCACATCTTTCGACTTTATAAGCTCGTTGTGTAAATTTGCACTCTGGATAGCCCGAATAGAATTGTTTCTCGCTATCATGCTGGATTGAAACTTTTTAAAGTTAACATCGTCCGCATTATATTTAATCAGCGTCCCGCCGTTAGCTACATCCGCGACGATATTAGTAATAATGGGCGCGCCGAGCCGGAGCTCGGGAAAGTAGGTTTTTATTAAGTACTTAATCGAGCTGGCCTCTTTGACATCTAAGTAGCTAATGTATTTCTCCAAAGAAATACAATGTATAATATTAACCTGGGCTTGAAGCTCAGCCGTAGTGTCAGGATACTCAATCATAGAAAGATAACTCTGCTCAAAGTTCTGAACGGTTACACGCTCTTGCCATTCAACATCCGAAGATATCTTTTCGTTGATCGTGCGACTAGGCACAGGCGTATACCGGAATCGCTTCGCCGTTTGCTGGTCGACGTTGTAAACCATGTCAAACTTCAAATTCGTACTGGATCCGTCCTTATGCTCAATCCAAAAGTATAAATACTCCGGACGGTAACGGGTTTCAAAACTCACTTTATGTACAAGGTTTTGTATACTATCGTCGTCCTCTACCGGCAGAGTAAACATGGAAGCGCTGCTACGTGCCCCGGTAAAGTTCTGAAGGTTCGGAATTTTAACCGCCTGCGTCTCGGTGCCTGCTGAATAAAAAAGATCCGTGGGCTTTATCTGTTCGTCATGCATAATTATACAGTAAGCTTGTCTGGAGTAATTCCACATGCATAATTCCTCAGACTGGGACTTTAACTTTAACATTATATAATACTTCATTGAAATTTAAAATTGATGTTCTTCTACGCATAAAGAAAATGTGTGGTATATTTGCCTATTTCCAGTCTGGAGACGATGACGTCAATGCCGCAAATACCGCGTGCGCTGACCGAATCCGCCACCGAGGACCGGACGAAACCCGCAAAATTAGCATTAAAAATCACCTTGGTAACTTACATCTTGTTTTCCACCGACTCGCTATTAACGGCATGACCGCCGCGGCCAGTCAGCCGTTCGTGTCGGAAGACCAATCCGTATATTTACTGGCTAATGGCGAAATTTACAATCATCTCGCTCTTAAAACTTGCACGCTACAACCCGAGGAGTGCCCGAAAAGCACCAGCGATTGCGAAGTTATTTTGAGTTTATACCTCAAAATGGGCATCGAGGAAACCATTGAATACATTGACGGCGAGTTTGCCTTCTGTATTGTAGACTTGCGTATTAACCGTATTTTTGTAGGACGTGATCACATTGGCGTAAGGGCGCTATACTATCTCAACGAGCCCGGTAAGTTTGCCGTATGTAGCGAGTTAAAGGGGTTGATCGATCTGGCATCCAGTGAGCCCGGTCAACACAAGCCGATAGACCAGTTTCCTAACCGCCATTATGGTTTCTACGACATGACCACGGGGCAGTTTGATGTCTTGCCTTATAACAGCATATTTACTCGCAAGATCAATAACGATGACGATGATTTGGAGGGCGAGGCGACAGGGGGTTTTCTGCACGACGCCCATATTTATCATATTCGTATGTTGCTGGGGGAGGCAGTCAATGCTCGTCTAATGTGTGATCGCAAAACCCTGTCAGGCCTGCCCGCGGTAGGGGCGTTTCTGTCAGGTGGCTTAGATAGTAGTTTAATAGCAGCCTTGGCTCAGGACAGCCTGAGAAAATCTGGTCCTATTCACACCTTTAGTATTGGATTTCAGGATGCTCCGGATTTACTTGCGGCCCGAACGGTGGCCCATCATATCGGCTCGATCCATCACGAGCATGTGGTTACACCGGAATATATGCTGAGCTTATTGCCCGAGGTTATCCGGCAGATTGAGTCGTATGACATTACATCGGTCAGGGCCAGCTCGTTCATGTATGCCTTATCCAAGTATATTCGTGAGCAACATCCGGAAATCGTGGTTCTACTGTCCGGTGAGGGCCCCGATGAAGCATCGGGTTCCTATATGTATTTTTATAATGCGCCGTCGCACGAAGAGTTCAAAGAGGAAACCTTTCGATTGTTGGACGATTTGCGTTATTTTGATTGTTTGCGCGGAGACAAGGCTACGGCAGGACACTCCCTGGAGATCCGCGTGCCGTTTCTGGACCGGAATTTTTTAAATTATTACATGTTATACGTTCACCCCCGGTTCAAGATCATTCCACGCAACGCAGATGGTTCAGGTGGCATGGAAAAGTATATTCTTCGGAAAAGTTTCGAAGGCCTTGAAGGTTCGGACGGTCGTCCGTTACTGCCAGAGTCGATTATTTGGCGGGTGAAAGAGGCCATGTCTGATGGTGTGTCTAACCGCAATGAAGGCGCCAGCTGGTTTCAGATTATCCAGGATCATATCCGCCGTATACGTCAGGCATCGGCAACTAGCTTGTCCCATCCGTTTAAGGATAAAACGTTGCCGTTGGGCATTGATCTAGAACGCGAATGGTATCTGGAGATATTTAATCACTATTACCCTGGCTGTTCACACCTCGTGCCTTACTACTGGCTACCGCGCTGGAGTTACGATGCGACGGGCGCACAGGTTAAGGACCCGAGTGCCCGGGTGCTGAGTGTATACCGGTGGGGAACCTAATGGGGAACCTAGGTTCCCCATACCCCCTCCTCTTAATTCTTAGTTTCTATTCAAGTAGGAGGGGGTATGGGGAACCTAAGAGGAAATTTTCTTAACGGTTAACAAAGCAAGAGCTTTCACCGATGATATCCACTCTGAGCGTGGAACTTGTGCACGCTTAGAAGCTTCCAGTAGCCACCACGAACGTTTAGTTTGTGATGCAAACCCCCACATAACACCGCACATACCTAGAAAACTATACTTTGGTAACAGGGTAGTCAATGCTTGCTTTATCTTAAGCGTCTCGGCATCGTTTTGCCTAAAAAAGGTAGCACATGATTGAATATAAAGCATGTAGCCCTTGTTCATGTTCATATATTATTAGTGTTAACATTTTCTTTATACTAAAAATGTATATACGGCGACGGTTCAGACTCCCCGTACCCCTGGCCTAGGCCTCCGTGTAAAGCATGGATCTGTAAATCCGAAATTTCTTTGTTAAGTTTAACTAGATCAGCATCAAGCCGAATTAAGTGTGCGTCTATCTGCCCTAAGCGCACGGCCGTAAATGAAGTATGCTCAGTAATTTGTAGCATGGAGGTCTGTATACAGTCGATAAGCTGCTGAATTACGATTTTAATTTCATTATTAAAAGCGAGATTATCGTGATTGCTCTGCTGCTGTTGATCGCATTCACATTCACAGTGATTGCCGTAGGAGTTTAACTTGCGTCGTTTGTATGACATGCTTAAAGATTTAAGCTTTACTTTTGCTTTAACTTTTGCTTTTGCTTTAACTTTAAACTTCATTTTTTACAGACAGAAAAATGAAGTTAAAGGCTAAAGTAAAGTAAAGTTAAAGTTTAAAAGCATGTCATCAAAACAGCTCATTAAGCGTCAGAATCCGAGTAATCGGCTAATTACCGTAGACGACGTCGAGACCATATTACGCAATAATGGTCTCGATCTTAAAGTTAACAACATAGAGATCTATCGAAAAGCGTTTGTGCATCGGTCGTATCTTAAAAACAACTACAACGAAGAGGTTGATTCTAAGTGTGTACAGCTTCAGGAGGCATGCAACGAAACCTATGAGTTTCTAGGCGATACAATTCTTAACGCGGTAGTAGGTTCCTATCTTTACGAGCGGTTTCCCATGGAGAACGAGGGTTTTTTGACGAAAACCCGGACAAAGATGGTGCGTGGCACGTCTCTTGGGCAATTAGCGAAGCGGTTGGGCTTCGGCAACTGGGTAATTATTTCACAGCACGTTGATTCAGAGGGCGGTCGCGAGAATCTCCGTATTCTAGAAGACCTGTTTGAGTCGTTTATTGCGGCAATTTATCTTGATAACGGCAGTGATCCTTTATCGTCTGAGTGGTTCAAAAAATCACGCCAGTATGACCAGCTTAAGACGGAAATAGATGAGATGGAAAAGCTGTTGCAGTCATTACCGTCAGTCTCGAAAGAGCAACTTAACGTGTATATGAAGCTCTCGCAAACGGTTCGCCAGGTTGCCTCGGAGATTGTCTCGTTGCGATCGAACGGATATTTGTACTGCCAGAAGTTCATCATGAACACTTACGAAAAGTACATTGATATTGTAAAGCTTATTGTGTTTGACGACAACTACAAGGATCAGCTCCAGACATACTTTCAAAAGAAACACGATATGTTTCCTACCTGGAAGGTTATCAAAGAAGAAGGCAAAACCAACCAACGGTGGCATACTATTGGAGTTCACGATCGCTGCGGCTTTCTTATTGGTACAGGCAGAGACCGTAAAAAGACCGATGCGGAACAGATGGCTTCCCGCAACGCTCTGATTTATTTAGGGGTCATTAGCGAAGACTATGGTAATGACTTTTTCCGCTAAATCTTAAATTAAATCTTAAATTAAATCTTAACCTTAACCTTAACCTTAACCTTAACCTTAACCTTAACCTTAACCTTAACCCCCTCCTCACTTTGTCCCAAAGTAGGCAAGGGGTTAAAGGGGAGCGCAGGTCCCCTCGCGCAGGTCCCCTCTAGATCATGTTATGACAAGGAGGCAACATGCTCTTTGCTGAAGGATAAAGAATAACATTAAAATGACGATTATACCGACGAGACAGTTGCTGGTTAACCACTGTCTCCATTGTAATCCGCGATACATTGTATTCTTCCGCAGGAAGATCGCAAATGATATTGTCCAAAATCATGTCAATATCGTCGACGTAAGAACTACAAGTATAGGGCACCAGATACGTTCGCCCGGCGAAGTCAATAATAGTAGCATAACCATAACGAACAGGGCCATGCGGCATATTAACCATACCACAATAAGCCATATTGCGGCGTGATACCTGAACCTGCATAGCAGGCATGCGTACAGACTGGATAAACTGGCGAAGGTGGTT
>Ga0078894_10003822_pt1 | contig 11460 bp, 3 predicted proteins | sample LauGreSu1BDMLBSD_2_FD_67506 | JGI IMG/M metagenome (GOLD analysis project Ga0078894, IMG submission 67506) | Freshwater lake microbial communities from Lake Michigan, USA - Su13.BD.MLB.SD (version 4) (version 4) | ecosystem: Environmental > Aquatic > Freshwater > Lake | place: Lake Michigan, USA... | reverse complement strand
GCCCCGCGCCGCCCCCTCCCGCGACGTCCTGTCGGTCGATTTCCCGGAAGAGGAGATTCGTAACATCCTCCGCAACGTCGCCGACCTTTTCGAGCTGAACATCATCGTGCCCGAGGCCCTCAAGGGGCGCACCACAATCAAGCTCCGCGACGTCACTTGGCGCCAGATTTTCGACAGCATCCTCCAGCCCGCGGGCTTCACCTACAAGGAGGAGGGCAACATCATCAAGATCCTCAGCAACGAGCTCCTCGGACAGGAGCCCGTCACGACCGACGTCTTCGTGCTCAACGCCGCCAAAGCCGTCGACCTCCTGCCCACGGTCACTTCGCTGGTCGATGCCGGCACGGGCGGCAAGATCGTGGTCGATGCCCGCAGCAACAGCCTGATCATCACCGAGCGCCCGGCGCGGCTCGCCCGCATCAAGGCCATCGTCGAGCAGCTCGACCGCACCGCGGACCAGGTGATGATCGAGACGAAGTTCATCGAGGTCTCGGACAACGACGTGAAGAACCTCGGGGTCAACTGGTCCTCCCTCGCCAATTACCGCGTCGGCGTCGGCCCGGACAAGGAGAAGGGCCTCGCCACGGTCCAGCGCACCCGGGACCAGACGGGCAGCGCCGGCTTCAACCGCAACGACGGCACTACGGGGTCCAGCTCCTCCGGCAACAATCAGGGCACCACCACCAGCACCTCGTCGGGCCAGAACTCCGGCAGCACCAACGCCAACACGGTCACCTCCACCAACGGCGTCCCCACCTCGACGGCCTCCACCGGCGTGACCAGTTCCCTGACCAACGCCGCCACCACCGCGGTCACCGGCGGGGTCACCAACGCGGTGACCCAGGGCGCCACCAACGCGTTCAATAACCTCGCCTCCCTCGTGAACAACGAGGGCACCGCGCGCACCCTCAACGCGGTCTTCTCGGCCGACGAGTTCCGCCTCGTGCTCAGCGCGCTCCAGCAGCAGAGCCAGGTGAAGATCGTCTCCAACCCGACGATCGTGACCCTCAATAACTCCGAGGCTACGATCAACGTGGGCCAAGAGCGACCCATCCCGCGTTACCAGTACAACCAGCAGACCGGGAACCTCGAGGTCAACGGCTTCGACTTCAAGCCGATCGGCGTCATCCTAAGGGTTACACCGCAGGTGAACTCCCGCGGGCTCATCCGCCTCACCGTTGCGCCCGAGGTGAGCCAGTCCTTCAACAACGTCTCTTTCAACGGGAATGAGATCCCGATCATCGAGACGCGAAAGACGCAGACCACGGTCTCCCTCGCCGACGGCTACACCATGGGCATTGGCGGTCTGCTCCAGGCGACCTCCTCCGACGCCGTCACCAAGGTGCCCGTGCTCGGCTCGCTGCCGGTGCTTGGCCGCCTTTTCCGTAGCGATGCGCGGCAGAAGGACTCGAACAACCTGATCATTTTCATCACGGCCAAGACGATCAGCGCCGAGGGCGCCACGGTGGAGCAGGTCTTCGATTCCGCGCGCCTCCGCGGCCTGCAGCTCCGCCGCGAGGAGCTTCCCGGCTGGCGCGACGGCTCCAGTCCCTTCGTCGACGACGCGAATCGGCCCCTGCCCGTCCCGCCCGCCCGGCGCTGAAGCGGCCCCCGCCCCCCGATGCAAGCCTGGTCCCGCCTTCTTTCCGGCCTGCTGCTGGCCCTCGCGCCGGCCGCTCTCGTCGCCGCCCCGGAGCTCAGCCTCACCGGCGTCACCATCCGCCCCGCCGAGGCCAAGCCCGGCGATCAGATCACGCTGTCGGTCGGCGTCACTAACTCGGGCGCCTCGGGCATCTCCCCCGTCACCGGCCTCCCCATCGCCGTCGCTGCCGACACGTGGCCGGCCGGTAGCACGGCGACGCTGGGCGTCACGTTCACCCACGTCGCTACGGGCTACACGTTCTCCTTCACCGGCACCGGTACGCTCAGCGCGGGCCTCGCCGGCGGCGGCACCGCCGGGACGGTCGACCTCAACGCTCTGATCCCGGTCAGCTTCACCGAGGCCGGGCCCTACCGCGTCGCGCTGGTCTGGGTGAGCCACACCGGCGCCGCGCCCGGTGATTGGAAGGGCCGCTCCTTCGCCACCTCCACCCCCGCCTTCTCGGTCGTCGGGAAACCGGATTTGCAGATCGTCTCGCTCACCTACACCGCCAACCCGGCGCTCACGGGTGGCGCGGTCGTGCCGATGACGCTGAAGTACCTCAACGCGACGACCTCCAATGGGGTGAACAACGTCCCCTTCGTCCCGGTACCCGGGCTCACGCAGTTCCGGATCCAGGTCGTGCTCTCGTCCAACCCGGTGTTCGGCGACGCCGACGACTTCCAGCTCACCACCTTCGACCGCGCCACCAAGCTCGACGCCGATGCGGTCGAGCAGACGCTCACGTGGCAGCAAGTGATCCCGGGCAACTTCGCCGGCTCCTATTACGTGCTGGCCAAGATCGACTCCCTCAACGCGCTCGCGGAGACGGTCGAGGAGGACCTCACGCGCAACGGGAACAATATCTGGCAGGACCTCGCCGCCACCCGCATCGCGATCCAGCCCACCACGTTCCCCACGGTCTACCTTGCCAGCACCACCGGGACGGGCGGCGCCAGCCCCAGCGGTAACGCCCGCAGCGACAATCCCGCCCTCAGCGCCGACGGCCGCTACACGGTCTTCGCCTCCGACGCCTTCAACCTCGTTGCGGGCGACACCAACGGCGTCCGCGACATCTTCCTGTTCGACAGCCAGACGAGCCTCGTTCGCCGCCTCAACCTTTCCCAGCAGGGCGTCCAGGCCACCGCCCCCTCGGAACACCCCACGCTCTCCGGCAACGGGCGCCAAGCCGCCTTTGCCTCCGACGCCGCCAACCTCGTGATCGGCGATGTCAACGGGTTCACCGACCTCTTCGCGGTCGACACCCTCACCGGCGCGATCGCGCTGCAGACCCTCGCTGCCGACGGCACCCAGGCCAACGGCTCCAGCTTCCGGCCGATGCTCAGCCATACCGGCCGGTTCCTCGCCTTCGAGTCCACCGCCACCAACCTCGTCGCCGGCGGGACCGCGCCCGGCGTCAGCCACGTCTACCTCCGCGACCGCGACGTGAGCAACTCGGGCATCCTCGACACGCCCGGCAACACCGCGACGGTCCTAGTCGACCTCGCCCCCGGCGGCGCCGCCGGCAACGCCGCGGCGACTCAGGCCGCGGTCAGCGCCGACGGCCAATTCGTCGCCTTCGCCTCGCGCGCAACCAACCTCGTCGCGAACCCGACCGCCGCCGGCCGCCAGCACATTTACGTGCGCCAGGTCCCCGCCGGCGCCACGCTCCTCGTGAGCGTGGATTCAGCCGGCGCCGAGGCCGACGCCGACAGCCGCCACCCCGCCATCAGCCGCAACCCCGGTGTCCCCGCCGGCCCCGCTGCCGACGGCCGCTGGGTCGCCTTCACCAGTGACGCCGCCAACCTCGTCCCCGCCGACGCCAACGGGATGGCCGACGTGTTCGTCGCGGACCGCGTCACGGGCGCCGTCACCCGCGTCAGCGTCTCCAGCGCCGGCGTCGAGGCGATCGACCCCACGGTCACGACCGTGACCGGTTCCCGCCTCGGCAGCCTCAACCCGTCTGTGAGCGCGACGGGCCGGTTCGTGACCTTCGTCTCTCTCGCGAACAACCTCGCCCCCGGCGACACGCTCGGCCGCGCCTCCCCGGGCGGCAGCGGCAACGGCGGGCTCAACGTGTACGTGATGGACCGCGACACCGACGACAACGGCGCCTACGACGAGGTCGGCCGCATCCGGACCGCCATCGTGAGCGTTAACCGCTTCGGCTTCCAGGCCTACGACCTCACCACTGCTCAAACCACGGCCGCGGCCGATATCTTCCCGGTGATCAGCGCCGACGGCCGCTGGGTCGCGTTCCCCTTCGACGCCGATGGTCCCGCCGGCCTCGTGCACGGCGCCACCAACCTGCTCTCGCCCGACGCGAACAGCGCGCGCGACGTCCTCCTGTTCGACCGGCGCACCAACACGCTACCCAGCCCCGCCACGCCCCCCACGGTCGCGATCACCAGCCCCGGCGTCGGCGGCACGGTTCTCGTCAACACCGCCGTCACTCTCGCGGCGAGCGCGACCACCACGACCGGCGTCGTGCGGTCAGTCCAGTTCTTCGTCAACGGCACCAGCGTCGGCACGAGCGAGGCCTTCCCCTACTCGGCCACGTGGACGCCGCGGGCCGTCGGCAGCTACACGCTCAGCGCACTGGTAACCGACAGCTTCGGCAACCTCGGGGTGTCCTCAAACGTGCCGGTCACGGTCAACGCGGCCCCGTCCGTGAGCGTCACGTTCCCCTCCGCGTCCACACCGCTCACCGCCGGCGCCGCGCAGACGGTGACGGCCAGCGCCGCGGCCACCACGCCGGGCGCCACGATCGCCAGCGTGCAGTTCCTCGTCGACGGGCAGGCGCTCGGCGCCCCCGTCACGGTCGCGCCCTACGCGACGCCGTGGACGCCTGCGGCCGCCGGCACGTTCAGCCTGACCGCGGTCGCGGTCGACAGCGCCGGCACGCGCACAACCTCCCCCGCGGTGGTGGTGACGGTCGCCGCGGCCGGCGGCGGCGGTGGTGGGGGCGGCGGTCCCCTGCCGACGGTGGCCGTGACCGCACCGGTCGGCGGATCGGCGCTGCTGGTGAACACGCCGGTCCGCGTGACCGCCGCCGCGACCTCTCCCGGCGGTTCGATCGTCCAGATCCAGCTCCTCGCTAACGGCGTCGACCTCGGCATCGCGACCTCCTTCCCGTTCGGCGTCACTTGGACTCCCTCCGCGCCGGGCACCTACGCGCTCACGGCGATCGCCACCAACTCGACGGGCGGCAAGGCGACCTCCGCGCCGCTGATGGTCTCGGTCGGCTCCGGCACCGCGCCCGCTGTGGTGGTCGCCAGCCCCGCCGCGGGCTCGACCCTCGGCGCCGGCACGGTGCAGACCGTGATCGCGAACGTCACCGCCGGCAGTAGCCTCGTCGCGTCGGTGCAGTTCCTCGTCAACGGCATCGCCCTCGGGATCGACACTACGTTCCCGTACAACTTCAGTTGGACGCCCGCCGGGATCGGCCCGGCGGTGCTCACCGCCGTCGCGCGTGACGCCCTCGGCAACGAGGTCCCGAGCCCCGGGGTCGCCGTGACCGTCGTGCCGCGCAGCGGCTCCAGCCCGACCGTGGCGCTGACCGCGCCTGCCGCCGGCGCCTCCGTGCCGGTCGGAACCGCGACGACGCTCACCGCTGCCGCCGCCGATCCCGACGGCTCGGTCGCAAGCGTGCAGTTCTTCGCGAACGGCGTCGCGCTGGCCGCCCCCGACGCCGCGTTCCCCTTCACGTTCGACTTCATCCCGACCTCTCCCGGCAACTATCTGCTCACCGCGCAGGCCATCGACAACGGCGGCAACGTCGCCGTCAGCGCGCCCGTCACGATCAGCGTGGTCGCCGGCTCCGCCCCGGTGGTCGCGGTCACCGCGCCCGCCGATCGCGCCCTGGTGCCGGTCAACGTGCCCCTAGTCTTGTCCGCCGCCGCGTCCTCTTCCAGCGGCACGATCGCGGGGGTGCAGTTCTTCCTCAACGGCGTCGCTCAGGGCGCGGCCGACCTGACCTTCCCGTACAGCTTCAACTGGACGCCTTCCGCCCTCGGTACCTACCTGGTGCAGGCCCGCGCGACCGACAACCTCGGCAACATCACCGACTCGGCGCCCGTGCAGGTCATCGTCGCCGGCTCGCAGGCCCCGGTGGTGGCCGTCACCGGCCCGCCCGATGGCTCCGCCTTCGGGGTCGGCACGCCCCTCACGCTCGCCGCCGACGCCTCCGATCCCGACGGCACCGTCACCCAGGTGCAGTTCCTCGTGAACGGCGTCCCGCAGGGCACGCCGGACCCCGCTGCGCCCTATACGACGGCGTGGACGCCGCCGGCCGCCGGCACGTACCTCATCACGGCCCAGGCGACGGACAACACGGGCAACCTCGCCCTCAGCGCGGGGGTCACGGTGACGATTGGTGCGGATGCCCCGCCGACCGTCGCACTCACCAGCCCGGCGCCGGGACTCAGCTTCGGCCTCGGGAACCAGATCGTGATCGCGGCCAACGCCGCCGACGCCGACGGCTCCGTCACCGGCGTGCGCTTCCTCGCCAATGGCCGCGTGATCGGCTCGGCCGCTGCCGCACCTTTCCTCTTCAGCTGGAACCCGTCCGCTGCGGGGACCTACGCGCTCACCGCCAGCGCCACGGACAACGCGGGCAACGTGACCCAGAGCCGACCGGTCACCCTCACCGTCACCGCCAGCAGTGCGCCCACGCTCGTGCTCTCCGGTCCGCCGGCCTCGACGCCGCTCGTGGCGGGCACCGCGGTGCCGCTGGTCGCCCGGGCCTCGGGCGGCAACGGGCCGATCGCGCAGGTGCAGTTCTTCGTGAACGGCGCGGCGCTCGGGTCGCCGGATACCGCCTCGCCCTACGGGATCGAATGGACTCCGGCCGCGCCGGGCACGTACCGGCTCCTAGCGGTGGCCACGGACAGCGCGGGCGTCTCCGCCAGTTCCGAGCCACTGGTTGTGACCGTCGCGGGCAACCTTCCGCCGACGGTGGGCCTGACCGCGCCGGTGGCGGGAACTTCCGTCAACGCCGGCACGCCGGTCACGCTGGCCGCGGTGGCTGCCGATGCCGACGGGCGCGTCGTCCAGGTGCGTTTCCTCGCGAACGGGATCGAGGTGGCCGCGGCGACCGCGGCGCCGTTCACCGCCTCGTGGGCGCCGACGGCGGCGGGCACCTACACGGTCGTCGCGCAGGCGCGCGACGATTCGGGCAATCTCACCACCTCCGCACCGGTGCTGGTGTCCGTGCTTGCGAACCGGCCTCCGGTGGTCGCGCTGACCTTCCCCACGGCGGGTGCGAGCCTGCGGGTTGGCGTTAAGGTCTCCGTGACCGCCACGGCTACGGATCCCGATGGCGCCGTTGCCAGCGTGCAGTTCCTCGCGAATGGAATCCCGCTGGGCTCGCCGGACACCGCGGCGCCGTTCGCCGCCGACTTCACGCCCGGCTCCGAGGGCATCCACCGCCTCACGGCGGTCGCCGTCGACCAATCCGGGGCGGTCGCGACCTCCGCGGTGGTCACCGTGCTTGCGGTGGCTCCGGGCGCGGAGGACCGGATCTTCACTGGCGGTTACCAGGGAGGGACGGAGACCGGACGCTTCGCCGCCGCGGTCATCCGCGGGCGCAACGCCGTCCTCATCGGTTTCCCGACCAACGCCGCCGGGCGCGGCGTCACCTACTATCCGGACCTGCAGGTCGACGCGGCGGGCGCGTTGAACTCGGGGGAGGCGGATGGCCGCTTTGCCGTGTCGGGGATGCTCAGCGACTCCGGCCTCAGCGGCACGCTCGACCGCGGCCGTCTGACGTTCATCGGCGTCGCCTCGCTGGCGGCCGCCCGACCCGGCCCCGCGCCGGGGCTCTACGTCGGCAGCCTCACCGGTCGTGCGGGCAGTCAGGTCGTCGCCATCGTGGCGGCCGACGCCTCCCTCACGTGGCTCGTCCAGGACGGCACGTTTCGCGACGCCGGGGCGGGCACCTTCGCCGTTTCGGGCGCCTTCAACTCCGCGGGCGCGGCGGGCGCCCGGCTCTCTGGCACCATCGACCCCGTGACCGGCTTCCTTAGCGGCACCCTGTCCGGCGGACCCGGTGGCGCCTTCACGGGCGCGATGGCCACCGGTCCTGCGTTGAGCGATGGCGCGCTGCGCAACCTTTCGACGCGAGGCCAGGTGGGCGCTGGGGGTAACATTCTGATCGCCGGGTTTGTCGTCACGGGCCCCGAGCCGAAGCAGGTGCTGGTGCGCGCGGTGGGCCCGTCGCTCGCGGCCTTCGGCGTCGCGGGCACGCTGACCGACCCCGTGCTGGAGGTTTACCGCGGTGACACCCGGCTGGCCTCGAACGACAACTGGAGCGGCCTCGAGGCCGTGCAACGTCTCGCCGGGCAGGTGGGCGCCTTCCCGCTCCAGCCCTCGAGCCTGGACGCGGCGCTCGTGCTCACGCTGGCGCCGGGGGCCTACACCGCGCAGGTCAGCGGGGTGGCGGGGCGGACGGGCGTCGCCCTGATGGAACTCTATGACGCGGACGCGGCGGTGCCCTTCCCGGCCCGCAAACTGGTGAACGTCGCGACCCGCGGGCTCGTGGGTGGCGGCCAGGGCCAGTTGATCGCGGGCTTCGTGGTCAACGGCACCGTGCCCAAGCGGTTCCTGATCCGGGGCGTCGGTCCCGCGCTGGCCGCCCTGTCGCCGGGGCTCGCCGCCCTGCCGGATCCGTGGCTGCAGGTCGTGCGCACTGAATCCCGCCCGGCCGGGGTGGTCGACGTGCTGGTGCGCGAGAATGATTCGTGGGAGGTGGGCAACCCGCCGGGCCTGGTGGCGGCCGCGACGGCGGCGGTGGGCGCGTTCCCGCTGGCGCCGGGCGGGCGCGACGCAGCCCTGCTGCTCACCCTGCCGCCGGGGACCTACAGCGCCCAGGTCGGCGGCCCCGCGGGCGCCACGGGCGTCGCCCTGGTTGAGGTCTACGAGATGCCCTGAACCCGGAGTCGCGGGGTCGGATTCCGCTCCGCGCCGGCACTCCGCGTTTGGCAAGCCGGCCGCTTCCTGCGTGGCTGGCGGGAATGCCGGAATCGCTCAGCGACCTGACCCTCGACGACTTCGCGCGGCGCCTCGCCGCCGCCGGGTTCTCGGCCGCGCACGCCGGGCCGGTATTGCGAGCCCACTACGGGCAGGGCTCCTCGTCCCCGCGGCCCGGTCTCCTGCCGCCGGCGGGGCTCGAGGCGTGGCTGGCCACGGCGTTCACGCCTACTGCGGAGGTGGTGCAGCGGGCGGCGTCCGCGGACGGCACGGTTAAGCTGCTCCTGCGTTGCCGCGACGGCGCCACCATCGAGGCGGTTCTGATGCCGGGTGACCGGTCGGACCGCGCCGCGGGCTGCCTGTCGTCCCAGGTTGGCTGCGCGATGGGCTGCGATTTCTGCGCCACGGCGCGCACCGGGTTCCTGCGCCACCTCACTTCTGGCGAGATCGTGGCGCAGTTTCGCGCGCTGCGGCGCGAGGCGGCCGCCCAGGGCCGCTCCCTGAAGACCGTCGTCTTTATGGGGATGGGCGAGCCGATGCTGAATCTGCCTGCCGTTCTCGCCGCAGCGGAGCGCCTCGCCGACAACCGCGTCGGGGGCCTCGGCTGGCGGCAGATCACGGTGTCCACCGTGGGAGTCATCCCCGGCATCGACGCGCTGACCGCCGCCGGGCACAGCCTCAATCTCGCCGTCTCCCTGCACGCCCCGGATGACGCCACCCGGGCCCGGCTGCTGCCGCCCGGCCGCCGGTTCGCGGTGGCGGATGTGCTTGCGGCCGCGGACCGGTTCCAAGCCGCGCGGGGCCGGCCCGTCACGCTGCAGTACTGCCTGCTCCATGGCGTCAACGACGCGCCGGAGCAGGCCGAGCAGCTGGCCGGCCTCGTCGGTGCGCGCCGGATGCACGTGAACCTGCTGCATTACAACGCGACCGGCCTCGGGCTTGGGGGAGCGCGTTACGAGGCCGTGCCCGTGGCCGGGGCGGAAGCGTTCGCCGCGATCCTGCGCCGCCGCGGTGTGGTGGCGCACTTCCGGCGGCCGCGCGGGCCCGACATCGACGCCGCCTGCGGGCAATTGCGGCGCCGCGTGCTGGCGGAGTCCGCGGGTGACGTTTCCCCGGGCGACGCGTCTGCCTGAGGCGAAGCCCGATGTTCCGCCGCCGCCACCATCGAATCCTCGCTTTCTGTGCTGGCCTGCTCGCCGCGCGCCTCGCGGCGGCCGAGTTCCACGTCGCGCCGCACGGTTCCGATGACTCGCCGGGGACCGCCGCGGCGCCATTCGCCACCGTGCAGCGGGCGCAGGCGGCGGCTGCGCCGGGCGACACCGTGTTCCTGCGCGGCGGCACCTACCGGCTGCGGGAAGGCGACATCGCCCGCACCGAGCGCATCTTCGCCTACGTCACCCTGCTGGACAAAAGCGGCGAGCCCGGTCGCCCGATCCGTTACGCCGCGTGGCCGGGGGAGAGGCCGGTGTTCGACTTCTCGGCGGTGAAGCCGGCGAACCGCCGCGTGCACGCGTTTCGGGTGACCGGCTCGTGGCTGCACCTCGAGGGCTTCGACGTGGTGGGCGTGCAGGTGACGATCAAGGGCCACACCCAATCCATCTGCATCGACGTCCAGGGCAGCCACAATGTCATCGAGCGGTTGAGTCTACGTGACGGAATGGCGATCGGCGTGTGGATCGGCGACGGCGCGCACAATCTAGTGCTGAACTGCGACGCCTACCGGAACCACGACCCGGTGTCGGGTGACGGCCGGGGCGGTAACGTCGATGGCTTCGGCTACCACGGGCGCAAGGGCAGCGTGGGCAACGTGTTCCGCGGCTGCCGGGCGTGGTTTAACAGCGACGACGGCTTCGACTTCATCAACTCCGCGGAGGCTGTGACCGCGGAGGATTGTTGGGCATTCTACAACGGCTACACGACGGACTTCACCCCGCGCGCGGACGGCAACGGCTTCAAGGCGGGCGGTCACGCTGGCACGCCGGTGGAGCGGCTGCCGACGCCGATCCCGCGCCACGTCGTGCGCCGCAGCGTCGCGGTGCGCAACAAAGCGAACGGGTTCTACGCGAACCACCACCTCGCCGGCGTCGACTTCATCCACAACACCGCGTGGCGGAACCGCGTGAACTTCAATCTGCTCGGCCGCTTGGAGGATAATGCCACCCGCGTGCCCGGGCGCGGCCACCGCCTCCTTAACAACCTCGGCCTTGAGGGCGGCGAGGAGGTCGCGCAGCTCGACGCGACCGCGTGCACGGTTGCGGGCAACTCGTTCCTCGGCGGCTGGGCCGCCACGGCGGCGGACTTCGCGGGCCTTGACGAGGCGGACCTGACGCGCCCGCGGCAGCCGAACGGCCAGCTGCCCGTGACGTCGCTCCTGCGCCTCGCGCCGGATAGCCGGGCGATCGACGTGGGCGTGCCGTGGGGGGAACCGTTCGCCGGACGCGCGCCGGATGCGGGGGCCTTCGAGGCCGGAGCGGCCCGCTGAGGCGTCAACCCGCACCCGCCGGGGATGGGCCGGGTGGCGGGGCGGCGAGGCGCCGGCGGGCCCGGGCTGGAAAGGGCGGGGGTTCCCGTCGCGCTCCCGGGCTGGGTGGTGGGTGAGGGGCCGGGGGCGCGGCCAGTTGGCGGGGGCGCCGGAGGCAGAGCGCGCAGAAGGCGGTCATTTCGCGGCGGGCGAGGTGGCGGAACACGAGGTTCAGTTCTCGCAGCGCAGCATCGCGCTCCGCCGGCGAAGGGTGCGGGCCTTCGGCTTGGGAGAGCACGAGCGCTTCCTGCAGCGCCTGCTCGCCGGAGGCGAAATGGGCCCGCAGGGGATTCTGCCCGCAGGGGCAGCCGGACTCCCCGCGGGCGTGCGG
>Ga0078894_10003821_pt1 | contig 11460 bp, 7 predicted proteins | sample LauGreSu1BDMLBSD_2_FD_67506 | JGI IMG/M metagenome (GOLD analysis project Ga0078894, IMG submission 67506) | Freshwater lake microbial communities from Lake Michigan, USA - Su13.BD.MLB.SD (version 4) (version 4) | ecosystem: Environmental > Aquatic > Freshwater > Lake | place: Lake Michigan, USA... | reverse complement strand
CTTCTTTAACAGACTATAGGCCTGTGTAACATCTGAAGAAGATTTTCCTCCTTCTTCCATTAATGTCTTTAAGAGTTGTTCTCCAGCCATATCCCATTTTTCATACTGAATTTCCAGATCTCGCTCCGGGACTGACTTGGCGAAACAACGTGCGGTCAGGTCCGCAACAGGCTGTATATCTTGTTGTGTAATGAAACCAAGATCCTTCGTGGCCGTAATCGCCTTCTGGACCGAGGAGATATCCTTCTGGAAACAGGAAATCTTGGCTAAGAGAGACTTATAATCACGGAGGGCATCGCTCGAAGATGGGACACCTTTGCTGATTACTTTGAGTGACTGAACCGCTTCTGGAATCATCTCCGCGCAGGTAAAAAGAGTTGATTCTTCGATAGCCTGCTGGAAAGGGACATAGGGGGCTGTATCCTGGAACCCCTGGACAATCGGTCGTGTTTCTGCGCGACCAATCACAAAATAAGCCACCACAAAGACAAGCGCTGCCACGGCGATCCCAATCAAAAGGGGTGTGTAGGAAAACCCAGAACTGGGGGTTGTTTCTGATACAAATGACTCCATACGGACTCCTATAAGAAATAATGAAAAAAGGTTTAAAAGATCTGCGTGATGAAGATATAGTCAAAATGATGGGATCACAGAATACAAATAATGGAATGAATCTTCAGGCAATGACGGATCTTATGAAAACACAATATCTTTTTGGGGCCATTCGTGGAGTTACGGAGAATAGCTCCCTCAAAGAACATGGGCCTTTAATTACCATGCTTGCGATCTTACTCTTTGAACAGCTGTCGCGCGTCTTTCCAGCCTGGTTTGAAGTACTCACTACCTGGTTTAAGAATCATTGGACCTGGGAAAAGGGGTCAGTGAATGTAATTATGGATGGAAGTGTGAATCGTGAGGGGTCAATCGTGAAACATACAGAAATTCAAGAAAAGGAAATTAAGGCCAGTGTGGTCTATAATCGGACATCAACGGATTCTCCCCAAGAACAGCGAATTAATGCTGTCTTACATCATGTCTGTAATCTTCCGTCTGCCAAGAGTCTGCGCTTTAATGGTATTGAAATGATGCCCCACTTTCAGGAGGCGATCGAAATCGACAGCGATATCTGGTTTCAGGTCAATGGGACAAAGAATGATAGTGCGGTGATTGGTGGAGGGGGCGGTGGAGGTGGGGGTAATAGCGTAGTCAAATCTGTCATTGAACCCATTTCTTACCGCCTTTTTACCTACGACCATGATATTACCTATATTCACCGCTGTGTTGATCGCCTCATTGACCAGTTCGAAAAGGAAAAGAAGAACCGTCTCAAAAATGAAATCTACTATTTTGATCTGAGTGCCAAGGATACCAACGGAAACCGAGAACGCCCTGTCTTTCGCATGAGCAAATTCCACACCAACCGAACCCTCCAAAACATCTACTTTCGCCAGGCCGACGAACTCCGCGAGCGGGTCAATTTCTTCCTTCACCGCCGTGATTGGTACGACAACAAGGGCATTCCACGAACTCTGGGGATTGTCATGTACGGTCATCCTGGGTGCGGAAAGAGTTCCACCATCAAGGCCCTTTCGAACGTTACCAAGCGCCATATTTTCAATATTAATCTGAGCGAAGTCAAGACGAAGGAGGCCTTTAAGAACCTCTTTTACAATGAAACGGTGGATTACCTTGAAGACACTTCTGGAAAGATTGAAAGCATTCACATTCCCATTCGCAACCGTATTTATGTCTTTGAAGATGCCGAACGTGAAAACACGGTTCTCATTAAGCGTGAGATTCTGGAAGAAGAGGCCGAGAAGAAACGCCAGGAGGAAATTGCGAAGGCCGTAGCGGCGAACCCCCAGGCAGGGAATGCTATTCAGAGTCTGCCCAAATACGCCTTTGAAGAAAAGAAGGTAGAAGATAAACTTGACCTGGGAACGGTCTTAAATGTCCTGGATGGCGTGCGTGAAAATCCAGATCGTATTGTTGTCTTGACCACCAATTATCCAGAACGCCTCGACCCTGCCCTCTTGCGACCTGGCCGTTTTGATCTTATGCTCCAGTACGAAAAACATGGCCGTGAAGTCTTGGTGAAGCACATGGAAAGCTTCTACGAAACAACGCTCAATATGGGCCAGCGTGACGCCATTCTGAATTGCCCAGACCTTGATGAAAAATGGACGCCGGCCGAAGTGGGTCAGATTTTTTTCCGTTATTACAATAACGTAGATAAGGCCATTGAAACCCTTATCCTTGAAAAACCAGAAACTCTCTTTACCTATTCCTATCTACGCAAAGATTATAAGAATCCTGAAGAAGTTGGTGGAGTTGGGGGGAGTAATTTGGATGATCTTCTCAGGGGGATGGATGATATGATTTCTGCGGAAGGGCAGGGGACTTAAAAAATAGAACTTGATATTACAATTTAGTTACTATATAATTAAGGCATAGAATATACCTTAACTACAAGATCACTATTAATAATATCCTTTTGAAGGCGTAGTTCTAAACGTTTTTTTGATTTATATAATTTCACGTTCCCATATATTGGGTTTATAAATTTATCAACTATAATATTTACAGAAGAATTATCTACAAATCCCCCTGATGAAATATCATTAATTTTTTCAAGATTAATCTTAAAATAAGCAAGATATATATCTTTATTGGTTGAAATAAATGCTAATATATATAAATCAGAAAGCCCTTTTTTATCTTTAACGTTTTGAAGTTTATTATAATATTGTTGTTTAAAGATATTTACGGCGTCAATATCCTTCTTATCGTTGAAAAGTGAATCTAAATCTGTAAAATATTGTATAAGAGATTTTTCATTTGATGTATGGCCTTTCATAGTAACACACATCGCATCAATTCCTATATCTCCAAATTTTACATCCATCGCACAATTTCCACCACCAATCTCTGTTCCATTTGTACATTTTGCTGTAAAATATTCACTGAATTCATCCTCTATAAAAGGCGGCCGTCCCTTCTCCATATAGTAAGAAACCCTGGATTCCATATAATTATGAACATATTGTTTCATGCGTTCAATATCAAACGAATCAGGTAATTTACAGAGTTCTAATACTTCAGTAGCCATTTCAATCTATAATACAATATTATGTTTACACGGTTTGATGTTAGTTTAGAGTTATCAAACGGCATAAATCAATTTTTTTTGATTGATACAAAGATAAACATAAAAAATATTCGAGGGGGCATTTCAAGAAATAATTACGCCGGCCCCTCAATAAGTCCCATAAGGCGTTCCGCAATTTTTTGTACGACCGGTACAGACACCGCATTTCCAGCAAGTTTATAGAGATTTGTATCCGATAGAGATGGCAATACATAATTTGATGGAAATCCTTGAAAGTTAAAACATTCACGTGGCGTCAATTTACGAATCCCTTTCGCATCTTTCACGATTGGCACATTGTGCCCACCACCCCCCATATTTGCTGTAAGGGTCGGACATTCCTGACTCTTATTTTCACGGACATATACACGTCGATATTGATAAATTGTGTCCGTATTTTTTACAGATTCAATCAATAGGGGCCATGTACTTGAGCTTTCATTATAATAATATTTATCTGGTACAGATGATTCAAGGAAATCGTGGATTTTCTTCTTTGGAATCTTTGGAAAATCAAGATTGAATTTATCAAAGATATGCTTTGGCTTAATCCCCACAATATAAATACGCTCTCGATGTTGGGGGATACCAGTAATTTCTGCCGTATTCAGAACCTTATAACACAAATTATATCCGCGCGATTCCAACTGTGCTTTAATTGTGCGAAATGTATTCCCATCATCGTGTGATACAAGATTCTTTACATTTTCTAAGATAATGTACTCTGGAGAATGCTTGTCGAGAATTTTTAAAATCTTCCAAAATACATTTGAGCGTTCATCATCAAACCCTTCTTGTTTTCCTGCGATCGAGAAGGGTTGGCAGGGAAATCCGCCAGTCAGAATATTGTGGGCTGGAATCGTAGCTTCATCGACCGTATTCAAGTCCTTACATGTAAGCTTATGATCCTGGAAATTCGCATCATAGATCTTTTTTGAATGTTCCACCATATCGTTCGCATATACAACTGTGACCTTCCCTGTTTGGGTGAAGGCGTACGAAAAGGCACCAGTACCGGCAAACAAATCAATCATATGAAGATTCTTTACATTGTTTGAATTGGTCGGAGCCGGTACCTCTTGTGGTACGTTTGGGATTTTTCCCTTTATCAATTCAATCAATTCATCCTTCTTTTTTGTACTATACCCTGTAATTTTATGTTCTTTACAAAGGGCCACAAGCTTGTCACGCGAAAGGTTTTCCAAATTCTCTTGCGACATCTTTTATACTCTATACGAATACACTTAATTTTAAAACCCCCAATTTTTTGGTGTTTTTGTCTAAATTGGCTCCCCATATTTGCTATAGTGGTACGTGGGGCCAACACGTTTTTGTTTGCGTATTAGATACAGATATTGTAGGCGACCATTCGGATGATATTCCTCTTGGTGACCTTCCTGGACATCATCCTTATAGTGGAAGACAGTTTTTCGTTTTCCACTTGTATAAAAACTCGTATGTTTGCCGACCTTTTTTCCAACTGCGAATTTACCAGTATAGGCCAAGTGGCCATCACAATTCCAGCGCTCATAAGATCCGTGGAGCTGTCCGTTCTGATAATTTGATCGGACCTTTGGCTTGTGTTTCACATAATACCATTCTTCATAGACACCGTGGCGTTTCCCCTGGACCGTCGTATAAGATTTCTGAAGCGAACCATTATTATACCACTTACGCTGTAAGCCTTCCAAGACCCCATTATTGTAGTTATAATAGTACGACGGTTTGCCGGTGGGAAGCCATTGTTGTTGGGCCCCATGGAGAACATCCAGGGTATATTGAAACTTCTGGCGCTCCTGTCCATTCTTATAATAGGACGTGAAGGTGCCATCCAGATGACCCTCATTCGTTGTAAAACGACAATAGACCTTCTGGGTCGATGGATAATAGACAATATGATTGCCGTGATAGAAATCGTAGAGATTATAAGGAAGGTGGGTATCCTCCGTAATCTGGCGAAGAATGTCCTGTAGGGGTTTCCAGGTGGCTGCAGCCGTGGTATAAAAGGGGTCGTAGGACTGCTTACAGATGGAACACGTGGAACGTTGCTTCAGAATATGATAGAGACATGTGCGGTGGAGCGCAATACTGCCGTGACAAGCGCAGGGCGGAGGATTCGTGGCAAACGGATGCGTTCGATTCGCTGTATCATAACAGAGATAACACTGGACCTCGGATATTGGTTCTGGAATGGAATCGGACGGCAGTTCATATGGGGGACATGGAGATTCCATTTCTGTAGTCCAAGAAAATATTTTTCTTTTTTTCTTTTTTTTCTTTTTAAATTAGGGGAATATGATTCGCCAAATAGTTGAAAAGGTTTCTACAAATTTGGGTGTCCAACATTGTTACCTTCATCAATTTCAAATTCGTGAAGATTGGCAAAAAGATATTGATAATGGAAAATATATTTCGAATCCTGCTCCTATATTGGACGTAACTACAGGGGAGCCAATACCCGGTACCGGTGATGTTACACGTGAAGATAGTAGTTATGGATTTTTACCATCTCAGGCAACACGATCAATGAGTGGTACAATACGAAACGTTGGAAACTGCGCCCCTTATGCTTTTTATGTTGCGAATCTTATAACATCTTCTCAATTAACAGATTCAAGTGTTCTAATTACGGAAGGTTACGGTGGGGCATACCTATCAACAATTGTTGAATTCTTAAATAAAAGATATGATGAAAAAAATAAGAATTTTACATACTACTCTGAAAATACGAGTCATATGAACATATACAATATTGTAAAACGGTTAGAAGAAACTCTTATAAATCTTCTCCCTGGATATTATACATTTCTAACAGTTACATGGAGAGTTGGAGGAGGGCATATTTTTCTTATACATAAGAATCCACATGATAATAAATTATATTGTCTTGAACCTCAATTAAAAAGTCAAGGGAATGTATATTATTTTCCAATCGAAAAAATGCAACTGATTGATTCCTTCAACACATTTTATTCTTTAAAAAAGGGGGAACTTTCTTTAGGAGAGGAACAACCCCTTTATATTCACGATGTCTATGATACCCATTATTTAACTGGAAATATCTGGGGACAATCTTCCGTTGTTGGAATCTATAAAGATTACGGAGAACATGCCAAGCGTGGTAGTATTATCGGTAAGAATCGTTTTGTAAAGATTAAACATCATGGTGAAGAAGATTTTGGTACTATAACCTCAGTTGAATTAAACACATTTCAACAATATATGATTGATCGTCAAAATAGTATTGCAGAAACGATCACCGCATCCTTTCAAGTATCTATGGGACAATTTACAACAATTACCGAAATTGGAAAAATAAAATATCCAGATCGAGATGGCTATATTGTCATGTGTAATAACGATTTTCAACAAATTTATTTTTCGCCAATTGAGCCAACAGATCTCCAAGGAATTTATACAAAGGGATTTGGTATTCTTTATTCTACTCCAAATCAGGTCAAACTTACGAATTGTTTTCAATATATTAATTTTCGAAAAAAGACACAAAAAGCACTTTTTGTATGTATTATGGTTATGATTTTATCTATAAATTATGTACATCGTGGTTATTCATATCAGAATCTTTATAGTGAATTTTTTAATTATATAAATCAAATCGAGAATCCTGAAGAATTACGCGTGTGGTATGATCAATTAAAAAAGATATATGAAGATCCATCACAATATGATACATTTTTTCAATCTCTACTTGATCGATACACGAGCGAGACATATATTGAACAGTTTCTTCAAAACACACAATTTTCTGGATTAGAAAATGGTACAATTCCAAATGTCGAATTTATTCCTGAAACATTTATAAAAAATAAGATGTATGGTAATTGCGCAATTTACACATTATACAGTCTTGGTATGAGAAGCTATGAGGATGCACGACAAAATACAGAGTGCCTCGCATCCAAGGCTGCTGGACCTGCTACAGTAGAAACCATACAACAGTTTTTTCGTTATTATTATCCTGGTTTTGAAATTCCCATCCATCGTCGTGATTTTACACAAGGTGAAGATTATCGAGCGTATTTAGAAGAAGAATTTCGTGGATTGCGTGAAGGGTTTCTTGCGCCTATATTTCTGTATTATGGAACAGCCGAGAATCCACAAGGATTTCATATGACTACAATTGGGCGTTTTAACTTTCCAAGAAGTATGGGGGATAGTTCCATAAAATTATATATCCTTGATACACAGTCATCACATATTGGTTATGATATGATTACAGCATTAGAAGTTTATAAATTCCCTATCTGGAGAATCGATACATTCTATAAAAAATATAATGTAAATATGGAACCTGTACAGAGTCTTGGATTTCGCCCTGTAACATTCTATGATGATGCCTTTGCAATTCGACCCTGGGAAGATATTATTAGAATGTACAATGAAAATCCCACATATACACCTGAAATCGGTGAAGCGATCTATCGTGCGTCGATTGGCCATGAACCATCCCAAGAAGATCCACAATTATTATATTATATAAATGGGAAGATATATACAAGAGGAATTTTTGAAATATACACATATCCAAATGGGAGCCAATATCTGCCAATTGTTGAAATTGATCCAGAAGAAAAATATGGTCACAATTATGAAGGCTTTATAAATATTCTTAATACACGTCAGAAAATCTTAGAAGATTTCCATGGAGATTTAAACACTATTTTTCAACAAAATAATATTCCTCTTATGGTACAATTTGTCCCTTTTGATACATCTGGTCATTATAAGATTGTCGACACTACACCTGATACTACAGAAGTGATACCTGGAGTTCCTACCGAAACTGGCCTCATACAAGCCCCTTTAAAAACGGTAAATGTATCACCCATACCAAAAACAGAGAATGTCATCATAAAACCGGCACGTAGCAAAAAGAAAAAGAATACTGTCCCCACGACAGTCCCCATACAACCGATACTTCCTGAAGCCCCCTTCATTTTTCAAAAAGATTTTAATAAAGAAGCAGAAGATTATTTTCAGAATCAATCTATTTCAGATGAAGAGAAATACATATTTTTTATTTCAAAAGATTTAAAGAATGAATTTCTAGGAAAAATATATTACCCATATATTGAAGAACTAATCAATAAAAATCCTGCGTTGGTAAATATAATTCACCCAGAAAATGGATTAACATTTTTAATGATTTCCATTATAAATAATCGTATCGATATTGTATCATCATTATTAGGCTTACCTACAATTGATATTACATTAATGGCACAGAAAAAATTATCTGTCAATTTGAGAAGGATCGAACGAGGATATAATGCGTTAGATATTGCCATCCTTTTCGGAAAGGTTGAAATTGTAGAACTACTTTATCAAAAATACAGAGAATTTGTACCACACTATGAATCATATGATGAATTTAAGACACACTATTTATCCGCAATCAACATTGAAAACTTTCAACCCCTTCATGCATATAATCTTATAGTAAATCATCCAGAATATACACGAGATTTGAATTACCCTAATATATTTAATGAAAGAGATCAAACTGGAAACACATTTTTTATGGGATTAATACGCGCTGGAGAATATGAGATGGCAAATATATATTTAAACATTATAGATAATCTAAACCCTTTTATTCCAAACAATGACGGATACTTTCCACCAGACTATATTACAGATGAATCTGAAAAGTTTCAACTTATTCTTGTAACTCTTGAAAAATTAAAAACATTATATATTAATGATCCAGAAATAAAAGATTTTATTCAACAACTTTTTATACGGTATAGTATAAAGGACTTATGGTCTTTAGAAATTTTACATAAATTTCATATGGAAACACAACCAATATTTTGGCCATCTGATTTCTCTCTTATAAAAATTGCATTACATCATGGCCATTTTTCATTTGCATACGAATTGTATCGACATGTTCTTATAGGTCCCTCTTATAGTTCATATGAGATACAGTATCTTTTAAAATATACTACAGAGGCATATAATCGCCATTCTCAAACAATTACACCGGATGAATATAGTAATTATGTTACATTCGCTGGCATTTTACAAAAAGAAATACATAAGAGGGCGAAGTGGACGACAATTTATCCAATATTTGGAGGAAGAAAAATCTATAAACATACACGAAAACAAAAACTAAAGGGTATTTTAAAGAAACAACGCAATAAGACATATCGTAAAAAAAAGATATAATCAATTTAAAATATTATTGATTTCTGTAGTCCAAGGAGGTTTTTCTAAAAAGATAGAATAGGATGGCCATCTACGACTGGAATTCAGTCTTATTCAAAGCAGGCGACCTTTTCCTTCCCACCGGTCTTCGAAGATTCTTAGAATACTATCATGTTGGAGACAATTATTCGGTATTCTATATCTCAAATTGGACCCTTGTCCATTTTCTGAGCGGAGTATTTCTTGCCAAGTATTTTGTTTCACAAAAAAATTATACTGCCTATCTGATTCTTTTCTACACATTTGTGATTCATACATTTTGGGAACTCTTTCAAATTTACGGAAAAAATACCCCTATACACACGCTCCGTGGAAAAGTCGATGTCTTAGTTGATACAGTCGCCTATATGCTCGGTGTAATTGTATATCTGAAATATGAGGGATATACTCTATTTCGTATGTAAGAAGGATCGTGAGAAGTTTAGAAGCTCGCATCATATACTTCGGCCACACCATTCTCAATCAGGATCTTCTTGCCGACTGCTTCGCCATGTTGGTACAGAATACTCACTTCCAGACTCCCATCTGGATAGAAGGTCCGATAGGATCCGTGGAACTTGCCATTGTGAAAGAAGGTGTGGGTTTGGGGCATTCCATCCGGATAAAAGATCGCATACGGTCCCTCAAGCTGGCCCTGAATGTTGAAATAGAGCTTGCGCTCCACCTGACCATTCGGATGATACGTCTCACAAGGGCCACACATAATGCCATTCACATAATTCGCCTTCATGTACAAGGAACCGTCCTCGTGCCATTCCGTGTAGGGGCCGTGAAGAAAGCCCCCATAGGTTGTCGCCTTAGACTTGACCTGGCCGTTGGGAAACTGCTGGGTCAGAATCCCAGGAATCAGGGGAGTGATCTGCTGGATGGGGACGTAGATAACGTTCGTCATGGTGTTCTTGATTGGATTCGTTTGGGTACCTTCCCTGGGAAGGCGTGTAGCGGTCAATTTTTTTGGCCGTATGGGCCCAAAAAAAGAAGGAGCTTATAAGCTCCAGGGATTTATATATATTTAGGCACGCTTCTTAGAGGCTTCGTAGCGAGAACGAGCTTCAATCGCAATATTCTTATAATCAATCTTCTTTCCAGAAGCACGCGCTTCACGAAGGACTTCCGTATAGACAGCCATGAAAGGGTTTGAAGAATTGTTGGAGGTGTTTGCCTTTGCCGCATTCTTACGACGCAGAGCCTCTTCCATAACTGCCTTATAGGTCGTATAGGTTCCGTTGGCCTTCACCTCATCATAAACACTCTTTACAAGATTCATCCAATTCTTCATAGGAGTCTGAACGGCCGCCTGGCGAGCATTATAGACATTCTGCTTGGCGGCACGGACCTGCTCGACTCGAGCCTGGCCAATGTGAGTGCGAGTCGCGTGGGGGACCTCGTCGGCAATCTCACAGTAATCGACGCGAGGCTTGTTGGCAAGACGACCAGATCGGCGCACCTCAACGACCTTACGACCAGAATGATTCGCCTGCTTTACAGGGGTCGCAGTACGAGTGCGCGTGTTGCGATTGTACTCCAGATTCTCGACCGATTCATTGTCCTCTTCATCCTCCTCAGACTCGGCATCCGAGTCCCAAGAACATTCCGAATCGGCTTCAGAGTCGCATTCGCTGGCGCATTCGCTATCACACTCATCCTCATACGCGTCCAGGGAGACATAGTCGTCAATCTTCAGCTTCAGATTCTCCACATTCAGAGTCTGATCCAGATATTCGCATCGAGTATTGTCTTCCGTATGGAGGAGCCACTCTTCCACACTCACAAAGTGCTGACGAGACTCCTTCGGACTTTCCACGTTCTTCACCTGGAGGACCGACTGATCCTTCAGAACGACCGCCGTACGCTGATACGGAGTATCGCGAGCAAAGCGGAGGAGGGTGCCAGTAGGAATACGAGAAGCAGACATCTTAGAATAGAAGCGTGATAAACAGTCAAAGGGATTGTTTGTACTGATTCGGTGGGATTTTGGCCGGTCAATTTTTTTTTGAAGCCGTCGATTTTTTCTAGGGAAAAATTGATTTCTCTGAAACCTATATAGAAAGATATATTTCAGAGAAAATGGGTTGTTA
>Ga0078894_10003820_pt1 | contig 11461 bp, 5 predicted proteins | sample LauGreSu1BDMLBSD_2_FD_67506 | JGI IMG/M metagenome (GOLD analysis project Ga0078894, IMG submission 67506) | Freshwater lake microbial communities from Lake Michigan, USA - Su13.BD.MLB.SD (version 4) (version 4) | ecosystem: Environmental > Aquatic > Freshwater > Lake | place: Lake Michigan, USA... | reverse complement strand
AGGCAAAGGCTTCTTCAGAACAGTTGTTAAGAGGAGAATTGCTAGCTGAAGACGGCAACAACGGGATGCCCTAGGGAGAGAGTCTCGACTTGAGATCATCGAAGAGAGCTCGTCTGGCTATCTCAAGATAGTTAAGCCGACGTTTTGTTTGAATGATCTGCTGATCGCAATCACGGATTGCTAGCACGAGTTTCTTAACCTCATCATTGAGGTCATCAATGCGATGTTGTTGGCCATCAACAGTTAGGATAGCGCTCTCATCGGCTGAGCCACCCTGTGAAAAAGAACGCGACATAGCACTTTGGGAATCAAATACAGAGTGACCTAGAGATTCGAGGTATTAGCGACGATCAGCCATGGGCTTTATAGTGTCGCTGACAAAGTCAAAGACGAGAGCAATGACTGGCTTATTATAGAGGATGACTCTTGCTGTCAGACTCATGCCAGATTTAAGTGACTTCGACGGATAGCTCTTGGGAATGGTGTCTGTTTGAATACGAATACGTGCGGTATAGGCTTGATTCATGTTTTTTGAATCAGAATACGTAGTCGGGGATATGGATTGAATGACACCCTTGAGTGTGCCATAATCAGCGGCAGGGAATGCATCGATCGTGATCTCTGTAAGTTTACCTGGAGTAATTGGAGCAGCAAGCTTTGAAGAGACATTGACAGAAGCGATCAGATCTTCATGAGGTACAACCGAAGCGAGCAGATCTCCTGCTGCAACTCTCTCACCCTTGGCCTGCACTGCAAGCTTTTGAATAGATCCCCCAACTGGGGATTTAATATCAAAACGCCTGACCTTATCCCTAAGCTCTCTGATTTGATCGATAATTTCAGTAGACTCTAGGCGGTAGTTTACCGCAGCACGAGATTTTTCGTCAAGGAGTGTTTGATAGGAAGCCTGACTCTGATAAAGAGCATTCTTACTTTCAAGTAACTGGACCTCCTGTACGGATCCCTGTCTAACAAGCTTTTCAAGGCGTGATGTCATCTCTGCATGAAGATTAACTTGGGATAGAGTTTGCTTAATCCGGCCATCAAGAGCTGCTTGCTCGTATGCTTGACGATCAAAGAGCATAACGAGCTTTGCTTGAAGTTCCTTAATACGGGGGCTTATATCCTCGGTACTAAGTGTGAATAATATTTCAGAAGGCTTGACGAGTTGATATTGAGATACATTAACAGAGCTAACAACCGCAGATTCAGGACTTTTAATAGTGACTTGGGGACGAAGTGTTTCAAGCTGCCCCGGGAGGCTAGCAGTCTCTTCAATCTTAGTAACGCAAGACCAAGCCAAGAGACTAAGAGAGCCTAGGCTAAGGCTCCAGATGAGAACCCGACTCCATATTGGAGGAGGGGAGAGCAGGATGCGATGATGCTTATCAGAATCATACAATGAGAGGGAACGGCCGGTAGGCTTTATAGGGGTTTGTTTGTTAGATCGAGGCAACGACTTCTTCATGGCTCTGACATTTGCTGCTGATAAAGCACGTAATATCGACCTGCCTTTGACATCAACTCATCATGAGTACCAAATGAATCAATCATCCCTTCATGCATGACAACGATTTGATCAGCATGCACAAGACTTGAAAGGCGATGTGTTATCATTAGAAATGTGCGATCTTGGGCATACTGACGAACATTTTGGATAACCTGCTTTTCAGTATCAATATCTAAAGCACTAGTTGCCTCATCAAGAATCAGTAGCCGCGGATTCTGCATGAGCATCCTAGCTAAGGCAATGCGCTGTCGTTGTCCACCTGATAAACCAGAACCCTTTTCTCCGATCGGAGTACTATACCCATAAGGAAGACGCATAATGAACTCGTGGGCACAGGCAAGCTGGGCAGCAGCGATAACATCGGCGGTGTCGGCATCTGGCCTAGAAACAGAGATGTTAGAATATATACTGCCCTCAAATAACATGCAGTCTTGTGGCACGTAGCCAAGTTGGCGTCGCAAGGAATAGAGTTCGGTTTTAGTCACATCATAGTTATCAATAAGAATTCGTCCCTGGGTTGGCTCATACAAGCGCGGGATAAGCTTTAGAAGTGTGCTCTTGCCGCATCCGCTTTGCCCAACAATACCAGTGTAACTACCGGCTGGGATCGTAAGAGAAACAGCAGAAAGGTTATGCTTATCCCCACCGGCATAGCTAAAGCCAACATTCTCGAAACTAATCCTACCGACTATTGGGGGCATGCTAATATTAGTTGATTCATAGTCGTTGCTCTCAAGTGGTTGATTGACAATATCAGCAAGACGTTCGATGGCAAGGGAGACTTCTTGAAATTGATTCCAAGTACCAGCAAGGCGCATGATAGGTTGAGTAACGTAGCCACTTATGATTCGAAAAGCAATCAATCCGCCAAGTGTAAGATGGTTCTCAATGACGAGCCATGCACCGACAGTAATGATAAGAATATTAGTCGTCTTATTGACAAGTTGTAAAAGGTTAGAACTAGCTGTGTTGGCAATAACGGCTCGGAATCCCTTGTTGATACCATCAAGGTGCTTATCTTCCCAGCTTTGTCTGGCAGACAGCTCACTGTTCTGAAGTTTAACAGTCTGGATTCCGTTTAAGACCTCAACCATATAGGATTGTGTCTTTGAATAGGCTTCAGCACGTTGCCTAATCAGTTGCTGAGTCAATGGCGAAAGAGATATAATGATAACAAGAAGTACAGGAACACTGGCGAGTACGATCGTCGCAAGTATGGTTGAGTAGTAAAACATGACTCCAAAGTATAGCAGGGAGAAGATTGTGTCGAGCACAACCGTCAAAGCTGTTCCTGTAAGGAAGCTTCTGATCTTATCGAGTTCATTCAGACGGCTTGAAAGTTCGCCTACTGCTTTACGTTCGAAATAACGTGCATTAAGCCTTAGGAGACGAGATATAATGGAAGAACCAATACTTATATCGACACGATTGCTAATCTCCATGAATTGAAAGGTTCTTAGACTGTTAAAGACAAGCTCTAAGAGCATAAATAGGATCATTAGAGAGGCGAATCCCCTTAATGCATCAGTTGCACCTTGGCCAATAACCCTATCTATAATTTGCTGAAAGAGCATAGGCGTCGCCAGTGCAAAGGTTTGGGCAACGAAGCTGGCAATGAAGACTTCGATGAGGCCAAGCTTATAGTTGAGAAGATAAGGAAGTAGCCAGGAGATGCCAAAGTTACGGCTCGGAGTATGAGAACCTGAGCTAATAATAACCGCATTGATTGGGCTACCTAGACTAGATGTAATCTCGCCTGAAAGTAACTTCCTTAGCCCCTTTGAAGGATCGAAGCACAGAAGTCCACTTGAAGCAGCTTCGACAAGCAAGTGAGGATTAGTACTCAGGTCGATAAGAATAGAGGGTGTGGGTAGGCGACTCATCTCTTCATGCCTCACACGAAGAACTCTGCCAGTCAGTCCTATTTGATCGAGCACAGTAACAAGTTTATCCTCTGGAGATCCTCCAGTATGGTGTAGTATAAATTGACATGCTTGACGAAGATTATCTCGGCGATGTGGAATCTTGTAGTACTGACAGATCATTGTCAAGATAGCTTCGTAGCGCTTATCTTGCCGTTGAGCATTAATAGGAGAGTACCCGAGAGATTTAAGCCGACGGGATGTGCCGACTAAGGTCTTTCGGTGTTTACGGTTATTAAAGGCAAGGAGATCAGATTTATCTGAAGAGTCTAAGTTGCTGGTGGGAGGGTCAGGAGAAAGATTTAATTGATCAATAGCGGACGTTTCATAGAGTGGCGTTCTGGATGAAGAAGGCTGTGAATATTGTTGTTGGAAAGTATCAGTGCTCCAAAAGAGAGCCCTTGGAAGTGGCTTGGATGGCCACAACTGCTTCAGAACTTCGAGAGTTATAACCTGCCCGTAATGAAAGCCTCTGCTGGACTTATCAGCATAGACCAATGAAAGATTTACAGTAGTAGAGGAAGCTAGGACGCTATCCTCAAGGATTTTCCAGTGATGCTGGAAATTAGGAACACTGTGCTCATCTACAGGAACTGGTAAACAAGAATCGTCAAGCAGTTTTTTGAGGAAAGGATACTCACTCGGGCATATCTGGGTTTTTAGCAGCAGAGATATCTGCTGATGTAGATCCTTGGGTGAGATAATATCATCAAGCCTGATAACTTCACATTCGGTTGATGCAGTAACCTCTTCTAGGACAGCAGATCCAACGAAGCTTAGACTTCCACAGAGATAGGGTGTGTCAGTTCGTAATATAGTATGGGAACCGAACTGACGACTAGAGTCAATGACTCGGCAACAGCCACGGATGACGAGATTAATACCTTGGTCGTCATCGCGAGATTGAATGATGCCACCTACAGGTATTAACTTTGTAGGCGTAGAAGTGGCAGTAGATAATGATAAAAGAGCGTCCGCTTGATGCTTGCTGAGTATCATCAAGCAGAATCCTCACGCAACCAAAGAGCTAGTTCCTCGATATCCTTGTTAAGCTGGCTGGTGATCATCGATTTAAAGTACATCTGCTCGAGAAACTCACGCGTTATATGATCGTATTCGCTATCAAAACGATATTCAATTCGCGCAATCATATGCCATGAGTCAGCATCAAAAGGTCCTAAGAGTTGCCCCGGAGATCCGGTACGTAGACGGGCCGCGATTGAAGGGTGAGGAGTTGTCATATCAACAGGGCCAATGATACCCTGAGTCTTCGATTCAGGTCCTACTGAGTAGCGCGAGGCAGCTTCTTGAAAAGAGATTTCACCAGCTTCGATCGAATAGAATAACTCTTGACAGAAGTTAGGGTCGGCAACGCGCAGCAGGCTATAGATTACTCTGTCCAGCTTATCCTTGTAGCGGAGATAAAGGGTTTCACCATTACCGCTAATAAGTTTCGTGCGGAGTTCGTGACATCGAAAAGAGTGAATGGCTTCAGAAGCTAGATCATCGGTAGACATGGCGTGATTGAGTCGCCACCGTGTAATATCTTCATCATTGGAGAGTCTATGTTGATGAAGGTAAGACTCAACAGCTGACGGCAGAATAGTATCCGGATCCGAGAGTTCATGATCCTTAAAGACCACTTCTCGTTCCTTGAGTTGCCGTAAGAACGGCTCAGCAAGTTCAAACCGGAACAACAAAGCGATCAACTCTTTGGCACTGGCTTGTTGGAGCGCTTCCAAGATGGACGCTTCAGTTCCGTGCTTGCGGTCTCGTGTGGTCGTAGGCGTTTGATACATTGTCTCATTGTGTCAATGCGGATCATTGCCCGAGTGCTTGCCGAACAGCCACGGCAGCTGGCCGCCTAGTCGAATATGGCAATGCAGGAGCTCGACGACCATCATCGCATCTGCCAACGACGGATCGATAGACTCGAGCTGGTGCAAAGACTGCCTCAATCCATTCAGTCCTCGTCTGCCTCCTAACACGAGATTCCAGTCAGTAACTTGATCGAGCTGATTGATCCAACAGGTCCAAGCCTGATCTGATGACTGCTGCAAGGGATCGAGCAGACTGCCCAACCGTTGCTCGATCTGCCTGAAGAGATCACCTGGACGTTCGCTTGCGTTGAGGACATCCCAGAGAACAAGGCCTCTCAGGTCAGGTATCGATTGAAGGGAATTTGATGACTCATTAAGACTTTGAGTCGGCTGTTGGCAGAGGTGTAGTCGACCATTGCGGAGTTCTAGGAATAGATGAACGAAGGACTGAGTATTGCTAACAAAGTGCAGAGACCAACGAGCTTGAAGGTCGCAGCTACGTCGTTGCAGTCGTATGGTCTCACCAATTTTGGAGTCTAAGAGCAGAGATCTAATGCCTCGTTCGGCTGTGCTTGGAAACACTAGCATGCCAAGCAAGAGGCTAGCCATAACGTTCTTGGAATCGGTTACATCGAAGGCTTCATTCTGGAAAAAGCCCACGGCAGAAGTGTCCGTATCAAGAAGTTTATGAAGAGTATGGGGATACATCGGCGGCATTTGTGAGTTCAATCCAGTTTGTGGGACTAGATTCGTGTGAGATGGATCTGCAGAACCATTGGGAATGGCTGGATTCCGAAGATTAGCATTAGTAGTCATTGGCGTAGATTCCTGAGCATGTGAGTATATTGCCGGCGAAGATTCGGAGATGCTCGAGTGGGGCTCGACCTGAGAGTCCGTGAATTGAGACAAGGCGAATAGGGCGGGATTGATAATACTCATTTGATCAACAGACAAATTCGTAGCATTTAGACCTTGTCTATATGGGTTGGAAGGATGAGAACCACTAATGCTAGAGATCCTGGGATCGAGAGAACGAATGTCCAAGTCAGCACCAGAGACTTGAGATGAGCTTGATGAAATGACGAGATTAGTGAATGAATTGGTGCCTTGAGCGAGGCTAGACGCTGAAACAGAGTCGGATGAAGGGGGACTAATGGTGATATCGAGGATTTTAACCGGCAGTAACGGATCATCAATAATTCCCAAAGCAAGATTGTCATCGCCAAAAGAATTATCCGTTAAGCGGATTCGGATGCCTTTAATCCAGTCTATGCCGTCGATTGTTTGAATAATGTATTCAGCACCATCGCCAACTGGTCTGCCGTCTAGATTATATCGTTGGGAAAAGTCATACCAACCAGCCTTAGTGATTGGATTCTTGTTCAAATCACTGAGGACGAAACCTTGTGCTGTTGCATCATGAATCGTGGATGTAGAGACGAACTTACGGAACGAGTTAAGTTCTCCAGATTTGAGAGCCGACATCGATAAATCGATGTCAACAACCACCTGTGTGCCAGCACGGTCCATGTCTACATCGATGAGACTTCTCCGAGTGCCTGTTGGAGCAATTGAGAAGTAGAGCGGATCAAAGGGAGTTTGAATCGTATAGCCGGTAACGTTTTCACTCCCAGGGATTTGGCCCTCAAAGTAGGGATCATTAATACCGAGAACACTAACATCTACAAATCCATTACGAATAAGAGGATCCTCAGAATTATTTTGGTTTTTGCTATTTAGTTGCATGGACACAATGCTTTTTTTGTCGGGCAGGTCATGCATAGTTGCAGCGATAAAATCCGCCTGTGTGCGCCATGCAAACAGAGTAAGGTCTTGGCGATCAGCTGAATGGGTAAACTGTGCAGATAAAAGGCTACTCCCGATTTCACTGCTAGTCATAAGATTCTCAAGATAGCGTTCGGTTGCAGCATTATTAAGTGGCTTAGAATTTAGTCGAGCTGATCGAGTTCTCAACAGTGAAGAATACCAGATACTCTCACTGATCCCATAGACGTCACCATTCGAGTCACCGGCAACTGTGCTAAGTGTACTGAACTCAACCGCCATCATCTGTGATGGCTGATTTGGAGAAAGTATTTCCAACCAATCTAGATCAAGATTTTGATTGGAACCATCTCGACGAGATACAAGACCTTGTGTTGGAATTTGAAGAGAAAAGACATTATCGCCAACACTCTTGAGCCAGCTTCTCTGAAACTGCGCAATTGAATCGAGAGTTAATCCGGCGGCAGCGATAGCATTGTCGGAAAAGCGTATATTAAGCGGTTGACTGCTCCGCAATCGCAGGAAGGAGTCATCACTTTGATCAATTACAGCGATTTTATCGACACCTAGTAGTTCAGATAGGCTGAGGTATTGGTCAGTATTCGCAGCGCCAAGATTCTGGATAGGAATGAGCGAAACCGGTTGACTTCGCGGATCAAGTTGGACTTTGAGGAACTTTTGAGTCTGCGCACGACCATCATCAGCAGTCAGAATCAGATCTCCAAAGACAGGCTTGGTCAGTCCAGGAGTGTTGACAACCAGTCTATCCTGACCCTGATGTTTAACCAAGTAGACGGCATTACGCATCACCTCCTCATCAGCACGCGTAGCACCATTAAGCCACAGACTGTATGTTAGTGGAGCACCTTCTGGATCAGAAAAGACCCTGTTCAGGGGCAGGACGTCACTGAGATTATCCTTGACACTGAGATTCGTTGTAGTTTCATTAGTAAATGGCGATTCATTGCCTTGCATGCCAACACTAACGGGAATAGTCTGACTTACAAGATCGCGACCTCCTATGGAAGCATTTAGTCGGATTGCAAAATGCCCCTGATCATTGATATTGGGATCTAGAAGCATATCAACTTGGTTGGGGGGACTCCAGCTCAGTAGCAGCAACTGATCTAACACATTGGTTCCATCTGCCAAGCCAACACCGAGACCACCATTTGCCTCATCATTAAGGGTCAGCTCTATGTGTATCGGCTGATTAGTGTCACTGACACGCAACGGCAGAGTGAGAAAGTCTTCGGGACGATCACCTAGCGCCTGTCCAAGACCCATGGCCGGAAGACTCGCGGCACTCACATGGAGTATTTGCTTTTGTGGTCCAAGTAATTCAGCATTGCGGAACAACGGGAATAGAGGATTGATTGCAGTCGTTGGAAGAGTCTCAAGAGCTGGATCCAAACTAAGACCTGACCACTCCAACTTCAGGTCAAGACCGACAATGCCCCTGTGTTGACTGGTTGCACGAAGATCACTGACTTTGACAGCAAGCTGAATAGGTGTGCCAGGTTGAAGGGTATGTATTTCCTCTGGATGAATCGGCTCTCCATTGTCAAGACGGTACAATGCAGGCGCAATCGTTATCTTATTGAGTTGGGCCTCTAAGTCTGTACGGCGTGGTACTAGCTGAATCCAATCTGAATCAGCTTCTGAAACAGGGGTGAAGCTACCATCCTGCTCTCGACGAAGTAACTGAGTAGAGTATGTTGCTGTATCAGCAGCATAGGACTGTGAGAATGCACTGCTAACAGCATATCGTTTCTCTTCTCCAGGTTGGATATCGATCTGAGGAATAGCTTGATCGACTTCGATCAGCCCATCAGCTGAAACGACCTTGATATCAAGATGAAAGTCAGAATGGGCACCAGCCCGATCAGTTGCAGTGAATAAGATGCTGAGAAGCCCGCGATCGGAATCTCCTGGTGACAGGCGCAAAGTGCCATCTCGACCATTCCAGTCCAGCCAGTTAGGTTGACCAGGATAAGACATATTCATCAGCCTCACACCATAGTTAATCCAGTCTCCATGAATAGTGTCTGTATCAGCAAATATATCGTCGAGATCGAGTTCGTAGACTGAGTTTGTGCGCAGCAAGAGATTGGCTGAACTGGGGGTATTTCTCTCAGGTGCTTGATTGACATTCTCAACGGTTAAGTTGAAAGAGTTTTCAACACTTGCACCATCCAAGTCGACAGCACGAACAGTGACGCGTGATTGGCCAACAGCATCGTTATCAGGGATACCACTAAGGAGGCCAGACTCGGGATCGAAATGCAGCCAGGAGGGAGCCTCCACCTCAAAGCGCAATCGATCACCAATCAGGGTGTCATCATCCCGAAAGAGATCTTGGAGGTTAAATCGCAATAAGTCTCCTTCAAGAGTTGACAAGTCTTGTAGTGGTTGACCACTTACATACGGAAAGTGATTAGATAACTCATCAACGACTTCAAGATTTAATAGCGTAGATGTAGTCTCTCCGCTATTGTCGGTAGCCGAGATACGAAACTGCAAGGGTGGTTGGCCCTTAGCCGGAGCGGTGCCACTGATACGACCAGAATGAGAGTCTATATGCAGCCAGTTGGGTTGTTGAAGATTGGGGAGCTGAACAAGACTGAAAGAAAGATTGTCATTCGTATCATTATCGACAAACAGCCGGCTGGGCAAATTGATACTGAACTCTCGCTCCGCTCTGATCGGGATTGGCGGAATATTATATCCAGCCCATATCGGCTTATCATTGGTATTTTCAATGGTTAGATCAAAGGTATGTTGAATGCTTAAGTTGCTAGAATCACGAGCCTCAACTGTCAGCTTCCATGTACCTAGCTCGGGATCATCCGGTAAGCCAGTGATGATCCCAGTTGCAGAATCTAGAGTAAGCCAACTTGGTGGAGTGCTTATCCAATGATATGTCATGCGATCATCAGGATCCTCGTCCTCAAAGTATTCTGCGAGATGGATCGCCAGAGGACGTTCTTCCAGTGTATATATCATCGGAATCCCTCTCGTCTGGGGAGCATCATTGATATTATTGACCTTCAGAATCAATGGTTGCTGCCACTGCCGACCATTTGCATCAACTGCGTGAACCGAAAGTTCTCTGGTACCAACCAGTGCCTGCGTGGCTGTCCCTTCAAGTACCGAGATCAGTGGAATGTGAGTTCCAACTGCTAGCACCTGTGTTGGGGAAAGTGGCTGATTTTTTACCGTTGAGATCTTATGGGGATGAATACTAATATTGACGTCGTTCTGTGCAGTATCGCCAACAGTAAAGTCTAAACTAGCAAAAATGTCCTGACGTTGATCGCCGAGAATACTGCCAGAACCTGAAATCGGCAGGCTTCCCGCTTGCAGGCCTTTGAGGATCCCAGAAGTTGCATCCAATTCACCCTCTTCACGAAACAAGGGGTAATCAGAGGCCAGCACTGTACTCTGCAAGGTGAGCGCATCTGGATTCCAGGCTAGATCTAGGTTTAATCCAAGTAATCCATTGCCGTTCGATCGATTATCGCTGACCAACAGATCAGCCTGGACATGACTGCCTTGAGGGAGTAAGGCCAAGTCCTGCTGAGTCAGTGGTTGACCAAGTATGTCTCTAAGCCTGACTTCAATGATCACTCTCTCAAGAAGTGTGTGATCAGGCAGATAGTTCTCAGCATAATGCAGCCAGTTGGCAGCATAACTGTCCGCTGACTGTACATCTACAGCCGTGATCAGGTCGGCATCGGGAAATAGCTGCTGGAGATCAATGCTAAACTTTTCATCTTCGTCAAGAATAAAGACGTGCGGTGATGAGGTGTTATTAATTGCAGGCTTAGATGTCGAGAATTCGGGGACATAGGTATCCAGGCTGGACAGGCTCGCGATTTGATCCTCATCTATTTGGCTCAAGAAAGGATCAGACTGAAACGCATCACCTAGGAGTGGGGATGTATTGTTGACAAGTGGGCTGGATTCAATCAGGTCAGAGCCGCTGTGACTTAGTAAACCTGTCAGTGAATCAATGTCCATAAGATCGCTATAGCCTGCATTTGGCAGGTCATGCGACTGGAAACGACTTTCTATACCACTGAGTTCTGCAACGGTATTGTCTAAGAGATCCAAGCTACCTGCTGCAATAACAGCAGGTAGCTGGTTCATATTGGCTCCCGTTAGATCTTGCAGCTCAATCAGCGGAGTAGCTAGCACTTGCGCCGCGCTAGGCACAATGCTGTAGGCCGAATCAGGCGGGGGATCAAGATGGTGGCCATGATCCCCATATGGATCCGCCTGTGGGGGTGGGGAGGTCATGGATGAGCGGTCTCAGTCACCTGCTTGGACTAAGCCTCCCAATCGTCACACCAAGTGGGGTGACGTTGGGTCTCAGTGGGACTGACCTACGCTTTCGGCACAGTCGACCTTCTCATGTGACC
>Ga0078894_10003819_pt1 | contig 11463 bp, 13 predicted proteins | sample LauGreSu1BDMLBSD_2_FD_67506 | JGI IMG/M metagenome (GOLD analysis project Ga0078894, IMG submission 67506) | Freshwater lake microbial communities from Lake Michigan, USA - Su13.BD.MLB.SD (version 4) (version 4) | ecosystem: Environmental > Aquatic > Freshwater > Lake | place: Lake Michigan... | reverse complement strand
AGCAGGAAGTGGTGCATTGAATATTTTTCGGGATAGAGCGTTGATGTCAATTAGCCACATCATTATGAATACAATTCCACCAGAAAAAATTCCAGTAAAATAAAGAAATTTACAATAAGCGTCTCGTATTTTTAAAAAACTATTAAGCATGTCGGCTCCATTCGACTACCAATTAATATCGCCCTAGTCATGCGATTTACCATGTTAAATATTATTTGCAATATGCACGATCGAAATCGATTCGATCGTGCATATTTATTGCAATTAATTCAGCAGTTCTTGGACCACTTTACGCGCTGAAGCCTCTGGCATGCCGGCAGCCTTGGCGCGATTAACCCAGCTTGCGCGAACAGCTTGGACCTTGGCATTGCTCAGTGTTGCCTTGTTGAACTCATCGGCCGGAAAGGCGATAACTTCAACCTTGCCATTGGCCTTCCAGGCGGCACGTGTGTCTTGTGTTGATTTATCGTATGAACGAAGGAACTCGGCGAGGTAATCCTTCTTCATGTCATCGATGATTTTTTTCAAGTCAGCGGGTAACGCGTTGTATTTGTCCAAGTTCATGACCACGATGTGGCCCCATGAAGCCCCCATAGGAACATCAATAAAGTACTTAGCAACATCTGCCCACTTCCAGCCAACCGTCAGTGCTGGGTCTCCAGGAGAGCAATCCAGGATGCCATTTCTAAGCGCCTCGTAGCCATCGACGTCAGCCATCGATACGGGTACAGCACCCAATGCCTCAATCATGGCAGGTAGAGCAATACCATAGGAGCGAATGCGCAGTCCCTTGAAATCGGCCATGGTGCGCACGGGCTTCGTGCAAATCATTCCATAGGAGGGCAAAGGACGAACACTGACCAGTTTGAGTTTGTACTTTGACAGTTCTTTAGAAAAGTCTGGATGCTCGTCGTGCCACTTCAGCATGAGTTGTCCCAGTTGTGATTGGGTTTTCGGCTGTGGCCAAAAGAATGGAATCGCGTTATTGATCGGGAATTGGTCAGGAAAGTAAGGCGTGACCAAAGGCCCCATATCGATCACTTTGTTTTCAACGGCCGAGGGGACTTCACCCACTTTAACGACAGTCCCGCCCCACAGCATGGCCAAACTGTGTTTGTTGCCAGAGCGCTTGGCAATTTCCTTTTCCATCCACTCGGCTGAGAGGGCGTACTCATTTGCACCTTGTGGCATGTAATCGCCGTATTTCAGACGCTCGGCATGGGCTAAGCCCGAAGTCAGCATTGAGCCGGCGAGTGCTAAAGCACTGAGTACTTTCAATTTCATCATACGTTGCTCCTAGTTATGACCTGACGGTCTGCTTTCACAAAATTGGCCAGATGGCCTTCAAATTTTCAACACCTGCAGTAGGGACTCCAATAAATTGCAGAATTTTTGCTGTTGACTGGTTTTGGCCCTTGGGTCTGATTCATCTTCACAGATCAAGGCGGATGAACTTCTAGTCGCATCCGATAAGGGTGTTCCAAAACAGCTGCTGTTTCGCTGCGACAAGCTATCCGGATCTCGGGGATGCATGCACCCAAAACGTTGCCGTGCAGACGCTCCTCGGGCAATGTCTGCGACAAGCCTAGAAGTTGCACAACTTCCTGCGACGATTCATCGGCAAACTTGTCTTCAATCAGCTTTGTCAGTTTTTCGGCGTTGGCAGTCCGCAAACTTTTGGTTCGGTAATCTTCGTGGAAGGCAAGTTCGGGCTGAGCCATGACGACTTTGCAAAATTTCAACCATTCAAATTCGTTCTGAATTCTGAAGATAACTTCGCTGCCCTGCGTCACATGTGCACCGCAAGGGGCTATGTTTGCATTGCTAATGGACAAACGCGGTATGCGGCTGCCGTTAAAAGCCGTTCGATTCATGGGGTAGGTCATCGAATCGGCTAAGGCATCCTGCAAGGCGACCTTGACTTGGCACCCCCTCCTGTCTGGCCGCGCCGCACCAGTGCCGCTAAAGGACCCGTTGCAAATGGGATTGCTCAAATCATGTTCACGCGAGACCACTCCTGTGCGTGCAAATGGGAGAGTGCCTGACTGATCATTTTGTGCAACTTGGCGCATTGACGGATCATTTTCAAATGAATTCAAAGGGACAAAACCCAATGAAGTGTCTACACTTTACATGTATAAAACAGTAAAGGTGCTAGGGTTTACCATCAATCCCTTGATTAAGATTGCAGATTATTTTCAAAAATGATGAAAAAAACTAGTAAAAACCCTAAATTAAGTCATTTATCTTGTAACTTTAGCCAATTGGCGTAGCATCTAAACGAATGATGCATTTGGTGAAAAAATGCATAGTGTGTACACTTTGAATTTTGAAAGTTGAACATGAGCGTGGATTTCAGGATCAAAAGTGCCGCTTTTGGCAGCGGAAACAAGTTGGTTTCTTTTGATTTTTCGTCCTCAGAGGACACTCTGCGCTTTGCATGGACAGCGCTCACACTGGAGATTCATCCCGGTGCAAGTTGCGCACAAAATTTGGCCCAAGTCTCTTGGTTACGCAGTGCCAAAGAGATCACTTTGAACGGACTACCTTTCAGTGGTCGCAAAACGCTTGAGTGGGGCGAACTGAACAAGGTTTTTCCTACTGGATTTTTGCTGCAGTAAGTCATGACAACAGCAAAACTTATCGTTAGGAATGCCCCATTGCACTTCACGGGGCCAAACCGACAGTCAGCATGGCTACGCATTTGGGCATCACCTCTGGCTACTGTTTTGAGTTGGAGTCCTGCTACAGAACCATTCCAACCCAGGATCGCTTGCAGGCTGTTCTCGCCTTCAATGAAAGACGCAAACCTGTGTTCACCGGACAATGATCATGAATAATTTCGACAACGAAAGTCAATATCCGGGAAATGAGTCAAGGCAAGCTCACGCCCCGTTGGACGGAATCCGAATCATTGACTTGTCGATGTTTCTGGCGGGTCCTTATTGCACGCAACAACTTGCAGATCTGGGCGCTGAGATCATCAAGATTGAACCGCGTCAGGGAGATTCGACACGGGCATTACCACCACACTTTCATCACGGCGAGAGTCTTTACTACATCAGCACAAATCGATCAAAAAAGGGCATTTCATTGGATTTGCAGAACCCCGAGGGACGCCAAATACTTCATCGGCTTGTGACCACCGCTGATGTAGTGATTGATAATTTCAGGCCGGGGGTCATGAAAAAGCTAGAGGCAGATTATGAAACGCTTGCGCGCATCAATCCCCGGATCATTTGCTGCTCAATCTCTGGCTTTGGACAAGATGGTCCCTATGCGAAAAGACCGGCTTACGACATGATTGTGCAAGCCCTTTCAGGTGGAATGAGCATCACCGGAGAGCCTGGTGGCAGACCTGTTCGTGCCGGAATTCCAATTGGGGACATTTGTGCAGGTCTGCATGCTGTCATTGGCGTTCAAGCGGCACTTCACGAACGGGCACGCTCTGGCAAGGGGCAGTTCATCGACATTTCAATGCTCGATGTACAAGTGGCCATGCTGTCTTATCAGGGCGTCTATCACCTTTTTTCCGGTGACGTTCCTGGTGGTCAGGGCCGAGGGCATGCATCTATTCCTACGTATGCGTCGTTTCAGTCTGCAGACAAGCTGGATGTCTTGATTTGCGCCAACACTGAAAAAATGTGGGCTTCGCTTTGTGAGGTCTTGGAACTGAACACGCTGACCGATGATGCTCGTTTCATAACCAATGAACTGCGCCATCAACATCGAAGCGAATTGGAGCCCTTGCTCAATGACGCATTCGCCAAACAGACTCGGGAGGAGTGGCTACGACGTTTGGATGCACAGGGCGTGCCTTGCGCTCCAGTCAACACACTTCAAGAAGCCTTGGCTGATCCTCAGGTACGTCATCGGAATATGGTGAACAAACTGGATCACAGCTTGGGCGGCGAACTCGAAGTTCTAGGGAACCCGATCAAGATGTCCAGATCGCCCTCTGCAGAGGTCATGAGTCCACCGGTGTTTGGACAGCACACAGACGAGGTTCTGCGCGCCATCGGTTGTTCGGATGTTGAACTCTTGAAGTGGCGAGCACAAGGACTGATCGCGTAAGATAACCTCAACTAAAAAGGATAAAACATGCATGCTCAAGATTCTCTGCCCATCGTGCCCGGTGCTAATCCAGCTCTATCGAAAGATTATCTGACGGATGGAACGAAAGGTTTTGCCTTGCTGGGCCAGGCCTGTGAACTCTGCGGTAAATCACTTTTTCCCAAGACTGGGGTATGCCCATCATGCCGATCCACACAAGTTCGGGACAGCCTGATGCCCACTGAGGGGGTGCTCTACAGTTGGTCTGTTGTCCATGTTGCCCCCAAACCCTGGGTCACGCCTTATGTGATTGGCTATGTGGACCTTCCTAATGGAGTCAGGGTTTTCTCACATATCGGGGGGGATCCTGAAAATTTAAAAGTAGACATGACGGTCCATCTGGAGTCCGCTGAAATTGGGATCGACCCGCAGGGGCAACCTAGGCCATTTTTCCGGTTTACACCCCTTTAATGAGGAGATATCAAATGCGCAAAGTCTCAGTTATTGGCACAGGCATGGTCAAGTTCGGAAAATACAACGATGTCAGTCTGGCCGATATTGGCTGGCCTGCCGTCTTGCAGGCCATGAACGATGCGGGACTTAAACCCGGCGATATCAATGCTTTCTTTTGTGGCACAGGACTCAGTGGACCCATGCCCGGACAACGCGTGCTGGGACGTTTGGGCATGACGGGTATTCCCATCATCAACGTGGAAAACGCTTGTTCCAGTGGCTCATCGGCGCTCAGCCTGGGTTGCATGGCAATTGCCAGCGGCCAGCACGATGTGGTGATGGTCATGGGTATCGAGAAATTGACCAAATTCAATGGCGGCACCATTCCACTTGAAAAGGAAGATTGGGAGGTGAGCAATGGCTTGGTCATGCCCGCTCTCTACGCCATGCGCGCTAGACGCTACATGCACGATTTTGGTTTAACAAAAGAACAGTTGGCCTCGGTGGTCGTCAAATCACGGCTTCATGCAGCGCTCAATCCCGATGCGCAATTGCAAAAGGAAACCACCGTTGAAGAGGTACTGGCCTCACGCATGATTGCAGATCCATTTACCCTTTATCAATGTTGCCCAACGGGCGATGGTGCTGCGGTCATCATTTTGTGCGCTGAAAATTTGGCCCATCGATACACCAGCAAACCCGTCAACGTGGTGGCTTCGCATGTAGCATCTGGTTTGTTTGAGAGTGGTCCACGGGACATGACTTCACCTGAAATCACCGTGCGTTGCGCGAAAGAAACCTACGAAGAGGCCGGTATCGGCCCTGAAGACATCGATGTGGCCGAAGTTCACGATGCATTCACTAGCGCCGAACTGATGTATTACGAAGCCTTTGGCTTTTGCGAACGCGGTGAAGCGGCCCACATGCTTGAAAGCGGTGCCAGTTCATTGGGAGGGCGTATTCCAGTCAATCCGAGCGGTGGACTTCTGTCAAAAGGTCACCCTGTTGCAGTGACGGGTGCGGCCCAGGTGGTTGAAGTGGTTCGGCAATTGCAAGGGCGATGTGGTCCAAGACAGGTCGCCGGTGCAAAGGTGGGTTTGACCCACGCAACAGGTGGCGGTATCAGTGGGTTTGATCACGGTGTCTGTGCCATTCACATTTTTTCAACATGACACGGCCTTCTGATGTCTCGCTTTATTGCGAAATTCAAGGTTCTGGTCCGGACCTTGTCGTGCTTCACCCCGCAGGCCTTAACAAGACCTTCATGAGTCGCTTGGTGCAGACAGCAGCAGCGTCTCATCGGGTTCTTGGCATTGACCTGTGCGGCCATGGTCGTTCACCCGATGCACCTGAGGGGATGACTTTGTCCTCTCAGGCTTTTTGGGTCAGTGAAGCCATGAAAAAACACGGCATGGGCGCAGCCACCGTTCTGGGTTTATCGCTTGGTGGCATGGTGGCGCAAACGCTAGCATTGGAGTTTCCTGCATCGGTTGGGCGTTTGGTCTTGTGCGGCTGTACGGGTGGCTTCAATTCAGACCTTCAGCCTCTGCTGCTTGAGCGTGGCCTGTCAGCACAAAGAGAAGGCATGCAGGCGGTTGTCGGGCCTACTTTACAAAGGTGGTTCAGCCCTGCATTTTTAACTCATGCAGAAGTGTCGGACGTTGCGCAATGCTTGCTACAAAACAAGCCAAGTAATTGGCTGGCGACTTGGCGGGCCATCTCCAACTTCAATGCATTGCCTCGACTCAGCGAAATCAAAGTCCCCACTTTGGTGCTTGCCGGTGATCAGGATACCGCCACACCGCTGGCGGCAACGGAAACGCTGACGCGCGCGATTTCTGGCGCAAAACGTGTTGTGCTTCAAGGCGCTCCACACATGATGCAGATTGAGACTCACGCACTGTTCAATCAGGCGGTGATGTCGTTTTTGAACGAATCAAAATGATGGTCCAACCGCTGCTACATCACAAGTGGCATCAAGGCAATGCTGATAGTCCTGCTCTGTTTTTGATTCACCCACTGGGTGCAGATCTAACATTTTGGAATGGTTGCATCGACTGCTGGTCACCGGAAGTCTCCACGCTGGCCTGTGATCTAAGGTCGGCCGGGCTATCTCCTGCCAGTTCTGTTCCGGTCACTATTGCACAACATGTTAAAGACCTTGAGGCACTTCGCCAAGCACTAGGAATTGGGTCCGTCATCCTTGTGGGCTGTGCCATTGGCGCCATGAGCGCCGCCAGTTATGCTGCGGCTCATCCCCAGTTCACTCAAGCGCTGGTGTTGGTGAGCCCTACGCCCAAAACCACGCCCTTTGCAGCAAAAATGCTGGCCGATCGGGCCGAAGTTGTGCGACTATCCGGAATAGCTGGAATTTTGCCGGAGGCGATTGACAAAGCATTTGAAAAGCAGGCGAGAGGTCAGACTTACCAAAACTATTACCAGCGATTCGCAGCCCAGAATGTCGATGCTTATGTGCAGTCCATCCGTGGCATTCTCAACGCGGATGTGACAGCTGATTTACAGGCCGTTCAGTGCCCCACATTGGTGATTGGTGCAGGGCACGACCTGCTGCTTCCACCCGCATTGTCAGTTCAAGTGCACGAATTGGTCAAAAATTCAGAATTAGAAATGATGCCAGATGCTGCGCATTTCGCCCCTTTGCAGCAACCCGAAGAGTTCGCAGACAGGGTCAGCTCATTTTTAACGCGACACAACATCCTGAAGAGCACCCAAGCCATTCAACAAAGAAAGGCATCACCGCCATGAGTCACAAGGGATACCTTTTAGTCATGATGCAGGCTCCGCCTGCATTTGAAGATGAGTTCAATGCGTGGTACGACACCGAACACATACCCGAGCGAGTGGCCGTACCCGGATTTGAGACCGGCTTACGCTATGTTTGCTTGTCAGGCGCACCCCGATTTTTGGCCATTTATGACACCAAAAGCCCGGAAGTTCTGGCTTCTCCTGAATACCTTCAGGTTTCATTCGAAAATGCGAGCCCATGGACCCAGCGTGTGACCAGTCGTGTCAAGGTGAATCGTTCAGCCGGAGTTCAAATTTACCCCGGCAATCTTTTGACCGGCCATGCAACGCGTGTCTTGTTGTTGCGCTTTCGGGGGTTGGCGGCCAATGCTTCGGAACAGATCATTGAGGGCTTGCGCAGTAACTATGAAGGCCGGGCGGAAACCATACAGTGGCGCGTGTTTTCAAACGCGACCCCTAAAGGCATTGACTTCATTGGTTTTATTGAGTTGCGTGCACCGATTGCAGAACAGATCCAGCTGGCCCCTTTTGGGGACTGCGCCCATGCACTGGACATGATGAACACCTATGCACCTTACTGAGCTGAGCCAACCGAGTCAGTCATTCAGGAGCGGATTTTTCAGCGCAAAAGTACTGCTCAAAAGTCTCGCGCCCATCCAGCACATTTGACTTGGCCAATGCAGCCGCAAGCTCCCTGTCCCTCTTGAGGATAGCTTCGGCCAGATAAATGTGGCCTCGCGCTGACGTTGCCAAGCGCCCTGGCTGTGACAGCACCAAGCGTTTGATAAGAAGGCTGCGCAGCACCAAAGTTTCGAGGATGCGCTGCAAAGTGGCGTTGTGCGCCAACTTGGTCATAAACTCCTGAAAGGTGACATTCAGCCAATAGTAGCCCTCAACGTCCGCATTTGCAGAGGCCCGTTCTATTTGCGGAATGAACAAGCGAATACCTTCAAGCTCATCATCAGTGGCTTTAGCGGCGGCTTCAGCAGCCACAATGCCGGCAATGGCAGCACGAACGTCATAAAGCTCTTTTATTTCCTCCAAGCTCAGCACCATCACTCGGGGGCGGCGCCTGGGCGGCATTTCGACAAGACCTTCCTTTTCGAGAATGGAAATGGCTTCTCGCGCTGGCGTTCTACTGGTTTTAAATTGCCGGGCAAGTTCAACCGAATTGAGTTCGCTGCCGCGCTCGCGCAGACCATACAGAATTTCGGCCCCAACCATAGAGGCGATCTTGATGACCAATGAGGGGGGACCATCGTTTTTGGAGATCACACTTCGTATGATGTTCTCAAGGCGCTCAAGTGGTTGCAACTTGTCCGCGGATGTCAAGGCCTCCTGAAGTGTGGCAGGTGGGTGATTGACGTTGAGCAAATTCATTTTTTTACTTGACATTTAACAACCGCTGAACTTGAATTACTTTTCAATGTATCGACATTATTGCTGTTCTGATCATCGATCCGGTGTTCAACAGTAAAACTCCCTTTGCCCATCTTCTTCCAAACTAAAGGCCTCTTCAGGCTAGGTATTTAGCTTATACCGACCAACCAAGTTGCCTAGTCAGATCATGGACGCCCTTGTTCAGAATCTCCAACAGGAAATCCTTGCGATTGGGGTCAAAACGGAAGTCTGGAATCGTCAAAGTGAGGTTCCCACGAACTACCCCTTTTGAATCAAAAAATGGGACAGCAAGTCCAAAAGCTGACGGCGTTCTTTGTGATTGCGTCAATGCATACCCGTTAGCCCTAATTTCCTTCAGCGACCGACGCAGCTCTGCAGGCTTGAGTGCCCGACCATCCAAGGGTGAGGTCTCTTTTCGGCGAATGACCTTCTCGATTTCCTCAGAAGTCAAATAGGCCAGCAAGACACGTCCTGAAGCGCCCCAAACCAGTGGCTCCATGCGGTGAGTCGTAATGCTGTAACGCATGGGATGTGGCGGCGATGCCGTCATAGAAAAGAACATTTTTAATTCGTTGCGGTCCAATAAGGTCAGGATGGTTGTTTCATCGGTCTGATCCCGAACGGCATTCAGAATCGGTTGGGCAATGCGGTTGATCGGCATATCCATTGCCAACTTACCGGCCAATCGGTACAAGGCCAAGCCAGGCCTATAAAGTCCGTCATCGTCCTGCATGACAAACCCCTGAGGTCGACAAAGTCTCAGCAGTCGGTGCATTGAGGCCCTTGGCAAATTCAAGGCGCGCGCCAACTCATTCAACCCCCATTGCTCCTTCTCGGCAAAACAAGCAAGGATGCGCAAGACACGGTTCACGGTACCTGTGTCTGCGCTGGCGGGTTTTGGCACTGCGGCCAAACTGTTACTTTGATTTTTCACAGCCCCAAGTCTCGCATAACCCGAATTGACAGGACGTATACCTTCCGGATAATCTCCGCTTAACGATATGCTGTTCCGCTGATCGGAATTTTTTTAATCTGTTATTTTCCCACAAGGAGTTTTTATGAATTCACAACGTTTTCCTATGAAGCCATTCCCGGAAGAACAAATTCTTCGAAACGTTGCGCGCTTTCAATCCTTGCGCGGCAGTAGCGATGCCTATGTCGATAGCCGAATGCCGGGTTGCTTACGCAAGAAGTTCAATTTGATCGGGCTGGGCGTGACCGAAAACGAAGTTCATCCTGATCTGAAACCCAACATTGAGATGCCCGCTTTTGGATTTAACGTTGGAATGCTTGAATGCGAGAACGGTAACGGTACCGCTGCACATGCGCACCAAACCGAGGAAGTCTTCATGCCCTTGATCGGAAACTGGCAGGTCTTTTGGTTGGATAACGGCGTTGAGCGATCATTGACCCTGCAGCCCTTTGACATGGTCATGTGGCCTACGGGTTGTTATCGTTGGTTCCGATATGTTGGAGAAGGCAAGGGCCGGTTGCTGACCATCATTGGCGGGCCTGATGCCGGCAAGGTTGAATATCTGCCTGATCATCTTGAAAAGGCGGAATCAACTGGTATTCAACGACATGCCGATGGCACGATTACCCTGAGTGAAGGGTCAGCCCATTAATAGGAAATCAATGTAAACCCTGCTGCTCAAACGATTGGAAAAAACCCAATGAACTTGCCACTTTCACTGGTGACTTTGCGTTCTCAGTATCCCACTCGGTCTATTTCTGTTCATGAAAAAGTCTGGCAGATCCGCGACACGGCATTCAACGAGATTGCAACCGATGTGCCACCACTGATTTTGTTGCCGGGAGCGTTGGGCACCGGGGATGTTTTTCACCATCTTTTGACAGGATTGGGTAAAAATCAACGCCTGATCAGTGTAAGTTTCCCACCTCTTCCCGACGCAAGAGCTTTGGCCGATGGCTTGGTTCAGTTGATGGATATCTTGGAACTTTCCGTGATCGATTTGTTGGGCACCTCACTGGGTGGCTATGTAGCTCAAATCGTAGCACTGCACCATCGTCAGCGAATTAGAAAATTGATTTTGGCCAATACTTTTTACGATCCTGGCTTACAGCAGGCACGGTGGCCACCCGCTAAGCAGTTCGCGCAACGCAGTTCGGATGAAGTCCTTGCCGCTGCTCGCTTGCAACTTGAAAACGGCCCAACGCCCACCTCGGCTCATTTGGAACTGAAACGATTGATGTTGGAATTCGTTGGCACAGAGCAAAGTGGGGATCACGTCAAAGCCATGCGCCTGGCTGTTTTGACTGCTGAACCGTTGGCTCAAGTCATGGGCAATGAGGCAGACCTGACCTTGATTGACGATGAATTTGACCCCGTCATAGCCGCCGAAACCCGAATGCAAATGCGTCATCGTTATGCAGGTTCGCGCCTTTTCAAGATCGCTGATGGTGGACATTTCCCGGCAATTCTTCAACCCCGCGCCTATCAAGACGCCATCGTTGCTGCCTTGGGTTTTTGACGCACTTATATCAGGTTTTACATAAAAACTGATCAGACGAATAGGCCACACAGGCCGCAATATTCGCTTTGATTTTGCTGATTTAAACCATCAAAATAGTTGCAGGTTTTGCGGCGGTATTGTTGTCGATATCTTTTTAATTTCAAGCACAAGAGCAGAGTTAGTTACTCGGCAGCGGCCAACGCAAGAAAATTGGCCGGCGCCTCCAAAAACATCAGCATCAAGATTCATTGAGTTAGCTGCTTTCTGGTAACTCAAAGTAGTATAGAAGTAGTATGGTTGAGAAATTAAATTACTG
>Ga0078894_10003818_pt1 | contig 11465 bp, 9 predicted proteins | sample LauGreSu1BDMLBSD_2_FD_67506 | JGI IMG/M metagenome (GOLD analysis project Ga0078894, IMG submission 67506) | Freshwater lake microbial communities from Lake Michigan, USA - Su13.BD.MLB.SD (version 4) (version 4) | ecosystem: Environmental > Aquatic > Freshwater > Lake | place: Lake Michigan, USA... | reverse complement strand
ATCCGCACGGCATGTTCTGTATCGTCAATTTCACCGACAAAACCGGGCACGACATTGACGCCTGCCGCTTTAGCGATCTTCTTGGATTCAATCTTATCGCCCATTGCGGCAATGGCATTTACCGGCGGGCCAATGAAAGCGATGTTTTCCGCAGCCAGCGCCTCGGCAAAGCTGGTGCGTTCCGACAGGAAGCCATAGCCGGGGTGCACTGCTTCCGCGCCTGTCGCTTTGCAGGCCGCGATGATCTTATCAGCAATCAGATAGGATTGAGCGGCAGGCGAAGGGCCAATATGGACGGCTTCATCCGCCATCTGCACAAAGGGCGCGCGCGCATCTGCATCCGAATAAACGGCAACGGTGGCAATGCCCATGCGCTTGGCCGTGCGGATGACGCGGCAGGCAATTTCGCCCCGGTTTGCAATGAGGATTTTCTTAAACATCGAGGCGTTCCTTATGCCGTCTTTCGTCAATATTGTCTAAATGTGCGCGCGGATCAGGCTTCGTCTGCCGGTGGCATGTTATGACCGAGCAGACGCAGCACATCGGCGGCACACTCAACCACATTCGACCCCGGGCCATAAATGCCCTGCACGCCCGCAGTCTTCAGAAACTCATAATCCTGCGCCGGAATGACACCGCCTGCGATCACCTTAATGTCGCTGCGGCCTTCTTTGCGAAGGAGACCAATAAGCTCTGGGATCAGCGTCTTATGCCCAGCCGCTAGCGAGGAGGCTCCAACGACATCCACATCGGCCTGCAACGCCAACACAACCGTTTCCTCCGGCGTCTGGAATAACGGGCCAGACACAATGTCAAAGCCGATATCGGCAAAGGCAGAGGCAATCACATTCGCCCCCCGATCATGCCCATCCTGACCCATTTTAGCGACGAGCATCTTCGGCTTACGGCCAAGGCGTCGCTCAACGGCGGCGACCCCATCGACCACCTGTGCCCAGCGCTTATCAAACTCATAGGCGCTGCCATAAATGCCCTTCACAGGCGTTGGCGTGGTGCCATAGCGCCCGAACACGGCTTCCATAGAAGCCGAAATCTCACCCAAGGTCGCCCGCGCCCGTGCCGCATCCACGGCCAATTCCAGCAAATTGGCTTGGCTCCCGGCCCCCGCCGTCAGCGCCGCGAGGGCTGCTTGACAGTCTGCTTCATTGCGGCTCGCCTTCACCTGCTTAATGCGCGCGATCTGCGCCTCGCGCACGGCGGCGTTATCGACTTCCAGAATGTCGATCGCGTCTTCATTAGCAAGGCGGTACTTATTAACGCCGACGATGACATCTTCACCCCGGTCAACACGCGCCTGGCGCGCAGCGGCGGCCTCTTCGATCATTGCCTTGGGCCAGCCCGCGGCCGCAGCCTTCGCCATGCCGCCTTCGGACTCCACGCGCTCAATAATTTCCCACGCCTTGTCGACCAGTTCCTTGGTCAGCGCCTCGATATAATAGCTGCCGCCCAAAGGATCGACGACATTGCACATCCCCGTTTCTTCCTGAAGGATGATCTGGGTGTTGCGGGCGATACGTGCGGAGAAATCCGTTGGTAAAGCAATGGCTTCGTCCAAGGCATTGGTATGAAGAGACTGGGTGCCGCCCAACATGGCGGCCATCGCCTCAACAGTCGTGCGGACGACATTGTTATAGGGATCTTGCTCAGTCAGCGAGACGCCGGACGTCTGGCAATGGGTGCGCAGCATCTTGGATCGTTCATCCTGCGCGCCCAATTTGGTCATGACACGGTGCCACAAAACCCGCGCCGCCCGCAATTTGGCCACTTCCATGAAGAAGTTCATACCAATTGCGAAGAAGAAGCTCAGACGCCCGGCGAATTTGTCGATATCCAGACCAGACGCGACCCCATATTTCACATAGTCCATGCCATCAGCGATGGTGAAGGCAAGTTCTTGAACCTGCGTCGCCCCAGCTTCCTGCATGTGATAGCCTGAAATCGAAATACTATTAAATTTCGGCATCTTACGACTGGTATATGAAAAAATATCTGAAATAATCCGCATCGAGGGTTCCGGCGGATAAATATAGGTATTCCGCACCATAAACTCTTTGAGGATGTCGTTCTGGATCGTGCCGTCCAATTGCTCGACCGGCACGCCCTGTTCTTCCCCAGCGACGATGAAGAAGGCGAGAATGGGGATGACGGCCCCATTCATCGTCATCGACACCGACATTTGATTCAGCGGAATACCGTCAAAGAGGATTTTCATATCCTCAACGGAATCAATCGCGACGCCTGCTTTGCCAACATCTCCCACAACGCGCGGGTGATCAGAGTCATAGCCCCGGTGCGTGGCCAGATCGAACGCGACAGACAGGCCCTTTTGCCCAGCCGCTAGATTACGACGGTAAAAGGCATTGGATTCTTCAGCGGTTGAAAAGCCGGCATATTGGCGGATTGTCCAAGGCCGACCCGTATACATGGAGGCACGAACACCACGCGTAAATGGCCCGAATCCAGGCAAGCCGGGGTCAACGGCCACATCATCCGCCGTGTAGAGCGGCTTGACGGCAATGCCTTCCGGCGTGTGCCAGGTTAGGTCTTTGCCCTTGACCTCTTTTGCCGATGCGGCCTGCCAGTCTTCAATTTTCGCCATGATTATCTGCCTTTTGACCTTATCGGCCCTTAAATTCGGGCTTGCGCTTCTGCAGGAAGGCCATACCCCCTTCGACTGCATCTTGAGAGCTGCCCGCAAGCTTTTGGCCTTCGGCTTCAGCATTGAGGGCGAAGGAGTAATTCTGCTCCAGCGCGGTCAGGATGTTCTGCCGCATGATGCCATAAGCAAGCGTCGGGCCGTTGGCGAAGCGTGTGGCCAATGCGCGGGCCGTCGCCTGCAATTCTTCATCCGCCACAGACTTGTAAATTAAGCCCCAGTCAGCGGCCTGCTCGCCGGAAATCTTCTCTCCGAGCATCATCATTTCAGTCGCGCGCGCTTTGCCAACAAGGCGGGGCAGCATCCAGCTTGCACCGCCATCGGGAACCAAGCCAATATTTACAAAGGCTTGCAGAAAATAGCCGCTCTTGCCCGAAATCACGAAATCACCCGCGAGCGCGATGGAGCACCCGACACCAGCGGCAGGCCCATTGACCGCCGTGATGACGGGAATGTTTAAGCGTGCAATTTTCATCATCGTTGGATTGTAGCGGCGTGTCAGAGCGGCATAGCTGCCCTGACCGCCTGTAACCGGGCGATCCCCGCGCGCCTGAAGATCAGCGCCGGAGCAAAAGGCGCGCCCTGCACCAGTGATGATGAGGCAGCGTGCATCGCCCAATTGATCGAGCGCATCGGCGATATCATCTGCCATGTCGAGCGAACAGGCGTTGAGCCGATCTGGACGATTGAGCGTAATCGTTGCAATCTGATCGCTAACATCAAGCGTAATTGTTTCAAATTCCATGACTTTATCCTCTCAATGCGCCTCTTTGGGCGTCTCCATAATTTCTGTCAGAACGCCGCCCATGTCTTTGGGATGGACGAAGAAGATAAGCGTGCCGTGCGCGCCAATACGGGGGGCCCCCAAAACACGCTTTCCCATCGCTTCAAACTCGGCCTTTGCCGCATGAATATCCGGCACTTCAAAGCACATATGATGCTGACCACCTTGCGGATTTTTCGCCAGAAAGCCTGCAATGCTCTCATTGCCGGGCAGCGGCTCAATCAGTTCAATCTGCGTCCCATTATGCGGCCCTTCAGCTGGCGTATCGACAAAGCAGACCTTCACCCCCTGATCTTGCAGATCAAAGGGCGCGTGAATATGCGTCGCCCCCATCACATCGCGCCAAAAGACGATGCTGGCCTCTATAGAGGGCGTTGCCACGCCAATATGGTTCAGACGACCGAGTTTCATTAGATTGTCCTCACAGCGGAATATTATCGTGCTTCTTCCATGGGTTTTCGAGCTGCTTGTTGCGCAACTTACGAAGGCCCAAGGCAATCCGGCGGCGTGTCGAATGGGGCATGATCACTTCGTCGATAAAGCCCTTGCTCGCTGCCACAAAAGGATTGGCAAAGCGGTCTTCATATTCCTTAGTGCGCTCGGCGATTTTTTCAGGGTCACCAATGTCGGAGCGGAAAATAATCTCAACCGCGCCTTTGGCACCCATCACTGCGATTTCGGCGGTCGGCCAAGCATAATTAAGGTCACCACGCAGATGCTTTGACGCCATCACATCATAAGCCCCGCCATAGGCCTTGCGCGTAATAATCGTGATTTTGGGGACCGTCGCTTCGGCATAAGCGAAGAGCAGCTTTGCCCCATGCTTGATGATGCCATTATGCTCTTGGCTAACGCCGGGCAGAAAGCCAGGGACGTCGACGAATGTCACAATCGGAATCTCAAATGCGTCGCAGAAGCGAACGAAACGGCCCGCTTTCTTCGATGCATTGATATCAAGGCATCCGGCCAGAACCATGGGCTGGTTGGCAACGATACCAACGGTGCGCCCTTCAATGCGACCAAAGCCGATGATGATATTGCCCGCATGAGTGGGCTGAACCTCAAAGAAATCGCCTTCGTCGACGGTCTTCCGGATCAGCTCATGCATATCATAGGGCGTCGCCGCAGACGCCGGGATCAACATGTCGAGGCTTTCCTCAACGCGATCCCACGGATCATTTGTCGGCCGTACGGGCACTCCAGCCTGATTGTTCTCCGGCAAATAATCAATGAAATCACGCGCCGCGAGCAGCGCCTCAATATCATTTTCAAGCGCAAGGTCAGCGACGCCGGATTTGGCCGTGTGCGTCACCGCACCGCCCAATTCTTCCTGCGTCACGACTTCGTTCGTTACCGTCTTGACCACGTCGGGGCCGGTCACGAACATATAGCTGCTGTCCTTCACCATGAAAATGAAGTCGGTCATGGCGGGTGAATAGACAGCGCCGCCAGCGCAGGGCCCCATGATCAGGCTGAGCTGCGGGACGACGCCAGAGGCAAGGACGTTGCGCTGAAACACTTCGGCATAACCGCCAAGCGACGCCACGCCTTCCTGAATACGCGCACCGCCAGAGTCATTCAGGCCGATGACAGGCGCGCCGACTTTCAGCGCACTATCCATCACCTTGCAAATTTTCTGGGCATGCCGTTCCGACAGAGATCCACCGAAAACCGTGAAATCTTGGCTATAAACATAGACAAGGCGGCCATTAATCGTGCCGGACCCTGTGACCACGCCGTCGCCGGGGATTTTGGTTTCCTCCATCCCAAAGTCGACGCAATTATGCTCCACATACATATCGAGCTCTTCAAATGAGCCCTCGTCCAGCAGGATGGTCAGGCGCTCCCGCGCGGTGAGACGACCCTTGGAATGTTGTGCATCGATGCGCTTCTGGCCTCCGCCCATATGGGCGGCAGCACGGCGCTTTTCGAGCTCGGCAATGTTCGATGACATGGCGTTTCCCTGCTATGTTAGGCGTCTCCTTTGCGCGTCGCCCTCTGCAAAGTCCAATGTGAATTTGCAAAGTTGTAAAGCCGAGGTTTGCAAAATTCTTCGCGCTGCAGCAAAACAGCATCATGACAGATGAAACAACAGTTCGACCCACCGCGTCGCGTCGTCGCATTTTTGCCGGAAGCCGCCTGCGCGCCCTGCGAGATGCGCGCGCGCTGCGACAGGTTGATATGGCGAAAAAGCTCAGCATTTCGGTCTCTTATCTCTCTCAGTTGGAGAATGATGACAGGCCCCTCACCCCGGCTTTGCTCGAAGTTTTGGCGCGAGACTTCCCGCTCGATTGGCAAGAATTTGAAGAAGATGCCGCCACGCGCCGGTTCGCGGCCCTCAGGGAGGCCGCGGCAGACCCCTTGTTTACAACGCTACTCCCCGCCGACCAGTTGGCCCGCATTGCCGAACAACAGCCCGCCCTTGCCGAACAATTTGTGAAGCTACACGCGGCCTATCGGAACGCCGGGCAAAGGCTCCAGATCATTGATGAAGCGCTGGGCGCGGACAATGCGGGGGGCAGTCGCCTGCCTTGGGAAGAGGTACGCGACTGGTTTCACAATGCCGGCAATTATGTTGATGACTTAGATCGCTCGGCCGAACGCCTAGGCAATACGCTTCGGGGACCACAACCCTCCCCGCCACAAGCTGCTCTCGAGCTATATCTGCGAAATGCCCTGTCTGTATCCTTGGTCTACGCCCCCGGCCTTGGCCTTAGGGATTATGATCCGCAAATGGGCCATCTTCTCATTGATCAGGGCTTGCCTGCCGACAGTCAGCGGTTCCAATTGGCCCACCAGCTAACGGCTCTCGCGTTGCGGGAGGAGATAAGCGCCATTGTGGAACAAGCAGGCCTAAGAACTGCCGCCGCGCGTCAGCTTTTGTCTGTTGGTCTTGCCAATTATGCCGCAGGCGCCCTGCTCATGCCCTATGAAGCATTTGGCACATCGGCGCGCACAGTTCGGCATGATATTGATCGGTTGCGACAAAGCTTTGGCGTCAGTTTTGAACAAGCCTGCCACCGCCTCTCAACGCTGCAGCGCCCCGGTGCGCGTGGCATTCCCTTCTTCTTCTGCCGGGTTGATATGGCGGGGAACATCACCAAGCGGCATTCGGCGACGCGCCTTCAATTTGCCCGCTTTGGGGGTGCCTGCCCCTTATGGATCGTTCATGAGGCTGTGGCGATACCCGACCGCATTCTCGTTCAGCTTGCCGAAACGCCAGATGGCGTGCGCTATGTCTCTATGGCCAAGGGGCTGGTCAAACCGTCTGGCAGCTATGACCGCGTTCCACGGCGCTATGCCGTCGCACTCGGGTGCGAAATCGATCATGCGCTGGAATTTGTGTATGCCGATGGTCTTGACCTGACGTCGGACAAAGCCGCCACCCGAATTGGCATTTCCTGCCGCCTATGCGCTCGGCCCGATTGTGATCAACGCGCCTTCCCGCCCTCTGATCGCGACATATTGGTCGATCCCGATCGGCGCGATGTTGTCCCCTATCGCCTTGCCTAATTCGAGATCTGCCCGATCACTTCATCAGCACCAATTCTTCGGCCATGCTTGGGTGCAGCGCAATCGTATCGTCAAAGTCGTGCTTGGTGAGGCCCGCTTTAACCGCAATGGCCGCTGCCTGAAGGACTTCGGAAGAGTCCGGCCCAATCAGATGCAAACCGACAACCCGTTCCTCCGGTCCTGCTGTCACCATCTTATACAGCCCCCGCTCCATCCGGCCGGAGACAACATTCTTCATCGGGCGGAAATCGCTTCGATAAATCTTAACCGCTTCGCCATGTTCCGCCCGTGCTTCCTCTTCCGTCAAGCCAACTGCCGCAATCGGTGGGCTAGAAAACACAGCCATTGGGATGGCGCTATAGTCGATTGTGCGCGGCCGATTGCCAAAGACGCTATCTGCAAAGGCATGGCCTTCGCGAATGGCAATGGGGGTGAGCTGAACCCGGTTGGTGACATCACCAACAGCATAGATGCTGGGGACAGAGCTTTGGTTATACGCGTTGACGCTGATCGCACCCTGCGCATCCAACTCGACACCCACCGCCTCAAGACCAAGCCCAGCCGTTTTTGGGGTTCGTCCAACCGCCCACAGAAGCATGTCCGTCTCAATTGCGTCTACACCACTGCCTTCGAGCAACAAGCTGCCGTCCGGTTGTTTGGAAACGCCGCTCAGGGGAAAGTTGAAGCGTACATCAATGCCTTTGGCACGGCTCATGGTCACCAACCGCTCGACCAGCTCTGTATCATAGCCACGCAGCATCCTGTCGCCGCGCGTCACCAGTGTTACCGTGACGCCAAAAGCTTGAAGGATGCCGGCAAATTCATTGGCGATATACCCAGCGCCCACAATCACGGCGCGCTTTGGCAGGCTTTCCAGATGGAAAATCTCATTTGAACTAATGCCAAACTCCGCCCCCGGCACATTAGGAACGGACGGCCAAGCACCAACGGCGATCAAAATGACTTTCGCCGTCACCTCTTGCCCGCTGGCCAGTCGGACGGTGTTTGGTCCCGCAATGGTCGCGCGCTCCGCAAAGATAGTGGCGTGGTTGGAATTGAGGGTCTGGGTGTAGAGCCCTTCCAATCGCGTGACGTCGTCCTGCACAATGTCCCGCAACCGGGGCCAATTGAACGACGCGCCTTCTATATCCCAGCCAAACCGCGCTGCCTCATGGAGATCCTCGGCAAAATGGGCACCGTAAACGAGCATCTTTTTGGGCACACAACCCCGGATAACGCAGGTACCGCCAACCCGATATTCCTCAGCAACCGCAACTTTTGCGCCATGTTGGGCCGCCACACGCGCCGCACGAACGCCGCCGGAGCCTGCCCCAATGATGAAAAGGTCAAAATCAAAAGTCATCTTATCTGCCTGTTCGGAAATACGTTGGGATTAAGCCATAGCCCGATTAATGAGGGCCTGTGTTGAGGGGTCAAAACGGGTTCCTCCCGCCTCAATAGATTTGGCCATCTCCTTGCCCAGTTCCACGCCAAATTGGTCAAAGGGGTTAATGCCAAGCAATACAGCATTGGCGAATGTCCGGTGCTCATAAAAGGCAATCAGCGCGCCCAATGATCTCGGATCAACCTCATCGAGCAAGATGGTCGTTGACGGCCGATCCCCTTTATAAGCGCGCGCGCTATCCTCATGCGCCTTGCCGGCCATGAGGGCTGCCCCTTGGGCGAAGCAATTGCCGAGCAATTGGCGGTGATGCGCCTCATCAAAATCATGTCCTGGCTCAATTGCTGCCAAAAATTCCACGGGCACTAGGCGGGTTCCCTGATGAAGCAACTGAAACACGGCATGCTGCGCATCGGTGCCCACGCCACCCCATGTAATGGCGGCACTCTCCCCATTCAGCTGCGTTCCGTCCAAGGTCACGCTCTTGCCATTGGATTCCATTTCCAACTGCTGGAGATAGGATGGCAAAAGACGAAGCCGCTCATCATAGGCAAAGACAGCCCGGGTCTGCGCCTTGCGGGCCAGCGAATAATATTGATCAACAAAAGCCGCGAGCACGGGAGCATTGCGGTCCAGCGGCGTCAGCCGGAAATGCCGATCCATTTCTGCGGCCCCTTCCAACATTTCTTCGAACGCCGCCCAGCCCAGCGCCAACGCGGCTGGAAATCCAATGCTCGACCAAAGGGAATAACGGCCACCAACGCTTTCAGAAAAAGGCAAAATCCGCGTTTCATCGACACCCCAGTCAAAGGCCGCTTGCGGGTTTGCCGTCAGCGCAATGACCCGGCCGATGGCATCGTCGACGCCCGCCTCCGTCATCCAGTGGAGCGCGCTTTCCGCATTGAGCAACGTCTCTGTGGTGGTGAAGGTCTTGGAGGCAATCACCAACAGGGTCTTGTGGGGATCAAAGCCTGCAATTGCTTCCTTCAGCGCACTTCCATCGACATTTGAAACGACGGCGACATCATAACGCCCGACATTGCGCCCCAAAGCATCCACAAGTAAATCCGGGCCAAGAGCAGATCCGCCAATACCAATATGCAGAATGTGGTTAATCTCTCCTAACGCGCCCACTTCAATCGCCTCGATGAGTGCACGCATTCGGCGATGAAGCTGCTTTGCAAGGTCAACGGACTCGGCAGCCCCCTCCCCACGTTCCGCACAATGCTCTGCGGAGCGTTTTTCTGTTGGGTTGGCAATATGCCCAGCAAATAGATCTTCCCGCCTTTGCTCCATCCCCATTTGGCGCATGGCGGCGGAGAAGTGGGCAATCAAATCTGGCGTCAGATGCGTTTTCGAAAAATCGAAATAAAGCCCCGGGAACTCAATCGTCAGCGCCGCCAGACGATCCTTATCCGCGCCAAACAGATCGACCAACCGGTCGGCCTTTACGTCGTCAAGGAAGGAAAGCGGCATGCTATCGTTTGCCATGGGATCTCCGGTTTGCAAGGACGCCTGCTTGACGGTTGCCCGTCACCAACGCAGAGCGGAAAGATGAGCGATACACAGAACAAAGCGAACCGGGAAGATGGCAGTCCCGCCAAATCCTCCAGCGCATCTGAAACACGCGAATTTCTGACCTTTCTTGCGAAGCTTGCGGTGTTTGTCTTCATCCTGCGCAGCTTCATTATCGCGCCGTTTAACATTCCGTCGGAATCGATGCTGCCGCGCCTTTTGGTCGGGGATTATCTCGTCGTTTCGAAATGGCCTTATGGTTATTCCCGCAATTCCTTGCCCTTTTCTCTGCCGCTCATACCTGATCGCCTCTTTGCCAGTGCGCCTGTGCCCGGAGATGTCGCGGTGTTTAAGGCCCCGCCGGAAGCCCGCGTCGATTACATCAAACGCGTCATCGGCTTGCCCTCGGATCGCATCCAAATGCGCAAGGGGCAGATTTTTTTGAACGGGCGCGCCGTTCCTAAAGTGCGCGTGGCCGATATGGTTTTGCCCGTCTCCCCCAACAGCCGATGCTTTGCAGCTGAATTTGAACGGCAAGACCCAAAGGGCACACGCAGCTGCCACTACCCGCGCTATCAAGAAACACTGCCCAATGGCCGCAGCTATTATGTGCTCGACCTCATGGATGGTCCCGCTGACTGGACGCAGGTTTACACAGTTCCGCCGGGCCATGTGTTCATGATGGGCGATAATCGCGACAATAGCCTCGACAGTCGCTTTCCGGCAGAACCGGGTGGCGGCATCGGCTATGTCCCACAGGTCAATCTTGTCGGCCGGGCCGAAGTCACCTTTTTCTCGACCGATGGGTCGGCCAATTGGTTTCTCCCCTGGACTTGGATCACAGCGGCCAGATGGTCCCGGCTTGGGGACGGGTTCTGATGGCCTTGTCGAGCTGGATTAAAGAGGTTTTTGGCGTCACCCCAAAGGATGAAGCGCTTTATGCGCGCGCTCTGACGCATGGCAGCCATGGCAGTGAAACCTATGAACGGCTCGAATTTTTAGGCGATCGGGTGCTGGGCCTTGTCGTTGCAGATTGGATTTACGCCCGCTTTCCAAAGGATGACGAAGGCAAATTGTCCCATCGCTTTAACAATCTCGTTTCAGGCGAGGCTTGCGCCGAGATTGGCCGCACTATTGGCGTTTCATCCCGCTTGCGCCTTGGCAAACAAGCGCGCGATGATGGCGCGCATGATAGCGACAATGTGTTGGGCGATGTTGTCGAAGCTTTGATCGGTGCTGTTTTTCTAGAGCATGGCCTTGATGCAGCCCGCAGCTTTATCCAGAGCCATTGGGAAGTGCTGATGGATGTGCAACGCTCCCCGCGTCGCCACCCAAAATCTGAATTGCAGGAATGGGCCGCCGCGAATAACCGCCGTCCGCCCGTTTATGATATTGTGGAACGCTCTGGCCCGCATCATGCGCCCAAATTCTCCGTGAAAGTTTCACTGGGCACGGCAGGTGAAGCGACAGCTCAGGGCAAATCAAAGCAGGAAGCGGAAACGCTTGCAGCGTCCGTACTTCTTGAAAGGCTTACTCAAAAATGACGCAAAAATGTGGGCTTGTCGCCGTTGTGGGCG
>Ga0078894_10003817_pt1 | contig 11465 bp, 6 predicted proteins | sample LauGreSu1BDMLBSD_2_FD_67506 | JGI IMG/M metagenome (GOLD analysis project Ga0078894, IMG submission 67506) | Freshwater lake microbial communities from Lake Michigan, USA - Su13.BD.MLB.SD (version 4) (version 4) | ecosystem: Environmental > Aquatic > Freshwater > Lake | place: Lake Michigan, USA... | reverse complement strand
GACGGCTTAATCTTATTCTGGGTGATGGTAGACGCAGTCGTCGTCAACGACATCGGGGTTATTTTAATGTTTTCTATATCTTTTTTAATAGAGCATATACCGCTTCCCGGCGTAATTTTCATATCTAGTTCGCCGATTTTCAATAATCGCTCCATTTTCGTTTTAACGTCGGTCTGCCTTCTCGTAAATCCGGCCATATTATAGGTATCGTATTTGGATTTATCCTTATTCCGAACTTCTGGTCCATCAAGCAGACCAAATGTAAGCATATCGTAAAAATTGTCGGGCATATTTTTCTGTATATATTCGTAATTATATGGTCGCATTGTGGACATTATCGCATTGAATAGGTTTCCAATCTGGACGTAAAATCGCGCAATACCGACGCACATTTGTCTTTTTCTAAATACGTTTTGTTCGTCCAACTTGCTTTCTTTGAGAATTTCGGGGTTCGTATTGATGAGGAGTGCGCGGTCCATCGCATTAATCGGCTCATAACGTTCCGAGAACAATTTGTGACGACGGTCCATATACGAAATCAAGCGAAACGGAAGACGATTCAGCACTTCACTCGTAATAATAATTAGCTTTTCACATTTTCCACTGTCTCCAAGTGTTGAATTAAATTTGACCTCTTTTAAAATAATGCGCTGGGCGTATAAATCTAATCTGAGCGCCATATTTCGGGTTTCATCCATATTGGGGGAAGATATTGATGACACATTGCTACCCATTGTGGAATAATGAATCCGGGATGTCCTTGTTATATCAACAGATAATAGTCAGCGGACAACGGACGCGTGCGTATCAATAAAATTGACCGCTATATCAATAAAATTGACCGCTATATCAATAAAATTGATATAAAGATATAATTATACTCTCTATTTAAAGAGTAGAAAAATCACATCCCACTGGCCACACCATATATATACAACAATGCTTTCCAATTTAAATTCGTGCCACGGAGTGTTTATACCTACTAGTCTACAAAAACCACCCTCTACATTATTTACGCCATCGTCGGCCACAGCTAATCCGAATTACGGCGCAAACACACGCCACTATCGTTACTCGTCGTCGGCGGCGGCGGCGGCGGCGGTGAATCAGAATCAGAATAAATTAAATGAAACCAAGCGAAACAAACGCGTCATTAATGACGAAAGTATATGGGCGAAAATAGAACACGACTTCACACCAGAATTACTAGAAGAACATAATATTTCGGGGGGCGCTGGAGATGTGAAATATACGATTCCAGAGACGGTAAGTCATTCGCCAAAACAGGGCAGCGGCGGAGGCGACGGCGGAACGTCTGCTGCGTCATTGCCTACCCCCACCAAAAAGTTATCCGCATTGTTCATCAAGCCTGATATGGATGTAGAATGTCTATATCGTAAATCGGGTATCCGAGAGAATTGCGAAGTATGTTCCAGCGACGTCGTCCTCACAGATGACGGTTTCCTCACATGTAAAAACCCGGCGTGTAGTATATTATACAAGGACGAATCACTGGACCAAAGCGCAGAATGGCGTTATTACGGCGCGGATGATAATCAAAACAACGACCCAACACGATGCGGTATGCCGGTCAATCCGCTTCTTAAGGAGTCATCCTACGGCTGTAAGGTGATGTGCGAGGGCGGTTCATATTCCCAGGATATGATGAAAATCCGGCGGTATACCGAATGGCAGTCTATGCCCTATCGCGAGAAGGCGCAATACGATATGTTCCAGAAAATAACCATCTTCGCGCAAAATAGCGGAATCTCCAAAATGATTATCGACGAGGCACTGCGTGTTCATAAACGCATCTCCGAACATAAAACATTCCGCAGTCTGAATCGCGACGGGGTTGTCAGTGCGTCCATCTATATCGCGTGTAAGATACATAATTGCCCGCGGACACCCAAAGAAATCGCGAGTATATTCAACTTGGATAATACGAGCGCAACAAAGGGATGTAAAAATGCGGTGAGTATCATCAATGAATTGGAATCCAATTTAGAAAATTCGGAGAAAACGAATTTCTGTAAAACAAAGCCCGAAGCATTTATTGAACGATATTGTAGCCGTCTATCCATAAACGATGAACTCACGAAGTTGTGTCAGTTCATTGCGGTGCTTATTGAAAAGCAGAACTTGATTCCTGAGAATACACCGCACAGTATCGCTTCGGGTATCATATACTTTGTTGCGTGTATGTGCCACCTCCCCATAACCAAGAAGGATGTTAACCGCATCAGTGATATGAGTGAAGTCACCATCAATAAATGTTATAAGAAACTCCACGATATGCGTGATAAACTCATTCCGAAGATGATTCTCGTGAAATACGCACCGACGACCGAATAAACCAGTAGGTAGGTTCGTCGTTGTAACTTCGCATTTTTCTTATATTATGATATTATACCATTTATCATAATACTACTCTGTTTAGATGGATACGGCGACAGCGACAGCGACAGCGACAGCGACAGCGACAGCGACAGCGACAGCGACGGCGACAGCGACGGCGGTGCCGAAATTCGTGTTCATCGTCCCATATCGCGACCGTGAACCACACCGCGTATTTTTCAACACCTATATCTATAAAATTATGGAAGATGTTCCGTCCGATGACTGGACCTTCTTTTTCGTCCATCAAAACGATAAACGCCCATTTAATCGCGGCGCAATGAAAAATATAGGGTTTTTAGCATTAAAACATACATATCCAAATGATTACAAGAATATTATATTTATATTCAATGACGTGGATACACTGCCATATACGAAAAATATACTTAACTTCCATACTGATTTCGGCGTTATTAAGCACTTCTATGGATTTCAGTTCGCACTTGGCGGCATATTTTCCATTCGCGGCGCAGACTTTGAGAGAATAAACGGGTTTCCGAATTATTGGGCGTGGGGAGGCGAGGATAACCTCATTCACGAACGCGCCAAACAATACGGACTTACAATTGACAGAAGCAACTTTTACACGATTGGAAATATGAATATTCTTCAATTCGCGGATGGGTTTAAACGGTTGATTTGCCGCGACGAATTAGCTACATCTATTATGCCAAATAATGTGGATGGGCTATCCAAAATAACGAGTCTAAAGTATATGATGTACGAACAAACACATATGATTGATGTCAACGCATTTGAGAGTTATATCCATTACTCGCAACTTCATTTTGAAGAGCAAACATTAGATAAAATAACGAAGATTCGCGTTTCTCCTTTAAGTGCTATCCGTAATATCAAAGAACTAAATTCTAATTATATTGTGGATACAAATAATAACGTTCACTCTATAGAAAGAGGCGTGGGTCCTAATATTCATCCTTCCCACAAAAATACGATGTTTAATGTCGTGAATCAACAAATTCAACCCAAAATGCCATTTAATGTAGAGTTAGGAAGTATAAAACGCCGGTCTTATGGGAGTTTTATGCCAAATGATAGACCACCATCCGCCCTCCCGAGAGAAACAGGGGCGGCGGCAAACCCGGCGAGTATAAACCGCGTTTATCAAAATTACAAGGTACAGCAAAATGTCGTTATTCCACTACAAGGGCAAAAACGGCTTGGGATGCGCGCGATGTTTATGTAATCTCGCCTCGCGTCATCCCTCCGCTGACGCGCCGGGATTCCGCTCGGCTCGGTCAATCGTCGCCGTCTCGCGTCGCCTGCTCGTTGCGCCCGCAGAGCGGGGCTCCACTCGCATGCTCCGCTCGGTCAATCGTCGCCGATATTAGAATTTCAATATTATACATTCTACGGCATATCGGCGACGATGACCTAGCTGATATTAGCATTTCAATATTATACATTCTACGGCATATCGGCGACGATGCCCGAGCCGAGCATGCGAGTGGCGTCCCGCTCTGCGGGACGGAACGAGCATGTGAGGCGAGACTTAGAAGTCAGCATTGAATTCAAACACATTATCCGCAACTGTCTTCTCCGCCAGCGCATATTCACCCACCCGCCTCTCAAAAAAGTTCGTCTTACCAGCCAAACTTATCATCTCCATAAAATCAAACGGATTGGTGGCATTGTATATTTTGTCATACCCAAGCTGAAGGACGAGACGGTCCGCAACAAACTCAATATACTGGCACATTAATTTCGCATTCATCCCAATGAGACGGCACGGCAGTGCCTCCGATATAAACTCCTTCTCTATTTCCACCGCATCGCGGACGATTTCATAGACACGATGACGCTGAATCTTCTTCACCATCTTCGTATACAGCAACACCGCAAATTCAGTATGAAGTGCCTCATCGCGAGAGATGAGTTCATTGCTGAACGTGAGTCCCGGCATCAATCCGCGTTTCTTCATCCAGTAAATAGAGCAGAAAGCACCAGAGAAGAAAATCCCCTCAACGCACGCAAATGCCACCAGGCGTGTCTGGAATGTGCTGCGTTTATCGCCAATCCATTTCAGCGCCCAATCCGCCTTCTTTTTAATACAAGGGAAATTCTGTATCGCATTGAATAGTCTGTCCTTTTCGGTGGCATCCTTGATATAGGTGTCAATAAGGATGCTATACATTTGAGAATGAATATTCTCCATCGCAATTTGAAACCCGTAAAAAGCGCGTGCTTCGGCCAACTGGACCTCCGTCATAAATCGTTGCGCCAAATTCTCCATAACGATTCCGTCGCTTGCCGCGAAAAATGCGAGAATCATTGAAATGAAATATCTCTCGTCATTGTGTAATGAGTTCCAGTGCGCAACATCCTTCGTCAGGTCCACTTCTTCCGCGCGCCAGAAGCAGTCAACCTGTTTTTTATACATCCCCCAGATGGCGTTGTCTTTGATAGGGAATAATACAAACCGGTTTTGGTCTTCTTCAAGAAGAGGTTCGCTCACGGGGGGCTTTATTGTGGCGGCAGTGGCAGTGGCAGTGGTGGATTCGGGCGCGGACGCGGACGCGGACGCGGACGCGGTAACTGGAAGATTGGCAACAGACATAATAGTGTGATGTAAATACGGTGTGGTCGGGTAAAATATAGAAGTAATAACGGTTTAATTAGTTTTTCCTAAATGGGGTCGGTCAGTGGATATTATAGATGGATATAATAAGTCGTTTCGACGCATATCGGATAGAATATCAACAGAACTGGTATAAATCCAACTAGTTATATTATCTATTATCGGGTGCGTGTATTCTATTGTGATTGCCAATGTTAGATAAACTTGATATTGCGGTCATCAATTTAGATCGGCGCCCCGATCGTATGTCGTATATTTATAAGAATATACCTTTCTTGTTTCGGCCATTTACCCCTCGTATTCCCGGACTTCGTGTCCAGACCGTTGGCGCCCGTGACGACCACGACGACCGCGGCCATTATCGCAGGTTTTCCGCGATTGATGGAAATAATCTCTCGCAACATTATTCCGAATTCGCCGATTTGCTGGATACCGTCCGCGATACTCCGCGGGTTCTTGGCGAGGTCGGGTGTTCGTTGAGCCATTATTCTCTCTGGCGGTCTCACGCCCAGCATCCAAGCGCGGAGTTTTTGCTCGTTTTTGAGGACGATGTTTTATTTACAGACAAATCGCACGAGAGAATTCGGGAATCACTCGTGGCCTTGACCCACGTAGACGCCGCCGACTCCGACTCCGTGGCCGACGTCGTTTATGTCGGCGGACAATGGACACCCGATTATGATATTGATTGTTCGGCATCTCCTCCGTATTTTCCATTCCAGAAAACAACAACCGAATCTCTCGGAAAATATTACAGGACCGGGTCCGGGTCCGGGTCTCTGTCCGGGTCCGGGTCTCTGTCCGGACTGTATCCGCGCAGAAATCTCTCGCCAGCAGTTATTCAAGGCAATCGTAATGTATGGTTCACGCCATTATTTCGCACCGCGGGGGCATACCTCGTCAGTCAACGCGGTGCGAAAAGATTATTAGAAGCCGTAGAAACAGATACGGCTTTATTTATGAAAACACCACTGGATATGTGGTTGCTTGAAATGGATTTTCGCGGTTATATTAACGCATCCGACCGTTTCCCTCATCCATTTTATCAAGCGGGATTTGAAATGGTCCGCGAACCTAGTCACGCACAGAACGATATTCATCGCTGCGACTTTCAGGTTGTGAAATTGCCGACTCGGACCGGGTAGGCTAGGCTCCGCGCTCCGCTCGGCTTCGCTCGGCTTCGCTCGGCTTCGCGCTACGCGCTACGCTCCATTCGGCTCCGCTCGGCTTCGCGCTACGCTCCATTCGGCTCCGCGCTTCGCGCTACGCTCCATTCGGCTCCGCGCTTCGCGCTACGCTCCATTCGGCTCCGCGCTTCGCGCTACGCTCCATTCGGCTCCGCGCTACATTCCATTCGGCTCCGCGCTCGGCTCCGCTCGGCTTCGCTAAATCACCTTCATTGAAAATGTCGACCAATCAAACCCATTCGCCCACTTAACCCGACAATCTATTTCACTATATCCTTCCTTCTGAATGATATATTGGTCATTTGCCAGCCAGCACCTATATTTCGGTTGAATATACTCGGTATACATAAAATCAATATTCTTGCGCTCCAATTCTATCAAGTTGGGATACGACTCCACGAAATCCAGAATCGGCTTATACATGTGTTGCTTCACCAGATATGCGTGATTACACCAAATTGTCCCCTTGACCCATTTTTGTGTCGGGTCCATTCCATCATACCGCGTGAGAATACCACCTAGATATAAGATATCCCAGCCTCCCGGCAACGCCACATTCGCGAGTTCGTGTATATTATCCCGTATTACAATATCATCTTCTACAATGAGGACCGACGAGAGATTTTTACTATGGGCATATTGAATCGCCTTGATATGCGATCTAAAACAGCCTACTTTCGTATCCTCCGTATGAAGTCGGTTCATTAAGAGCGAATGTTTCACTCCGTGAGTGAGTAAATGGTCGCTTACATATTTCGTTCGCTCGGGCCTTTCTTCAAGACATATCGCGACAACCTCTTCCGCAAAGGGAGGGCGCATAAGAAAACCGGCTCTTGTTGTCGCTAATATTTCCGGGGTTGATGGCGATGATGGCGGGGTTTGAACGGTCATAGGTGTAAAAATGGCGGTAGATGACACGGATGAAAGAGACCGGTCCGATAATTGCGGAGAATTCTCCGCCGATCCGGCGCCAGCGTATTTGAAGTATTTCTCTCGCGTCACTGGGGATGCGGATGCGGATGCGGATGTTATAACCGAGAGATACGGGTTCACAGTCTCTTCATAATGGTTTCGTTTCATCAAACCGCGAACCTTCTCATATATCTTATCCGAACTCACCTCAATGCTGAAGAACCCAATACGGAAAACCTTATTAGATACAACAAGGCCTACATTACTGGAAGGCGTCGTCGGCGCGAGGTTCGCCGGTTCCATCGGCTGGTTCTCTTCAAAAAAGGTTGAGAGAACTTCATATTCACACCCTTGGCAATTCAACGAGCAATAGTCAATATGCTCGGGAGCCGACTGTTGACAACACAAATCGTAAAGTGTTATCGTATCCACCTTATATGACTTGGTCCCATTACGCGTCCATTCGTGCGTCTCTTTATTGTTTTCAAGTGCGCCTTTTAATCCGCTCAATTCAGGAATCGTTGATTCATAGAAAATAGCGCCGCTGCCACTACCGTTTGTTAATGAAGACGTGACATTGCTAACTGCGGCCGGAACCACCACGCACGCAGCAGACGCACGACATCCGCGCAATGCGTCGTGATATACTCGCGCAGGCTCCACTGCTACCCCGCGCCATTCGCGGTATTTTTCAAAGAAATAACACGCTGAATTCACTTCACCGCCCCCCGCGCCAACTTCAATAAAATACCCGCCGTGTTTACCCTTCGTTATATACTTATCCACATATTGGTCGTTGCGGAAATCGTGGTAATATTCGGGATAGATGGTTAGGTCGTCGTCAGCGTCGTTAGCGGGGTCTTCGGACCCGGCGTAAAACGCCGAATTGCGCGATTTGTATACGGCGAGCTCCATCTTCTGCTTATGGAGAAAGTCGTTTTTCCGCATAACATCCCCCAATATGGTCTCCCAGAGGTGCGTTCCATACGATTCGGGCGGGAACGCATACGGCGTCGTCTCCGAATGAATGAACGCAACCGTGTCCTGCCAGTGAAGCGCCATAAACAACTTCCCGTCCAATATCTTTATCCGGTATTTGTGGATATAATGCGGGTGATTGTCAATCAATTGTCTATTGGAATCGCGGATATGATGCGCCCAAATTCCGAGACGCAGCCCCGACTTGAACGAATCCAGCCATAGTCTGATAAACTCGTTCTTGGGTTTCGCTGCCAAGAACGCATTGATTAATGCGCCGTTCCCCCCGCCATTCACGCACTCTTCACTGATATAAAATGAATGCCCCGACGCGAATACGTCGTGAAAGGGGCGCACAATAAGCATATCCAAGTCCAGGTAGACGCCACCGTGCTCGTATAATAGCTCCAGACGCACCACATCAGCCTTATACTGAAAATGCTTCAATTCAAACCCGTCGTAATAGACCGGGGGGTCTATTTTATGGATACTCACGCGCGCCTGGCTCTTAATATCGTCCCAATATTTATTTCCGACGGGTTCCTTCGCATTATAGATTCGGATTTCATAATCCGGCATATATTGGACCATCGCGTGAACACACCTGTGATGAAAATTATAGAATTCGGTCTCGCCGAAATAGAGAAGATGGATGATTTTCGGGATTTCCGCGCACGGGTCTTTCGGGTATAACTCCGCCAATTTATCAATAGAGGTTTGTTTGATGAAGTCGGGAAGCTCTGAATCGTTATTATTGACGCCGTTGGGTGCGTTTGGTGGAGGCGACTTTGTATCTACGATTTCCTCGTATTGTTTCACGGCCAATGCCTTATTTATTCGCGAATTGGAACACGCGCGGTAATATCGCACATAATTCGTGTCGCGTTTGTTATACGTAGGGAAATAATCTAGATACATATCCGCCACTGCTACGAGCTTCTCGTGTTCTTGATGATGATGGTGTTGATTGTGGATTTCTTGTAGCATCTGGTTTCTGTCCATATTCTTACAGATATTTTGATAGTAATTATACCGGAGCTTTTTGAATGCTGCGGACGCAGAAGACGAAGCCGAAGCGGAAGCGGACGCAGAAGACGAAGCCGAAGCCGAAGCGGACGCAGAAGACGAGGCCGAAGCAGAGGCGTCCTGGACCGGTTCTGGCGGCGACGACGCCTCCGATGAATCCGTCGTTAAGCAATACGCCCCCCACGCCATTCCACGCGCTTTACAATCCGCCGGACACGATGCATCATTATTACCAAAATAATCGTCATATCCATCTTCGCGAATCACACCTGCGCGAACCATCTGCGCCCACGCTTGTGTCGGCTGTATCGTATAATGCGCTTGCCGTGATGGGTCGCGAGAGATATCGTCAATCGCAACCACGGTTTGGTCATCACGGGCCAGACGCTGCGAGTTGAGAATATCCTTCATCGGAATATCGTTTTGATGCCCGCCGTCGACGAATATAAAATCAAACCGCAGTGGCGGGGCCGTGTTTGGGTCCTTCATTCGGTGTGCGACCTGTTCTTCATATTTGGGAATGGTCGTTGTGCTGTCTCCCGTCACGAGTGTATGCCGCCCTGGGAACACCGAGTCAATATAACGCTTCGCTGCGAATACATACGCATACTCACCTAAATCAAAACTCACGACCTTGGTGTCTGGCGGTGTGTTCGCAAGGAAAAGGAGTGCGGAATGTCCCGCATTGAACCCGATTTCCATAATGGATTTGGGCGCGCGTTTGTGGACGAGTTCGCGTAGACGTGTGACTTGGGCGCTGATTTGATAGGACCCACCCTCTACAATATGATATTCGGATATGGCTTTATTGAGACCTTCTAATAAGTCGGCTGTGTGTGTAGTAGTATGATTCATTATAAAATATCTAATTGTATAATGAAAGAAATGCGTTTATATTTATATACATTTATGTATTCACGAAGGAATCGGACGCCCTATAAACCCCTCTTTGTCGCAAATGTATTCCTTGATATAGTCATCACTCGTGCCCCAGTTTGCGTAGTCAGCACCGTCTAAATGGTATTCCTTACTGTAAGTGCTGGGACCGGCAAATATGACGGCTCTAAAATGTGCCGAGGCACCCATCGTAATTGTAATTGGAAAGACGTGGACGTTTGCATCTTTATCAGTTCTAAATGCTTTCATAGACATTCCGCGTGTATATGTATGTATATACCTACAATATTATTTATTATGTTGAATTATGCGGAACTTACTTTATTGATTTGTAACCAAGTGATTTTCGCGGTTGCTCCACCCATACCATCTAGGGTGATATGTGTGGGCGCCCAATTGGCGTTGTTCGCAGCATTATACCAGACTGAACTAATTAAAAAGGTGCCACCACTTGGAGCACCTCTACTCGTTATCGTGCTATTATCGGTCCAAAATAATTGTTGTCTTCCGAGCATATTCATAGCAAATCTCGTTGATGATATACCACGAAATCTATACCGATTAAGAATATTCCTGTTATCACCTGATACGGCATCTGACCCCGCATTAATAAAATATGTGTCATAGGTATTGTTTATCCAATATGGAACTGTTTGGTCTGTTCCAGCTTGATATGTGCCGAGATTTGGCGGATAAATCATTTCTCCGATAAATGTTCCAGTATTACCCCCGTTCCAATATAGATATATCCAAGCATTTACGGTGATATTTGTTATTTCCAATACCATTTCGTAGTCGTAGTTTGTAAAATCCATAACTGGTAAGGTTTGACTATCATTTGTGGAGAATGTCATTTGAGATACAAATACAACCGCCGGCCGTAATGTTGCGGGTATTGACAAATTGACCGCTCCGCTTGTAGTGGTTGTTGTGATTGATGCGTCGCTGGAAGAAACCGATGAAATGCCTCCTCCTCCTCCAGAACCCACAGGTCCAGTCGCTCCAGTCGTGCCTATTAATGAAAAACTAATCACGCACGCGTGGGCATTGTTAAACGGTGTTATCACTGGAACTATATTCTCTATTGTAAAGGTCGCCCAGCCATTTGCGCTTGCGTCATTGGATGTAACTCCAGTGAGTTTGTAAATCACGTAGTTGGAATAATTCTCCACGTCTTGTATTTTTAAAATAGCGTGTCCGCCTCCCCCCGCAGCGGCGTTTCCGTATAATGACAGTTGAGAGAAATACGCATAAATATTATTGTTCGCGATAGTTCCGTCTAGATTGCTGATATATAATTCCGTTGCCGCGTTTTGTGATGCGAAATTATTCAAACGGAAGTTCCCTTGTCCTGGATTACTAGATGTTGTAGTAGATGACAAATAATACGTAAACGTATTCGCGGCGGTGGATGATGTGCCCGATGCGCCAGTATATCCTTGGGGTCCGGTGGGGCCTGCTGTCCC
>Ga0078894_10003816_pt1 | contig 11466 bp, 6 predicted proteins | sample LauGreSu1BDMLBSD_2_FD_67506 | JGI IMG/M metagenome (GOLD analysis project Ga0078894, IMG submission 67506) | Freshwater lake microbial communities from Lake Michigan, USA - Su13.BD.MLB.SD (version 4) (version 4) | ecosystem: Environmental > Aquatic > Freshwater > Lake | place: Lake Michigan, USA... | reverse complement strand
ATTACCTCCCCCGCTACCACCACCATTACCAGAAACAACTCTTAGTGCTTTATCATTATGTGATGTGATTTTAGTCCATCCTGTTGGCGCTGACGCCTGATAAAATAAAAGTGTATCACCTGAAGAAAATTCACCTGAACTTGTACCTCCATCAGCCATTAAGAACTGATTTGATGCACCACCATCTCTCACAAATTTAGAAGCTGTAACTTCACCAGAAGATGTAACAGTTAATTTAGTAGTATTGCTAAAGAAATCAGAGTTACCTAAATCTACTCCAGTTTGGGATAATGCGAGTTTCCATGAATTATCAGTTGCATCCACTCCGGCAAACCAATATGGATTTGTTCCACTTCTCCAAGAAAGAACAGCATCTGCATATATTCCCGTGTTTAGATTACGAATAGAGAAATGTGCTCCACCAGTACCTGCACTGTTATTAGTGTCTCTTAAGATTGAAATGATTCCATTATCAGTCAAAGACAGGGTAGAAATCCCAGAATTCGTAAGTATAATTGAACCTCCTACATCTTCTGATTTAATTTCAAGTGATTGATTACCACGATGTAGAATTTGAGATTTAACACTTCCAATTCCAGAGTTTCGAGTAATTCTTAGTCCATATTGAGGAAATATATTATCATCATTATGAAAATTAAGAGTAGAAGCTCCAGTATTGGTAGATATTCCAATATCTAGAGTTCGCCCATCAGAAGAAATACGAGTAACCGAAGAACCTGCACCGACATTTAGATTATCTGCAATCTTCAAACTTCCATTGAGTCCAAACACATTTCCTTCAAATGTACTAATTCCTACAACTTTAAGTTTGTTTAATGTAAGAGAATCAATCGTAGAGCCATTAAATTGAACTCCATTGATATTCAGACTATTATCTACAACAAGATCTGTGACTTTGATTCTACTTGAGTTTCCTAAATCAATATCCCAGGTTGTAGATGATTTACTAATGATTCCCCATCTCTTCCACTCTGAGTTGAGATAAATTTCACCAATATAAGAAGAAGATACTCCAGCATAAGAAATTGCTCCTTGATTTACAATTCCTGTTTTATCCTCAATTGTGAATCTCTTAGTTTTTAAATTTAATGCAGTGATAGTAAGATCTTTTTCTACAGTGATCTCATTTTGAAAACGAACTGGTCCATAGAAGATGGAACTTTCAGTATTATTATCTCCCCCTTCTACAGTCAGTCTTTGACGAACCAGCATAGTATCAAAGATGCCAGCCAATTTAGTTGGATCATCACTTCCGTCAACATCATCACCAGTGAAAGAAAGAATGGGAGCTTCTACAATTGTTTCTTGACCTGAAGCTGAACTTAATTTCTTACTTCCAGAATATAATTCACCTAGGTCATTCATGCCACTGTAGACTACAGTACCACCAGAGATTTCACGAGATTGTGATACGAGTACATCGTCATCTGAAAGCTTACGTGTCTGCTTCTGTGGGACTGCTGTAGAGTAGTTACCAGGTCCATAGCCCAGATACTCAAATGTGTGTCCGGAGGCTCTCAGATCTGAAGGACGACGTAGCTCCATCGGCAGAACTTTAATCTTCTGAACTATAGTTCCCGTTGTTACAGTAGTCTTGAGAGTTCCAAACATTGCTCGCTCAATGTTGAAGCTATTTGCACTTGTAAGACGAGTAAGACGAATAATCTCAACATCAACTTGAACATAATCTCCACGAGTAAATCCTGAACCACTTGTAAGTGTAATGGAGGTATCAGAAAGAGAAGTTAAAGTAGTAGAAATACCAGCATATAGACAATTTGTGCGATAGCCTAGATTCTCACCAGTTCTTCCAGATGAGAGTGCATTTGGTGCTAACGTTTTCTTGTATAAAGTTCCACCTATTGAAGATGAATTAGTTGTAGCAATACCAACATTAAAGGTAAACGTAGTTAATCCAACAACACTATCTACAATGAAATTTGAGTTATAAATTGAAGATCCACTTCCAACAATAGTGAAATTATTACCTTTAAGAAGACCATGAGCGCTAAATGTAGTTGCAGTTGCAATTCCAGTATTAATATCACTAAAACGAATTGAACTAATTCCTACACCTTTTGAAGAAATGAACGCAAAAGGAGTTCTTAGATTTGTATTTTGAGTGTATGTACCAATTCCAATAGGATGATGAATGACTACTGTATTTTTATCTGGAATGGAGACAATTCTAAATACACCATTCAATTCTTCTTGTAGAAAACCTGAAAGCTCTAGACCATCATTGATATTTGAATTGATCTCTGTAACGGTTGCAGTACCACCTTGAGTTCCAATTCCAATAGTTTGTCCAACAGTAAAAGCTGAACCAAAGTCAAGAAAATCAATAGAACTACTTGTAATTGCACCTGAAGAAGTTGTATAATTACAAGCTGCATCAGTTACCGTGCTACCGAGAGTAACTCGAGTTCCGTAATATGAACCGCTTTGACCTGAACCACCTGAAGTTAGAGATATGGTCTTAATTGAATTGAGTTTATGTTCTACATTTGTTCTCAGTGTGATTGTAGTTGAACCAATACCACTTAAAGTGATTCCAGTAATTCCAAAACCAATGTTGTTATTCTGAATGAAATAACCTAAAGATTCTTTCGTGATGGATTTCTTTTTATCATTGGTGATAACTTTACCAATTGTCCTATAATCGGCACAACTGGTTGTGGCTTCAGGATCAGAAACATAATTATCTCTATCAACTTGAGGGTAAAGATTTCTCACATCTTGATTGAACTTCTTAAACGAGAGGCCATATCCAACATTCTCAGGAAGACTTGCGTTTGAAGTAATGATTGAGAGGTGATAGACTCCATCTTGACCGTTAGAGCCCGGTATATGACTCTTGATGGTGTCTACACGATAAATGCTAAAGGTATTAGCATACTGCTCTCTAGAAGCCACTGGAAGCGATGCTAGAGTGCTTGTAGAGCGATTGTTGAGGTCGTTAGTGAATGCTCCGGGATTCGTAGATACTCCAACTATTTTATACGTGAATGTATAAGAATCGGGTGTAGATAAAACATCAAATGATCCATTAAAAGTTGACGTAATACCTAGAGCATTGGTATTATATGTGCTAGTTACATTCTCAACTTTAACTACATCTTTCACTGACATGTGATGTGGAGTTTCAGTCTTTGCAGTTACAATTTGACTATTATTTGAAATAGCTCCAGCAGTGATTGAACTGATGACTCGCTCATTTCTTCTATCCGTAACTTTTAGATTAGTATTTGAATCTATACTTGTGGCAGTTACTCCAACAGTCTTAGATTCCTGTAAAACATATCCAACTGCAGGTTCTCGAATATCAGTATATTCTTTTGGAATCACATAGCGTAATTTATAAAGTCGATCTTCAATGGACCTGGTTTCAGAACGACGATTGAAAGTAGTAGTAGAAGTATTGGCTCCTGTAGCTGAAATACCTAATGATACTAATTGAGTGTATATTTGATTTGTTACATCGGAACTTGAGGTTATATACCAATTGCGTACTGTTTCGTCATATTGAATGGGGTGGCCAATATCACCAGGCTTTTTATCTGTTACGGAACTGATAACAGTTAAGATTCCTCCATTCGCCGAAATGTTTGAAATACTAACAGACGTAGTTGCAACTGCATCATTATAATTGTATGCAAGTTTAATTGAATTTGAACTATTACGAATTACATAATAAACAGTATCGGTATTCAGTCCATCGGGAACTTGACCAGTATCACTAAAGATACGAATCGTTTCACCATTACTCAATTGATGATTGGTAGTAAATGTAATTATATTTGAGCTAATTGAATTTAGATTACCTGTTCTTGCAACTTTATAAGATTTGCGTGCAGATACTCCATTGCCACTGAATACTCCCATTAAAATAGGAGATGTGTACTTGATGCTAGGTTGCCCTAACCCTAAAGTTAAAACGTCTTTATCTTTTGCGCCAATTCTATAGCCATCAATTTTATTTGGAGGTAGAGTATTAACATCCTTATAATTTGAAATATATAATCTTCTATTCGTTGCATTGCTTACGCTTATAGTTAAAGCAACATCTAAAGGTAGCCAATTTACATCTATTTCATTGTAGGTAGATTCTCTAGGTGGAATAAGATGAGTAATATAACCTACATCATCACGATTAAAAGATTTATTTCTAAATCCAGAACTCTCAAGAGATAATGCACCAAAGTTAGAGTTTGAGTTGGTGATGCTCATGTTACCACCAGTTTCAGTTACAAAATGCTTCGCATATCCAATTGCGAAAATAGAAACTGACTGAATGAAACCATTGTTTGAAACTCGAATATGAAAATTCTCATAATCTGGACGATAGATAGCATATGAGTTTGTATGCAAGGGTCTTTCAACGCTATCTTGAGGTAGTTGAGAGTTGGTTAGATAACTATTACTCGCATTAGAATATAATAGAAAAGCATTGTCATCTTTTTGTAAAGAAATTCCAGTGAATTGTGCGACTACTACAGATTTAAATCCATCACATTTGTCACCATCTACCCATAGACCACACATTCCATACATGGAACGTAGAGCACAGTCAAAGATGTATGGTGAAGACGAAGAAGTGTTATCACTTTCTAATTCAATAGCTGAATTCAAAAGTGCTGAAGTGTTTGGTAATTTAATTGCAGGAATTGTAGGCGTTATATAAGTGAATGTATTCAATCCAACAACTGAATTCACTACAAATGCACCATTATAAGACTCTGGACTTACTGTAATTCCAGAAATTAAAAAAGGAGAATTTTCATTTAAATTATGAGCTTTCTCTAGACCTGTAAGTAAATCTTTAGTGGTAACGGTAATTTCATTCAGTAAACCAGAACCCAATCCATTACCCGAACGAATACTTGAAATACCTAGAAGATTTTCATCTAAACTTCCAACGATACGATACTCATCAATTACAGGCTCAAAGTCTTCATTACTCGGATAATTTGGAATACTTCTACCTGAAGTAACACCATAAGCATTTGCAATCTTATAATAATACATCTCCAGATCTGTTAGATCTGTTTGGTCATAACCTAATTTAACTTTATTTACTCCATCTGCATAAGTAAATGCTGTTAATTTATGGTGAGAATATCTTGGATTTACTAAACTGTAGCTGTAGTCATTATATACTGCAACTGCAGGATCTGCATCAAAAAATGTAAAGCCTTTAAAGTAACAATTTCCAGTAAACTTAAAGATACTTGATCTATCTACTTCATCTGTTGTAGGATCTGGAACATATAAAGGACGAATTATACACTTACGAGGGTCTAAGCCAACAATTGAAGTTCCACGAGGAAGAATTACTCCACCTTCTGTAGAGTTGAACTTATACAGGTCATTATTAACATCAAAAATATTGAAGTTTGAATTTTCATTAAATTCGCTTAAAACTTCAATGCTCCATGTAGTTTTGCCTGTTCTTTTTTTATAAATTGCTACTCCAGAAATATTTTGAATTGAAAGACCTGGGCGACCATCAATGTAATGAACTCCAGACGATATTAGAATGGTAGTTCTATTGTTTAGATCATTACTCAGTCCTATTTGATATGAGAATCTTGAAGATTCAATTAGTGCTCGTTGAATTGTCTTGAAAGGTCTTGTTGCACTATCTCCACGATTATCAAAACTATCAGTTGCGTCAAAATTATTAGGGTCTACATATAATAATGTACCCTTTGGATTTCTTAACAGATTTTCTAATCTGGAGATTGACATGCTATTGAGAACTACTATCCTATACGTTATTTAGTAGTTCTCAATAGTGCGAGATAATTAGACCATTACATCCGAATCAATTTCCCCACGAAGTTCTGCAAGTTTTGCAGTTGCGATAGATTCTACACACGTCCAGTAGGCTTCTCCACTGACTGGAAAGAACTCATGTGTGAAATATTCAGCATTATCTTCTTGAAGTGCAAGGATTTCGTTTTTGATTTCATAATCAATGTGCATATTGAGAATTCTCACTGGGTGATGGATGAACCTTCAGACCCTAGCAGCTTTTGGTTCGCTTGTCAAGCCCCCTGCCTTTCAGTTTTTTCGGGGGTTTCAGCAAATGTTGAAAGGTGCCTCTGAACTGAAAATGTGTTTTACTGACCTAAAGGTTGAAGAATAGAAGATATAAAGCTACTAGGTAGATGACACGTCTCTGCTGCAGTTGCAATAGATTGAACTAGAGCTTCGGGTGGATTGATTGTATTTACCCATAGAGACCATACCGTTCCAAACCGCGCTATATCACCTTGCTCTGCTACCTGTAGAGCGGAAAGTAGCGCTGCTGTACGAAGAGGTGACACTTGAGATGCAGAAGTGAAGATAGCGTCTATTTCTGAGTTTTCTAATAGCATTGCAGAGAAAGCCACCCAGTTCGGTTCTGGTTTGTTGAAGTAATCGTAAATAGAAATCTCAGCATCAGTTGCGCCCCGAACCGTCCAACTTTCATGGTAGACTCCATTAGAATCTGCTAACGCTGTGGGTCCTTCAATACATTCTGTCCTTAAATTATAAATGGGTTGAGGTGTGGGATGCACGTTAGCATATCCAAATGGACTAAGATCCTCATCGGAAGGGTCTTCTGGGAAGCTCACCTGAGGATATGATTGTCTCAACTGCCAGAGACTACAAGGATAAATGTTGTTTTCGATATTAACTAGATTCATTAGAATTATGCGATAAAGTAGTTATGAATTTTGATTCTAACTAAATCCAACGGGCCAAATTTGACCTGTTGTTTTAAGTCTCGTAGTTAACCTCTCTTGAATTACCGGATCAATACCTGCTACAACGTATAAAGGTTGCCCCAAAAGCCCAAAATCTCCAGGAAAGGGTGTTATTGAGATTAATGTTGAAAGTGGATTGTTGACTGTAGAAATCCAGCTAGATAAATTTACCTGCGAAATCCCGAGGTTTGAGACTGGTGTATAATTACTACTACCAAACTGTTCTTGAGGCATAATTAACCTACCGTTCTAGCTAAAAATAATGAGTTGGCTTGACCTATTGCACCACGATTTTGAAAAGATAAAACTTCATATTCTTCAGTTCCAGGTGTCACAACTACATTATCTTGAATTGCCATTGTGTTGGCACTTGCACCTCTTAGTGCCGTAATTCCAAAGTCTGACGGGAGATCTGAGTTATATATTGCACCTGGTCGAATTCCATTAAAAACCGGAGAAAAATCTACAGACAATTCAGAGTTTGCATATCTTAACCAATTGGGCATTGCGTTTCCTCCAAACCCACCTGAAAAGTCTCCCGTCGTGCTACTGAAGATCGGGTCAAACATATCTTGAAACGAGAAGTTACTCATAATGTACGCCCTCATTCCATTTGAGGTACCGTAACCTCCTCCACCAAAGGCTGCTCTTCGAGTGGAGAGTCTATTCGTAAAGTGTATTCCACCATTGCTCGTAAAGTTACTATCTGGAGAAACCGTCCAAAAACCATTATGATAAGCACCAACAAAAGCCGCTTTATACCAGTCTCGAAGTGAAACGGTGGCTTGGTCGATAGTAAAGGTATTCCAGCTATTGCCGGATCTGAATAGGAAGAAATTGCGCCCACCAGACGAATACCTAGTTATACTGCAAACCGTTGTAGTGGATAGTGACGATAATATTGTATAATGACGAGCTTTGGTAGTCACTGAACCACCTGCAGTATCAGTACCGGCCCAGTCAAGATATGGAGAACCATCCAGAAATCCTACACCTTCGGGTCTACCTCGCGGCCTATTGTTTGCAGGATCCCAACCTGAGCATGTGGCAACTGAAGCGCTAACAGTATCAAAGATGAACCAATAATAAGTCTTTCTATATCTCACTGGAGTGGTAGTATCATAAGTCACTTCCAGTATTCGATGTTCAAAACCTGATCCAGTGAATGAACTAAACCATTCGGTCATTAAACCGGCGCCAATAAAGGTGGTGCGAAATATATTTGCTAAATCTGTAGCAGCCCAATTGGTGTTACTATTCTGAGATAGTGTAATGGTAGTAACTGCCTTAGTAACAGCCATGAATTATTCCTCCAATCTAAGTGTGAGAGTTGATATTGTGATAGATTGCGTTGACCCGCTTTGATTTACAAGTCGAACATAAACTAGACCGTCCGAGTCTCCTCGCAATGTAGGAATGGGATTTTGATCAATAATTTGATTTAGACCTAGGGTTACGCTTTCTGCATAAGGTTTAGCGTCACCGAGATCAATTACGCCCTGTAAGGTTCCACCTGGTCCAGACCTTGTATCTGCTGAACGTTGTGCCGCAGATCTATAGAATCTTACCCAACTTGGATGACTTAATGTAATTTGCAAGAGCTTTGAGACTTTCCCTAGACTCATGGTAAAATCTACAGTTGCCAAATTATTAGTAGATGGAGTAGTTAAAGAGGTGGTTCGTGATGTGAGAACAGTTCCACTACCACCATTTAACTGAGAAACTCGGATAACCGATCCACCACCAACCACTTCAATGACGACTTTTTCAATTCTTCCGACTGTTGGAACCATTGCAGTTCCGCCTAGCCCATTCCAATTGACTGTATAACCAGAGTTACCAGTAAACCAACTAATCACTCCACTGTTATATTGAAATGTTAATACTCCTTGCCACACATAACCGCTAGGTATGTTATTTAGGTTGGACAAGTTTACAGTAGTTATTCCTGCAATTGCAGCACCTGTAATGAACTGGTTTCCAGTTGTAACATCTAGAGTGTATATACCACTCGAAGCTGTTACTGTAGATACATTTTGAGTTGTGCCTCCATTAGTAACCAACCTCCAGCTAGATATTGGCGTTGTTCCTATTCCCAAATTAGAAACTTGGACTGTTCCTAGAGTTGAAATACCTGAAGTATTTAGATTAGTGATTGAAATACTAGGATTTCCAGTAAGACCTTGAGCGACGGAAGCAATTCCCGCAGTTGTAGCATTAAAAACTGTTCCATTAAATGGTGCATCAATTGCAAATGCTGTGATTACTCCGCTATAAACAGCCCCCGTGCCAATAATAGTTCCTACATTTAATGTACCATTAAGGTTAGTATTACCCACAACTTCTAAAGTTGCAGAAGGATTATCCGTATTAATACCTAGTCTTTTAGTTGAAGGATTATATGATAATGAACGGTTGGTATCTATATTGAGAGTTTGAGAACCATTACTTGAAACGAAAGTGGGATAATATCTTAAATTTTGATTGGTATTATTTACGAATGCCGTAGAAGCAGTACCGGAAATATTAATATTATAAGTTCCAGATAGACGAGCTGGGTTGAGTGTACCGTCTAAAATATTTTCTGCGCGGTCTAGTTTACTTACAGTACCAGAAATATTAATATCATAAGTTCCAGATAGACGAGCTGGGTTGAGTGTACCACTTAAAATATTACCAGCATCAATTAAACTTGTTGAACTTAATGCAGCACCAACTAAAGTACCATAGAAAAAATCAGATTGAATTGAAGTTGCACTTACAATACCACTTCGAGATAAATCAAGAAAATCCCCTACAGGTAATTCCTCAAGTCGCTTTCTTTCTTTATTTGTAGTTAATGGTAATCTATTGGCCATTATTTATTGAGATTTCTCTTTTGCCTATATTATTTAGGTAGTTTATAATGAATCATAATCAAAAGAAGATAATGAATCAATATCGCTCTTTAGATCATTCATTTCCATTCTTATATAAGAAGCAGATTGAATATAGGACCAGGCTTGCATTTCATCAGTATCTCGAGACTTACGAATATTTGATACAGCTGAAATGATTTTTTGTATTTCTGGGATATTATTGTTTATAATAGATTGTAACCTATCTTCGGCTACTGTAATATTTGATGTATAATTGTTACATAATGTACCTGTAGGATTATTTCCAGTAGGTGAAATTGAACTGTAACTACCAATCCCAATATTTGAACTAAATCTATAAATTTGCCCTTTAGTTGCATAACCATATACTAAATCATAAGGCCATTTAGAGTCTCCTGTATAATATGTAATTGTCCCCGCTCCAACTCTGGGTTCTGGGTCGGATAATACTTGCCTCCATTGAGATGGTCCAGGTGAGAATTCATTATTTACAATTTCAGTTTTATGGCCTATTCCAACTCTTTGAGAATCTAAAATTCCAATTGTCACTGGGTCTATGGGACTATTTGTATAATTAAAGTTTTCGGTAATATCTTCACTTTGACGAATCACCGTAAATGTATTATTGAATGATGTGATATTAGATTGACTACTCAAAAGTACAGATGAATATGGTATATAACTACCAAATCCTATATTAGCACTAGTGGCTGAGCTAATTGAAACTCTATTTAATATAATACTTGGTACTACCAATGACATAGAAGTAATCGTAGATAATCCAACATCCTTATAACGAATGATAGTTGTAGTTGTGCCAAATCCGACTACTTGAGTACTCTCATTGAATACATTTGAATTTGTAACATAATCACCGATTGAAATATTACTAGTTGTACCAATACCAGTATGTGCAATGACATTAGAACCTAAATTAACATTTGCACCGATATTAGTTCTTGTCGTTAAAATACTAGTAGTTCCAAATCCAACTACTTTAGGTAAACTTCCAATATTAAATGCTTGAGGTGAAGATAGATTATCTGTAATTGTATCTCCTATTTGTATTGATGTAGTTCCTCCAGCACTTATCACTGCAAGATTATTACTTCCAACTGAAATTGAACCAGTAAATTCTGAAATTATATTAAAACCATAATCACGATTTGATGGCTTTTGATAGTATTTGATTCCATACTTATTTAATACTACTCTTTGATTGGGGTCATCTATCACTTCATAATCTAAAAATGTTCTTGAGGTGAAACCTCCACTATCATAACCAGTTGAGGTTCCAATGAAATTCCAAACTAAACTACTTCTGCAGCCAACATCTATACGTTCATTATATGCAACTTTTACGTCCTCCATTGCAGAGTTAATTTCATCAATTAAAGTCAAAGCTTTGGAATCTAATTTTACAACTAACTCATCAACTTTATCAATAGAAGTATCCAATAATGATAATAAATCAAGAATAGACTGAAGTTGTTTTTCCTTAAGTTGAATATTATAGTTTGCATTGTTTATAAGTTGAGTTGAGACACTTTGAGATGCTTCAGGTGCTGAAGGTTTAGTGGGTGCAGTTTCTAGAATATTTGTGATTGAATTTTTAGCACCTTCTGATGATTGTCTTCTCGCTTCAATGTCTTTAAAAACTGAAGTATCTATTTGATAATTTTTATTAATTGCGTCTTCAATGAAAGTATCTAATTTAATTTCCATTTATATTGAACCTCCTTCATATTCCACAACTAGCTTATCTATATCTTTTCTTTCTGCATATACAATATAATCACATTCAATTGGTC
>Ga0078894_10003815_pt1 | contig 11467 bp, 15 predicted proteins | sample LauGreSu1BDMLBSD_2_FD_67506 | JGI IMG/M metagenome (GOLD analysis project Ga0078894, IMG submission 67506) | Freshwater lake microbial communities from Lake Michigan, USA - Su13.BD.MLB.SD (version 4) (version 4) | ecosystem: Environmental > Aquatic > Freshwater > Lake | place: Lake Michigan... | reverse complement strand
GCTATATGGTATAATATGGGTGTGTATGGTACCGTTCGCTCATGGAATTTGAGTGGGACGCAAACAAGGAGGAGGAAAATCTCCGAAAGCACGGCTACAGCTTCGCTGAAGCCGTGGAGGCTTTTCTCGACCCTCTAGGGTTTGCGCTTATAGACGAGAAGCACTCAAGTACCGAGAGCAGGCACTACTGGTTAGGGAGGCTCGCGAGCGGAGCCGTTGTTACGGTTCGTTACACTCGTCGAGGTAGAAAGATTCGTATTTTTGGATGCGCGGCCTGGCGCAACTTTAGGAGACTGTATCATGAGAGAACCAAAGCTAAGAAACCTTAAGGTGGATGTTGCTGAGACGAGCAAGGTCAGACGGTCCATGAAGAAGCAAAAGAGCGTTAAGATTACAATTAATCTTGACGCAGACAGTCTTGAAGCTGTCAAAAAGGAGGCCTCTGTCTCGGGGGTCCCATATCAACGGCTACTCAATAGAATCCTCAAGGAGAGCCTCGCAAGTAAGAGGTCCACGGAATCCCGTATGGATCGTATTGAGAGGGAGCTACGTGAGGTCAAGAGGCGTTTGGCTGCCTGAGACGATAGCTGCAGGCAATCGTTTTGATTGTGGAATTATCTCTCCCCGCATCGAACTACAACTGTTGTAGCAAAGTGGCAGAAGCCCATCTTCTCGGCGATTCGAATGGACGGAGTGTTGGCCCAAAGCGTTCGATACTGGGGCAGAAGACCGTTTCTAAGGGCGTCTTGCGCAGCTTGGCGAACAACTAATTCACCCACTCCGCGCCCTCGGGCTGACGGGACGGTAACGACTCCGATATGGGCAATTACTCCGCCCCAAATCTCGTAGTGAGAGAGTCCCAGAATACGACCGTCTTCGATTACCGCAAAAGGCCCCCTAGATTGATCGGCAAGACCAAAAACATCCCAATCGTTTGGATACTGTTTCGCTATCGTCTGAACCCTTGAATCTACACGATCTACGAGGCAAATGAGTGACTCGGCGCCCTGAAGGCAATCAAGGTAGCCAACGTATGCCGGACCATTTCCAACAATAGTTCCTTTGGAAGCCATGCCTGAAATGAATATATCGACCGGCGAAGCAGTGGAGGACTTAAAAGCATCCCGTAGGTCTAAGAGATCTTTAGGTGTGAGGGTAATGAATACCCCGTTGGCATGCTGAAAGAACACAGCCCGATCTGCTAGGTCCCAGAGTGCACTCGGGTCATGGGATTGAACGTGAATCCCAGGAGGAAAGCTCTGCACCCCCAGCTCGGCTAACCAGAATTTTTCAGCTGTGGATTTATTTTTGTCTGAAAGCATGGTCGCTTAGATAGTGGGATAACGCGGCTCTCAGCGCCCGCTCCGAGTGGTGCGCTGGATACTTTTGTTATCTGAGCTACTAAGCTCATCCTGCAATTTCTCTGAAAGAAAGACCTTCATGAGCGACTGATACGGAACGTCCTTTTTGTTGGCCAGGGTCTTTATCGCAGCTAAGAGGGATTCAGGTAATCGTAAGGAGATGGTTTTAGTCGAAGGCTTAAGCTCTGGGAAAACACCGATCTTACCCTTCGACCAATCTATGTAATCGGCGGAATCGTGCTTCTGCCAAAACTCTTGTTCTTCGGCTTCAGATTGAGATGTGGGGATAGATTTACGCGCCATAAATACTTCGCTCCTTTCTGTTCATATCTCGCGCCGATATGACGTGCAGCCTCCGCCCCCGAACCGTGAACACGACGAATAAATACCGGTCAGTATCGGTTCGCCCCAAGGCATAGAACCTCTCCTCCCGCTGGGAGTTTTTCAGGTCTGGTACAACAACGAGAGGTTGATTGAAAAACACCTGCTCGCATTCAAGAGGCGAGACGCCGTGCTTCAACCAGTTTTTGTCAAGGTTCCCTTGGTCCCATTGAAACCCACTAAAGCCCAGTAATTTCTTTGGGTCCATATGAATAGTATATGATAGACATATACAGATTTCAACGCTCTTGAGATGGGTCTTAAGCCGCTGCCTTAGTGAGCAGGTCCAAGAGCGCCTGAAAGGAAGAATAGCCAAACTCGGCATTTAGGTGCCCACCATGGGGTATAATATGGTTCTTTACCCCGAGCTTCGCGGCGAGTTCCTCCCCTTGCTCAGCAGGAACGTAGGGGTCCTCTTCCCCCGAGAGACACACCACAGAGCCTGCATTCCTCTGTATCGAGACCCAATCGTAAGGAGTTTCGATAAAAGTTGAATTAAGTTGATCGTATTCGGCAATACCGATCGGTCGTAGAAAACCCGCCACAAACACTGACTGAGCTATGGGCGCCTTTTGGCGCTCAAGAACACACAACAGAAACGTGGCGCCCAAGCTGTGCCCGATGAGAGTTGTAGCCTCGTCGATCACTCCAACCTGTCGCCAAAACTCCCGGAGCCAATTCGTTAGGTTCTGGCCTTCCGGAGTCGGCATTCTTGGGACTAAGACCTCCGCGTGTTGTCGTCGAAGCGAATCCGCGAGCCAGGGAAACCAGTTACCTTCTGGGGAGCCTTTGGTTCCGTGAATGATTACGAATTTTTTCATGGCCAATACGAAGATAACGTTTCGATGAGCAGTTTACACCCAACACCTAGCTAAGCAACCGGCAAGATCGCAAGGGTGTAGATCTGCTCGATCCTCTTGTTCTACGCTGCCCAATGGTGACTTCAAATCAACGATAGAAAGCAGCAATTTGGTTCTCCATCGCATCGTGTATTCGTGGTTCATGATTTCGGTGAAAAGGCTGGGGCAAATGATTGGGATTGAACCAGCCAATTTCACTAGATTCCTCACTGGTTGTGGCGGTACCGCCGGAGATTTTGCATTCGAATAGAATGCTAACGTATTTGGCAGTATTTCCATCGGGGTATGTGATAGTTGTGTATTCAGGATCGGAATAGATACCGATTAGTCGAACAACGAATACGGCATAGCCAGTTTCCTCGCGAACTTCTCGAATCACAGCTTCTTCAGCAGATTCGCCAATATCGATTGCACCGCCTGGCAGCGCCCAGTCACCGTTATCAACGCGCTTTTGTAATAAGATTTCAGATTCTTTATTGAAGACGACTGCAGTGACGCCGGTGCGACGGTAGATAGTGTCGGATGAGTTCATTTCTATTTAGGCGTAGAACGTTTGCGTGATGTTCGCACGACCAGTGGGTAAAATCCACGCTATTGTTATGTCTGCTTTTTTGTCACTAACCCAAGTGAATCTAACCGGACATAGTATCGAAGATTGTATAGCTCCGACGAGGCCAAGCTACTTGTCTATCACGATTTGCTGCTACAAATGATGTCAGTTCCGCCTTTGGCTTGATGAAGGCTTCATCGGTTCGCCGAAAGACCCATCCACTATTTTCTGTGGAATTGATTACTTCAAATCCCTTGAGGCTTCGATACATGTCAACTGGTGGTATCGGGGATCCATCCACTGAGTCAAAGCTGACAGTCGCCAATACAACTGCAAGCATTCCACCCGGAGCTAAAATATCGCTCGCTACGTGGAAAAAACCGAACAAATCCGGATCATAGCTGCCCGCTGCGAACACATCACTGATCAATTTTGCTCTCACGGGGAATACGCTTGGCAAATCTTGGAATTTTATTCCGTCAATGCAGCGAAACCCCTCGTGGCGCCTTAGAATCTCTAGGTTGGCGACAGCCTGCGGATTCCGGGAGAGACAGTAAGGATTGGACACGACCTTCGCGTGTGTCGAGAAAACTGGCGAAGTGAAGTAATCGATTTCCGCATAAAAGTCGCCAGGACCGATGTGCAACCAAGTATCGTCTCTACCAAGCTGTTGTAGTGCTTGTAGGTAGCAGTCACCGAAAAAATCAAGGTGACTTAGACTATCTACTGCCCCACGCTTAAGGAGACCACGATCTTGTATATAGTCGTTGGCTTGCAATTTCCGTTCATTAGATACGAGCTCCTGAGCTGAATCGGTAACCTCATTGAATTTGAGCACAAGCTCAATCGCTTCGCGATGACTAACCATTATCAATTTCCTCTACATTCTAAAGGTTCGAGTCGCTTTTATGAATCGGAGCCGCTTTTGTACTCAGACATAACGACACGCGCTCGTGCCGAAGGTCCCAAGCCGCGGCTGGTTATCTAAACGATTGAAACATTTAACTCCCTCCTGCTTTCCACACCGGCAGCACGACAGTTCCCTCGGGTACAAAGTACTTTTTCGTAAGCTTATCGATCATTACGACATCGTGATCAACGATCTCTCGGTTTCTGCGAATAGCGTTTTCACGACACGCCGCTGGATCATTCTCAAAAAAGACCCACTCGATGGATGAATCTGGGCAATCACGCTGTATGACTCGCTCGGCCTCATCTCGAAGAGCGGTGTCGCAGAAGAATATGTCTGCAATGATACACTGCCTCCCCTTACGGAGATCTCGAATCAGCTCAGAATAAAACCTGCTATCGGTGAACCGGGCAGAACCGTCGTATGGGAAAGCCATGAAGTCTTCGACGCAGACGCCAGTCGCTTCAGTTGTACGGGAGTTAATAAGGCAGGACTTACCTGAGCCAGGCATTCCCACAATAATTGTCACCTTACCGCGCATTACTCCACCTAGATACCGTTTCAGTGAGCGGGCGCTTTAGCGAACCGCTCGAAAATCATGTTATCTGAAACCAAGTACCTCGCAATATGTATCCATGTAGAATGCATCTCGACAACCCGACCATGTGTCGATTGCGTCAGCAAATGCCTGGAGGTTGGTTTGGTCTATCAAATGCTCTTCCAGAGCTGTCGAGGCAAAACCGTTCAATTGGGCTTTGAGAAAAGTGGCGCAATTGCGGACTTGCTCCGGGGTCCCAGCGGTCCACAGTGATGCACTCATCTCTACACCCTGGAATCCAGCCTCGAGTAAAAGCCGGCGCAGGTTACGCCCCAAGAAGGGGTTGCCGCCGTTGCGCTGCCGGATTTGGATCGTAAGGGGCCACCACTTCTCCAGCAGTGGTATCGAGGGGGAGCAGATTCGCCCTCCCCAATCGCAGTCGCGAATGCCAACAATCCCACCCGGACAAAGCACTCGTCGAATGTTCGCAAGCACTCGGTCCGGCTCGCGAAGATGCCACAATACAGCGTTAGCAAAGACAGCATCGAACGATTGGTCCGGAAATGGCAGCTGATACGCATCAGCTTCTTCAAACCGGAGGTTTGTTAATCCCTGTGACTCTCGTGAAGCTTCTGCTTGGTTGATCTGCGACGTCTGGAAATCGATACCGACTACTTGGCCGGGGGCAACGGCCTCGGCGAATCCGCGCGTAATAGATCCAGAACCGCAGCCAACGTCGAGCACGCGCATACCTGGCCGTAGGCACCTGAGAAAAAAAGCTCCCTCTTTAGTTGCCGTCCGGAGAGCCATCACCGCTTCGAATCCGGGATTCGCGCGCTGGGAGTAACGCTCCTTCATACTACCTTGAGAACTAGTCTGCTCTACCACAGCTACGCTTCCATAATTGTTGTTTGTAAGTTGATTGCGGCCGCCGGCATTAGGCATTCCGCTTATGAGATAACATAGGTAGTGAGTAGATCCGATGATCTACCCATCTCAAAACCCCTCTGTCATTATCACGGATACCCCTTCCCCAAAGCAAAGCCAATAATTCTTTCGTAAGTTCTGTAACTTGGGGGTCTCCGAGCATCTCCGCCAAGTCCGTTGATCTAACCTCCTTGGATAGATCAACGGATCTACTGTGCTAAATGCAAGCAACTTCCGGCATCAATTGCCGATTACGTCCCCGTAGGAGTTGTAAAACCAAGAGCCATGCGTGTCGTAGCATCAGCCCATGGAGGGCGCTAGCAAGGATTTAGAAGTGCGCAGCAATCGTCTTAGCCACTAAGAGCCCCCTGACTAAGCAGTGCGTGCAAAAGCATAGGAACGGACGCTATGATCAAAGATATCGACACCCTCATAATCACCATTCGCGGGCATCGGGTAATTTTGGACGTTGACCTGGCAATGCTCTACAACGTTGCCCCTAAGCGTCTCAATGAGCAGGTGAAAAGAAATCGGGCGCGGTTCCCCGATGACTTCATGTTTCATCTGGAAGATCAGGAAGTTAAGATTTTGCGGTCGCAAATTGCGACCGCAAAATGGACGATGCGTCGCACAAATCCGTACGCTTTTACCGAACATGGCGTAGTGATGGCAGCAAATAATGTAAGCAGTAAAGTCGCTATCGACGCAAGCATCCTTCTGGTCAGGTCCTTCGTAAAGATGAGAACCATGCTCTCAGAGCACATCGATCTTAAACGACGCCTGCAGGACGTTGAGCGACACCTGGCGCAGGGATTCGCTCAACACGAAGATGAGCTGCGAGAGATCCGGTTTCTAATTTCTCAACTGGAGACACCGAAAGACCGCCCAAAAAGAAGGATAGGTTTTTAGGCGTAACGCTACGCTCTGCGGCGCACTTTGCGCGTCCGAAGCAGTGTCTTGTTATGCCCAGCGGCGTGCATGAGAGAGCGAAGGGCATCATTTACTGACTCGGAATCTTTGAATACAGCAGCGATCTCAGGATCGAGGATGACAACATTCGAACCTGCTTGATAGCGCTTGAAATACTTGCCCCGCACGCCCTTCGAGAAATCATATTCCTGCTTCATGTTATCGGCCCTCGTATTGCTTGCGCTCCCCTCGGCTGGCGGGTCGAGCACTTATGATCCTTATTCTATCATTTCTATCGGTGTGTACTACCACTATCACAAACCGACCTGTGGCAGAGCGCCCGATGGTGACCAGCCTCTTCTCGCCGCTAACTACCGAGGATTCAATAGTAATTGCCCTGCGGTCTCCAAAAATGGTGGTAGCCTCTTCAAATGAAATGCCATGCTTTTTGAGATTTGACCGGGCTTTGGAGGCATCCCATTCGAAGAGTAGGCTCATGAATCTTGATTACCATGAGAGGGACCATGACACACTGGAGAATCTCACGAGAGCTATCCCCAACGACTTACTGTGACTGAACCGGATCCAGTTTATACGCTCTTTCGGAATACACCTTTGCCTTAAGCATGGCAGCAATTCCCTGCTCCGCTGAAGACTGGAATCGGATCTCTCCAATCGGTGTCTGGTATTGAGGACCCACTAAGATTTGGTTCTCATTAGTATCTGTTGTTCGTATTTCAAAGAGGCAGCTTAAAGCCAAGCGCGGACAATAAAGTGTAGCAAACTGCGATGGTCAACAAGCACGCTCCAATTACATAAATAACATCGCGTGCGGAGTTCGAAGATTTGTTGGACTTCGTGGCGCCAAACGAGTGACCACATGAAGGGCAGCAAAACAGACTCCCTGATCGCACGACGTGAATTAATGGACCATCCGATTGTAAACCGGTCTCCGGAAAGCGGTGCTGGCAGCTAGGGCAAATTAAACCTATCTGCATAACACCGAGGCTCTTATTATTTCTCGTGCCGGATAACCCCTACCAGTGCTGGTCCGCCTTCATGAGGTGGTTGGTAACGTAATCCTCCACGCCATCCTCAAGGGTGTGGAGTGGAGCGGTATAACCGGCCGCGCGAAGCTTGTCCATCGGAGCCTCGGTAAAGTATTGGTACTGAGCTTGAAGTTCCTGAGGCATATCAATGTACGAAATATTGATGGGCTTGCCCATCGCAGTGAATACCGCGTTCAAGAGATCGTTCCATGAGCGAGCCTGGCCTGATCCGATGTTAAATATGCCATTAACCGACGGTGTTTTTAAAAGCCACCACATGATATCGCAACAGTCTTTGACGTACACGAAGTCTCGCTTCTGTTCCCCGTCCTTATAATCGCCTCTGTGAGATTTGAAGAGTGAGAAGGCGCCGGTATCTTTAATGGTGTTGAAGGCCTTCCAGGCCACGCTCGCCATGGCGCCTTTGTAGTACTCGTTCGGCCCGTAAACGTTAAAGAACTTAAGGCCGACTACTCTATCGAGAATACCTTGGTCGCGAGCCCAGATGTCCATCATCTGCTTGGAGTCGCCGTACGGATTGAGAGGCCTGAGTGAATCAATTCGCGCGAGATCATCGCTGTATCCCTCGGCGCCATCGCCGTAGGTGGCAGCGCTGCTCGCGTAGATGTATCGAATGTTGTTGGCTAGGCAGTAGGTCGCGAGATCTCGGGAGTACTCGAAGTTGTTCTCGCGGAGATACTCAACATTCCGCTCGGTTGTAGCGGAGCACGCCCCAAGATGAACGATGGCTGTGACGTCCTTTTGAAGGGAGTTATCCCGAACGGACTCGATGAACTCCTTCTTGCCGACGTACGATACGAAAGATTTGTTTGCGAGGTTCTTAGCCCGAGCGTTCGAGTCGAGCTCATCGACAACTATGATATCCTTGACCCCTTCACTGTTCAGCTTCGCGACGAACGCGCTGCCGATAAATCCTGCGCCACCTGTTACGATAATCATGGAGACAGGTTACCTGGCTTAGAGGTGCGCTGTCTAGTTTGCTCGCCTAGAACGATAGGGTGGAGATCTTCCGGTTATCGCCGAGCTCTTTGTGACCATAATCTCTGCCCGAAGTGCCTTGAAATGTTCACAAAGAGGACAACAAGACGGGAAAGGAGGGGACTCCCCCATCTTGGTCCCCGTAGCTCTCTGTGTGCATGAAATTACCTTGCGAAGTACCCTCAAACTTTGACGAATGCCAGGTTCATGCAAAGCGACTTCGCGAAGTAATAGATGACGATGACGTAGACGTGAGGCGTAAAACGTAAAACGAGACCCGTCTACGGCTCACGTACTACGTCCACCGTCGTCGTAGCTCGTGATCGTCAGCGATTTGATACCCTACAGATCCACCACAACCTGCGCCCGGCTCTGCCGAACCTTGGCATACGACGCTGCCGCGTCCTCAGCGGAGCGGTATCCAAGCGCGCACGCCACCTTCGTCGAGTAGCCTGATTGATTCAGCCCCAAGACTTCGTTGTAGGCAACGGGATTGATTCCCTCAAGTGGACAGGCGTCGATCTTGAGCACCGCGGCCGTTGAGAGGAGCATGCCGAGCGCCAGATACGCTTGTCGAGTAGCCCAGTGCTCGCACGTTCCCTGCTGCGCAAGGCCGTCCAAAAATCCTTTCATCATTCCGCCGTAGTCCTGAAGCGCGGCCACTGGTACGCCACGGGTTTCGGAGATGCTCGTGAGGAATCCGTCTACATCGGCATGGGTGACCTCTTTTTTCGCGGCGATAACGACGAGGTGAGACGCCTCAACGAGTTGTGGTTGGTTCCATGAGAGTGGTTGGAGTTGTTTCCGGATCTCAGGATTCTTCACCACGATGAACTTCCACGGTTGGAGTCCAAATGATGAGGGAGCGAGTCGAAGGGACTCCTCAAGGGTGTGCCAGTCTTTAGCTGAGATCTTTTTCGTTGGGTCAAAACGCTTCGTCGCGTAGCGCCATGAGAGTTGTTGCTCAATCAGTGCGTTAATATCTTGGGTCATGGTATTCTCCAGTTACAAAGTTAAAAGTAGTTCTACTTTGAATCAGCTGAATGGAACAGGGTAATCAGTGACCCTGCTGGGAGCAACCGTGAGGTGCTCTTCTCGGGGAGCGAAAGGCTTTCGATCGAAATCTCCACGCCCTTGTCGTCGTACATATCCAGCGAAATGTTGCGCACCACATCAGAGGTGCTCGCGGTTGAGTGATTCGTGAAGAAAACGGCTCCCGTCTTGGGATTGAGAACGTTCAACATGAGCGCCACGATATCTGGCGCCTTCTCCTCAAGGGTCCAGGAGTTATTCTTGGACACACGGCTGAAAGATGGCGGATCGATGATAATAATGTCGTAGAGATTGCCCTTGCGGTGCTCGCGTCCCATGAATCCGAGCGCGTCGTCAACGAGCCACCGGATCTTATCTTCCAATATCTTATTGAGAGAGGCGTTCTTCTTTGCCCACTCGATCGCCCGTTTCGCTAAATCAACATGGGTGACGGTCACGTTGGGAAGTAAGGCGCAGTAGCAGGTTGCGAGACCCGTGTACGCGAAAAGGTTTAAGACTTTAAGTGGGCGAGCTCCTTTCTCGCCTAGTCGCTCGGCGATAGCGCGGACCTTTGGGAGATAGAGGGCATGCTCGGGAAAGATGCCGAGCTGCCCGTTAGACATGAGCTCAAGTTCAAGGCGAATACCCGCGATGGTTGCTTCCCAGGTCTTGAATGGCTTCCCTTCGACGCGCCACCTGTCAGGGGGCATGTACGATGCGTCAGCGTTGTCCCAAACGGAAGGCTTTTGGCGTCGGCGCCAGGTGCTCAACGAAGATGGTCTATCGATTATGGCTCCGCCAAATTGCTCTAATTTACGGCCCTCTCCGGAGTCCAAGAGGGTATAGCCTTCAAGTAGGGTCGTCATGTGGTGGAGTATTGCACGCTTGCCAGAAGATCTGCGAGGGAGAATCGAGGAGATACGCTCTCGCGAATGATCATAGCGCGGCGGCGCGGCAATTCTTAGCTCCTGAGAGTGCGCGCAAAACCTCAGGCTTGGAGATCAAGAAGACCGCGTTCCGCGAACTACTCCTTCGGAGGCTCGCTAGTTTGTTCTTCGAATTGATCGAAGCAGACTCGGTCTATCCCACGGTGGATAACTCGAAACCGGAAAACGTCGCGGAACATGGCGAGCGAGTCGCGAACCAAGTTGACCTTGGAGCCGGGCACGTTTGTCCAATTGATAGGAACCTCTTTAATGTTCAGGTTAGCCTTGTGCGCCATGTAGAGCAGCTCTACGTCGAAACTGAACCTATCCGCGCGCTGTCTCCTAAAAAGGAACATCGCTGTTTTGCGCGTAAACATCTTAAATCCGCACTGAGTGTCCGCGATCGTGGGCAACAAGATCAGGTTCACACATTTATTGAAAACTCTTCCGAGGAACCGGCGGTGGATCGATGTAGCGACCTTTGTGTCGGTAGACGCGAGCGCGCGAGACCCTATAGCGATATCCGCCCCACTCAACAAAGCGGCCTCTAATCTATCAAATTCCTGGATCGGGGTCGCGCCATCGGCGTCCGCGAAGAGGATTCGACTACCTCGACTATTGAGAACTCCTAAACGGACGGCGTGCCCCTTGCCGTAGTTCTTAGGCAATTGGATCAGTCGCACCTGGCTGCGGACTCGCTCAAATTTTCGGACCACTTCGGCGGTACTGTCGGCGCTGCCGTCGTCAATCACGAGAACCTCGTATGAGATAGCCTTGCGGTCGAAGAAGTCGATGATATCGATGAGCGTTGGAGGAAGACGTCTCTCCTCATTGAAAGCGGGCACGATCACACTTAGATCGACCTCTGGCGAGGTTACCTGCTGTTGTTCAATCCAATTGTTGACGCGCTCGTTGCCGTGCGCCGATGTCGGATCCATAAAATGTAACGTGTACGATGCTATGGGAGCATACATGATTCATGTCGGAGCTGCGATACCCTCCGGCACACCGCTCTCTTCCCTAAC
>Ga0078894_10003812_pt1 | contig 11467 bp, 10 predicted proteins | sample LauGreSu1BDMLBSD_2_FD_67506 | JGI IMG/M metagenome (GOLD analysis project Ga0078894, IMG submission 67506) | Freshwater lake microbial communities from Lake Michigan, USA - Su13.BD.MLB.SD (version 4) (version 4) | ecosystem: Environmental > Aquatic > Freshwater > Lake | place: Lake Michigan... | reverse complement strand
GCAAAAGCACCAGGTGCAATGGCGTTCATGCAGATGTTGTCTTTGATCAGGGTGAGCGACATGCGTTTGGTGAGGTGAATCACGCCTGCTTTGCTGGCCGCGTAGGAATAGGTTTCCAAGGGGTTCACAGACACGCCATCGATGGACGCGATGTTGATCACCTTGGCCATGCGGTGCTTCGCCGCTTGGCGCAACATGGGTGCCAGCGCTTGGGTGAGAAAGAACGGGGTTTTCATGTTGAGGTCCACCACCTTGTCCCAGCCGCTTTCAGGGAAGGTGTCGAACGGCGCAGCCCAAGCAGCACCCGCGTTGTTGACCAAGATGTCGAGCAAGGGTTCTTTCTCAGCCAACAGTTGCACCAACTGCGCCATGCCCTCGTGCGCAGAGATGTCACAAGGCATGGAAATGCAAGTGCCAAAGGCTGAGAGTTCTTTGGCGGTGGCATCGCAGGCCGCGGCTTTGCGAGCCGTGATATAGACCCGTGCGCCTTGGCACAACAAGCCTTTGGCGATCATGCGGCCAATGCCGCGCGAGCCGCCAGTGACCAGGGCCACGCGGCCTTGCAGTGAGAAGAGGTCGGTGGTGTTCATGGTGTGAATCCATTGGTGAGGAAAGGGGATGGCGTTGGTTGGCTTGGCTCATTTGCCCCAGCTGTCTTTCAAGCCGACGGCACGGTTAAATACCAAATGACCGGCGCGGTGTTCTGCGCGGTCCGCAACAAAGTAACCCAAGCGTTCAAACTGGAATTTATCGTCGGCTTTGGACTGCGCCAACGAAGGTTCGACATAAGCCGTCATGGTCGTCAGGCTGTGCGGGTTGAGCACAGACAGGAAATCGCGTCCGCCTGCATCGGGGTGTGCTTCGCTGAACAATCGGTCATACAAACGCACCTCGGCTTGCAAACCGTCTGCCACGCCGACCCAAGTGATGACACCTTTGGCCTTGACGCTGTCAGCACCGGCGCTGCCACTTTTCGTTTCAGGAAAAACACTGGCATGCACCTCGGTGACACGGCCATCGCTGTTTTTCAAGCAGCCAGTGCATTGAACGATGTAACCGGCCTTGAGGCGAACAATGCTCCCCGGTGTGACGCTGCCATCTGCACTTGTGACGGGTGGGCTGAGGCGCTTATAACCTTTGGGCGGCACTTCGGCGAAGTCATCGCGTTCTATCCACACTTCTTTGCCCATGGTGAATTGCCGTGCTGCGGGTTCGGGCTGACCTTCTGGCGAGTGTGGCAAAGCGGGCAGGGTGCAGGGCTCTGAATGGCCAGCACCAAATGCTTCGTCCCAGTTGGTCAATACCAGTTTCAACGGGTCTAACACCGCCATGGCCCGATGCGCTTTCAATTCCAAGTCTTCGCGCAGGCACCCTTCAAGCGTGCTGTAGTCGATCCAACTGTCCGATTTGGTCACGCCAATGCGGTCGGCAAACAATCGCAAGCTCTCAGGGGTGTAGCCGCGTCGGCGCAAACCCACGATGGTGGGCATGCGCGGATCATCCCATCCGCTGACATGGCCTTCACTGACCAATTGCGCAAGCTTGCGTTTGCTGGTGACCACGTAAGTCAAATTCAGCCGCGCAAATTCGTATTGTTTGGGCGGCGGTGAGGCCAACAGGCCGCCTTCAATCAATCGATCCATCAACCAGTCGTAAAACGGACGTTGGTCTTCAAACTCCAACGTACAAATGCTGTGTGTGATTTGCTCCAACGCATCTTCGATGGGATGCGCAAAGGTGTACATGGGGTAGATGCACCAGGTGTCACCGGTGTGGTGGTGGGTGGCACGGCGAATGCGGTAGATGGCCGGGTCGCGCATGTTGATGTTGGGTGAAGCCATGTCGATCTTGGCGCGCAACACCGCTGCGCCATCGGCCAATTTGCCATCGCGCATCTCGCGAAAACGGTGGAGGTTGTCTGACGGTGTGCGGTTGCGAAACGGGCTGTTGATGCCGGGCTTGCCAAAGTCGCCACGGTTGTTGCGCATCTCTTCCGGTGTTTGCTCGTCCACATAGGCGTGTCCAGCCTCGATCAAGTGTTCGGCAGCGCGGTACATGAAGTCGAAATAGTCACTGGCTTGGTAAGGCGCATCATTGCCCGTTTGGCTCCAACTGAAGCCCAGCCACTTGACCGCGTCAATGATGGCGTTGACGTATTCGGTGTCTTCTTTTTCAGGGTTGGTATCGTCAAAGCGCAGGTGGCACACGCCGCCGTAGTCGCGCGCCAAGCCAAAGTTGATGCAAATGCTTTTGGCATGCCCCACATGCAAATAGCCATTGGGCTCAGGCGGGAAGCGGGTGCGAATCTTGGCCGGGTCGGGCGCGCCGTTGGCATGGTGTGCGGCGTCACCGGGACTGCCTGCCCAGCGGCGGCTGGCGTAAGTGCCTTTGTCCAAATCGGCTTCGATGATTTGTCGCAGGAAGTTTCTGGCTTTGTGTTCTTCGGGTGTGGCAGGGGAGGCGGGTTTGGTCATCTGTCAATTTTAGGGGGACGGTAACGCAGGGTGATGGCGACGATAAACGCCATCAAGTGTTGGCATCGGCACAGATGTTCATGCACGCCAAATAGGTGTTGTGCATCTTAATGCGTCAAAGATTTTGGATTGCCAAATACACGCGCAGATTAGAATAAACCTCAATTAATCATAAGGATACGCCGTGGATTTCATGTTGCTACTGAAAGCCGCCGTCATGGGCATCGTGGAAGGATTGACCGAATTTTTGCCCATCTCCTCCACAGGACACTTGATTTTGGCGGGGGCCTTGCTCGGGTTTGACGATGAAAAAGCCAAGGTGTTTGACATTGCGATTCAGACGGGTGCCATTTTTGCGGTGGTGTTGGTGTTTTGGGAAAAAATCAGCGCCACTGTGTTGGCTTTGCCTTCCCAACGACTGGCGCGTCGGTTTGCCACCAATGTCGTGATTGGTTTTTTGCCAGCGGTGTTACTTGGTTTGCTATTGGGCAACACCATCAAAGCGCATTTGTTCACCCCGACCGTGGTGGCGACCACCTTCATCTTGGGGGGCTTGGTGATTTTGTGGGTTGAGCGTTGGGGCAGAAAACCGTTGCACGACGGTCACCCAGATGACCATGTGCGCATCGTGAATGTCGAATCCATGACACCGATGGACGCACTGAAGGTTGGCTTGGTCCAATGTTTGGCGATGGTGCCTGGCACCAGCCGAAGTGGTGCCACCATCATCGGTGGCATGTTGTTGGGTTTGTCGCGCAAGGCAGCCACCGAGTTCTCGTTTTACCTGGCCATACCCACGCTGATCGGTGCAGGTGTCTACAGTTTGTACAAAGAACGCGCGTTGCTCAGTGTGGCGGATGTGCCATTGTTTGCAGTGGGCTTGGTGTTTTCATTTCTGAGTGCTTGGCTGTGTGTGCGTTGGCTGTTGCGCTATATCTCAACACACAACTTTGTCCCGTTTGCTTGGTACCGCATCGCATTTGGTGCGGTGGTGTTGATCACCGCTCAGCAAGGCTGGGTTGTCTGGCAGCCTTGAGGCTCAACATGTTCAAGATTGCCGTTTCGATGGCAGCGGCAGTCACCAGAGGTTTTTCCATCGGCACCAAGTGCGTCCCGTCAATGATGTTGATTCGTCCTTTGGTGATGGTTTGGGTGAAGTCGCCACCCGCCAAACGCATTTCCCGTGAATGCCGTGCAGCGATCAAGCTGACAGGGCAGGCCAACGGGTGCTTTTTCAGCAACCGTTCCAGGTTATGCGGAACTGTTTCATAAATACGGGTTTCAATCTGGCGGTCAAAACTCAGCACGCGTTTCACGCCATCCGTGGTTTGAATCGCCTGTGTGCCGTGATTCACGTAGTCGTTCAGTACCTGCGGGTCCCAACGCGCAAAGACTTTCTTGGTGGCGAAATGGGCGTGAACTTCGTCCAAGGAAGCCCACTCGTTGCGTCGTTTTTGGCTGATGGCACCGGGCGAAAACCTTTGGGTCAATGACAGTTTTTTGGAGATGCGCAATACTTTCGCTTGCCATCCTCCCACCGCTGGCGCATCGACCATGACCACCGCATGCGCCAATTGTGGGTATTGAGCGGCCAACATCAAACTGAGCATGCCACCCAGCGAATGGCCTACGAACACCACGGGACCATTGTGCGCTTGCGTCAACGGTTGGGCAAACGCATGCACTTCTTGCACCAAATGCGGCCAGTTGCTGGTGACCGGGTAAGCAGGGTCATGGCCTATTTTTTCCAGTGCCTTGACCTGCATGCCACGTGACCGCAACGCATCGAGCATGACGCTGTAGGTGCTGGCCGGAAAGCTGTTGCCATGGAAAAAAAGCACCAATGGCGTGCCGGTGGGCACAGGGTTAATGTGCACGGGCGTCATGTGAGTTTTTTCAAGGCGTACAGCGCGTCCAGTGCTTCGCGAGGGCTCATCTGGTCTGGGTCCATGCTGGCCAATTGGGCTTGCAACGGGGTAGGCCCTTGGTCGATGTCTTGCGGTGGCTGTGCAAACAAGTCAACTTGCGCACGCGCGTTTTGCGCATCTGTTTCTAAAGCGGCAAGCGCGTGTTTGGCATGGTTCAACACGCTCACTGGCATGCCAGCCAATCGCGCCACTTGAATGCCATAGCTTCGGTTGGCAGGCCCGGGTTGAATTTCATGCAAGAAAACAATGTCGTTGCCACTCTCTGCCGCGCTCACATGGACGTTGACGGCGGCGCGGTGAGACGCTGCGAATTCGGTCAACTCGAAATAGTGGGTGGCAAACAAACTGTAAGACTGAGATTTGTCGTGCAAGTAGGTGGCGATGCCACTGGCCAATGCCAAGCCATCAAATGTGGAGGTGCCGCGGCCGATCTCGTCCATCAGCACCAAACTGTTTGAGGTGGCTGCATGCAAAATTTGCGCGCCTTCGGTCATCTCTAACATGAAGGTGGATTGCGCATTCGCCAAGTCATCGGCTGCACCGATGCGCGTGTGTATCGCGTCGATCGGCCCCAAACGGCAAGCGCTGGCGGGCACATGGCAGCCAATGCTGGCCAACAACACTATCAAAGCCACTTGTCGCATGTAGGTGGACTTGCCGCCCATGTTGGGGCCGGTGATGATTTGCATGCGTTGGTTGGGACCCATTTGCGTGTCGTTGGCGATGAAGCTGCCACCGGTCTCTGCCAAGCGCGCTTCAACCACCGGATGCCGTCCTTGCATGATGTGGATGCCGGGCGTGTTGACCAGTTCCGGCGCACACCAATTCAGTGTCAACGACCGTTCACTCAAACAAACCAGCACGTCCAATGTGGCCAAGGCCCAAGCCACTTGCGACAGCGCGGGGACAAACGGCTGCAAACTGTCCAGCAACTGTTCGAACAAGAATTTTTCTCTGGCCAATGCGCGTTCTTGCGCGGACAAGGCTTTGTCTTCAAATGCTTTCAGTTCAGGCGTGATGAAGCGCTCGGCATTTTTCAAGGTTTGTCGGCGGCGGTAATCGTCGGGCACGCGTTCGAGCTGGCCTTGGCTGACTTCAATGTAAAAACCGTGGACCCGGTTGTATTGCACTTTGAGGTTGTTGATGCCTGTGCGTTCTCGCTCGCGCACTTCGAGTTCCAACAAAAAACTGTCGCCATGGGTTTGGATATTGCGCAGTTCGTCCAGTTCTGTGTCAAACCCGTGGTTGATCACGCCACCGTCACGCACCATGGCAGACGGCTCGGGCAGCAGCGCGCGCCGCAACAACTCGGCGCATTCAGGCGGTGAGATCAACGCGGTGCACAAGGTTTTCAACCACGGCGTGTCTGCCGACGGCAACAGCAGCTCGGGCAGCTGCGCGGCGCGTTGCAATGCATTTCCCAAAGCAACCAATTCGCGCGGTCGCACTTGGCGCAATGCAATGCGCGCACTGATGCGTTGCACATCGCCCAAGCCTTTCAAGCCCGTGCGCACATCTCGCCACACGCCCGCACCATGTTCGCCTTGCAGTGAAGCGATCGCATCCAGCCGTTGTTGAGCCAAAGTGCGTTCGCGTGGCGGTTCCAACAGCCAGCGTTTTAACGTTCGGCTGCCCATGCCGGTCATGCAGGTGTCCATCAACGAAAACAATGTCGGGCTGTCTTCACCTCTGAGCGTTTGCGTCAGCTCCAGATTGCGCCGCGTGGTGGCGGGTAAATCTATGCGTTCTTCGTTGCGCTCGACCCGCAGTGTTTGCACATGGGTGAGGCTGCGCCCTTGCGTATGTTCCGCATAGGCCAGCAAAGCGGAGGCGGCCGCGTGGGCTTGCACCAAATCTTGCGCTTGCCAGGCTTCCAATGTGGCCGCATGCAGTTGTTCGAGCAATTTGCGCTGGCCCAAGGCACTGTCAAATGCCCACGATGGCCGCTCAGACTTGACGTTCACGCCAGACAGCAAGGGCAGCAAATGCGAGGGCAGGTCGCTGCTGAAAATCACTTCGCTGGGTGAAATGCGCGCAATCCACGCAGGCAATTGATCGGCCGAACATTCGGCCAAACGCAGTTCACCTTCGGTCACGCTCAGCCATGCCAACCCGCAACCTTGCGGCTTGCCGGCACGTTCGCTTGCATGCACTGCCAGCACATAGGCTTCGGATTTGTCATGCAGCAATTCGGCATCGGTCAAGGTGCCGGGCGTGACCACGCGAACCACTTTGCGCTCGACCGGACCTTTGCCACCGACTTCACCGACTTGTTCGCAGATGGCCACCGATTCACCAAGCTTGATCAGGCGCGACAAATAGCTGTCCACCGAATGAAACGGCACACCTGCCATGACCACCGGTTGACCAGCCGATTGCCCGCGTTGGGTCAAGGTGATGTCGAGCAGTCGAGCGGCTTTTTCTGCGTCGTCAAAAAACAGTTCGTAAAAATCGCCCATGCGATAAAACAGCAGCGTGTTTGGAAAATCTGCTTTCAGGCCCAGGTACTGGACCATCATGGGGGTGTGCATTGATGTGTCTGCCATGGTCACACAACGCGTGTTGAGATTTATTTGCCTGAATTGATGACTTTGCTGACCTCGGCAATCGCTTGCGCTGCGACGGCTTTGTCAGCCACACCTGCAAATTTGGAATAGGGTTGCAAGAGTGTGACAAGTTGACCGTAAATTTTGGGGTTGGCAGCCAAGCATTCGCGTTGGTGCAAAAAATCTGCCTCGCCTGTGAAGTTGCCCACCAGCCCACCTGCTTCGGTGACCAACAGCGCACCGGCTGCCATGTCCCAAGGGTGTAGACCGGTTTCAAAAAAACCATCACTGAATCCGGCGGCGACATAGGCCAAGTCCAGCGCGGCCGCTCCTGGGCGACGCAAACCAGCCGTGCGGGTCATGACCTCGGACATCATGCTCAAGTAAGCATGAAAGTCGTCGCCGTCACGAAACGGAAAGCCCGTGCTGATGAGGCATTCCTTCATGCGGATGCGTTTGCTCACGCGCAGGCGACGGTCGTTGAGAAAAGCGCCGCGTCCGCGCGTGGATGTGAACAAATCGTTGCGCGTGGGGTCGTAAACCACGGCTTGCTCCAAGCGGCCACGGCTTTGCAAGGCGATGCTGACGCAGTAAAACGGAAAGCCGTGGATGAAATTGGTGGTGCCGTCCAACGGGTCGATGATCCACAGGTGTTCAGCGTTTGGGTTGCCGTGCGTGCGACCTGACTCTTCGGCCAGGATGCCGTGGTCCGGGTAAGCGTTGAGCAAAGTTTCAATGATGGTGTTTTCGCTGGCCTGATCGACTTCGGTGACAAAGTCGTTTTCCATTTTTTTGGAAACCCGGACCGATTCCACATCCAGTGCTGCGCGGTTGATGAGGGTGCCCGCTGCCCGTGCCGCCTTGATGGCGATGTTGAGCATGGGATGGATGGAGGAGGATGAGGCGGTGGACATGGGGGAGGATCAGCAAGCCTGTGTTGAACGCGAACAAGCAGCGTCTATCAGCAAAAAAACACGCCCGACAGAGCGGGCGGCGACAATAGGGCTATTTTAGTCCCATGCAAACGCGCTTCATCCTGATTGAAACCAGCCACGCCGGCAATGTCGGTGCGACCGCACGCGCCATGCGTGTCATGGGCTTTGACGACTTGGTGCTGGTCAAACCACGCTGGGCCAATGTGCTGCGGCGCGAAGAGACCATACAGCGTGCCAGCGGCGCACTGAATGTGCTGGAAAAGGCGCGCATGGTGGACACGCTCGACGAGGCACTCGATGGCATGACGCACCTTTGCGCAACCGCCATGACCCCACGCGATTTCGGACCGCCCACGCGCACGCCGCGTGCGCATTTCGCGCAATGGCCCAAGCCGCAAGAGACGGTGGGCGGCATGGCTTTCTTGTTTGGCTCAGAGCGATTTGGGATGAAAAATGAAGATGTCTACCGTTGCCATGTGGCGTTGAGCATTCCCACCGACCCGTCGTTTGGTTCTTTGAATTTGGCCAGTGCGGTGCAGGTGATTGCTTATGAATGGCGCTTGGCACTCGGTGGGTTCACGGTGCAGGATGCGGTGGTGCCCAGCCTTCACGCCGACGCGGGTCAAATCGCCGGCTTGTTGTCGCATTGGCAACAGTCGCTGACCGACATCGGGTTTCTAGACCCGCAGGCCCCCAAAAAACTGATGCCGCGATTGAATCAATTGTTCAACCGTGCCGGTTTGACCGAAGAGGAGGTCCATATTTTTCGGGGAATTGCCAAGGCGATGGCACAGGCCGCCGATCGAAAAAGTTAGACTCATTGCATGTTTTCCAGAATCCGCTCAGACATTCAAACCATCTTGGACCGTGATCCTGCTGCGCGCAGCGGGTTTGAGGTGTTGACCTGCTATCCCGGTTTGCATGCCGTGGTGTTGCACCGAATGGCACATTCGTGCTGGGGCTTGGGATTGAAATGGCTGGGCCGGTTTATCTCCCACATGTCACGTTTTTTGACAGGCATCGAAATTCATCCTGCAGCTGTCATTGGGCGTGGGGTGTTTTTCGACCATGCCATGGGCGTGGTGGTCGGTGAAACCGCCGAAATCGGCGACGGATGCACCATTTACCAAGGCGTCACGCTGGGCGGTACATCGCTGTACAAAGGCGCCAAACGCCATCCCACCTTGGGGCGCAATGTGGTGGTGGGTGCGGGCGCGAAAGTGCTCGGTGGTTTCACCGTGGGCGATGGCGCAAAAATCGGCAGCAATGCCGTGGTCACCAAGCCTGTGCCGGCCAATGCCACAGCCGTGGGCAACCCGGCGCGGATCATCGAAGCGCAAACCGATGCAGTGCGCGAGCAAGTCGCTTCGAAAATGGGTTTTTCAGCCTATGGCGTCACGCAAAACGACGACCCCTTGAGCCAAGCCATTCGCGGGTTGATCGACTACACCGCCGAGCAAGACAAGCAAATTGCCATGCTTTGGCAAGCCTTGGAGAAATTGTCCAAGGGCGACGTCAATGGTGTTGATTGCGTGCCAATGGATGCAGCCAAAACAACTGTGCATGCAGACATCGAAAAGCTCAACAAGTTGAGCGACTGACCGCTGACGGTCAAGCCTGCCCAACTTCATCCGATCTTTCCAACATGTCGGCTTTCATCAAATTGCATCCCCACAGCATGGTGTTCAACCAATTGCCCGATGGCGCCTACCGCGCCGATTTGTCGTTCAGCATCGAGCAATACGGTTTGATGGTGCGCGATTGCTTGGTGAGTTTGCAACTGTTTGCGCCCAACCAATTCCATTCTCATTGGTGGATGGTTTGTGAAGACCCGGCGCAACTCAAGGTGCCGGGATTTGTGGTGTTTTTGAGGTCGTTGGAGCAATACGTGTTCTCGACCTTGCAGTTCTCACCCGAAGACGCTTTCTTGGACAGCCCGCTGTCGGCCAATTTGCATTTGGTGGGCAGTGGTTCTGCGTCTTGCGAATTGTTTTTTGAAAAAATGTACTTTGACATCCACCAAGTGGCTTTTCACTTGGAGAAGACCTGAGCTCACGCGTTCGCGGGATACGGTCTTTGCGCGGTTTTGGGTCTGAATGCTTTGCAAAACGCGTCACGTGTTTGCAAGTACGGCCCGCCAATCAAGTCGATGCAATAAGGCACCGCCGCGAAAATACCGTCAACCACTGTGGCACCTTGGGCATCTTTCAAGCCACCCAAGGTTTCGGTGATGGATTTGGGTTGGCCCGGCAAATTGATGATCAAACTCTGGCCACGAATGACAGCGACTTGCCTTGACAGGATGGCGGTGGGCACGAAGTGCAAGCTGATTTGACGCATTTGTTCGCCGAACCCGGGCATGTCTTTGTGCGCCACGGCCAGTGTGGCCTCTGGCGTCACATCTCGAACGGCAGGACCCGTGCCCCCCGTGGTCAGCACCAAACTGCAACCGGCATCAACGAGTTCAATCAAGGTTTGGCTGATGCGTGCTTGCTCATCGGGAATCAAGCGGGCTTCAAACTGCAAAGGGTTGTGCAGGGCTTGTGCCAACCATTCGCGCAGCGCAGGCAATCCTTTGTCTTCATAGGTGCCGTTGGACGCTCGGTCACTGATGGACACAATGCCAATGCGAACAGGTTCAAGCGAGGGATCAGCATTCATTCGGGGGCGACCTTTTGCGCGGAAAGTTGATCGCGCACGATTTTGAAAATATCCCGATAGGCGCGGCCTTGTCTGGGAAAAGCGCCTTGTGAAACCGCGGTTTTGTCGGGCAAACCGTCTTTTCTGGCTTGACGGATCAAGGCGCGCAATTGCTGGCTGTCAGTGTCGGGGTGTGCCGCCAGCCAGTCGGCCAATGCCGTGTCGTCTTTCAGTAAGCGGTCGCGCCAATGCTCGCTCATGTGAAGCGCCAGGGTTTCTTCGGCGCTGCCGTTGTGTTGGACATCAAGCGCATCGCGTATGGCTTGAACTTGGGTCTCGTCTAACTTGCGCATGAGCTTGCCCACAAATTGCATTTGACGGCGCAGTCCTTCAAAGTTGGTGATTTTTTTTGCGTCGCGAATGGCTTCAAATAACAGTTCGGGCACGTGCTGTTGCGCCACCAGTTGTTGCATGGCGTCAGAGCGCAGTTGCAACAAGTCTTCACCGAGCTTTTGCAGCTCAACACTTTCGCGTTTGAGGTCGGTTTTGCTGGAACTGTCAGTGCCCTTGAGTTCGCGCTTGAGCTCAAGATCGAGGTCGCTGCCCTCGGCAACAAAATGACCTTTGACGTAATAACCTTTGGTGGGTTTGCGTGACATGGCGTGGGGGTAATGGTGTGGCAAGTATCATAGCCCTCGATATGAAACCCTATTCAATGCCCCCGACCACCCACGACAAACCCTTGCCCGGATTCAGCCACAGCCGCGCCCAATTTGAAGCCTTGGTAGACAGCGCACTGAGCCATGCCAAACGGCTTGGCGCCACCGATGCCGCCGCCCAAGCTTCTGAGGGCTGCGGTTTGAGCGTGTCGGTTCGCAAAGGCGAGCTCGAAAACGTTGAACGAAACCGCGATAAATCCTTGGGCGTCACGGTTTATGTCGGCA
>Ga0078894_10003811_pt1 | contig 11469 bp, 10 predicted proteins | sample LauGreSu1BDMLBSD_2_FD_67506 | JGI IMG/M metagenome (GOLD analysis project Ga0078894, IMG submission 67506) | Freshwater lake microbial communities from Lake Michigan, USA - Su13.BD.MLB.SD (version 4) (version 4) | ecosystem: Environmental > Aquatic > Freshwater > Lake | place: Lake Michigan... | reverse complement strand
AAAAGCATCTCAGCATCAAACGGTGGGTCCCGCCAGAAGAGTTTGACGAGATCGCGGCCAAGGCGCGCGCCATGGGCTTCCTCTCAGTGGTCTCCGGTCCACTGGTGCGTAGTTCCTACCGTGCGGCGGAGTTCTTTACAGCTGCCACCTCTGGTGAAAAAGCATAGTCACCAATGTTTTTTTGGGGGGTGGTTCGGATTGGATCGGTTGTTGGCGGGCATTCTTACGGTCCTATGGCTATTGCTATCGGCACTGCCTATGATCTTTCTAGATCTACTGGCGTCAGCCTTGGCTCCAGTTTACCGTCTTATTGCGCGCCGTGATCGTCAGCGACTTGAGTCCAACGTTCACAGAATCTACGGTCTGCCCCCGCAGAGTCATTTTGCTCGTATGTTTTGCCGTCAGGTCTTTCGGGAGCAATTAGCTATAGCTCTTGAGACTATGCGAGTCATTCGCTTTCCTGGGCTGGCGAGGATCATTGGATTTGAGGAGCTCAAGGCACAGGTGGCCGCAGCTGAATCAGCGGGGCGGGGGCATATCATGATTACCGCTCACCTTGGGAGTTGGGAGCTGTGTGCTTACTTTGCACAGAAGGCTGCAGCCCGTCCTCTTCATGTCTTGGCTAAACCGGCAAAAAGGCGGTTTCTCACCCGCTTTCTTGGGGTGTTGAGGGCGCGTATGGAGGTCCATGTACTTTGGACTGACCGCAAGACCCTCGTGCGTGACATGCTTGGTGCTCTGAAGAGGGGCGAATCGCTTGGCTTTGTGATGGACCAAAAACCGGAAGGACGGCAAGGGCCAAAAGTGCCTTTTCTTGGGATACCGACTGAATTCGTCACCGGTCCAGCAGCTATGACGATTCGTTCAGGCTGTCCGGTGATCGCGATCTTTTGTGTGCGCGAAGGTCGTGGGCAGTATCGCTTACTGACCAGGACTCTCCTGACTGCAGACCATGGTGAGAAGGATGAGACCGCTATCACGGCGAAATTTGCTGACGCCATCACCAGTGCGATCCGTGCTTATCCTGAGCAGTGGACTTGGTCTTATAAAAGGTGGCGCTTCTCCTAGATGGTTGCGGCACAGTAGCCATACCCCATACAATGTAAAGCATTGGATAGAGGCGACACTGCTGCAATAAAGTATCGATGCGAAGGAGCCGTGGCTGGTGAAACGTTGCACCCTTAGCGCATGTTTGATCTTCGCGCTTTTGCCGTTGGCCCTGGGTAGCGCTATGGCTGCGCCGTCGCAGTCTTATGAGTTAGGTATTGCTGGGGTCTCAGGTGGTGATGATCATGCCGATCCAGCCTTGCTGATGCGAGCGGCTCTAGGCAGCTCACTTTTTGGCCAAGCGCTGCTTTACGGCGCAGATTTTGGCCCAGTCAGTGCGCGCACGGTTTTACTGTCCGGTGGTATTCATACGTCGCTTAAGGGGTTCGAGCGTGTTCAAACACAGTTCGGCCTAACATTAATGGATGAATATATCGGAATCTACAGCTCCGACCGCAAAAGGGCTGACGGTACTGACCAACCTAAAATTAGCGAGCATAACTTTAACGTCGGCGGCATGCTGGGTCTGCGGGTAAACGTTCTACAAAAATCTCACTATACAGCCTCGATCGGATGGGAGAGTCACCTGTTCCTTGCGGGGACTGCGGGTATTTATCTGGTGATGGGTATTAAACAAGCTTGGTATGCGGCAGTCGGGGTGTCCATATGATGCGCCCATTGCCAACACTACGTAGCGTGACCACATCCATAGCTTTATGCTTTGTAGTCTCATTTTTCGGCCTTTCATCACCACTTCAAGCAGGCTCGCTAGGGCTACTGCTAGGTCCAGGCAATGCGGGGAATGGTGGATCGAATCCCGTTGGCATTCCACCGGGAGCCACTGACATCACGATCAAGTACGTGACTTCTGGCAACAGTGAGTTAACGTTGTCCCTAGTTCCAGGAATTCTATTCGGCAAGCGCTTCACCGATGGCGGTTTTTACACTGGTCTTGGTGCTGGGATCTTAGTCAGTGCCAGCGGGGTAGGGCTTGGTGCCTATAGTTCATTTGGATACCTCTCGGGCAGCGGGAGTGGGATTCACTTCAATGCCGAATACATTCAGAGCATTGGTGCTAATGGCAAGGGGTGGACGGCTCCGGGTGCCGGTCGCATAGGTGCGGTTTGGACTTTCTAGGAGGCGCGGAGATGTTTGGGAAACTGCTGCTAAGATTTTCAGTCGTTGCCCTTTGGCCGCTAATGACTGGTTTTATCTTACTTGGAAAAGAGGCGGCCACATTGCCGGTGACGGTAGATGACCCTTCGATAGAGCTGCTTTGGGACGGTAATGCGCCTAAAATCGTCGAAAAAGAAAAATTCGCCGACGGCAGCTACAGCGGCAGCAGCGATGCTGAGATCATGGAGCGGATTCTAAAGAAAGCTGCAGCCACATGGTCCAATGTGCCAGGTAGTTTCTTACGATTGACGGTCAATGCCAACACTGCGGCGGTCGAGGATGCCAGTGATAAAAAATACAGTGTCACGGTCAAAGCCTTGGACAGTGCCACCGAGGGTGGGGTAGCGCGGCCGGTCGTCAACGATGGCATTATTGATGATTGCGACATTGCCCTACCTCCCTCGGAGATTGACGCCAATGCTCTGCTACACACGCTAACTCATGAGTTTGGACATTGTCTTGGACTTGGGCATGCTCACACCAATTACAACGCCATCATGGGTTACAGTGGTAGTTCCAATCAAGTTGAACTCGGTGCCGATGATATTTCAGGGGCAATCTATCTCTATGCTGACCCGAGTGACCCTGAGGCGAAGAAGTTTCGTCAGCTGATCGGAATTGGGTGCGGGCTTATAGGTATCTCGCCGTCTGCGGGTGGTGTCGCTGGGGCTCTTTTAATGCTGCTACTACCTCTTGCTGGTGCGCTCATCTTGCGTCGGAGTCATCATTGAGCGGTCGTCTACTTAGGCTTAGAAAGCTTTTGCATGTCACACCTCGTAGCGCCATCGAGTCGTTACTGGTGTGCTTTGGTCTTTGCCTGGCCGAGCCATCAACGAAGTCGTTAATTGTGGGTGGAGGCGTGGCCACTCTTGGAGTCGCCATCCGTCTTTGGGCTGGCGGCTATCCCGCTTTAGCCTTGCGTGCTGGGCCCCGCCGCTGGGTTAGGCATCCGCATATACTTGGCTCGGCGCTCCTCTTTTTGGGGCTTGCCATGGCTACCACCAATTTCTACGCCATGCTGCTGACGCTACTGCTGCTGCCTTTGGCCTACAAAGGGCGCTTTCAGCGGGCGGAAGCGGCCGCGAGAGAGCTTTGCGGTCCTTGGTACGCCGAGTACGAAGCGGCAGTCCCGGCACTGTTGCCTCGCCTATGGCCGGCATCTCGGGTCTTTCGCAAGGGCGCTAATCAACTCGTTAACAAATTAGAATCAGTGAATTTTTCCTTTGAATTAAGCCTGCTTAGAGGGCGTCACCGCGAGCTCGACACCGTCTTGGCAATGATCCTGGTTACAGGAGTTCTATTTGTCCTGATGCGGTTCGGGAAGTATGGTCTAGTTCAATGGGTGATCTTTGGTGTCTTGGTATTTATGGCTGGTATCCGGACGGCTTATTACCGGTTGCGTTGAGATTGGTGATCAGCGATGCTCCGGCTGTTGCAACCTATTTTTTAGAGGCTAACGATTATGCCGCACTCGTCTCCTTTTCCTGATTTCGTCGACATTAAAGACCTACTGACTGAAGAGCAGCGCCTGGTTGAGGCGAGCGTACGCGATTTCGTCGCGAAGGAAGTCGAGCCTCGTATTAAAGACTGCTACCTAGAGGAGAAGTTCCCGACGGAGATTATTCCTCGTCTTGGCGAACTTGGTCTACTTGGCTCGAACCTAAATGGCTACGGACTGCCTGGCATGGATGCCATCGCCTACGGCTTAGTAATGCAGGAACTTGAGCGTTGTGACAGTGGGCTGCGCAGCTTTGCTTCGGTGCAAGGTTCGCTGGTTATGTATCCGATTCACGCTTTTGGTAGCGAGGCGCAAAAGGAAGAATGGCTGCCTAAACTTGGCAGCGCCAAGGCCATCGGTTGTTTTGGTTTGACCGAGGCCAACGGCGGTTCGGATCCGGGTGCTATGATGACGCGCGCTGAGGACAAGGGTGATCACTGGTTACTTAATGGCTCCAAGATGTGGATCACCAACGGTAACCTGGCGCAGGTGGCGGTCGTGTGGGCACAGACGACTGACGGTATCCGAGGCTTCATCGTACCAACGAGCAGCAAAGGTTTCACCGCTCGGAAGATGACAGGCAAGTTGTCGCTGCGGGCGTCGGTTACCTCTGAACTTTACTTCGACAACATCAAACTACCCAAGGACGCGATTTTGCCAAAGTCAGCGGGGCTAAAATCGGCCCTCGCCTGCCTCACACAAGCTCGTTACGGTATCGCCTGGGGCGTTCTAGGGGCCGGTGAGGCGTGTTTTGACGAGGTGGTCGGCTACGTCAAGGATCGTGTGACCTTTGGGCGTCCCATCAGTCACAGTCAATTGGTTCAACGTAAGCTTGCCCTGGCGCTGTCGCGACTTACCCAAGCTAAGTTATTGGCTTTGCGCCTTGGGCAACTGAAGAACGCGGGCAAGCTGCATTTTGCTCAAGTAAGTATGGGTAAACAAAACAACGTTGAGGCGGCTCTCGAGGTGGCTAGGTCCTGCCGCGACATGCTTGGTGGCAACGGTATCATGGCCGAGTACAAGAGCATGCGTCACATGTGCAACTTAGAGACGGTGTATACCTACGAAGGGACGAACGACATCCACCTCCTTATCGTTGGAGCTGAGATCACTGGGACGCAAGCCTTCGGTTCTTGAGTCCAGCGCAAGTCTCTGAATAAATTGGTGGCCCTTGGTGAATTTCGCGATTTGCCAAGGGCCGAATCTTGTCGCTGAGTAATGTTTGCCGCCCAGCGGTCGATAACTTCCTGAGGGCTATTCTACTAGTCCTCGGGGAGAAGTATGCTGCGATCGGTCGAACAACAACTTGAAGAAGCTAATAAGCTGATTTTCGTCAAGCGCTATGCTGACGCCGATCAAGTATTGGCGAGTCTAGTTGCCAGCGAGGACGGTCAAGACGAGGCCTTGATCCACTTCCGTCGTATCGAGCTAGCGACCATGCTCAAGAGCCTTGATAAGCTCAGGCAGCAGTACACGCAGCAATTATCAAAGACTGCTAACCTGGCCTTGATTGAAACCTGCATAGTTTTGACTCAGCAGCAGGGTGATATGCTGCCACCTAGCGAAGCGGCTGCTCAGTTCCAGGAGCTGATTCGCACCCACGGCGCGAGTGCGGCGGCGCACTACGGTATCGGCTATGCCATGGAACAACTGGGTAGCTACGAGCGTGCCATCTTTAACTATCAGCAAGCGCTAAATATCGATCCCAACTGGGTAGTGGCCTATTTTGGGCTAAGCCAAGTGAACTATCAGCTCGGGGACGATAAAAAAGGCGACCACTTCTTTTATCTGTTTGAGCGTGCTGCACCGTACAATGTTTACGGCAACTTTGAAACTCATCGGCAGCTTTGCCAAGATTTTCTCCAACGAGAGCGATTCCTCGATGCAGAAGTAGCTATTCAAACCTTGTCGACTTGGTGGATTGAAAATAAGGGTAGCTGCCCACTGGAGATTCAAGTTTACGAGCTTTTTGCTACGGCGCGAATTTCTGAGTCACAGGGCGACAGAGTGCAGGCGTCTGATCGTCGCGAGAGAGCTCATGCGCTCGCTGATAGTGCTTTGGTTGACGACAAAGTTGCTGAACATGTACTCTACTTCATTGCCAAGGTGCTAGAGGACTTCGACAGTCTCAGCCGGGCTTGCGTCTTTTACGAGAAGATCTTGAAGCGCAAGAATGCTGGCTCGCAAGTTATTCAAAAAATCGGTTCGCAATTCTTGGCTCTCGGTGAATTCGAAATAGCCAAAGAACTATTCACGGCAGCATATCAGGTTCACCCCGAACACAGTGATGTGAGGTTCTGCCTCTTGGTGAGTCATCTGAAGCTCGCCGGAGTGAACGTCGAAGAATACCTCATAGGTAGAGAGAGACTACGCCAGCTCATAAGTGGCAACGGTGACAAAGTTGAGTTGCTAGCCTTGCTGCACAGTCTGATAGCAAAGTTTGCTGGCGATTCTGATGTGCAAGGACATATTGCTGATGTTTACCTTAAGCTCGGCAACATCGAACGGGCCGGTAAACACTTTGATAAAATGTACCAGATCGATCACCTGAATCGATCAACAGCTCTTAAGTACGCAAACTTCGTACTACACTATCGTGAAGCGGATCAGGCTAATAGTATTTTGGACCGCATTAGTGCTGATGCCACGTTGCCTAGCGACGATCGGGCGGAAATATACTGGCTCAAAGCTAGTTTTTATGCGCGCAAAAAGGACTTTGCCGAGTCACAGAATATACTTCGCAAAGTACTTAGAATGGATCCCTGGAATGTGTCCTATTTAGTGCAGGAGATCATCAATCTGATGAATCTTGCGACGTTAGAGACGGAACAAAAGAAGATTGATCCAGTATTGACCGCGATCACAAGCGGAGATGACTCTCCTCTTTCATGGCAAGAATTTGACCAAAAGACAGACCGCATTGAAGCGCATCATGCCTACGAGCTTGCCTATGCGCGCCGTAAACTGCGCTATCTTTACGCAAACGGAACTGACGATACCTTGCAGGATTTAGTGCGTTCGGCTTGTCGTCAAGACGCTGCTACGGCCACCTACGAGTTCATTAAGTTACTGAACACCAATTTTGATAGTTACAGCATCTGCTGGGCGCTCGGTACTTTATACAAAGAGTTATGGCAACTAGAGACAGCAGGCGTCTGGTTTGAGCAGATGCTCATGTATTCGACTATCCCAGCTGGAGCTAAGTCGCGTGCGTACCTTGAATTAGCTGACTGCTTCATTTGGCAAAATAAGAGTTTCGACAAAGCAGTCGAGTACGCCAAACTATCTATAGACCTAGCCGAGAAACAAGAAAGCCGCAGCAATCGCACACTCGCTCATGCCTATCTGAAAATTGGTCAAATTCGGCATGCTAAGGCGGTCCTTGATCACATGGATGCCGACTCTGATCCGGAAACACGCTATCTGCAGGGCCTTTTGCTTTACCGCAATGGTTCACGCGAGCAGGCCAACCACGTGTGGAAGCCTTTGCTCACCTTGCGCAGCGAAAGTCTCAGATTTCACAACATTAAACAGGATATCCTGCGCTATTACTTCGAAGGTGCGCCGTATCTAAAGGTCAATTAATGACCTGGTCGGTACCTGACGAGGGTAAATAAAGACGCCCAATTGTTAAATTTCCAAAAAGTTTCGGCTACCTGGCCAGAAAAAACATTGACTATGAGAATGTTTTATGGAGAATAGGATCCGAGCTAAGACATTATAATTCGTAGATATTTAGACACACGGTGCAGGTCCGGGTTTTAGCCCCCTATTTGTACCTTTGTGGCCGGTTTGAGGTGGGGATCTATATCTCCAAAATCTCTACTTAAAACCGTGGCAGTTGCGATCGCGCTAAAGTTTTCGGTCAGAATGCCGATACGGGCACATAATTTTTATGCCTGTAGAGGGGAGAGGCATTGAAGCCTCAGAGTTTTTTGCTGCTACTTAACGACCATGGGGGGACGTTGTGAGGCTTAAAATCGAACGACTCGGGAGAACGGCGACTATGCAACACACAGCATCAGAATGTTGCAATTGTGGAACTGAAAGTAAGTGCCGCAGGCGCGAATTCAGTGAACAGGCTTGGACCGTGCTGCTTCTTTGGAACGAGGTTCAGGCGTCGGCTGTCGACCAGCCACTTTGCGACAGCTGCTACGATGAGCTGCGTGAAACCCTTATTGATCGTGCCGAAGAGCTAGACGGCGCTCTCAACTCTACACAAACCACTGCTAAACCTCGTCCTGCATCGGGCACTGGCCGCTCGAAAGTACGCCGGGCAGGTTAATAGCAGTCCCCCCTGCTTAAGTTATTAGGATGAAAGGTCCCGCAGCGGGGCCTTTTGTTTATTTAAAAGACCGGCCTCTCAAGTTGTCGTGACGGCTGCCGATGAACGAATGACAGCCACCATCACGTCATACCTTCTGGGAGGAATACCGGATGATGCGAGCTCAACTGCTCAGCCGTGTCCAGCGTACCTGTGAACTCAGCCAGCGCACTCTTTTGACCCCAGAAAAGGCATACTCTCAAGGCTTTGGTGGTTACGGAGAGGCTCTCCGCTTTATGTGGAGTGGTCAATACGCCAATGCCGCTAGTCATGCCTCGGCTATCTTGGCAGAGGACCCGGATATGGTCGGTCGCTTTGCCGTCGTCCGGCTGTGGATCGAAGCCTTAGCCGAGCAGGGCGATCGTCCCTCGCTGCGGCTTGTTAAGGAGATGTTATTAACTCTAGGTCGCGCGAACCCTGATGACCAGGTCACCTACTTTGCTTTGCGTGGTCTTGTGCACTACGAGCTTGATGAGCTTGATGCGGCTCGCTTCATGGCTAGGTGCTGTGAAGGTGAGAACGCAGATCCCTACTGCCTCGAGCTGCGTCAGTTAGTTTCCAATCGTGACGAGCAGCAGTCGTTTCCGCTACTCGCAGAAGTGCCGTTGGTGGACTACTACCACTGGCAGACGGTAGCACGCTCGCTTCTCGCTACCGGGCATAGAGATGAGCTCAATCTGATCCTGTCGTCCATGCGTGAGCAATGTCCTGTAGCTTCACTGTCCCATCTGTTCGAGTTTCATCTCTGTATCGAGGCAGGTTTCTATGCTGCAGCGGCTTTAGTCGCCGAGCGCATGACGGAACTCTACCCGGAGTCAGTGGATTATCGTTACTATCAGGCTTACGCCTTATTCGAAGATGCCGACTATCCAACTGCTCGCAAGGTACTAGCCAAACTCTTAGCCGAAGGGCATGGAGACGATCCTGAAGTGATCGGCCTGCTTGGTCATACGCACGCCAAGTTAGGTAACTCAGAAGAAGCGGCTAGGTGCCTCCAGCGAGCTGTCTCGCTGCTTAAGTCTCATGGGCTTCCCTATTCGCATCTATCGCTCGAACTATCTGATGTCGAGGAAGAGCTACGCGGCGACGAACTCGATCCAACCCTAACGATGCCGCAGCAGACTCGTAAATGGCTGATCAATCTATCGCCGCGACGGTACAACGAGCTGGTTGCTAGCTCCACCGCTACCATCGAAAGGCTGCTGCGACCAATGGGCCCAGAGCCACGCCTAGGTGATATCTGCTTCTTCGCTACCACGACGCGCGGGCCCCAAGGAGCCCAGTGGAAGATCGTCGCTATTTACATGATCGATTCATTACCGATGTGGCATCCCATCGACGGATATCACTCAGCACTTAGGTTAGTGGCAAGATTACCGGATGGTTTACCGGTAGATATCGAGATGAGTGACGAACTGAATGCCGCTGAGGCCAGTCGTGTGCACAGACGAGATCAGCACATCACTTACGGTGTTTATGAGCTCGATAACTACGCCATCGATATTATCGAAGAAGCAGTTCATTTGAGTCGAGAGGACATGATCGAACGACGCCGCGGCAGTGCTCAAAGCCGTCGCCCGACAGCTTAACTCCAAGGAGACAGCCATGTTTGTCAGAAACAAAAAATTCTACTCTCTGAGCGTTTTTGCGGCGCTTAGTTCCGCACCTCTCATTGCTGAAGAATCACCAACAAATTTACCTCCAGGCCTGAGTACGCCGCCACCGGCTGAGACTGCTCAGCCCGTTGCCGAGCAAGTTGCTACGCCTCAGCCTGCGGCTCCGGCTCCAGCCGAGCAGCCAGCGGCGCCAGCCATGGTGATCTCGGATGGTAGTTCAGTTTCAGTTAAAGACGGTGATTTTAAAATTTCGCCGCCTAAAGGCTGGGAGGTTTACACCCAGCGTCCAGATTTGACTCTGCTGACTCAGCCGCCGGTGCAAGAAGACTTAAAATATCAGCGCACTCTGCAAGTGGCCTCGTTCACAGGTCCACGTTTTATTGACGGAGTCACAGCCAAGGAGTTTGAGGAAAAGATCCCGCAGCGCTTCTCCCAGGCAAATCCAGCGATCAACGATTACCGAGTTCGCAATCAGGTCCCAGTAGAGCTTAACGATGGACGCAAGGGCTTACTTTTTTATACTGAGTTTCAGATTGATAAAACCGCTCTTATGCAAGCCCACATTCTGCTCTCGTCGGCTAATCGGCACTACCTAGTGACGTTCACAGACGTTGCTGAGCATTTTGAGGGAGAGGGCGCCAATCAGTATTTGGCCGAGGCATGGACATCCATGGTTTCGATTCAACTTGGTTCGCCAACTCCCGAGAGGTTCTCTAACCTAACCATGGTCGGTGCAGCGATTGGCGGCCTCATAGGCGTCGTACTTGCCTTTGTTTGGTTGCGCAAACGGCGTGCTGGACAAGAGTTCCGAGAGTTTGCGGATCAAAGTGAGCTGAGCGGTCATGGCGTGGCACCCAAAACGGAAGTGTCAGGCGTCTCTGCCATGGCAAGCTCTGTGTCCATGCCAGCAGCAAGTAGCGTAGTCAGCAAGACCGGCGTGAGTCAAGTCAGCATGCCAATGACTGGAATCTCAAACTTCAGTCAGCTGAAGGTGGCATCTCAGCAGGCTTCAGTGATCGATTTTTCGTCGCATGGTGTGGTTAAGAAAGCCGATAAAAAGCCAAAGGAAAAGTCGAAAGACGTAAGCTCAGTCGATGATGACGACGATCTATTTGACGACGATCTGGCTGTTTAAGGTTACACTGCTGGCTCTAGTAAATAGGTAGGGCCAGCATGTTCTCTAGTCTTAGATACCTGGATGGTGTCGTTCACTTACTGGATCAACGGCAATTGCCCGGTGCAGAAGTGTGGGTTCCATGCCCGACAGTTGAGAGCGTTGCTACAGCCATCGAAGCCATGGTTGTGCGCGGCGCTCCGGCCATCGCTAATGCTGCAGCACTGGCCTTGGCTGGCAGTGCGGTTAGGCGCGCCGCTCAAGAGGGTAGGTGGCGAGTCGATGTCGGCGACTTTCAGTCCGAACTGGCTCGGTTAGCAAAGACGCGGCCGACTGCAGTGAATTTGTTTAGGGCTCTTGATGCGATGCGGGCCTTGGCTAGCGAGATCCCGCCAGAGGCATCGAGAGGGGAAGCGGCGGCCCAACTGGAGGCAGAGGCCTATCGCATCTCGGCGGAAGACTTGGCCACATGTAAGGCCATCGGGGCCCACGGCGTTAATTGGGTGAGGGGGCGACTGCGGAAGAAGCTGCGCGTCCTGACCCACTGCAATACGGGCGCTCTTGCTACGGCCGGTTACGGCACGGCCCTTGGGATTGTTCGGGCACTTTGGGCAGCGGACCTGCTGTCGTTAGTATATGTGGATGAAACTAGACCATTCCTTCAGGGCTCCCGGCTTACGGCCTATGAACTAGA
>Ga0078894_10003810_pt1 | contig 11471 bp, 12 predicted proteins | sample LauGreSu1BDMLBSD_2_FD_67506 | JGI IMG/M metagenome (GOLD analysis project Ga0078894, IMG submission 67506) | Freshwater lake microbial communities from Lake Michigan, USA - Su13.BD.MLB.SD (version 4) (version 4) | ecosystem: Environmental > Aquatic > Freshwater > Lake | place: Lake Michigan... | reverse complement strand
AAAGACAAGAAGAAAGACATGTATTTTGCAGATGTGGAAAGGGAATTGAGGAAGGCAGGGTTTTCACTAGATACTCGAAATGATGATGAAAATATGCTCGTATTTAAAGAGGGTAAACGAGAGGTTTACTTCTTTCATTCCACCTTTTTCCCCAAATGCTCTAATTTACAAAAACAGCTCCTGAAAGAGGTGAATTATTTGTATCTCTCCGCCTATTGTCCTGATCGAATCGTATTAGATATGGTATGCAAAACAAAACCCCTTACTTTACTCATATGGCACGTTCCATTATTTTATAATTGGGAAAAGGGGAATTATAAGGTTGATTTTCAAGAGGATCAAAAATTAACCACCTTTCTTTTATTTAATTATGTTGAAAATGTAAAATACATTTATTTAAATGATAAAAATACGATGAATCAAAAATCATTACGTCTTCAAATTATGAATGATAAAATAACCAAATTTTCTGTTGAAAAGATACCCTGTGTGAATTTGTTAGAGTATCATCAAAAAGAACTTCGGAATGATTCGAAACACTTTAAAACATTAAAGGACATACCTTTTTCAAAACATCATGTCTCTACACGACGCAAACGTTAATTTTTGGTATATAGTATGCCGTCGATTTATGCAAAAGATCTTGCCTTTTTGGAAGCGAAATCAAACACGTAAGCTTGATCTGGAGGCGAATTTGAAAGCTGCTGAAAAAAGCTTGATGACGCTCAAGCGGAAGTGAATCGATTGCGTAAGGAATTAGACGCATTTGGGAAACGAGGAACTCGCCGAGCCTAATTGTTGATGAACTGTTCGATTTCTTCGACGGTATGGAATTCGTGGCCGCACGGGTACAAGTAAATGTATGTTGATAGCGGGGCCCTATAGGTCGGCATCGCCTCCAGTTCAGCTTGGCTAAATGAAGTCGTTGGCATCATCGCGACGTATTGACCTTTCCGAATGACGAAGCCGAAATGCGGCTTGTGCTCGAGGCGAATGAGGGCGGTAAAGGCAGGCATGATTCTGTACGATTATCATAATATAATTTACATTTCAATTTTTAAAAGATACTTTGTACGTGTGAACATTAAAAAAGATGTATTACGTCAATTAAACTCGGCCTAATAAGTCACATAGTCTGAAATCTCGTCGAGAGAATGGAATTCGCGGCCGTTATGGTACATGTATGTGTATTTTCGTTGAGGTAAATAAAACGTCAGCATTTGACTTAATTGTTTTTGGGTAAATGAAGTCGTTTGCTTTATTTCGACGTACTGACCTCTCCGAATGACGAAGCAGACATGGGGGGCGTTCTCGATGCAAATGAGGGCAGTAAATTCAGGCATGACGATATCATTAATCAACGGGTTTATTTTCAATTTTTCGTCGTCGAAGTTTATTTTTAGGAACACGAGGTTCCATCATGGTTTCGTACTGAATCATACTTTGATAATACAAAATACGATCGTCAAGATATTCCTTATCATGACTATCTGAAAATGAATAGAATATCCTTAAATAGGGGATGATTTCGGGTATATGTTCCATCGGTGGTTTAAAACGATCAAGTTCCTGAATCCGTTTGGCATACCAAGATGAACCATCTTTCATACCCCGATTGTTGACAAAACGCATCATTTCATGTTGTCGGAAGTTATCCATTTGTTATTCAAAGAAAAGAATATTGCGTTCAATTTTAAATATAGGAGTATACTATGGCTGCTTACCCCCGACTTGCGTCCAAACACCTGAAAACGCTTCTTAATAATAAGGTGAACTCCGGAGAGGTTACCGCAGCTCAATTGGCTCGATTGACCGAGGACGATGTCTACACAATGAATGAAATGACGAATGCCGAGGTCCACGAGTATGTATTTCAACAGCTGTTGGAAACACCCGCTCAACGGAGAGACCGAATGCAGCGGAGAGCCGCCACTGTAGCCAACGCAACGGCGACCGCCCGTCAAGTAATGGACGACCGAAGAAACGTTGTGTTAGGGAGACCGGTAGGCCTCGAATTTGGGCGCGCCAATAAACGTATGTCCCGCAAACGTAAGGGTCGGACACTTTCTCGTAAGCGCAAGTCGAGACGTTAAACCTTCAGGTATTTCACTTTTGATTTACGAGGTTTGCGCCTAGATTTAAGGACACGTCGGTGTTTATTTGGGTTTCTACTTTTTTTGCGATTACCACCCCCTAATAATATGGATCTTTGAAGAGGTAAAGGTGTTGAAATCGGTAAAGGTGGGGAATTGATTAGTTCAACAATACGTGTAAACCCCTTTTTCTTAGCTAACTCAAGAGGAGTATTGTTTTTGTATATCTGGGTTGTATCTGCACCTGATAATAATAACGATTCTACTATTATCTCATTACCCACTAAACATGCTAAATGAAGAGGTGTTGCTCCATTCTTTGTAGGAGTATTTACACTATCTATCTGTGTTTTTTTATAGCCGCCTACACCTAGTAAAATATCGACTAACCTTGAATTATTTAAAATGCACGCTATATGAAGAGGTGTAAGGCCCTCTACTTTCTCATTTTGATTTGTTGATGGGTCGAGTAATAATTGTTTGACCTCATCTCGATTATTAGTTATACATGCTACATGAAGCTTTGGAATAACTATTTCCTGACTAACTTTTTTCAGATTATGTATTTGGTCATTTAATAAATCGACTGTTTTAAAATCTAAATAAAAATCGTCAGTGTTTTCATCTGTTTTAGACGCGTCCATAGAGTATACTTATATTATACTATTCTATGGAATGTCCTAAACGGTGCCCCAATAAGACCAAATGTAATAAAAAGACAAACATTTGTGAATCTCGCCGTACATCACGAATGAATCTAGCCTTTTTATTTTTAACGTACGATGATATCATTCATGCTAAAACGCGCCAATTTGTAAAACCCTATTCCGTCTACGTCAACGCCAAAACCCCCCAACAAATTCTTCCGAGAAAATACACCGTTTCAAATTTACCAACCGAATGGGGTCAAAAAAGTATCGTAGATGCAACACTTCACTTGTTAAGGACGGCGTATGCAAAGAATCATACATGGTACATCCTGTTGGCGCATGATTCATTACCGCTTGTGTCTCCCGCCAAACTGGAGCACGTATTGAAGTACCAGAATCGATCGATGTTCCATCTACTGGAAAACAACGAACTCGAATGGAAAGCGAGTCAGTGGTGGATCCTGAATCGTACCGATGTTCAAACCATCTTGGACAACGCGACGGCCTACGATGCTTACCTGAAAGAAAATCCGTGGAGGATTCGCGGTGCATGGGATGAACTCTACTTTTTAAGTTTGCTCAAACATGTCAACCCTGCTTACTTGTATCAAGAGTACAAACCGACCTATGTCAAATGGCTCTCTCGATCCGTTCAGAAACATCCGGTGACTTACGGAAAACTACTTTCGACCGATCTAGAAGAGAGTAAGACATCCTTTTTCATACGAAAAACAACACCGGAATTGACCACAGCAGTCTACAAACCTCAAAAGACCCTTTGGATCAAGATCTTCGGTACACAGTCGAAGGCAATCGAGGTTCCGCCCCAGACAGATCTCATGCTCATCAGCATGGTCCCCAATTCGGAGATACCTTCCCAAATGCTCAACCAGTCAATCCATACGTATTTTTCCATTTACAAGTTCTTGTACGATACCGTACTGGAGGTCCTGTCTGACCTACCCACACATTTATGGGAGACCATCTACGTATTCGATGAAACCTGTACACGCGTCGGGGTTCGAAAAGGAAACAAACAAACGATCCCGTGGGGTCGCACGACCTTGCCCAATCCTCCCCAATTCTATGACATGAACGGCTGTTATCAGTATGCACCCAACAAGATCGCCTTTCTTTTTTTAACGATGGGAGATATCAACCAGCCAAAGGTGTGGACCGACTACTTTCGAAACCAAAATAAGTATACTGTCTACCTCAATCCAAAATATCCTGAACTTGTCAAAACGGAATGGTTAAAGGACCGAATCATTCCTAAACGTGTCGAGAATACCGGTTGGGGATTCATTACAGAAGCTTACCATAACTTACTCGAAGAAGCGATGAAGGACAAAGATAACGTGAAGTTTGTGTTCATTAGCGAATCCTGTATACCTTTGAAATCCTTTGATGCCCTGTATACTAAAATGATGACCGATGATCTTCGAACCTCGTACGTCAAGTTCATGAAACCGTCTCATTACGATAAACAAGAGCGGATCGCGACCCAAGCCGGATACCAGAAATATGAGCCGTTCATCAAACATTATGCTCGCATGTGTCTCTCGCGTTATCATGGTGAGAAATTACTCAAAAAAGACTTTGGATTCTTCAATTCGATGCACGTCGGGGATGAATTCTTTTTGACGCTTCTTCATTTGTCGCCTGGACAAGACTTTGTCAAAGATTTTGAAATGACCTACGATAATTGGGAAGATGTACAGAAACAAGTCTACGTATTGAACGATCAAATCAAACAGTGCAAGCCGAATGATCCTCGCGTTCGATGCAAAATTGCCGTACGAGATAACCTTCGACGAAATCCCATAACGTATACTTCCATCTCTACAGAAGACATTTCTCGGGCGATGAAACGTGAAAGCTTCTTTTGGCGTAAGTTTCCAGTCGGCCCGCTCCCATGGACTTCAGAGATCTTAAACATACCTGAATCCAAAGGGTATCGATAACAATATAAAGCGTATCGAGAAGTACCTCCATGGAACCTTATTTGATCCTTCATCTGGATAAAATAACTGATGCTGCTTTCCTTTGGACACACCATCTACCCGAGGTAGAGCTATACTATGCGATGAAATGTAATCCCCATCCTCGCATTCTACAACACATCCACGAACTCGACATTTCGTTTGATTGTGCTTCGAAACAGGAGATTGCGGACGCCCTCGAACATACGACCGCGGATCGGATTCTTTACGCTCATCCCTGTAAATTCCCTTCCCATATCGAGTATTCCAAAGAAAAGGGAATTCCGTACACTGTCGTCGACTGTCCCTGTGAATTGTACAAAATGAAAGAACTCTATCCCGAATGTAAACTGTTGATACGTATTGCTGTCAACGATGCATCCTCCAAATGTAAACTCTCCAGTAAATTTGGATGTAAAATGAAAGACGTCAGATCCCTTCTTCTCTTGTCCCAAGAACTGAACCTAACCGTCGTTGGATTTAGTTTTCATGTTGGAAGCGGATGTATACAGCCCTCCCTTTACTATGAGGCGCTATGCAATTGTTATACAGCTACGTTGGAAGCCGAATCTCTCGGTATATCGATCGTCATGATTGATGTTGGAGGCGGATTTACTCAGACAAACTTTATTTCGTCCGCGGAAGAAATCAAAAAGGGAATGGCTCTTTTGAAAGGAAAGACCTTTATCAGTGAAGTCGGTCGCTTTTTAGTAGAACAAAGCTGTACACTGCATTTACAGGTCATCTGTAAAAAAATAGAAGACGTCCGAATATATTACTTGAATGATGGTCTGTATGGAAATCTAAATTGTAAGATCTTCGATCATGCGATTCCTACCCTTCGAACGAACAAAAACGGAAAACTGTTTAAATCGCGAGTTTACGGTCCAACGTGTGATTCCTTTGATCTGATTGAAGAGGACATATGGTTGCCTGAATTGGACGTCGGAGATGAACTCTGGATCGATGATTTTGGAGCGTATACGAGTGCGAGTGCAACCTCTTTTAATGGATATACCGTAGAAATGAAGGCCTAAATATATTAATAGTAATTATGGTGAAAATCGTGGACACGATGTGTTCCCATGAACCCTTTTATTTTGTAAGTAGTCTTCCCCTCGAACGAAATTTGACTCCGGCAAATACATTAGAAATTCATCCCGAGGATACCGTCATTTATACAGATACTTCGCTCATGAACACCCATCCTTGTCGGAAGAAGATTGCGCTTCTTTTAGAAAGTCAGGAATTGCATCGACCCTATTACGACTACATCAGTACACACAATCATTTATTTGATGTTGTACTCACCTTTGATAAAACATTATTGGACCGTGGAGAAAACTTTCGATTCAACGCACTAGGAACAACATGGCTACATGAATCCTATCGAAACGTATGGCCCAAGGATAAGTTATGTTCGATGATCCTCTCCCATAAACGCCGGACGAGTGGACATCAATTACGACATGCTGTTGCAGATTGGGTGAGCGCGTCAGTAGACATTTATGGAGGAACGTACATAAGGTTGCCAAATACGACAACGCGACCCTTCGATGCAGATCATACGCCTTGTCATCTCTCTAATCAAAAATATAAGGCGTTGAAAGATTATCGGTTTAGTATTGTGATTGAAAATTGTAAAGAGGATTACTATTTTACAGAAAAGTTAATTGATTGTTTTTTATCGGGAACGATTCCGATTTATTATGGATGTCCCAGCATCGGAGACTTTTTTAATGCTCGAGGTATACTCTCCTTTTCTACGGTAGGCGAATGTTTTGAAATCGTCCATACTCTTTCCAAACGAATGTATGAAGAGAGATTGCCGTTTGTCCGAGATAATTTTGAGAGAGCAAAAAAGTATACTCAATTTAAACTGGAAGATAAATACATCTAAGAGAATACGCCAATCGTATACATACGATCTTTGATTGGTATACTGATATATCCACAGAGCAATCCTAGTGCAACGAGGATATATAGAGGAGTGTAGTGAATCAACATCATGACCATACTGATGATGTTGACGACAAAGATGATTGCATTTAATACGAGGATCATCCCTACAAAGGTGCAGTACACGTTGAAGGTCATCTCTGAGAAAGCCATGTCGAAATTCGATGGATGAATAAAACGTATCAATTTTGCAATATGTTAATAATATAGGTTTAATGATACCTCATTATACATAGCTATGTATTTACTGTTGTGTCACCTATTGACGGTGAGTAGTTTTCATCTACAACATCGGTTGCCTCATCGATTTCTTCATGTAAAGAACGATCGACTTCTTGATATCGATAATGAATTAAATAAAGAAAAACAAAAAATAAAACAATTGTTGATTAAAAAGAACAATCTCTTGAAAAACATGACAGGATTGACTCTTCATAATGAATCCTACATCCAACATTATTTAGAAAATATGGAGGACGACCCTTACGAAGACCCGTATGATGAAGATGGATTCAATAATGAATACGATTATGAATTTAAACCGAGGCCTCACAAAATTAATATCATCATCAATCAAGGCCCCAATCAGGGTCCCAATCAAGATCAGGATACGAAAAGCGAGAACTTCGAAATCCTTAAAAACTCCGACTATACGTTTAAGAATATTGGCGGGTACGCGCTCATCAAAGAAGAACTCATGCAGTGTGCAGACATGCTGGTCAACTATACCAAATATGCCAAATACAACGTTCGTACTCCCAAAGGTATCATTCTAGAAGGTCCGCCTGGAAACGGCAAAACACTCATGGCGAAGTGTTTTAGTGGAGAAATCCAACTTGGATTCATTCCAGTATCAGGAGCTCAATTTCAAGAGAAATACGTAGGGGTTGGATCCTCTCGTGTTCGAGAACTCTTCAAACTCGCTCAAGAAAACGTACCCTGTATCATCTTTATTGATGAACTGGACGCCCTCGGTCGAAAACGAATGTCCGATTCGGCATCCAATACTGAACATGATTCCACGTTGAACGAATTGTTAGTTCAGTTGGACGGGTTTAAATCCGCGAATGGGATCTTCATCATGGGAGCGACAAATCGTATCGATTTGTTAGATTCGGCACTTCTACGCCCTGGACGCATCGATAAAAAGATTTACATCGGAACCCCTGATAAGGAAACGAGACAACAAATCCTTCAAATCCATCGTCACAATAAACCGCTCGATGCTACGATCACGATGGACTATCTGACCGAATTGACGAATGGATTTTCGGGAGCGGAGATTGAAAACTTTTTGAATGAAGCGACTCTTTATGTACTTCGACAGAATCGAGAACAAATTACGAAGGATGACTTGAATCTGATCGCGAATCGAATCCTTGTCGGCTTCCAATCGGTCAAGAACCAATTGTCGGAGGAAATGATCTATCAAGTGGCAGTTCATGAGATTGGACATGCTCTCATGGGAATCTTCACAAAACATCGGAAGCTGATCAAAATCACGATCAACCTGTATTCCCCGAAAACGTTAGGATTTACTCTCTTTGAACCGGCATCGACGACCATTCAAACCAAAGAACAGTTGATTGGTGAAATGATGGTTCTTTTGGGGGGTAGAATCGCGGAAGAAGTCATGTTCAAGGACATTTCTTCAGGGGCATCGCATGATTTGCAGCAAGTGAAGAAGATCGCGGAACAGATGATCGTAAATTTGGGAATGGGCGATAAGGTCATCATTAGTGATCAGGATAAGATCAACGCTGAGATTGATCATATCATTTCGGTTGCGTATTCGAGGACGAAGATTCTGTTGACTAACGCGGAGCCATTAATCAAGGATTGTGCCAAACTACTTGCGATCAATTATGAGTTGACACCGGAGATGATTACGAGCCTTATGGCGAACAAGTATCCGCACATTCGATGAATAAAATATCGAGTATACGTATGACATCCAGTGTTTCAGCGTTAACCAAGAATCAGAGAAATATAATACAATATACTCTGGCAGGAGAAGAGTTGGACGTTGAGGCACGAAAAACGAGACTTTCATTCACTTTAAACTTCATGAAGGATTCACTTACTGAACGAGATGTGTATATGATCGTGAAACGATTAAGGGAAAACCAAAAAATGCCCTTTACCTTTACGGAGGATGAGGTAAATGATTATTATAGAATAGTTACAGGGGTTGACAGGACAGGTGTTGACAGGGGTTTAAAGGCCCGTAGGAAGACGCGTTCCAAAAAACGTCCTCCAAAGAATGGCGGAGGAGGAAACACAATTGATCCAGCTCAAAAAGCTGAACATGATCGAATCAATCGATCGCTGAATCGAAGAAATCAAGAAGAAGATCTACAACGAGAAAGAGATCAACAACGACCACGACCTAGTAAAGATCAACAAAGATCGACATCGCCATCTAGACGCCGCCGCCGCCGTTTATAGACCAATATTTAAGCCAATCAGCGACAAGACAGGATCTCTATAGTCATGGACTTGGATCACATGTTCATTAATCGGTGGAATCTTCGGTAAAAATAAACGTGGTATAGTATGGACGAGGTATTGACCCTACAAGAAGAACAACAAATTGACAATTTATTAGCCGTTAAAAAAATTGCCAGTTTGCCTTTAGCCGACTTTACGTTTCAACGAATGTTAGGGATTTCCCCGCATGTTACCATAACGAATGCATCGACTAAAAAAGCATGGGTCATTTTATCACCGGTACCTATCGTAAGTATTTCCTCGATCGGTATTGATAAACTGAGTATTTCATTTTCAACCACTGGAGATTATCAATGTCAACAATTTTTAATTTCTCCGAATCAATCTAAAGAGTACGATTTAGATACAAGTCAAATTTATTATAGCGTATTCTTCGAATTCGGGGATATATGGAAAACGCCTTTTAAAAATAGGAAATTAAATACACGAAAATACAACATTAATTTATTAGAACGTCATGTGGAGAATTCGGTAGATTCGGCGTTGCTTCCATAGGCGATTTTAAAGTTAACATTAAATCCGAGAATGGTTTTAACAGGCAATCCTCCACGTTATGCGTGTGGGTAGGTAAAGCGTACCTGTTTTCTAACAGTTGGATGATGTTCTTAACATGGTGATGTCCACTACACCCATTTATTTCCAATCGTTTTAATTCTTCCATGTTATGTATATCATAGCCCAACCCTTGTACATTATTATATATCTTTTTTTTCATTTGATCTAACGATCGATGATGGTAATGGAGTAATACCAAATCTGTAAAAAAGTATTCCTCAGTACAATAATGGTTTCCGTGATCGATACTATCGTTAAATAAACTTGTATGAAAAAAACTTTTGGCAAAATGTCCATAGTCGGAGTACGTTCCACAAACCGATTCTTCTACTGCATTTTTATATCCATCATTGGTGATCTTGCTTATGATATAATTTGTCTTGTAAACGGGTCGAACCGGTAAACTTGAAAAATAATGAAGGATGGTATCTTTATCTGCTGAGATGGTGTTATTGGGTTTATCGTAAAGCACAATAAATTCATCAATATCGATTGGATAAGCAATCCCATTCGAACAATATTCCCGTATGAGTTTTGTCATGATATTACCCTTTTGTATATAATCTTCTTCCCTAAAGATGTTCACACCTAACTGTTTAAACTCCTGTATACATTCAAATGTACCATCCGTTGAAAAATTATCTACGATAAATAGATTTGTATACCCAAACAAATAGCCATGATATAAAATCCATTCTTTAATAATATCAACTTCGTCTTTTACCATCGTAAATAGCTTAATATTCATAGGATACATGAATGTTTTAAAATACGAGTTTTTTTCGGGATTTTAAAATTGAATGGACCTCTACCCCACATGTTCTACAAGTATGGAGGTCCCGATTGCTTTTCCTGTAGGCATAGATTACAAAGTGCCGGAAGTATACACGCTGGAACAAAAACAAGAGGCGCTCTCAAATGCCGAACAAGAGTTAGACGCCCTCCTTCGTTCCTCAGAAGATTTCTTTGAATCTCGAGAGGACATGGATGCAACCCTTCGTGAGATACGACAACATCCGGATCAGGTGTATACAAAACCGTTCATGAAAAAGATTGCTGCTGCGATTCTTCGTGTGAATGCCTGTCAACAAGAGGTGGAATGGGCGTCGGAATCGGTAGTGGATACGAGTTTGACTCCGGCTCAAGTAAAAGCCCAAGTCAAACAACTGTTAGAAGCTCAACGAAAGGAGTGGACCTTTCGATTTCAAGAACTACAAAGGGAGTTGCACGAAGAGCGACAACACCGAATGAAATTAGAAAAACGAATACATGCGGAACATGGGGCACAATTACGAGAATTGCGTCAAGAACTAGATGAAGAGAGACAACATCGAAAAGCGTTTCAGGCGAAGGTGAAGATTGTTTCAGAAGAAATGATAGCAAATATTGCGATGCGTGAACCTCTCCATATGTCAGGCCATAGCCGTATTCCTTTATATACTTCATACCAGTTTATAGACATATTCGGAACCCCCCACTTTGATATGCATTTAATTCCTACCTTCTATGATTCGTTTGTGTATAAACGTGCTGGGTGCGAGCCCTATCCTCTTAAAACAGACCCTAATTATGTAGAATTGTGTAATGAAGTATGTGCCAAACGAGACAAAATTTCTACTGATTTTAAATTCACAGTCTTCGACGGAACCGAGAAATAACCTTTACATCAGCCTCGTTTTGAGTTCGTTATGCGTGAACGCAAGTAACCCAATCATCACATC
>Ga0078894_10003809_pt1 | contig 11472 bp, 14 predicted proteins | sample LauGreSu1BDMLBSD_2_FD_67506 | JGI IMG/M metagenome (GOLD analysis project Ga0078894, IMG submission 67506) | Freshwater lake microbial communities from Lake Michigan, USA - Su13.BD.MLB.SD (version 4) (version 4) | ecosystem: Environmental > Aquatic > Freshwater > Lake | place: Lake Michigan... | reverse complement strand
GATCCTCCACGCTCTCGGGGATGGCCGAGAGGCGGCGGAAGACGATGGCGTAGTCGGCCCTCGAGCTCACCAGCAGCTGCAGCAGCTCCTGCATCAATTCGGCGTCGTAGCTTGAGAGTCCAAGCTTGCTGGCCCACATCGTTTCGAGGGCCTGAGCCATGGCAGCGGCAAAGCCTTCCTGGATTGCATCAAGCTGGGCCAAAGCGTCGCTGTCGCCTTCCAGCAACGGCCGCAGCGATTTCACGAACATCCCGTAATTCACCTCTGCGGCTGCCGGCTGGTTGAAGAAGCAGAAGTGTTCGCCGCCACCGGTCCAGGGCTGGAAGCGTGGATCAAACAGCTCGCAGAATCCGAAGGGGCCGTAGTCGAGCGTGTAGCCACCGGCGGCGCAGTTGTCGCTGTTGAAGTTGCCCTGGCAATAGCCCACGCGCATCCAGTGCGCCACCAGGGCGGTGAGGCGCCCGCGGAACATGCGCGCCAGCTCCAGCACCTGCGCGTTGAACGGCAGCGCCGCGTTGATCTCGGAGCGGTAATTGCGGGCGATCAGATGCTCCGTGATCAGTTGCAGCTCGCGCAGAGCGCTGGCATGGGCATTGCTGCGTGCCCGGCGGGCAAACAGCTCCAGTTGACCCACCCGCAGAAATGACGGCGCCACCCGTGTGGTGATTGCCGCTGGGTTGTTCACCATCACATCGGGATCGAACGAGCGGGATCCCTCGCTGTACCAGGGCCTGCGCACCCCTTCAGCGCGCGACATGTAAAGCGTGAGCGAGCGGGAGGTGGGAACTCCCAGGGCATCCATGAACTCCTGCGCCAGAAACTCGCGCACGCTGGAACGAAGCACAGCCCGGCCATCGGCGCCGCGGCAGTAGGGCGTGGGTCCACCGCCCTTGAGCTGCATTTCCCAGCGCTTTTCGTTGAACACGCCCTCAAAGATCGAGATGGCGCGTCCATCGCCGTAGCCATTGCCCGTGCCGAAGGGACACTGCTGGTTGTATTCGGTGCCGTAGATCGAGAGGGCGTAGCCCGTCGCCCAGCCATGGGGGCGCATGGCTCCACTTGCGGCTTTGCTGTCGCCGGAAAACAAGCGGCGGAAGGCTTTGTCGTGCGCCAGCGCCTCGCTCAGGCCCAGCTCAGCGAACAGAGCGCTGCTGTGGGCCACGTATTCCGGCTCCGGCAGCGGGGTGGGCGTCACCGGCACGTAGTGCCCGGAGAACACCTGGCGGGGCTGGTGATCGTCGCCGTTGAGCGTGGCCTGCGGATCTGGTTGCAGCGAATCGAGCAAGGAGTAGTCGGCCCGCCGCGCAAACTCCTCAAACGTGGTCGCTGACGCAGGTGTGGGCACGACTGTTGCGGCTGAGATGACCATCCTGGCGAGCTGCTCAGCCTTTTCGGAGCAGCGGGGGCCTAGATTATGAATGAAATGTGAAGTTTCCCGTGCTCCTTTCGATGCGGTGCGGCGTTTGATCGCTTTGGTTCCCCCGGCGCTGTCGCCGGGTCATCGCTTCGAGCAGGTTTCCTCAGAGCGTTACCCCACCAAGGCGGAACTGCTGCGCTGCCTTCCGCCCGAGCTCAATCGCTTTGATCCTTTCAAGGCCTGGGGCAGCCTGGGAATGTCAGTCGGTCTGTCGTTGCTGGCCTACGGGGTGGGCACGCAGATACCCCTCCAGTGGGCGGCCCTTCCGCTTTGGCTGCTCTACGGCGCCGTTACCGGCACGGTGGCCATGGGCTGCTGGGTGATTGCCCACGAATGCGGGCACAACGCCTTCCACCCCAACCGGCGCCTTGAGGCTTGTGTGGGTTTTGTGCTCCACAGCCTGCTGCTGGTGCCTTATCACTGCTGGGCCCGCAGCCATGCGGTGCACCACGCCCACTGCAACCACCTGGAAGAGGGCGAAACCCACGTGCCTCCCAGGCTTTCATCGCCCAGCGGGCAGATCACCGAAGCGCTCAAGCAGAAGCTCGGTCTCAGCCTCTTCGGCTGGGTCTCTCTCTTCAACCACCTGGTGTTGGGCTGGCCGCTCTATCTGTTCCTCGGTGTCACCGGCGGGGAGGACTACGGACGCCCCACCTCCCACTTCCGGACCCTCGCAGCCAGCCCTGACCGCAAGCGACTTCTTTTCCCAGCATCGTTCCGAAGCTTGATGCTGCGCTCCAACCTCGGCCTGATGGCAGTGCTGATCGCCCTGGGCTGCGCCGCACAGCAGTTCTCGCTGCTGCGGGTGCTCTGCGTCTACGGCCTGCCTTATCTGGTGGTGAACGTCTGGCTGGTGGTCTACACCTGGCTCCAGCACACCGATCTCAACATTCCCCACTTCTGCAATGAGGAGTGGTCTTGGGCGAAGGGAGCCCTGCAGACCGTTGATCGCCCCTACGGCCCTCTGCTCAACCTGTTGCACCACGGCATTGGCTCGACCCACGTGTGCCATCACATCAAGTCGACGATTCCCCACTACAACGCCTGGCGTGGCACGGCGCTGCTTCGTCAGCGTTACCCGGATCTTGTGCGCTACGACCCCACGCCGATTCACAAGGCGCTCTGGCGTGTGGCCAGCCGTTGTGGTGCCGTGAGCCAGAGCCCCCTTGATGGTGCCTACTACTACTGAATCGGTCTGTTGAGCCCTGTGGGAGGGTTTGCAGCCCGTTCCGCTCGGATTCACCATGGAAGGGAGGTGATCTGACGTATGGACGACGCACTGCAGGCCCTTGTGGCTGACCTCGGCAGCGGCAATGTGCTGGATGCCGAGATGCTGGAAGGCTGCGCCGTTGAGCCCCATGAGCTCGACGACATGGATGAACAACAGGCGGCGATCGTGGCTGCTCATGTGTTCGAGCAGCTGTTCGATCACGGCATTGCCAAGGTGGTCGGTGAGAGCGCCGATCCCGAGGCGGGGCGCTGGAGCGGCACGTTGGATGCCTTTGGCTTTGTGATTGAGCGCGACGGGGCGGGTGATCTCGTGCTCGATTTCATCCCGGCCGGTTCATGAGCTCGTTCCAGACAGCGCGGATCGGATGAAGGCCTGCAGCCGCTGCAGGTTTTTGAACCCGTCGTTGCCCTTCACGCCACTGTTGACATCCACGCCATAGGGCTGCACCTGTGCAATGGCTTCGGCCACGTTCTGAGGTGTCAGCCCGCCAGCTAGCCAGAGTGGGCGCGGCGTGGATCGGGCCAACTCGGCTGTCAGGCGCCAGTCGTGGGTGAGGCCTGTGCCACCCACCTGACCTGTGGCCGGATTGAAGCTGTCGGCCACAAAGCCATCCACCAGTGCGCCATAGCTGGTGATCGCAGCCAACGCATCCGCGCTGCCCACATGCACGGCCTTGTGCAGTGCATCTTCAGCTCGGCGCACCCCGCAGATCTTTACGCGCACAGCCGGATGACCCATGGCACGATGCGAATCTCCGCTTCAGTGTCGCCGTGCCGCTCATCAATGTGCGCACCTCTTTGGCTTCGGTGGACAACGCCGAGGCCCTGCTTAAGGAGCTCTCTGCTGCCCTGGCTCAGCAGACGGGTAAGCCCGAGAGCTACGTGATGACAATGCTTGAAACCGCCGTACCGATGACCTTCGGTGCCAGCAGTGAGCCCAGCGTGTTCGTGGCGATCAAATCCATCGGCTCGTTGCGTCCTGCCGCCATGACGGCTGCGTTCTGCGATCTGGTCAGTGCCCGTACGGGGATTCCAACAAACCGCATCTACATCCAGTTCGAGGATGTGGCGGCCGCAAGCTGGGGCTGGGATGGCCGCACCTTTGGCTGAGTCCGGGTTCAGGGCGCGGCGTTGCCGATCGTGAGCGGCTTGAGCTTCCAGATGCGCGTGGCGTAATCCTCGATCGCGCGATCGCTGCTGAAGAAGCCGCAGCGCATTGTGTTCGTGATCGAGGCCCGCGCCCAACCCTCCGGGTTCTGCCAGGCCTGATCCACCTGATTCTGGGCGCGGCTGTAATCGGCCGCATCCGCCATTACCAGGAACGGATCGCTGCGGGTGAGGTTGTCGAGCAGAGGCTGGTAAAGGGATCGATCGCCTTCGCTGAAGTGGCCGGAGGCGATCAATCCCAGGGCCTCCCGCGCGTTGCTGTTTGGCTCCAGCCAGGTCCAGGGGTGATAGCCCTTGGCGGTCAGCTCTTGCACTTGGGCAGCCGTATGCCCGAACAGGAAGAAATTCTCTTCTCCCACCCGCTCGCGGATCTCGATGTTCGCGCCATCGAGCGTGCCGATGGTGAGGGCTCCGTTGAGAGCCATCTTCATGTTGCCCGTGCCGGAGGCTTCCTTCCCCGCTGTGGAGATCTGCTCGGAGAGATCCACCGCCGGGTAGGTGAGTTGGCCGAGCCTCACGCTGAAATTGGGCAGAAACACCACCCGTAGCCGCCCACGCATGGCGGGATCAATGTTCACCATCTCGGCGATGCCCACGATCAGCCGGATAATCAATTTGGCCATGGCATAGCCCGGGGCCGCCTTTCCGCCAAAGATCACAGTGCGCGGGGGCAGATCTTCTCCCGCCCGTAGGCGCAGGTAGCGTTGTACCAGTTCGAGCGCCGCCAGATGCTGGCGTTTGTACTCGTGAATCCGCTTCACCTGCACATCAAACAGTGATGTGGGATCCACAAGCACCCCGAGCTGCTGATGGATGTGATCGGCGAGTCGCTGTTTGGCCAACGCCCGCACGCCGCGCCAACGCTCCAGGAAGCCGGCGTCGCTGAGGAGTGGTTCGAGCCGCTCGAGTTGCTGCAGATCGCGGCGCCAGCCATCACCGATCGTCTCATCGAGCAGACCGGAGAGGTAGGGGTTGGCTACGGCGAGCCAACGCCTTGGTGTGACGCCGTTGGTCACATTGGTGAAGCGTTCCGGCCAGAGCTGAGCGAAATCGGCGAGAACCTGATCCTTCAGTAATTGGCTGTGCAATTCGGCCACGCCGTTGGTGTGGTGGCTACCCACCACGGCCAGATGGGCCATGCGCACGCGCTGTTTCGGGCCCTCCTCGATCAATGACACCCTGGCGAGCACCTCCGGCTTGCCGGGGTAGCGCAGCCGCACCATCCGCAGGAATCGGGCGTTGATCTCGTAGATGATCGAGAGCTGACGCGGCAGTAGCTGCTCGAACAGCTCAACACCCCAGGTTTCTAGGGCCTCCGGCAGCAACGTGTGGTTGGTGTAGCTGAGGCTGGCGGTCGTGATCGCCCAGGCTTGGTCCCAGTCGATCCCTTCCTGATCGATCAGCAGACGCATCAGTTCAGCCACGGCAATGGCTGGATGGGTGTCGTTGAGCTGCACCGCGAATTTGCGATGGAAGTCGCACACCGGCAGCCCCTGTTTCTTCAGGATCCGCAGCATGTCTTGTAGAGAGCACGACACGAAGAAGATCTGCTGGCTCAGGCGCAAACGCTTGCCCTGATCCAGTTCGTCGTTGGGGTAGAGCACCTTGCTGAGGGTTTCGCTCTGTACCTTGGCCAGGACAGCACGGGTGTAATCGCCGGCGTTGAAGGAGGCGAAATCGAACGCTTCCGGCGCCATCGCTGACCACAACCGCAACGTGTTGGCTGTGCGCACTCCGTAGCCGGTGATCGGCGTGTCATGCGCCACACCCAGCACTGTCTGCTGGCCGATCTGCACCGGATAGCTCCATTCCGGGCGGATTACTTCCCAGGGGTTGCCCTGGGCCAGCCAGGCATCCGTGCTTTCCTGCTGCCCGTTGTGGTTGATGCTCTGACGAAAGATGCCGAATTCGTATCGGATCCCGTAGCCAATGGCCGGCAACTCGAGGCTGGCCAGCGATTCCTGGAAGCAGGCCGCCAGGCGACCCAGGCCACCATTACCGAGCCCCGGTTCAGGCTCGCAGCTGAGCAACACCTCCAGATCCAGCCCAAGTTCCTCACACGCCTCTTCGGCTTCCTGCCGCAAGCCCAGATTCACCAGATTGTTATCCAGGTGGGGGCCCAGTAGGTATTCAGCCGAGAGGTAGGCGGCTGTGCGCACTCCTGTTGTGGTGTAGGCCTCGGCGGTCTCCACCCAGTTCTGCAGGAGCCTGTCGCGTACCGCCAGCGACAGCGCCATGTAGTAATCGTGCTGGTTGGCCAGGGTGGGCGATTTGGCCTGGCTGTAAAACAGATGGCGGCGAATCTGATCCGCTAGGGAACCCTGTGCTGCGACCGCCATTGCCCTGTCGTTGGATTGCATCCGATCGCCTCCGTGCATCGACCCTGTAGGGCGATGGTATTGATATCTCCACTGGAACGGAGGGCGACGGCTGGTGCTGTGTTGATCCGCACCAAAACCGTGCCCTTCAGGGAGGCGGTTCGGTGCCTCGCCAGCTCTGGTTGCCCCGCTGGATAGATCCCTCCGGAATCACATCAGTGATCGCCTTGAGCTCTACATCCACCACCCTGTGCGCGGAGCCTGCTTCCGCTGTGCGCCAGAGGGCCGCGGTCACCGCACGCATGCGGGTGCGATAGAGGCCGCGCGCCACGGGCTTCCACTGGTTCTCCCGTTGGATCTCCAGTCGATACATGGATTTCGCATCTTTGCTTCACCATGCCCCTAGTGAAGCCAGATGCCCGAATCCTTAAGGCCTCACTTGGGATCAGCCTGACTGGCCATCGGGGTGCTCAGGGTTTCCACACCTGCGACCATCCATGGCTGCTCAGATAGGTGGAAAACATCTGGGCATCGGCCAGTGAGTACAATGCCACTTTTTTAACCACTTTGTGGTCTCCATTGAGCTGCTCCATCTCGTGGCAGGCGCTGAAGAACAGATCCGGCACCTGATCGATGACCCACTGGCTGCGATAAGGCGCCTCTTTGTGCACCAGGGTTGCAATAGCGGGGCTTTTATACAGAAGAGCCATTCCAGATCGTTGCTGAATACAGCCCACTTCGGGCAACTGGCATGAGCTCAATCATTCCTTGCTGCCTCCATGGCTTATGTACCTACGGCTACTGGAAAAGCATATGGATGGTGATTCGGTAGCAATAGCTGCCTGCACAGCCCGCCTTGGCTGCGTTAGGTGGTGGCACCGAATGACCGTTTCATGCCTTCCAGCCCTCGCCTTCAGGCTCTTCAAACCATTCAGCATCGTGCGGTCACGCCCGTGGCATCCCCCGGCTCCTTGGAGGAGCTCTGGGCCAGCGATGTGTTCAGTCTTGCCGCGATGAAATCGGCGCTGCCCAAGGCTGTGTTCCAGTCGTTGCAGCGCACCATCACCCGCGGCGGCAAGCTCGATACCTCCGTGGCCGATGTGGTCGCCCAGGCGATGAAGGATTGGGCCACGAGCCGTGGTGCGCTCTATTACGCCCACGTGTTTTATCCACTCACCAACCTCACCGCGGAAAAGCACGACGGCTTCATCGCACCCCAATCGGATGGTTCGGTGATCAGTGAATTCACCGGCAAGTTGTTGGTGCAGGGTGAGCCCGATGGCTCCTCGTTCCCCAATGGCGGGATCCGCTCCACGTTTGAGGCGCGAGGCTACACGGCCTGGGATGTGACCAGCCCCGCCTATCTGATGCAGACGCCCAATGGCACCACGCTCTGCATCCCCACGGTGTTTGTGAGCTGGACCGGGGAAGCCCTCGACAAGAAAACACCATTGCTGCGCTCCAATGCCGCCATGGATCGCCAGGCGCAGCGCTTGCTGGCCCTGCTGGGTGAAACCGAGATTGCTCCGGTGAATTCGAGCTGCGGCGCTGAGCAGGAATATTTTCTGGTGGATGCCGCGTTCACGGCCCTGCGGTCTGATCTCCAGCTGGCCGGTCGCACCCTGTTTGGGGCGCCACCGGCCAAGGGCCAGCAATTTGATGATCACTACTTCGGCGCCATCCCCGAGCGGGTGCAGGTGTTCATGCAAGACGTGGAGCATCAGCTCTACCGCCTGGGCATTCCCGCCAAGACCCGCCACAACGAGGTGGCACCTGGTCAGTTCGAAATCGCCCCATTCCACGAGGCCGCCAATGTGGCCACGGATCACCAGCAGCTGATCATGACTGTGCTCAAGGCCACGGCCAAGAAGCATGGCTTCACCTGCCTCCTTCACGAAAAGCCCTTCGCTGGCGTGAACGGCAGTGGCAAACATGTGAACTGGTCGATCGGCAACAGCACCCAGGGCAACCTGCTCGATCCCGGCAGCACGCCGCACGAGAACCTTCAGTTCCTGCTGTTCTGCGGGGCGGTCATTCGGGGCGTGCATCAATACGGCCCACTGATGCGGGCCGCGATTGCCACCGCCAGCAATGATCACCGCCTCGGTGCCAATGAAGCCCCGCCGGCGATCATCTCGGTGTACCTGGGCAGCCAGCTCGAGGATGTGTTCAGCCAGATCCGCAGCGGCAGCCTGCAGGGCTCGGCCAAGGCGGCGTTGATGTCGTTGGGGGTGGATACCTTGCCCGACCTCAACAAGGATCCCGGCGATCGCAACCGCACTTCACCGTTTGCCTTCACCGGCAACCGCTTCGAATTCCGCGCCGTGGGATCCGGTCAGTCGGTGGCGGGTCCACTGGTGGTGCTGAACACGATCCTGGCGGATTCCATTCAATGGATTGCTGATCAGCTGGAGCAACGGCTGCAGAGCGGACTGCCCCTGGAAGAGGCTGCCTTCGCCGTGCTGCAACGCACCATGGAGGAGAACGGTGCAGTGGTGTTTGGCGGCGATGGTTATTCAGCTGAATGGCACCAGATTGCCGTGGAGCAGAGGGGTCTGGAGAATCTGCGCACGAGTGCTGATGCCCTGCCTGTGCTCCAACGCCCTGAGATTCGTGCCTTGTTTGAGCGCACGGGTGTGCTCAGTGCCGTTGAGCTGGAGAGCCGCTTTGAGGTGTACGCCGAGCAGTACAACCTGGCCATCGATGTGGAGGCCAGGCTGGTGTTGCGGATAGCGCGCACCCAGATCTATCCCGCAGTGATGGCTTCTCTCGAGCAACTGGCGGGCTCGATTGCTGTGCAGGAGTCGCTCGGGTTGGTGGTGGATCGCAGCTTGCTCGAGCAGATGGCTGCCCTCACCCAGCAGCTGTTATCGGCCTGCGAAGGCTTGCAGGAGGCGCTTGAGGCCACGCCAGCGGATGCCCATCAGCATCTGCGCCATTGCGCGGATGTGTTGCTGCCGTTGATGAGTGGGGTGCGTGGTGCCGTTGATGCTCTCGAAATGCTCGTGGACGACGAGCAATGGCCGCTGCCCACTTATCAGGAGATGCTCTTCCAGCGCTGAGCGCTGCCTTCAGCCCATCACCAGGAGGTGGTGCGGTAGTGAACCAGGCCCTCGTTGGAGCGTTGGCGCCCTTGCAGAGCAAGGGCTTGTTGCCCTTCGGCCGTGGCCTGGCTGAAATGAGCCAACAGATGTGAGCCCCGTTCCCGCTCCGGCCCGGAACGGGAACGGGGCGAGGGTTCTTGGTTTTGGGCGGGGGATGCGGGCATCAGACACTCGTTCTGGTGGAACCCTATGGAGCGATCCATCCCCCTCCAGGTAACGATCGCTACAGCTTTGCCGCCATGAAGGCTGATCTCGCGGCAATCGAATTGGCGCTGGTGTGCCTCACGACACAGATGCGGGCTGATCCGCTCTGGCAGGTTCTTGCGTGCACTCGAAGGATCGTCTATGGCACCTCGATCACTTCTTTCCCAACTCGGTCAGCCCATTGCCAAGCGCTATCGCCTGATCAATGCCAGCTTTGAGGTCCATCCTCACCTCGATGCGATCTACGACTCCGTGGAAGAAGCTCTGACGGATGCGGCGTCCTGGTTGGCCTCGCAGGCCTCCTCAGTCCAAGCAGTTATTGGTGTGGAGGTGAGCACGCGCTCCGGGGAGTGGCGCACGGTGCGACATCCCGCCCCTCTTATGGCCTGAAGTGAAGGGTCACGTCAGTCGTACCACTGCTGCAGAAGATGGATTCGCCGCATGGTCCCGAGCGGATAAGGCGGGCGACCACCTTTGGAGCTGGTCTTGGGATAGTGGGGATCGATCAGATCAATCAGTGCTTTCCAAGGCACCACCTTCTCTATCTCGGCCAGAAAATGCTCGCGCCGGGTGCGCTTCTTGGCTGTGGCTTGCTCGTAATCACCGAATCCGAGCTGCTTGCCGCCCATCACGCCTCAGTCCTGGCCTGCGATCACGACCCCCATTCTCCCGCGGAAATCCTGGGTTTTCCAGAGTCTCCCTAACGCTCAGGCGGTACTGTGCCATCCCTTGGCCCATGATCTCTGCCATGTTTCTGATCGCCTGTTTCGCGATCCTGCCGGTGCTGCTGATCGCGTACTACACGATTCAACGCACCGCGGGTCATCACAGCCGCCAGGAAACCCGCCACATGATCAAAGACATGGTGGTGGAGGCTATGAACAAGCACGATCAAGACTTCGACGACTGATCGCCTAACGGCTGTTGATCCAGCGCATCAGTGCTTTGGTTGGATCGCTCAATTCTGCGATGGAGCCATAGAGCCAGTCCTGCCAGCCCTGTTGTGGCAGTCCACTGAACACCATCAGATTGAGGGGATAGTCCTCCGAGTCGCTGCAGCGGCGAAAGTCGTCGCGATAGAGGAACACCGGTTTTCCCAGCGCGATCGCCGCTCCCAGTTCCAGCATCACCCCTTCATCCGGGGGTGTTCCATTCACGATTGCCAGCAGAGCATCGGCATCGCGCACATCCCGTAGATCCGCCTGGGCCACACGCCAGGCCCAACCAGGCTGCGCCAGATCCACCTGACCATTCCGACTGAACGGTTCCCAGACCTCCAGTCCGAGCCGCTCGAGTGCCGTGATGAAATCCGGTAACAGTCGCTCACGCCAGTGGGCTGAAAACCCATAGGGCGAGGCCAGATACAACGTGGGCAGACCCATCAGCGGGAAGCGCGATACAGCTGTTCATCCAGTGCCGCCGCGGCAGCGTTCTCCCAGGGAAACACAATCCAATCGTTTGTCTCGGTCACATCCACCGCCTGCCACCACTGCGGCTCCACTTTGCTCAACCACACCACGACTGTGCAGTTCTCCAGCTGGCGGTAAGGCTCGAGCGTGAGCCCCGTTTCATACACATCGTCCACCAGCAGACAGCCTGGCTGTGCGCTGCTGAGGAGCGGTAGATCTAGGCGATGGCTGAGCGTCACCGCCAGTACCAAGCCGCCGCGGGGAATGCCATGCACACCGCAGAAGCGTTGGCCTTGGCAACGCTCCACGATCGCTTCTACAGCCAGCTCGAAATCCTGCCAAGTGAGTGTGCGCATCGCCGCCGGGATCGATGCGCACACTTTCGCAATCCGCCCCGCTTGATCGCGTCAGGCCAGCCGCTTGAGCGGCGTGAGCGCTACCAAGCTGAGATGGGCCACGGCTCTGCATACGGATAAAACCGCCAGGCCAAGGCAGAGGGGGCAGTGCATCAGGCTCATGCCGCCAGCTTTATGCAATCGCTTCGGGCTGAAGCGTTTTCTGCGGAAACTTCATCAATGTCCTTGCGATCCGCGGCGCACCGGTACCACGGTCATCCCCACGGG
>Ga0078894_10003808_pt1 | contig 11474 bp, 6 predicted proteins | sample LauGreSu1BDMLBSD_2_FD_67506 | JGI IMG/M metagenome (GOLD analysis project Ga0078894, IMG submission 67506) | Freshwater lake microbial communities from Lake Michigan, USA - Su13.BD.MLB.SD (version 4) (version 4) | ecosystem: Environmental > Aquatic > Freshwater > Lake | place: Lake Michigan, USA... | reverse complement strand
ATCAACCGTCCGCCCCTTCCATCGACGCTCGCGGACTTTGCCGCGCGGTTTCCCTTCACGACCAAAGCCGAACTCGTCGATGACCAGGCGGCGCACCCACCCTACGGCACGGCGCGCTCCGAACCCCTGGAACGGTTCACGCGCTGCCATCAGACCAGCGGCACCACCGGTGCCCCCCTCCGTTGGCTCGACACACCGGAGTCCTGGTCGTGCATGACTGAGGATTGGGTGGAGGTCTTCCGCCAGGCGGGGCTCCATTCCAACGATCGGATCCTCTTCGCGTTCAGTTTCGGACCGTTTCTTGGATTCTGGTTGGCCTTCGAAGCCGGACTCCGCATGGGAGCACTGTGCATCCCTGGCGGCGGCATGGGCACCGCCCTCCGCGCCCGGGTGCTCCTCGAAAACCAGTGCACCGTCCTGTGCTGCACCCCGACCTACGCATTGCATCTGGCCGAAGTATTGCGATCGGAAGGCTTGGATGCCTCCCGGATCCGGATCCGACTGGTCATCGTCGCCGGCGAACCCGGAGGAAGCCTGCCCGCCACCCGCTCACGCCTGTCCGCGGCCTGGCCTGGAGCCCGCATTTTCGATCATCACGGGATGACAGAAGTTGGTCCTGTCACTCACGAGGATCCGCAACATCCCGGCAATCTCATCGTGCTGGAGCGGAGCTTCTACGCCGAATCGGTCGACCCGGAATCCGGCCAACCCGTGGCGGAGGGTGAACCCGGCGAACTCGTCCTCACCACGTTGCGACGAAAGGCCTGCCCATTGCTCCGCTATCGGACGGGCGACCTCGTCCGCCTCTCACGCACACCAGCGGGTCTCACCCTCGTCGGCGGCATCCTTGGACGCGTCGATGACATGGTCGTCGTGCGCGGAGTCAACGTCTACCCCAGCGCCGTCGAACAGATCATCCGCGGGTTTCCGGACGTGACCGAATTCCGCGTGACCCTCGACCAACTCGCCGCGCTGCCCGAACTCTCCGTCGAGGTGGAGGCGTCCGAGGCCACAGCCACGGCCGTTGCCGAACGGCTGCAATCCGGGCTTTCCCTGAGGATTCCCGTGGAATCGGTGCCCCCGGGATCGCTTCCGCGCTTTGAATTGAAAGCCCGGAGATGGCGGCGATTCCGGTAGCGAAAGCCCTGATGACCCTCATCAGATCCGCACGCCACGCATAGTTCCCAAAAAAACCCCTTTCCCCGGAAAGCATCCGACCCCACATTCGCCCGTCTTTTTCTATGGACGTAAGACTTCCGAACATCGGCGATGGAGCCGAAGGCTCCGTGGTGAGCATTGTCGTCAAGCCCGGCGACACCGTCACTGCAGGCCAGACGATCATCGAGGTGGAAACCGGCAAAGCCGTTGCTGGAGTTCCGTCTCCTGCGGCAGGCACTGTCGGCGAGATCAAGGTTACCCAAGGCCAGAAAATTGGCCCGGGTGCCGTGATCCTCACGCTCGTTGGTGCTTCTGGCGGCGCGCCCACCCCAACTTCCACCCCCAAGCCCTCCCAGGCCGCCGCGCCGCGCCGCGCCGCTGCCGCGGCACCCGTCGACGATGACGACGACGGTCCCGTGGACGATGGAGCCGAGGAGGGACCCGTGCCCGCCGCCTCGCCCTACGTCCGCAAGGTCGCCCGCGACCTCGGCATCAAACTCTCCCGCGTCCGCGGATCAGAGTCCGGTGGCCGGGTCACGATCGAGGATCTCGGCCGATACATTGCCCGACTCGAGCGCAAGATCGCCCGTGCCGGCCGTTATGCCGAGGAACCGAAGGGACTGGCGTTTGAACCGGTCAACATCGACTTCGCCCAGTACGGCCCGGTGACCTCCGAACCCCTCAGCCAGCTCCGCAAGGTCATTGCGGCCCGCATGGTTGAGAACAAGGTCTCCCTGCCGCACGTCACGCAATTCGACGAGGTCGACATGACCCGCATCGAATCCCTGCGCGCAGCCCACAAGGCCGCCTACGAAAAGGCCGGAGCGAAGCTTTCGCCGACGCCCTTCATCATCAAGGCCCTCGTCACCGCGCTCCAGAAGCATCCCCGCTTCAACAGCAGCCTCAACGAAGTCACCGAGACGCTGATCCTGAAGCAGTACTTCCACATCGGGATCGCCGTGGACACCGATGTCGGTCTGCTCGTCCCCGTCCTCAAGGACGCCGACAAGAAGTCGCTGCTCGAGATCGCCAAGGAACTCTCCCAGATCGCCGAGAAGGCCCGGGACCGCAAACTGGGGGCTGCGGACATGCAGGGCGGCACTTTCACCATCTCGAATCAAGGCGCCATCGGCGGTGGTCATTTCACGCCGATCATCAACAAGCCGGAAGTCGCGATCCTCGGTATCGGCAAAACCGCCCTCAAGCCGGTCGTCGTCGGAAAGACCGGCATCGAAGCTCGCCCGTTGATGCCCATCACGATCAGCTACGATCACCGGATCATCGATGGCGGTGCCGCCGCCCGGTTCACGGTTGACCTCGTGAAAGCCCTTCAGGAGTTCGCCGAGGGCGACGTCAAACTCTGAACCTGCGCCCAAATGGAACTCATCCAGACTGACATCGTCGTCGTCGGCGCAGGCCCCGGTGGTTACGCCGCCGCTTTCTACGCTGCGGACCTCGGCAAGAAGGTCATCCTTGTCGAGCGCGATCCCCGCCTCGGGGGCGTGTGCATGAACCGCGGGTGTATCCCGTCCAAGGCCCTGCTCAACGCCTCGCACGTCATCGACGCTGCCAAGGAGGCCGCCCACCGCGGCATCTACCTCGGCGAACCCAGGATCGAACTCGACAAACTCCGTGCCTGGAAGGATTCCATCCTCCAGAAACTCGGCCAGGGAATCGCCGGCCTCGCCCGTATGCGTGGCGTGACCGTCATCCACGGCAAGGGCCATTTCGAGGACTCGACCACCCTGCGCGTCGAGACCAGCGACGGCCAGAAGTACATCCGCTTCGACAAGGCGATCATCGCGGTCGGTTCCCGCCCTGCACTGCCCCGCGCCTTTGACCTTGGCAATCCCCGGGTCATGACCTCCACCGAGGCCCTCGAGGTCCCGGAGATCCCCGAGAACCTCCTCGTCATTGGCGGCGGCTACATCGGACTGGAACTCGGCACGGTCTACGCATCGCTCGGTTCCAAGGTCACGGTGATCGAAGCCATGGAGGGAATCCTGGCCGGTGCTGACCCGGACCTCGTCCGTCCGGTTGCGGCTTACGCCAAGAAGGCCTTCAAGGAAGTGCGCCTCAAGGGCAAGGTCCTCAAGATGGCCACGGCCGGGAAGCAGGTGAAGGTCGTCTCCGAACACGAAGGCAAGACCGTCGAGGAACTCTACGATCGGGTCCTCGTCTCCGTCGGCCGCGTCCCCAACGGTCAGGATATGGGCCTTGAGAACACCCGAGTCGAGCGCGACGACAAGGGTTTCATCAAGGTCGACGAGCGGATGGCGACCACGGATCCACACATTCTGGCCATCGGCGACATCGCCGGCGGCATCATGCTCGCCCACAAGGCCTCCAAGGAAGCCCGTATCGCCGTTGACAATCTGGCCGGAGAAGGCCAGGCCGTGAACCGTGACTACGTCATTCCCGCGGTGGTCTTCACGGACCCTGAGGTGGCCTGGGTCGGGCTCACCGAACAGGAAGCCAAGCAGAAGGGCATCGCTGTCGAGGTCGCCAAGTTCCCGTGGGGAGCCTCCGGACGTGCCCTCACATTCGACCGCACCGACGGCATGACCAAGTTGATCCTCGAACCCGAGACCCATCGCGTCCTGGGTGTCGGCATCGTCGGCCATGGAGCTGGCGAACTGATCGGCGAAGGCACCGTCGCGGTGGAAATGGGCGCCACGGCCAATGATCTGGCCGCAATCGTCCACCCGCATCCGACGCTGTCCGAGACGGTAATGGAAGCGGCCGAGGCGTTCTTCGGACACTCCACCCACGTCCACACCCGCAAGCGCGAGGCGCACTGATCAGCCCATGCTGCTGATCATCGATAACTACGACTCGTTCACCTTCAATCTCGTCCAGTATCTGGGCGAATTGGGGGTGGAAATGCAGGTCCATCGCAACGACCAGATCCAGGTCGACCAAGCGCTGGCCCTGCGTCCTGAGCGCATCCTGATCTCACCCGGCCCCTGCTCTCCGCGGGAAGCCGGGCTCTCCAACGACATGATCCGCGCGTTTGGTGAGCGCGGCATTCCGGTACTCGGAGTGTGTCTCGGGCACCAGTGCATCGCCCATACGTTCGGGGCGCAGGTCGTCGTGAACTACCGGATGATGCACGGCAAGGTCTCTCCGATTCACCACAACGGTCAGGGTGTCTTCGAAGGGCTTCCCAACCCTTTTCCCGCCACCCGGTACCACTCGCTGGTCGCCAAGCGTGATACCATTCCCGACTGTCTGGAACTCACTGCCTGGACCGCCGAGGACGAAGTCATGGGACTCCGCCACCGCCACCTGCCGATCCACGGCGTCCAATTCCACCCCGAGAGCATCCTCTCGGAGCACGGCCACGATCTCCTGAAGAATTTCCTCCGCCTACCGTCCCCGGTCCGCGCCTGAAATTCCCCTGCGGGTAGGTTGTTCACTTCCTACGATCGACCGTTCATCGACGGTCGAAGCCCCGGCCCACACGGTCGCAGGAATTCCTTGAACCGTTCAGCCTGGAAAAGGCGGTTGGATCCACAGATTGCCGATTACACGGATTGGAAGCCAGTTGAGAGAGGCTGTCGTTTCACCCTGCGGGTGACATGGAAACGGCGAAGCGGTGGGGCCTCTGGTTCCAGTCCATCTGTGAAATCTGTGAAATCGGTGGATAACCCAACTGCCGGTTTCAGGGTCAGTCGATACCGAGAAACAGGGATCCTGAAGGCGCCCGGACTCGATCGAGTCCGAGCGCCACAAGCCTCGCGTCTCGAAGCTTCGGGTGAACCACCTACGGGGCGTCCTCCAAACGGACAACCCGGTAAAACCGGCCTCGGTCCGGCGCGGTCAACTGAAAGACCGTGTAGCCACGGACCCCGTCGATCACAGGCATCGCCGGAACCCACGTCAACAGGTCAACCGAGCTCTCCACACGGTACCGCCCACCTTCGAGCGTGAACGTCGTCAGTTGGATCGCAGGCCGGACGTCCACCGTACCGTCTGGCGCCTCCGTGGGCGTCGTCGGATCCAATCCGCTCAACACCTCCAACCGATCCGAAAGACCGTCGGCATCCGAATCGATATCGAAGGCGCTCGTTCCCAGGCGCTCCTCAAAACCATCGCCGAGGCCATCGGCATCCGAATCCCGGGACTCGGCAACGGCCACCGTCCGGTAGGCTCCTGCGGCGAAGGCGATGGGGGAAATCAACCCGGCCGGGATCAGGTCCCGTCCTTGGCCGGTGGCGCCCCAGACCCGCAACTGCCCCGAGGGCAACTCGGCGATGTTGTGGCCAAAGCCACAATCAATCCGTACAACTTCGCCCAGATCAGACGGAACGATCGCCTGACCGTCGGTATTGAGACCCCAAGCCCTGGCCGTTCCGTCGCGCAGGCGCACCAGCGTGTGTCCAGCCCCGGCCCGCACATCCGAGACCGGCGGCAACCCGGCGGGCACCGAAGTGGCACCGAATTCGTCACGTCCCCAGCAGACCACCGAACCATCCGCCCGGAGAGCCACCGAATGGTGCCAACCGGCAGCAACGGCAACGACGCCGGAAAGCCCCACGGGCACAGTCGCCTGCCCGTACTGGTTGTCTCCCCAGGCCACAACCCGCCCTTGATCCGTGACCGCAAGACTGTGACCTCCGCCAACCGCAATCGCCACCACGGGTCTCCCGATCGTCGGGACCCGATCGTACCCGCGATCACGACCACCCCAGGCAACGACCCGCCCGTCAGCCCGGAGCCCCAACGTGTGCCACGCACCTGCCGAGATCGCCACCAGATCCCTCGCGTTCGCCGGCGGCGTGCACTGCCCGTCAAAGTTCAACCCCCAGCATTGAACCGTCCCGTTGGTTCGAAGCGCCACCGTATGGTACCAACCAACGCTCAACCCCTGAACGTCGCTGAGTTCCAGGGGCACCCGGTTGAGCTCGTCGTCCAGCCCTCCCCAGGAGAGGACGTTGCCCAGCACGGGCCATGGGCCCGGATCCGGCTGCCCCGCGGCTCCCTGCGGCACAAGCCGATAAAACCTCTCGTCCGACGGCGCCAATCGCAACTCCCGCGTCCGCCCCTGCGGATACGACTTCGGCTCCCCCAGGTTAGCCCACGTTTCGCCATTGGCCGACGCCTGCAACTGGTACTGCCTCGTCTGTCGGGCAAACGCATCCAATTCATACATCGGCTCCACGAGGATCCAACCATCGTCCCGTTCGGTCGCAACCGTCGCATCGAACTGGTTCTCCAACTCGGTCCGGTCCACCAACCCGTCGCCGTCCGTGTCCGTCTTCGTCGGATCCGTTCCCAGTCGGAGCTCCACCCCGTCTTCCAGCCCATCCCCATCGGTGTCGAAACGGGTCGGATCCGTTCCCGCAGTCACCTCGAATGCGGGATCCAGTCCATCCACATCCCGGTCCCGCTCCCCAACCAGCGCCATCGCGTGGAAATAGCCGGCACTCAACGCCACGACGTTCGTCAATCCAGCCGGCACCTTCAGGGTCGGATTGTTCGACTCGCCCCATACCAGCACCCGGGTGTCCGCCAGAAGCACGCCGGTGAAACCGTACCCGGCCATGACCTCGAGCGCCTTGGGCGCAGAGCTCGGCACCTGGCACTGCCCAAAAAAATCGTCACCCCAGCAAACCACCCGCCCATCCGTCAGCACCACGACGGTGTGGTTTCCTCCGGCACTGATGCGCCCCACGGGCTCCAGGGCGTCCGGCACATCGCACTGCCCATAATCATTGCCACCCCAGCAGAAAACCTTGCCGTCCGACGCCAGCGCAACCGTATGGAACACGCCCGCCGACACCGCCACGATGTCGGACATCCCCTCCGGAAGCACCGTCTGGTCCTGGGAGTCATCGCCCCAGACCACCACGGTTCCATCAGCCCTCAGTGCCACGCTGTGAAAGTAGCCAGCCGCCACTGCCACCACCCCGGTCAAACCGGCCGGAACATTCGTCTGTCCCATCTGGTTGTCCCCCCAGGCCACGACGGTCCTATCACCCAGCACCGCCAGCGTGTGCGCGGCGCCCGAGGCCAACCCCACCACGTTCGTCAGCCCAGCGGGGATCTGGATCTGCCCGAGGTCGTTCGTTCCCCAAGCCCGGACCTCGCCCTTCGGATCCACCAGGACGGAGTGGGCCAATCCACCTGCAACCGCCCGCGCCGGATCTTCCGCGACCGATGCGGGTGTGTTGGTCTGACCAAAGGAATTGTTGCCCCAGCTGACCGGTCGACCCGCTGGCTGGGCGATCCTCAGGCGCGGCGACCACGGCAACACTTCGACCTGCAAGGTCCGACTCACCTGAACACTGTCGAATACCGCTGCCTCAACCCGGTACCCGCCCGCATTGGTCTCCTGGAGGCGGTGCAACACCAGCGCCGAGTTCGTCTGCGTCGGCAACGCCACATCCTCGAAGAACCACTGGAACGTGACCCAGTTCGTCACTGTGAGCTTGTTGGTCGTATACGTCGGAGGTTCGTCCGGCATGTCGTCAGGCGGCGGGTTCGTGACAATCACGGTGTTCGTTGACAGCAGGAACTCCCGGATCGGTTGCACGCGGTACACGAGCGTGTCCGTCGGCAGCAACTGCCGATCCCTCAACTCCTCGAAGAACAGGGGAAAGCTCTTGTTGTCCCGGGGTCCCGTCTGCGCGATGTACTCCGCGAGGTCGTTGAACCCGTCAGAGTCCGTATCCGCCTTCACCGGGCTCGATCCAAACCGCAATTCCAGCAGGTCCGGCAACCCGTCCTTGTCCGTGTCCGGCCCGGTCAGCGTCGAGGCATCCAGCCAAGGTGGGAGGTTGGTCGCGGTCTGCGCCCTCGCCGGTGCGAACATCGCCAGAAACCAGATGACGGAAACCAGCCCCGCCGCCCGCAGGGCGAATGGCATCCGACAATCGATGCCGGTGTGGAGGCAGGAAGGAGGAGGAAACGGTTGGGAGGACCTCATGGTTGAGCTTCTTCCCCTGCTTCCAAGCGCGAGCCCTAAACCCACTCAAAGGAGACACAGGAAGAGTCGCTATCCTATGCAAGTTCCGTTCCGATTCTCCGGCGCCGCGGCAACAAATGAGTGACGGCCAAGAAAAACCCCACCCGATCCAAGGGACGGGTGGGGCAATTACGGAAAATCCCGGCTCTCAGCCGGTCTCCAGAAAACGGCTCAGAAGTCGTCTTCGTTCGGCTCGAGGGCCGGACGAACGCCGTACTTCTTCTGCAGGGTCTGCACGACCGCCAAGGGCTTCATGCCACCCGTGCAGGTCGGGTCACTCAGCGAGGCCGCCGCCGCACAGACCGCCGTGAGCAGAACCTTCTGCAGATCCCAACCCTCGTGCAGCGCCAGCAAGGCTCCCGCGCAGAAGGCATCGCCCGCACCCGCGGTTCCCGCGATGGCCTTGGCCGGCACCTTCAACGAAGGCTGCCAGTGATCCTTGCCATCCCGCGTCCGCGCGAAACAACCCTCCGGGAAATGGATGATGACGAGTTCTTTCACCCCGTGCTGCAGGATCGCACCCGCCGCATGACGGAGGGAAACGGTATCCAACTGACCCTCCTTGCGGATCTTGAAGCCCGTGACCATCCCCGCCTCGTACTCATTGATGATGGCGTAGTCACAGTGCTTGAGCGCCGGAGTGACCACCGCCTTGAAGCGGTCGCTCGCCTCGCTGACGACGTCGACGCAGGTCTTGAGGCCCGCAGCCTGGGCAGCCGCCAGGAGCTTCGCCGCCGGCGTGATGCCTTCCTTGTTCACGACATCCAACTTGTCGAGCAACAGCAGGTAACCCAGATGGAAAATCCGGGCCTTGGTCTTCGTGAAATCGATGTCCTTGGCATCCCAGAGACCGTTGGCACCCCGATGATGGAAGAAGGTCCGCTTGCCCGTACCCGCCACCGTCATCACATCCGTGAACGACGTCGGCGCCTCCGCCGTGGACTTGAGGTACTTGGTCTCGATCTTGTGCTTGGCACAGTCTTCCAGGATCTGCTGCCCCAGTGCATCCTTGCCAACCAAACCTGCCGCCTGCAGCGGGAACTCCACCCCAAGCTTCGCCAGATCGAGAAGGACATTGTACGCCGCCCCTCCCGTTCCTTGGTGTTGCTCCTTGATGTTCGCGAGCTGTTCAAGCCCGGGATACGTATCAATGATCTTGACCTGATCGATAATCCAGTTGCCTCCGGCCAGGATGCCGGAGCGCTTTGAGGCAGGGGAGGCTTTCATTCGCACCACGAAAAAATACCACGCAATGACTCAGGCCACCGCGAAGTAAGTTTGGAGAGCCTATCCCACATACCCCCCGACTGTCTCCAACGAATTGTGACAACCATGCTCTCATCGTCACGATCCCCTTCGCACGCCAGCCTCATCCTCGCCGGGCCTCCAGAAATGCCTTCAATTCGCCCGCCAAACGCTCCCCGAAACCCGATACCTCCCCAATCTGCTCCGCTGTCGCCATCCGCAAACGCTGCACGGAACCAAACCGCTTCAACAACGCCTGCTTCCGCGCCTCACCGATGCCCGGGAACTCGTCCAGCAACGATTCGCTGATCCGCTTCAATCGCAGCTGGGCGTTGTACGTGTTCGCAAACCGGTGCGCCTCATCCCGCACCCGCTGCAGCAACTTCACCGCCGCACTGTCCAACCCCAACCGAAGCGGCTCGGACCGGTCCGGCAGATGGATCTCCTCGTACTCCTTCGCCAATCCCAGCACCGGAATCGTCCCCAGCCCCAACCGGGCCAACTCCGCACAGGCCGCATTCAATTGCCCGCGCCCACCATCAATCAGGATCAGGTCCGGCAGCCGAGGCCCGACTGGAACCGCCGGCACCCAGGGCGCCTCCAACTCGGGTGAATCCCCACCCTCGCCCTCCACCCCGGACGAAGCTCCCGCCTCCGGCTCCACCTCCCCAGACTTCACCTCCCGCTGCAGCCGCGAATACCGCCGTCGGATCGTCTCCGCCATGCAGGCAAAGTCGTTCTGCTCCGTCACGGTTTTCATCCGGAAACGCCGATACCCAGCCCGATCCGGCCGCCCATGCCAGAAGCTCACCATCGACGCCACCATGAACGTCCCGCTGATGTTGGAGATGTCGAAGCCCTCGATCCGCGCCGGCGGCTCCGCCAACCCCAGCACCCTCCCCAACTCGCGCAGGTCCGCCTCCGGATTGATTGCCACCGGCAGCTTGTAGGGCACCCGCTCGAATTTCTCGGTCTTCTGCGTCGCCCGATCCAGATCCGAGATGGCATCCCGCAATTGCGCCGCCTTCTCGAACTCCAGCGCTGCCGCCGCCTTCTTCATCTCGGCCTGCAACTCCTGCCGCAACTCGTCCGTGACTCCCTCCAGGAATCCGATCCCCGCCCGAACCTGCTCCAGGTACTCGTCCCGACTCACATTCCCAACGCAAGGCGCCGTGCAGTTCTTCAAGTTGCCGAACAGGCAATGCCGGTAGTCGGACTCCGTCGGCGTCAGCGGACGACAGCCTCGCAGCTTGAACTTGCGCCGCATCATCGTCAGCGCCCGTCGAACCGAACCGCTGTGCGCAAACGGACCGAAGTAAACGCTGCCGTCGTCCTTGCGGATCCGCGTCAGCGTGAATCGCGGGATCGGATCGTTCAGGTTGACCTTCAGCAGCAGGAACCGCTTGTCATCCCGGAAGTCGATGTTGAAACGCGGCCGGAAGTCCTTGATCAGCTTTCCTTCCAGCAGCAACGCCTCCGCCTCGCTCTTCACCACGTGCCAGTCGAAGTCGTGGATCGCCTCGACCAGCGCGTTGAACTTCAAATCCCAACCCATCCGCCGCGACGGATGGAAATACTGCGAGACCCGCTTCCGCAATTCGCGGGCCTTCCCCACATAGATCACCGTACCGAACCGGTCCTTGTGCAGGTACACACCAGGCCGGTGCGGCACCTGGGACAGCTTGTTCCGGATGTGGTCCGTCAGGGGCATGCCGGTGCGGCATTCTCCATGAACGCGTAGCACAGGAGGTGCAGGATATGCATCTGAACGTCCTCCACCCGCCCATAGTGCGTGTCGCCGACGACCACGACCTGCTCGGCAATCTCCGCCATCCGCCCACGCTTCGCCCCCACCAACGCGATCCCCTTGACCCCATGGCTCCGCGCCCACTCATGCGCCTTCACCAGGTTCGGCGAGTTGCCGCTCACGCTGATCCCGATCACGACGTCGCCAGCCCGGGCGTAGTTCTGCAACTGCTTCACGAAGATGTCGTCGTACGAATAGTCGTTCCCCAACGCCGTGATCCAGGGCGTGTTGTCCGTCAACGAGATCACACGGAACCGCTTCTCCAGTTTGTCCGAAGCCCCCTTGCCCAGGTCG
>Ga0078894_10003807_pt1 | contig 11477 bp, 12 predicted proteins | sample LauGreSu1BDMLBSD_2_FD_67506 | JGI IMG/M metagenome (GOLD analysis project Ga0078894, IMG submission 67506) | Freshwater lake microbial communities from Lake Michigan, USA - Su13.BD.MLB.SD (version 4) (version 4) | ecosystem: Environmental > Aquatic > Freshwater > Lake | place: Lake Michigan... | reverse complement strand
GAACTGCCCGGATGTGGTGCAGGCGCTGAACCTGATGAGCGTGCTCAATCCTCGGATCAAGCATGTCGCCATTGATGGCGCGCTGTTCCAGAGCGAAGTGACCGACCGCAAGGTCATGGCCGTGCCCATGGTCTTCCTCAATGGGGAGGTTTTTGGTCAGGGCCGGATGGATCTGGAACAGATTGTCGCAAAGCTCGACAGCGGCGCTGAGGCGCGCGCCGCCGAAAAGATCAAGGCGAAGGATGCCTTTGACGTGCTTGTCGTGGGCGGTGGTCCCGCGGGAGCAGCGGCCGCTGTCTATGCCGCCCGTAAAGGTATCCGAACGGGCATTGCGGCTGAACGCTTTGGCGGTCAGGTGCTGGATACGATGGGGATTGAGAATTTCATTTCCGTCTCTCACACCGAAGGGCCAAAGCTTGTCGCGCAGCTGGAACAGCATGTGAAGGACTATGATGTTGACGTCATGAACCTTCAGCGCGCCGAAAAGCTGATCCCAGCGAAGCGTGAAGGTGGGTTGCACGAAATTGTGCTCGCCAATGGCGCAAGCCTAAAGGCGAAGACGATCATCCTTTCGACCGGGGCCCGCTGGCGGCAAATGAATGTGCCGGGCGAGGATGAGTATCGCAACAGGGGCGTGGCCTATTGCCCGCATTGCGACGGTCCCTTGTTCAAGGGCAAGCGCGTGGCCGTGATCGGCGGCGGCAATTCGGGCGTGGAAGCGGCCATTGATCTGGCTGGCATTGTTGCGGAAGTGACCCTGATTGAATTTGACAATCAATTGCGCGCCGATGCGGTGTTGCAGGCCAAGCTCAACAGCCTTTCCAATGTCCGTGTGATTGTCTCGGCGCTTACGACCGAAGTGCATGGGGATGGTGAAAAGGTGACGGGTCTGAGCTATCAGGATCGCACCAATGATCAGGTCATTCACCTTCCACTCGACGGGATTTTTGTCCAGATTGGGCTCGTCCCCAATAGCGAATGGTTGAAAGGCACGCTTGCCCTCAGTCCGCGCGGTGAGATTGAGGTCGATGCCAAGGGCGCAACCAGCGTCCCGGGTGTCTTTGCGGCGGGGGATGTGACAACGACCCCCTATAAGCAGATCATCATTGCGATGGGTGAAGGATCAAAATCTGCCTTGTCGGCCTTTGATTATCTCATCCGCCTGCCCGCTGAACAGGATCAGGCGCTGGCCGCCTGATCCTCATCCGGGAAAGGCCAAGAACCAAAAGAAGATGGCGGTTGCGGCCGCCATGACGGCGGTGGCTGTCCAGCCGAGCCATGTCGCCCGCTGGGGGAGAGTTAAATCCCCCATGGCAGCTTTGTTGCGCACGATCAGCATCATGACCGCCATTAATGGCGCGGCCAGCACGCCATTGACGACCGCTGCCCAATAGAGCGCGCGGGCTGGATCAAGGCCTGCAAAGTTGATGAGTCCGCCAGCGAGGGTAGTGGCGGCAATCGCCCCATAAAAGAATTTGGCCTTGAGCGGGCGGGCCGCAAGGCTGCCGGTGCGGCCGAGCATTTCTGTGATGGCATAGGCGGCAGACCCGGCCAGAACCGGCACGGCCAAAAGCCCGGTACCAATAATGCCGAGTGCAAAAAGGGCAAAAGCGAGATCGCCCGCAATTGGGCGCAACGCCTCTGCCGCCTGAGCCGATGTTTCGATATTGCGAATGCCATTGGCGTGGAGCGTCGCGGCGGCTGCATAAACAATGGCCAGCGCGATGATTGAGCTGAACGCCATGCCCGTCAGTGTATCGATGCGGATCCGTTGCAGCTCTGGCCCTGCTTTTGCCGGTGTTTCATATAAGGGCTTGGAATGGTGGCGGTGCTGCTCTTCAATTTCCTGCGCGGCTTGCCAAAAGAAGAGATAGGGGCTGATCGTCGTCCCCAAAATGGCGACCAGCGCCGTTGCATAAGCAGGCGTCCATTCAATGTCAGGGATGACCAAAGCCGTGACGGCTTCTTGCCAAGGCACGTTGGATACCAACACCACCGCGACATAGGTAAAGAGCGATAGGGTCGTCCATTTCAGGATGCCCGCATAGCGGTCATAGGGCACCATCACCTCAACGACGACGCACAAAATGCCAAAGCCGATTGTGTAGATGACGGCATAGCCGCCGGTCAGCAATTGCAGGGCGGCCCCCATGGCACTCAAATCCGCGCCAAGGTTGATGATATTGGCCACCAACAACAGCAAGACAATGCCGAGTAACAAGGCGCGCGGATAATGGCGGCGGACATTGGCGGCGATACCTCGCCCGGTCACGCGGCCAATTTGAGCGGCCACTTCTTGAATGACGACCATCAGGGGAAAGCTGAGAACAAATGTCCAAGCTAGACCATAGCCAAATTCCGCCCCGACCTGACTGTGCGTGCCAATGCCCGACGGGTCATCGTCCGCTGCTCCTGTGACAAGGCCCGGTCCCAATCGCCGTAAAAAGCCCTTGAAGCCCGTCTCGTTCTTCTTGGTCATTGCGGCGATAGTGACAACCCTTGCCGAGAAAAGCCAGCCGACATCCTTACACCCTGATCTAGAAAGTAATTTCAGGGTTGACGGATGCGTCCCTTCAACGCAGTCTTTGCACATTGGAACACGGCAGGGGGATGTCGTGCCATAGAGGAGAGGGCGCTTAAACATGGGCAGCCTGGGGAAAAAGGCCGGAAAATCGGCCGCACAAATGCATATGCGCGCCGGTGTTTCCGGCGACGTAGACACTGATTCAATGAAGCATATGGTCATGGCGATGGTTGCCGTTGCGCTGGTGTTAGCCAGTGTGGTCGGCACCTTGATCTTGTCTGATGTGCTTCACGCGCTGTCGGGATTTCTCTGCGCTAGCTTTGATCTGCCAGAGCCGATGCGCCTAACCTAGTCGCAATCGGCCGGAAGACCCGGCTTGAATTGGGCTCAGCGGCGGCTTAAGGGCCGCGCAGATGATGGTGTTCCGTGCTCATAAGGTAACGCTTGGCGTATTTCTCGCGATGATCCTCGCGTTTCGGGCGCTTGTCCCGGCGGGCTGGATGCCGAGCGAGGCCAAGGGGCAATGGATTACGATTTGCTCGGGTGCGGGCGTTACCGTTGCTTGGCTGGATGCCGACGGCAAACTGCATAAAGAAAGCGCACCAGCCGAGGCCTCTGACGGTCATTGCACTTTTGCCGCACTTGGATTTGCGCTGGATGTGCCGCCCTTTATTGATGGGCTGCCGCGTTATTCAGATCTCCCGTCCATCGCCCCCACCCGTCCCTTTTCAGCTGCGGTTGGGCAAGGCCTTGCGGCACCCCCACCCCCGAAAACTGGCCCGCCTGCGCTGAGTTGAGCTCGCGCAGTTGATGGGATGAATGTCCGTCGCTGCTGATGATGTGCGCTCAGACGAGGCTTGAGTGCGATTTTGGCCGTCCCTGTGGATGGCTGTTTGTCAGCACATAGGTTTTATCATGAACAAAATGGCTTGGGCTCTTACGCCCAACAAGCGGGCAGCCCTCCAACGGGCGTCCCTCGTCGCAATGGCAATAGCGGCAACCGCCGATCCTGCATCGGCCAATGCGCTTGCCGATATGGCAAGTGACTCAGAGGCTGACACCACCATCTTCGTCATTGGGCAGAAAGAGGCCCCGATCACGGTTGTGCCGCGGGGCCTGTCCATTTCCTTGGGGAAGGATGAATTTGAGGCGGTCAACGCGCTCAATGTCGAAGACCTGATGAAGTACACGCCCAATTTCTTCGTCCGCAAACGTTTTGCAGGCGATGATAATGCCGTGGTCGCGTTGCGCGGGGCCAATACGATTCAAAGCGCCCGTAGTATTGTGATGGTGGATGGCTTTGTTGTTTCCAACTTCCTGGGCAATCGCTGGGATTTTCCGCCCAAATGGAATGTTGTGGGGCCAGCCGAAGTTCGTCAGTTTGACATCGTCTATGGCCCCTATTCCGCACGTTATGGCGGCAATTCCATGGGCGGCGTGATTTCTGTAACGACCCAAGAACCGAAGGAGAGTTCGGCTTACGCAACGGCGCAGACGATGATCATGCCGTTTAAGGAATATGGCTTTGACCAAAGTTTCACGGGTTATAGCCTAGAAGGCGGCGTCACTTGGGCACAGACGGATGGCCCTTGGTCTGTGCGCCTGTCGGGTCGGCATTTTGAAAACACCGGCCAGTCCATGACCTATAATTTGCTGACCCCGGCAACGGGTGCGGCAACCGCCGTGGTCGGGGCCTATGACGACACGCGCCTTGCGACGCCAGTTTTCGGCGCGGCATCCCCGGTTGATGTCACGCAGGATCAAGCGCGTCTTCGCATTGGCTATATAACGGCCAGTGGGTGGCAGATGGATGCGCTTGGGATGATCTGGCTCACCCAGCAGGATCTCACAGACCCCAAAAGCTGGCTGGTCAATGCAAATACGGGCGCGCCCGTCACGCAAGGCCGGGTGAGCTATAAGGGGCGTGTGTGGACTGCCACGGGCCTCACATTCTCCAAAACCCGCCGCACAGAATATCTGGCTGGGCTTAAACTCGCCGGCCCGCTGGCGGATTGGACTGTCGCGCTCAACCTGTCGCGTTACTGGATCCCAAAATGGGACACCCGCACCTCGCGGGATTATGCGACGGGCGCATCCTTGGGGCAGGGCACACAATCTTTGGTCGATAGTCCCGGTTGGTCTACGGGCGATCTGACGGTTGAACGCGACCTTGCCGGGCATAAGCTCGCCTTTGGGGCCAGCGCCAACCTGTATGAAACCGCAACAGATAGCTTTACGACCACCAATTGGGATGCGGCGACGGCGCCGTCCTTTTCAACTTCAACCTATGGGAAGACGCGTCTTTGGGGCGTTTGGGCGGAAGATACGGTCAACCTTGGCGCGCGCTGGGCGCTCACGGGTGGCATTCGCTATGATGGCTGGCGGGCCTTTGATGGCGGCATGGCCAAAGCTTATGCCGGGGTGCGCAGGGAGGATGCCTATTCCGCGCGCAGCGAGGACTCCATCAGCCCCAAATTGAGCCTTCAGGGCGATATCAACGATGCCCTTGCGGTGCAGATCAGCCTCGGCACCGCCAAACGCTTCCCAACCGTTGGAGAGCTGTACCAGGGGCGGTTTGATGATATCGCCCAAGCCATCGACCCGCAAAGCTTTGATCCGAATCTCAAGGCGGAAAAATCAGAAGATGCCAATCTGATCGTCCGGCATCGCGCTGGCAGCACGCAGACGACGCTCAGCCTCTTCTATCAAAACATAAAGGACGCCATTTTCAGTTTTAGTGGCCTCAACCAATTTGGCACCGTTGTGACCAGCTACAAAAATGTCGATCAGGTGCGCCAATATGGGGTGGAGATGATTGTGGAGGTCAAGGATGTTCTGATCCAAGGCCTTGATGTCGATGCCAATCTTGCCTGGATTGATGCGAAGACCATTAAGAATGCGTCTAATCCGGCGGCCGAGGGTGTGCAGTTTCCGCGCATTCCAAAATGGCGATCCAATGGCACGCTGCGCTATCGCATTGCTGATCCGCTGAAGCTCGCGCTGGGCTGGCGCTATGCGTCGCGGCCCAATTCGGATTTGTTTGGCCTCGTGCGCGGCGATGCCTTTGGCTTTCAGTCTGAATATCTGACCGTTGATACCCGCCTGAATTGGCGGCTGACCCCGCGGCTAGAATTAGGGGCAGGCATCGACAATCTGTTCAATGATAAGGCCTATGTCGCCCATCCCCTGCCCCAGCGCACCTATGTGCTGGATCTGAAAGCGACATGGTGACGTGATGACGCACTCTTCTGATCCATCTGAGACGGCGGCATTTTACCGCATGATCTGGCGCTGGCATTTTTATGCCGGACTATTGGTCATGCCGATGGTGCTGATCCTGTCGCTCACAGGGGCCATGTATCTGTTCAAGCCGCAGATTGACCGGTGGGAGGAGCGGGCCTTTCGCAACTTGCCAACATTGGGGGCCGTCGCGCCCGATGCCCAGGTGGACGCCGCTTTGGCCGCATGGCCGGGGGCCAGCTTTCATTCCTATCGGCTGCCCGAACATCCGGGGGATGCGGCGATGGTGCATCTTGCTCTGCCCGCCGGCGAAGGGGGGCAGGCCATGCGCGATGTGTTTGTCTCTCCGCAAGGCCGGGTTTTGGCCAGTCTCGACCCAGATTGGCGGATCATGGAAGTGGTGCAGAAATTGCACGGTCAGCTTCTGATCGGCAAGCCGGGAAGCTGGCTGGTCGAACTCGCAGCGAGTTGGGCGATCGTCATGATCCTGACGGGGCTGTATCTCTGGTGGCCAAGGGGGCGCGGCGCGGCCGGCGTCGTCTGGCCACGTCTGTCGGCTGGGCGGAAACTCCTATGGCGCGATTTGCATGCCGTCACGGGTTTCTGGGTGTCCGGCCTGGCGATGATTTTGCTGCTGACGGGCCTGCCCTGGGCCGATGTCTGGGGCAGCGCATTCAAGGCGGTGCGTGCCGAAATGGGCTGGGTGAAGGGCGCGCAGGGTTGGACGACCGGCGGGCGCGTAGCCGGGGATGCGGATCATGCCGAGCATGATCATGCGGCCATGATGGCAAGTGGCCGTGGCTCTGCAATGCCGTCTGTCTCGATCAACCAAATCGTGCGCCAAGCGCATCGTGCCAAGCTCGATTTTCCGGTGGTCGTCACCCCACCGGGTCAGCCCTTACCCTTTGGCGGTGGGGTGAAATCGGGCTGGGCGGTGCGATCGGACACACAGGATCGGCCTCGGCGTGTCACCTTGGTCTATGATGCCATGACGGGCCAGCACGTCTCGACCGAGGGCTTTGCGGATAAGCATGTGATCGACCGGGTCGTGGGCTATGGCGTTGCCTGGCATGAGGGGCAGCTGTTCGGCATCGTCAATCAGATGATTGGCGTGGCGACTGCCCTCATGCTGATCACGCTGTCGAGTACGGGATTTATCCTGTGGCGACGGCGCAAGCCCGCTGACCGATTGGGCGCGCCACCCCCGCTCCTCTCCCCGCCGCAGCGCAAAATGGTCGTTAGGGTCACGCTTTGCCTTGCGGTTTTTCTGCCGCTGCTCGCCCTTTCTTTGTTGGCGATCTGGCTTTTGGAGCGGTTGGTTTTGCGGCACATCACGGGGCTGTCACGCTGGCTTGGTCTGGCCTCCGCGCGCGAAAACCAGTAACGACCCTAAGGCGTATCGCACTCCCCCATCTTGCCGGAGACCATCATTGGATAATCTTGCCCATAGTCTTGCCGGAGCCGCATTGGGCGAGGCTGGCCTCAAGAAAAAGACGGGGCTTGCTATGGCGGCGCTGATCATCGGCGCCAATCTGCCGGATATTGATGTGCTGGGCCTGTTGGTGAATGAGAATCTGGCTTGGCGTCGGGGGTGGACGCATGGCCCCATCGCCATGCTGATTCTGCCGCCGCTTTTGGCCGCTGCCTTGGCATTGTTCGATCAGGTGCAGGGTAAAAGAGGCACGCGGCCAGCAGATCGCTTGCCCATCCATCGCGGCTGGCTTTTGGCGCTGGCCTATGTCGGATGGTTTTCGCACCCTCTGCTCGATTATATGAACACTTATGGCATTCGCCTGCTCATGCCCTTTTCAGAGCGGTGGTTTTACGGCGATGTCTTGTTCATCATCGACCTTTGGATCTGGATCATGCTGGGGCTGGGGGTCTGGCTGTCGCGCCGTCGTCAGCGTCAGGGGTCTGCAAAGGCGGCGCGCCCCGCGCGGGTCAGCCTTGCTCTTTCGAGCGCCTATATCCTCGCCATGGGCCTGAGCAATGATGCAGCAGACCGCATGACCCGGGATCAGGCCAACGCCCAAGGTCTCGGTCCGGTGACCGATGTCGTTGCCAGCCCGGTTCCGCTGAACCCGTTTCGTCGGGATATCGTCTTTGTAACGTCCGATTCTTACGGATTTGGCACGCTTAACTGGCGGCCCGCCCCGCATATTCATCTTCAGGATCGGCTGATCAAAACCAATATGGATGATCCCGCCTTGGCCGAAGCCCGCAAGGATAAGGCCGTGGCGGATTTCCTCTATTGGTCACGCCTGCCCTATGCGCAGGTGGTGCGGACGCCAACGACAACAACCGTCACCCTTGCGGATGCCCGCTATATGGGTCCGGCGATGCGGGGGCCTTTTGTTGTGACTGTAAAGCTACCGGCCTCTGCTCTGGCGGAGCAAACGCAGCGTGGCGTGGATCGCCCCTAATCCGGTGATCAGCAAGACGCTCAAAGCGGCAAGATAGATTGGCCCGGCGGCTTTGGCCGGGCCATGAATTTGGTGATTTGCCGTCTCCACCAAGAGGACGAGCATCAGTCCAGAAAATGCGCCCCAAGCGATGAGATGTGGCGGCGCATCCTGATGGCGGCCCCGCCATCCCGCCCAGACCAATGCTGCCGCCACCAAAAGCTCATCCAGCGCCATTGGAATAAAGCGCGCATCGCCCCAAAAGCGGGCGACCTCGCCCAGTGACATCAGGCCAGCAACGCCAAAGGCAAGCCAGTTCAAAAAACGCATATCCTCGCCCTCAAAGCCTCTCAGAGCTAAGCTATTGTGGATCGGGCGTGGTGGACGGATTGCTGTCTTTCAGCGTGTCTCGCACAGCGCCTTTGAGCGCCTGCCCATCCACAGCCTTGTCGACACCCTTGGCCAATGCCTCTTCATCAATCACAGCGCCAACCGCGCCCATTGCCTCTGGCGGTATCGCATCGCCAAGAGCCTCCTTCGCGGCCCCCGTCACCAAGCCCTTTACAGCGTCCTCATTCACCGCAGACCGCAGGCTGTTGGCAAGGCCTTGCTCGTCAATGGCCGCTTCGGTTGCATTTCGAAAATCTTCGGCCTGCTGGACTGCGTCCCCGCAGGCCGCAAGGCTCAGGGCAGCGCCCAGTGCGAACATCATGCGTTTCATCAGCGTCCTGTCCTCTGTGTCGGGCGGGTGGGCATTAGGTCGCCGCCCCGCCTGACCGAAATGGGATCGTCCCCCGCGTGTTTCAAGCACAGGCAAAGGCGTGAGACTGGAAAGAGAAAAGCTGGTGCCGCTTAGGTGACTCGAACACCTGACCCCCGCATTACGAATAATGTACAAACCAAGCAAAGCTGTGCTTTTATCACATTGTTGTATAGTTTGTTGTATAGTATAAATTAGAAAAATACCATATTTTCAATATGTTGGTCGTGTTTACCCGATCATTTTTTATATGAAATTACAGGCAGATAAGTCGCAGCGTCAGTTTAGCTGATGCTATAAATCTGCGAAATATTCACGTTGTCGGGTAACACGACCCACACATCACTTTTGCACTTTCCTGATCGGACGAGTTAATCCCATTTCAGAGAGCAGCGCATCCAACTCACCTGCGTTTACAGCAGCAATGATCTTGTCGATTGTCGGGATAAGCTGGTCGGGTTTCCCGACAATGATAGCGCCCTTACCCTTCTCCAGTTCAAGCACCTTGTTGCCATACCTTATCGCAAGCAGACAGTTACCTACCCCATCCTGAAACCACCAACGCTTGATGCGCTTAGGCACATCAACAAGTGCCTTAGAACCACCGTCTGTTGTCACCCAGCGACGATGCATAATGTTCGGCACGATTCCGTCACAATCAGCTTCAGCAATCAACTTTTGCTCAGCAAGTTTAGTGACGAGTTTGTTCCGTCGGTGCTGCTCGGGGCTCATCCGTTGTGTTGTCGGGAGAACCGACAGCGAAAGGCTTTTTAGGATATTCATAGTCATCGTTACATCTCCTTATTGAGATGACGATCATGCTGCCGTTGGAGATATGATCCTAGCCTTATCCTTACCAAGCATATGATACTTAGTGATAAATACACTCATCAAGGAGTGTAAAATATGGACGCAAGAGAAGAATTGAAACGATGGATGGCGATGGTTGTGCAGCTATCGTCAGAGGAAGAGAGCAAGACGATCAAGCAGGACATTGATCTTTTTCTGTCAGTCGCAGGGGAACTGTCTGGCAAATTAGCTGAGAGAAACACGGCACTTGCAAAGCAGTGTCGCTCAAGCAGCAGAGCAAAGCCACCAAAGCCTGCTCCTCAGAAAGCCCAGAAGCAGCCTAAGTCAGAGCTAAGCACTGCTGATACGCCAAAATCACAAAACGATTCAGAGGACCGTTCACAGGAGCGTTCAGGACAATCGTCGCAGAAACAACAAGCGCAGCCATCACCCACTGATCAGCAACGAGCGTTGCGCGGGTATGTCTATGGGGCGCAAAATGATGAGGTTGCGTTTCGCAAAGCTGCGCAGGCTATAACACGATGAGCGACAGGCTGATTCAAAGCCAAAAGCGGCTGCACGACAGTCTGTTTGAACTCTACATTGATGGTGGCTTGGAACTCTATCTTGCTGGCACTCGTGGCTTAAAGCGTGACTTAATCATACGGCTTGAGACAAGCGCACTGACACCAGAGAAGGGCGAAATAATTCACTACTACGCGGTCAATCGTTGGGATAAAGAGGACGAGTTTGATGAGTGGGCAAAGCCGCCTGTGGCGTTAACGGCGGAAGCTGAGCGTATCTTAGGTGTTACTAATTCACAGCTTGCTCATTGCCGCTCAACGGATGTGGTGCTGGATGATTTTTGTGAGTTTGCAGAGATCTGACCCTGCTTTTGATATTCTGAAGTGGCTAAGAGGGTGACATGAACTTTGAATTATTTCTGATATACCGAAACGAATACGGTGATCGCCGCAGCGGCAGTTTTCAGGCGACCGTCACCACCTTCTGAACGACGACAATTGGGCCTATTCTGTTGAAAAAGTCGCTCTATCTGGAGGATCCGTAATTTTCTTTTAATTCTTGCCAGCAATGCGTAATTCCGTTTCTACACGTCAACGCATTAGATTCGATCTGAACGATGGCGCGTAACGAAATTACGCTGCCTGACTTTTTCAACAGAATACGCCCAAATGCAGTCATTATGAGCGCGGCTGGCCTCCAATTAGCAGACGTTGCATTAGCAATGGTTATTGCTGATTGCTTGGATATTGCCGACAGACGGGAATTGTGGACGGAGGAAGGTAAGTCACCGCTCATGCACGCCAATACTAGTGACAACTTTTGCACCCTCATATCGATCATCATGAGGCTAGTATAAGTTCGCCAGGAACAAACATTTCTTCCGTGGGTGCATCAGTTGATCAGGCCTTGCCCAAAGCTATCGCCAATCCTTGTCGGGCTAGGACAGGCACCATCTCTCCATAGTACATAGCTTGGTCGCTCGACGCATTGCCCTGCCTCCCGCGTTTAGCCACGCCTTGCAGGATAGCCGCGATTCGAAAGTAGGCGAACGCGATGTGGAAGTTCCAATTCTCGACCGCACCAATGCCGATCCGTTTACAGTAAGTTTCGACATATTGTTCGTCGGTAGGAATTCTACATGCGCGACGGTCGATCCCGGCGAGCCCTCGCGACAGTTCGTTGGCTGGCTGGCTCCAGACCATGCATTGATAAGCCAGATCGGCAAGCGGATGGCCCA
>Ga0078894_10003804_pt1 | contig 11479 bp, 10 predicted proteins | sample LauGreSu1BDMLBSD_2_FD_67506 | JGI IMG/M metagenome (GOLD analysis project Ga0078894, IMG submission 67506) | Freshwater lake microbial communities from Lake Michigan, USA - Su13.BD.MLB.SD (version 4) (version 4) | ecosystem: Environmental > Aquatic > Freshwater > Lake | place: Lake Michigan... | reverse complement strand
TCCCAATATCGCCGCCATTAGCCCGATTTCAAAAGCAACCAAAGTATTGACCGATAAATTCTTTCTAACCCTGCTAGCAATAAAGAAAACAAGAAGCGTAAGTGCAATTTTTAGAGATATTAAGGCGCCATATCCAGTAAACCAATCCTGGCTCAAACGGAGTCTGGTCCAAGCGTTAGCTATTCCTGTTAAGACAACCGAAAGTGATGACCAGAGAGCAATTACAGAAACTCTGGAGAAAGCAAGGTTCTGTAACTCACTTGGCATCACCTTTAAGGCAATGACACTGCCCAGCCAAAAGCTCAATGCAATTACATGAATCACAAGCGATCCAATCGCTAATGAGTGGCTGCCTTGAGAGCTGGAATGACTTTGAAACAGTGGGGCAACTATCCCGCTAAGGGCCAAAATAAGAAGTGCTAGCGCGCCTCCATTTTTCTTTATGAGATTCGAAAAGATAAATACTATAAGAGCAACTATGACTTGATAGGCCAACAATTTTCCAAGTGTTATCTGAGTTATAAATGATTGCAAGATATTCACTTTTAAAATCTCGCCAATACCACTGCCGAATATTTCTGCAAGGCTGGACAATAAATAACCAATCGAAATGAGAAACCATATTCCTGAAACAATTCTTAAGCCTTGAAGAGTTGTCGAAGCGCTCTGCTCTAGTCGACCCTGATTCTCCGGCAGTAGAAAGGCGAGGGAAATTAAGAGTCCAATCACCAAAACAGCTAGTGCGCTATTTGCTAGATCAAAGAACATGCTCGCCTGCTATTCCGATTCGCCGAAGTAATTCATACTCCCTAAGATTACGCTGTGCCGACATATCAATATCAATGCACCGCCTGTGAACATGCCTTTGAGATAGTGCAATCCTTCACAGATGAGCCAATCTCAATTTGTCCTGAGTGTGGCAAAGAGGTTCGAAAGATTTACTCAAATGTTGGAATCGTCTTCAAAGGTTCTGGCTTTTATAAGACTGATTCCCAAGTTAAAAAGAGTGAGGCGCCTAAGCCAACCCCAGCTGCTGTGACTCCTCCACCAGCAAAAAGTGATTAACTCTTAACTAATTGCTAGTGATGTGGAGGTTTATCTCCCTGAATTTCTTCATCACGCTTATCATCCTTTTCTAATTCAATCTCATCGGATGTGACTGAAGGGATATATTCACTCATTTCATTCCTAAAGATCGCTGAATACCTTTTAAAACTTCTGGGAAGGCTTGCCTTGGCATGAGTCCTTCAATTATTAGTGAGCTTGCGCCGTGGACCGCCGACCAAACCAACGCCTCTCCATTTTGTCTTGCGCTTTTGCTTATTAACCCCACTTTTACCAACTCATCAAGGCCCTCAGATAGCAATCTCCAAGCCTTATGATCTTGTGGAACTTCTTGCATTTCGCAGAATCCACCGAATAACAAACGATAGAGATTTGGTTCTGCCACTGCCCATTTGAAGTAGGCATTGCCCATCGCTTGGAATCTCTCTCTTGCGCTGCGCATGCCACTTCCAGAGATTTTTGATATCGCCTCTTCTTGTAAATCTGCTAATCGTGCAAAGAGAACACTTCCTACCGCAGATATGAGTGCATCCTTGTCCTGGAAGTAGTGATAACTGGCACTTGGGCTTACACCTACGTCTGCGGATACAGCTCTAAGCGAAAGGTGATCAGGACCATATTTTCGTACCAGAGCAATTGCGGCTTCAACTAGAGCGCTTTCTAAATCTCCATGATGATAGGGACTTACAACTGCCACTCTCGGAACCATGTGGAAATTATGCTCCTTAACTTGACAATGTTCAAATAGGCGCAGATAATCTGAACATTGTATAGATTCACGGGAGGGAAAACATGTTTGAACGTCTTGGGCACTTAATAGCGAAGCGGAAAAAGTCAGTTCTAACCCTTTTCCTGCTCTCCACAATCCTTGCAGGGGCCATTGGTTCTCAAGTCTTTTCTCGCTTTGATACCGGTGGATATATGGATCCCAATAGTGACTCAGCAAAAGTTTGGGAGTATCTGGATGAAACTTTTAAGGTTAAAGATCCAGCAGTTGTATTGGTAGTCGATGGAAAAGATAAGTCGGCTGATGATCCAAGCGTAGTTGCTACTGCACAGAAAATTGAAGCCAGCCTTAGAAGCGAACCAAGCGCTGAAAACGTTCTTTCTTATTGGTCGGCAGGTGGCGCTCCCTCACTAAAAAGCAAAGATGGAACTTCTGCATTTATATTCGTATATCTAAAGTCAACGGACTTTACTGAGATAGATAAACTTGGCGGGCTTTATCAAGAAAAGTACGATGGAGCTTTTGAAGGCGTTGAAGTTTATGCATCTGGCGGAGCAGTATTTGCAAATGCTATTAATGGCCGAATTCAAAATGATCTAAAGATCTCCGAGGCTATCTCAATCCCACTTACATTCCTACTTCTTTTATTTGTATTTGGAGCCATGGCAGCATCTGCTATGCCTCTAATTGTTGGAATCACAGCAATCTTAGGAACATTCCTAGTTATGTTCCTACTTACTCTAGTTACCGATGTAAGCATTTTTGCTTTGAATTTGACTACCGGACTTGGGTTGGGCTTAGGAATTGATTACGCTCTATTGGTAGTTAATAGATTCCGAGAAGAATTAGCTAAAGGTCTTGATAATGAAAGCGCAATAGTAAATACCCTTCGAACTGCTGGAAAGACTGTCTTTTACTCCGGGGTTACCGTTGTTCTTACGCTCTTATCACTCACATTCTTTCCACAGAATTTCTTAAAATCGATGGGTTATGCCGGAGCTGCAGTAGTTGCTCTTGCCGTCGTTGGAGCGCTCATCCCTCTACCAGCAATTCTGGCTTTATTGGGAACAAAAATTAATAAAGGCGTAGTCCGTAAAGGTGGAATAGTTCAAAAAGAAGATGGAAGGTGGTCAAAGGTTGCGCGATTTGTGATGAGAAGACCGATCAGCGTAATAACTGCATCCTTAGCGGTGCTCTTCTTGATGATTGCTCCAATAGCCAATATTAAATTCTCTCAAGTAGATAGTGGAGTTCTTCCTAGAGAAGATCGTGCATATATCGCATCTCAATTTATTGCTGATGAATTTCCTGGCCAAGAGAGCAATCCGATTGAAATAGTCTTCCCAAATGGCGCATCACAGACCGTTGAGATCAACGCATTTGTAAACCGAGTTTCACTAACTGAAGGCATAACTCGAGTTGGCCAAGTAGAACTAGCTGGAGAAAGTGCGCGCGTTGTTGCAATTCATTCGATGCAGCCAAGAACTAGTGAAGGCGAGGCTTTAATTAAGGAGCTTCGCAATCTGCCCGCACCTAGTGGAACCTTAATAGGCGGCGCCGCAGCAGATTATGCAGATACACAAAATGCAATCTCTAGTACTCTTCCTGCCGTTCTAGGCTGGATCATAATCACAGTTCTGCTATTGCTCTTTGCCTTTACCGGCTCAATTCTTCTTCCGATTAAAGCAGTGATATTGAATTTCGTCTCGCTGGCTGCAACCATGGGCGTTCTTACTTGGGTTTTCATTGATGGAAATCTAAAGTTTCTTGTCGGAGATTTCATTGAAACTGGATCACTCGATACAAATACCATGGTCTTAATCGCAGTTGTAGCCTTTGGATTGTCTATGGACTATGAAGTCTTCTTACTCTCACGAATTAAAGAAGAGCATGATGCTGGCAATTCCAATATTGATTCTGTTGCGATGGGTTTACAAAAATCAGCACGAATCATCACCGCAGCGGCATTTATTCTGGCAGTGGTCTTTGCTGCCTTCGTTATTAGCGGTGTGACATCAATCAAGATGATGGGATTTGGCGTTGCTTTCGCAATACTTCTTGATGCTACTTTGATTCGCGCATTTCTAGTGCCAGCTCTTATGAGACTCTTTGGTGACTGGAATTGGTGGGCTCCACGCTCGCTCAAGCGCTTCCAAATTAATCACTAAAGGATTCTGCGCAGGTAGAATTAAGAAGTGGATTTAATCGCAACCCTGCAATGCGCTGATCAAAGAGGCATCGTTCATGCGATGACAAGCTCAGTCTTAGCTTGCCAAGGCAACATCATTGAAAATCAGCAGTTCACAGATCCAGTGACCAATAGCTTTGTTATGCGCACTCGCTTTGAAACTAGCTCCTCACTTGATAGTGCTCGAAAGGTCTTATTTGAAGGGCTCTCAAAATTCAATCCTGACTTAACCATAAGGGATAACGCCTCACCCAAGCGGGCCTTAGTCATGGTTACTAAAGAGAGCCATTGCCTAAGAGATCTGCTCTACCTACTAGAACTTGGCGAATTGCCGATTCAAATCCCTGTAGTTGTAGGTAATCATGAAGAGTTGAAGAGCTTAGTTGAATCTCACGGCATAAAATTTAGATATCTTCCAGTCTCTAGTGAAAATAAGGCAAGTGCTGAAACTCAACTTCTCTCAATTATTGACTCTGAGAAAATTGATTTTCTCGTTTTGGCTCGCTACATGCAGATACTCTCCCCAGATTTCTGCGACAAACTCTCGAATCGAATTATTAATATCCATCACTCCTTTCTTCCAGGATTTAAAGGGGCTAAGCCTTATCACCAAGCACATGCAAAAGGTGTAAAGATTATTGGAGCTACTGCTCACTTTGTCACCAAAGATTTAGATGAGGGTCCAATTATTGAGCAAGATGTAGCTCATGTTTCTCATGCATCAACCCCTGAAGAGTTAATTGCTATTGGCCGCGATATTGAACGTCGTGTTTTAGCAAAAGCTGTAAAGCTTTATGCTGAAGATAGAATATTTATTGTAGGAAATAGAACAGTAATATTTAATTAAGTGTGTCCTTGGCCGGAGTTGAACCGGCGACCTACCGCTTAGGAGGCGGTTGCTCTATCCACTGAGCTACAAGGACTGATATGCAAATAATTTCACACTCTATTCACAGATAATTACTTGCGTAATAAATGTGAAGTATCTAATGATAATTCAATATTTTTACGCGGTAAATTGCTTAATTCAATGCTTTCAGATAGCCTAACGCTCAATCTCGTTTGGAGTTGATTTCTAATCATGAAAGCCCTAGTAATAGGTGCCGGTGGCGTCGGAAGAGCGATAGCAAATATCGCTGTGCGAAGGCCCTTTATTACCTCAATGGTAATTGCAGACCGCACCCTCTCGCGCGCCGAAGAAGCCGTATATCGCGTTAAAGACCCACGCTTTTCTGCAGCTCAGGTAAATGCTGCTGAACTAGAAGACCTGCGCGAATTAATTCGAAAAGTCGATCCTGATGTAGTAATTAACGCCGTTGATCCTAGATTTGTAATGCCAATTTTTCTTGCATGCGAAATCGAAAATACTAATTACATCGATATGGCAATGTCTTTATCAAGGCCGCACCCTCACTACCCACATCGTGAAACTGGTGTGAAGTTGGGCGATGAACAGTTTGCAAGAGATTGGAATTGGGAAGAGCGGAAGATCTACGCCCTTGTTGGCATGGGTGTAGAGCCTGGAATGAGCGATATCTTTGCTAAATATGCCAACGATGAACTCTTCTCCCGAATTGATTCAATAACAGTTCTTGATGGCTCTAACTTAAGAGTCGAAGGTGCAGATTTTGCTCCCTCCTTCTCGATCTGGACCACTATTGAGGAGTGTTTAAATCCTCCACTAGTTTGGGAAGATGGTCGTGGTTGGTTTACAACTGAGCCATTTAGCGAGATAGAGGTATTTGATTTCCCAGAAGGTATTGGACCAGTTGAGTGTGTGAACGTGGAACACGAAGAGGTAGTTCTAATTCCACAAAAGATTGATGCCAAAAAAGTTAACTTTAAGTATGGACTGGGAGCTGAGTTCATCCAGATCCTAAAGACCATAAATATGCTGGGAATGGATAAGAAAGAAAATGTAGATGTTCAGGGAGTATCAGTTTCACCAAGAGATCTTCTTGCGGCATCTCTTCCAGATCCAGCAACTCTTGGATCAAGAATGAAGGGAAAGACTTGCGCTGGAACTTTAGTAAAAGGTCTAGACAAATCTGGAAATCCAAAATCTGTTTACATCTATAACGTAATTGATAATCAGTGGTCCATGAAGGAATATGGCGATCAAGCGGTAGTCTGGCAAACCGCTGTTAATCCAATAATTGCAATGGAGTTAATTGAAAAGGGAATTTGGAAGCCAAGAGGGGTAAATGGCCCCGAGTGGTTTGATGCCAAACCTTTCCTTGATTTATTAGAGGAATATGGCACCTCATGGCATATCAGAGAAGAAGATGCCAGTAATATCGTAAAGTAATGTCAAAGCCCATCGCTTTAATAACTGGCGCCACAGCAGGTATTGGCGCCTCCTTTGCTGAGCTACTAGCAAAAAAAGGCCATGATCTAGTAATTGTTGCTCGTGATTTAGAGCGATTAAATCAAAATGCTATTAAATGGAGAGAGAACTTCGGCGTTGAGGTGGAAGTTTTAGTTGCTGATCTAAGTCGCGATGAAGATATTAGGCGAGTTGAGCTACGCCTGCAAAATACTTCAAGGCCGGTTGAAGTATTAATTAATAATGCTGGCTTTGGAATAAAGAAGAGCTTTTTAGTTAGTGATATTTCAGATGAGATTGCCCTACTTGATGTTTTAGTAACAGCGCCTATGCGTTTAATGCATGCCATATTGCCCATCATGAAGGCGCGAAATAGCGGAGTAGTAATTAATGTCTCAAGTATTGCTGGCTGGATTGCCAGTGGAACATATAGCGCAGCCAAGTCCTACCTAACAGTGTTAACCGAGTCCCTTCACACTGAACTTTCGGGTAGCAATATAAAAGTACTAGCCCTAGCGCCTGGTTACACCAGAACAGAATTTCACCAAAGAGGGAACATGAAAATGAATGGATTGCCCAATTGGCTTTGGCTCACCTCTGAAAAAGTTACTCAAGATGCCTGGGACTCAGCCCAAGCTGGAAAAGCTATCTGCATTCCTGGAAGGCAGTATCAAGTGATTTCAATGCTGGCTAGATACGCCCCCAGATCTTGGGTTAGAAAACTCGGAATGAACCTTGGCTCTCGCCGAGGGAGAAACAAGTAATTTTCCTAACTTCTCAGTAAATTCACTAGAACTTTACGCATTTCCCTCACCAAAAAAACAGAGTTCCCCCTTTAAGATGGCTCCATATAGGTCACATACTTTTAAGGAGAATAATTGTGCGTAACTCACTAAAGCAACTTGGACGAGGCGCAACCCTATTTGCTGCAACCTCCCTACTAATGGCAACCACCGCTGTAATTCCGGCAGAGGCTGTAAATAAAGCTGGAGCCGCTTGCAAAAAAGCTAATGCAAAAACCAAAATTGGCGGAGATGGATATGTCTGCACTAAGAATCCAACCGTCAAAAATGCAAAGTTAACTTGGGTTTGGGTGGGATGTATCGATTCAAACAAGCTTTATCTTGAGTCAAGCGCTCGACTAGTAACGATTACTGAGACTGCTGCTCAGGCAGCAACAATGCTCGATACTGAAATCGCTGCTCTAAAAACCGCCGCTCCTGCTGATGAGGCAGAGGCGAAAGTATTTGATCAGAAAGCCGCTGACGCCAAAGTTAAGCAAGCATCTGCGCTATTGGAAGCTAAAGCTAATACTGATAACGCGACAAAAGTTGGAGCAACCACAACAGCTGGAAAGCAATACACAACTAACGCTGCTACTTGGACTAAAGCTGCACGGAGTTATGAACTTGCTGCCAAGAACTTTGAAAGATCAGCCGCCAGCCTTCGTGACAAGATTAACGAGGTAGTAAAAAAAGAGAAGCAGAAGGTTAATGTTCTTCAGACTGTTGAAAATACAAAGTCTGAGGTTAAGTCAACTCTCCAAAATAGAAAGCAGGCCTGCAAGCCTGGTCTATAAAGTTTTAGTTAGCCAACTGTAACTTTTGTTTTGGTCACTTTCAGCGCAAGATTCTGAAGTGGGCTTTCTGCAGGTCCCTTAGTAACAGCGCCAGCGATTGAAAAATTCGCAAGGTGATTGTCACATACCCACTTATTGCCATCTTTTCTTAAGGGATAACCTTGATGGGTACAAGCTAGGTTTAAAGCCTTAAAAGCAGAGCTAGCTTTTCCAGTTCTTACCAGTGCAATATCTATACCTTGATTGTTAGTGAATTGCACTACTCCGCCGACTTTTTTTAGTGCAGGATTTTTTGCGAGGAGGACCTCGACTTTTCCATTCGCTAGCATCTTGACACCACTTGCAGCAATAGCTTTTTCAGGTATGAATCCGAGCGTGAGAATAGCGAGACCACAAAGTACTGCCCGTCTTGATACATTTTTTTCGCTATCCATTCTCTCCCTTTCAATACCGTTAGATAATGAAAATCTATCTGCTTTTTCGCCCCTTTGCCATCGCAACTCTAATTTTCTACCTATTTCTCAGGAACAATTCAGATGCTAGGTGGGAGTATGACCTAGTTCTCTTCAATCTAGTTGCACTACTTGCTGCTCTCTCAATTGCTCTATCGCCAATTCTTGATGATCCCTTAGGCAGATATGGAGTTATTGGCGCAATCATCTCTTGGAGTGCAGGGTCAATAACTTCATCACTGAACACTTTTTTTGAGATTAAGACGCTACTCAATCTTGATCTGATAGCCCAGAGCCTCTATGCGCTCTTTTATCCACTGGCAATATTTGGACTTACCAGAGCAATTCGTTTTAAGGCTGTTAGCAAATCTCTAGAGTTACTAGATACTGCAATTATCGCAATTGGATATACCACGATATTGACAGCTCTTTTGGTCAGACCAGCAATGACAACTATTGATGGAAGTATCTTTGAAGTATTCCTAGCTATTCTCTATCCAGTAGGGGATGTTGTCATATTGGTTTTAGTACTTCTATTAGTTTTTAGACAGAGGATGAGTTGGCGAAATGGACTAATTCTCATTGGGGCAACCATGTTCTTTCTCTCTGACTTCTACTTTCTCTATCAATCCTACTTAGGTAGATATGAATTTGGATCCCTAACAGATGTTGGATGGTTAATAAGTTTTATCTTTCTCTCTGAAGCATTTTGGTTTGCAAGTAATGAAGTACAAGCTCCTAGAAGTTTTAATTCAGCCGTGGCCACAATCGCTCTTCTTGGAAGCTCTACCCTGCTTGCAATTGCAGTCTTGCAACCCTCATATATCCCACGGTTTTTAATATTGCCCGCCTTTGTAACTATCGCGCTCTCATTTCTACGTATGGGCGTTGCTATCAATGATGCACGCAACATGAGCAATGAACAGATTCTGGCAAGAACAGATGAGCTAACTGGCCTTGCCAATCGGCGCAAATTCATGGTCGATTGCCAAGAATTTCTTAAAAATCCTGGCTCGCTATTGATTCTTGATTTAGATGGATTTAAGGCAGTCAATGACAGCCTCGGACATGGAATTGGCGATCAACTTCTTAAGCAAGTTGCAAGCCGCTTTCAAAGAGTTATGCCCTCAGATGCACTGCTAGCTCGCTTAGGTGGCGATGAGTTTGGCGCCCTGATTCCAGGAGGCGATGGCATGGAGGTAGCAAGGGCTCTAAAGGCAACTCTTACCTATCCATTCCACATTAACTCAAAGGAAATCTGCCTCGATGTTTCAATCGGTGAGGCAAGTAATGAACCAGGCTCAAGTGCTCTCGAGCAGCTCCTTCGAAGAGCTGATGAGGCGATGTATGAAGCAAAGAGATCAAAACTTGGCGTGCTCTCCTGGCATAACCAATTAGGCACATCTGGCTCTAGGTTGTAAATTTTGCCAAGTCAGAAACATCCAACCAATAAGCCCTAAAAGGCTTAACTACAAGAGGTGAGATTCACAAGCCCCAAGCTAAGGAGGTTCCCTAATTGGCAGAGAAGTTCAACAATAACGTTTTAATCCTGGGAGCAGGATCAGTATCCCAATCGGTATTACCCCTTCTAATAGAGCATCTAGTTGATGCAAAGCAAATCACAATTATGGATCAGCGAGATAATCGCTCAAGAGTTAAAGGCGCGTTAGATAAAGGCGCTACTTATATCCAAGATCAGATAACTCAAGAAAATCTTGATAGCCAATTAAAAAAGTATTTAAGTACCGGAGATTTCCTCCTTGATTTAGCGTGGAACATTGATGCCAATACCATTCTAAATTGGTGCCATGACAATGGAGTTCTCTATTTAAACACCTCAGTTGAGGAGTGGGATCCTTATGCGGGAGGAGCAAATAAACACCCGCTAGAGAGAACTCTTTACTACCGCCATATGCGTATGCGTGAGATGAAATCAAAGTGGAACAAAGTCGGAGCAACCGCCATTGTTGAACATGGCGCAAATCCTGGACTTGTTTCGCATCTAGTGAAGAAATCCATGGTTGATATTGCAACCCTTGCCCTTAAAGAATCAAAGGCAGCAGCTGGGGTGGAAAGCGCCCTGACGGATGAGCGTTATAACGATCTTGCTCACCTGCTTGGAGTTAAAGTTATTCATATCTCTGAGCGCGACACCCAAGTAACTAATAAGCCGAAACAATGGGGCGAATTTGTTAACACCTGGTCAGTTGAAGGCTTTTATGAAGAAGGTATTGCTCCAGCAGAGCTTGGCTGGGGAACTCACGAAAAAACACTTCCGCTAAATGCCTATGAACATCAAAGCGGACCAAAGAATCAAATTGCAATTGCTCAACCTGGAGCAACAACTTGGGTTCGCTCTTGGGTGCCAAACTTTGAAATCCATGGCATGGTAATTCGCCATGGCGAGGCATTTACAATCTCAGATCACTTAACTGTCTGGGATGGAGCCAAGGCTCTCTATCGCCCAACGGTTCACTATGCCTACTGCCCCACAAATGAAGCTATTGCCTCCATGAAAGAACTTGAGATGCGCTCTTGGGATCTTCATAAGAATCAAAGAATCATGAATGATGAGATTACAGATGGCGATGATCGTCTAGGGGTATTGCTCATGGGCCATCCCTATAAAGCTTGGTGGACTGGATCACTACTTAGCATCCATGAATCAAGAAAGTTGATTCCTGATCAATCAGCAACAACAGTTCAAGTTGCCTCTGCAGTTTATGCAGCAGTTGCTTGGGCGATGAAAAATCCTAATAAAGGCTTACTTGTTCCTGATGAACTTCCATGGCGAGAAGTACTTAGCTATGCCGAGAAGTACTGGGGTGGAATTCACTCCGAGGCTAGCGCTTGGGATCCTTTGATGAATCGAAAAGATTTATTTGAAGGCTGGAATGGCAAGAAAGTTGATAGCAGCGATCCTTGGCAGTTCTCAAACTTCCTGGTTTAGTAGTTAAGGCTTGAGTGGTTTAGCAGCTTTTATTTCCTCTAAGCGTGCTAGCGACTCAAGCCTTTCTGCTGCATGATCAACTATTCGCTTTGGATAGCCATTTTTATATCCCGAATCAGACTCCCAAGGCTCATGAAGATCATCGCCCTGCAAATGAGCTAACTCGGGAATGTATTTCTTAATATAAATTCC
>Ga0078894_10003803_pt1 | contig 11480 bp, 9 predicted proteins | sample LauGreSu1BDMLBSD_2_FD_67506 | JGI IMG/M metagenome (GOLD analysis project Ga0078894, IMG submission 67506) | Freshwater lake microbial communities from Lake Michigan, USA - Su13.BD.MLB.SD (version 4) (version 4) | ecosystem: Environmental > Aquatic > Freshwater > Lake | place: Lake Michigan, USA... | reverse complement strand
GCTGGAAATTTCCCACTTTGGTTAATGCCAGAGCAAGCTATTATCCTGTCTTTGAGTGAGAAATATGAAAAATATGCAGAAAAAGTTTTAAATCTGCTAGAAAATAACGAAATTCGCGCCCTAATTGACAACCGCAACGAGACAATTGGTAAAAAAATTAGAGATGCGGAAGTTCAAAAAATGCCGTTTATGCTGATTGTTGGGGAGGAAGAGGAGAAAAACGGAACGGTCTCTGTTAGAAAACACGGACAAGAAGGAAAAGGAAATATTACAGTCAAAATAGAAGATTTTGTTGCAATTATTAATGAAGAAGTTGCCAAAACCTTAAAAACATTTGAAGTTTAACTAAAATTATAAAGCCATAGCAATTAGAAACAACAAGGGGTATCAACCTCGAGTAGAAAAAAAAGATGAACACAGAATAAATAATTTTATTCGTGTTCCCGAAGTACGTCTTGTAGGAGACAATGTAGAACAAGGAATTTTTAAAACATCGGATGCATTGCGTCTAGCCGATGAATTAGAATTAGACTTGGTTGAAATCTCTCCTAATGCTGAGCCACCTGTATGTAAAATAATGGACTACAAAAAGTTCGTTTACATGCAGAAGAAACGAGACAAAGAATTAAAAGCTAAGTCGACACAAATTGTAGTTAAAGAAATTCGTTTTGGTCCTCAAACAGATGAGCACGATTACGACTTTAAAAGAAAGAATGCCGAAAAATTCCTTAAAGAAGGAGCAAAATTAAAGGCGTTTGTATTCTTTAAAGGAAGATCAATCATCTATAAAGAGCAAGGTCAAATATTATTATTACGATTGGCTCAAGACCTTGAAGATTTTGGAAAAGTAGAAGCTTTACCAGTTTTAGAAGGAAAGAGAATGATCATGTATATTGCTCCTAAAAAGAAAAAATAGTCTCAGGTTTTATTAAAATTAAACCTTGAACGAAAAATAAGTAAGTAAGTTGAATTTAAATAAATTAGGGAAATTATGCCTAAAATGAAAACAAAATCTAGTGCTAAGAAACGTTTTAAAGTTACTGGCTCTGGAAAGATTAAAAGAAAACACGCTTTCAAAAGTCACATTTTGACCAAGAAATCTAAAAAGCGTAAATTAGCTTTAACACATGCTGCATTGGTTCACAGTACAGACATGAAAAGCATCAAACAACAATTAAGAATTATATAATGTTTGTTGTTTATGGTTTATCGCTTATGGATTTATCCTTAACTTTAAACTTTAAACATTAAACTTTTATTCTTTAGGTTAAAACAAATTTAATAACCTTGGAGTATGGCTTTAAGTTCCCTTGATTAAATTCGGGACGCCTGCTACAAAAAAACAAGAAAATTATGCCAAGATCAGTAAATTCAGTTGCTAAAAGAGCAAGAAGAAAAAAGATAATGAAGCAAGCCAAAGGTTTCTTTGGTCGTCGTAAAAACGTTTGGACTGTTGCCAAAAACGCAGTTGAAAAAGCGATGGTTTACGCTTATCGCGATAGAAAACAAAACAAGAGAAACTTCCGTGCTCTATGGATCATGCGTATTAACGCTGGTGCTAGATTAGAAGGAATGAGTTACTCTCAATTCATGGGGAAAGTAAAAGCTAACGGTATCGAATTGAACCGTAAAGTTCTTGCAGATTTAGCAATGAATCACCCAGAAGCTTTCAAAGCTATCGTGAAAAAAGTGAAATAAAAAAACGTTTGTACAACTTATTCAACTTACTTATTTAAAATCCCAATCTAACGATTGGGATTTTTTTTATAAATGATATATTTAATCACCAATGCATAAAAAATCAAGTTATATATTAGAAATCTCCAACAAAAAATTAGAACTTTACACGCTTTTTAATTTGGTATAAACTAAGTTATAAAACTCCCTTCTAATGAAAAAGAAAATAGAAATATTAGCTCCAGCTAAAAATTTAATTCAAGGTGTTGCAGCGATAAATAGTGGTGCCGATGCACTATATATCGGAGCACCTCAATTTGGAGCACGATCAAATGCTACCAATTCTATTGAAGATATTGCCGAATTGGTTAAATATGCTCACCTATTTAATGCCCAAGTATTTGTAGTAATCAACACGATTTTATACGACTACGAATTGGAAACGTGCCGCAAATTAATTTGGGATTTATACGAAATTAAAGTCGATGCCCTTATCATTCAGGACATGGCTATCTTTGAAATGGACTTGCCGCCTATTGTGCTTCATGCCAGTACGCAATCTAACAATAGAGATGCCGATAAAATTAAATTCTTAAAAGATGCCGGAATAAAACGAGTGGTATTGGCTCGTGAATTGAATTTGCATCAAATAAAAGAAATCAGTGATACAGCCGATGTTGAACTGGAATTTTTTGTAACCGGCGCCTTGTGCGTTTCTTTTAGTGGAAACTGTTACATGAGTGTGGCCAATGGCGAAAGATCAGCAAATAGAGGTTCTTGCGCCCAAAACTGTCGCTTACCTTACAATTTAATTGATGGAAATGGAGATACGTTAATTAAAAACAGCCACCTTCTTTCTATAAAAGATTTGGATGTATCCGATCAAATTCCGAATTTAATTGAAGCCGGAATTTGCTCTTTCAAAATTGAAGGCCGTTTAAAAGATGTGGTTTATGTGAAGAACAATGTTTCTTATTTAAGGCAAAAATTGGATTCATTTTTAGAAGGTAATGAAAAGTATACAAAAGCTTCATCTGGAAAATGCACTTATACTTTTGATTCTTCTTTAAACCGAACTTTTAACCGAGGATATACCGATTATTTTGTTAACGAAAGACACCAATCCATCGGTTCTTGGGAAAGCCCAAAATCAAAAGGACAATATATTGGAAAACTAATTCGAACCGTTGGAAATTCCTATGAAATTGAAAATGGTAACTTATTAAATAACGGAGACGGATTGTGCTACATTAATGATGATAATGAAGCGGAAGGAATCTATGTAAACCGCGCTGAAAATGGTTTTGTTTACCCAAATGTATTGAAGGAGATTAAGGACGGCACCTTTATTTACCGAAATAACGATGCTGCATTCATTAAAATTGTTGAAAGAGAAGATAGTGCCATTCGAAAAATAAGCACTAAATTACTACTTACAGAGACAGAAAATGGATTTGAATTAACAGCTACCGATGAAGATGGAAATGTAAGTTCTGTAAATTTAGAACACCCTAAAGAGCTTACTAAAAACAACGAATCGATTGAGGAAAACTTCAAAATAAATCTAGCTAAAACAGGATTTACTCCTTATATTGCTGATGAAATTACAATTCAGTTTTCGGGGAATTGGTTTCTTCCTATTTCAAAAATTAACGAAATGCGAAGATTAGTTTTTGAAAAATTAACCGAAATTCGATTAGAAAACTACCATGTTGAAGAACAACCAATCGTAAAAACATCGCATCCTTATCCAGAAACAAAATTGGATTTTATGTACAATGTTTCCAATAAATTGGCGCGTAAGTTTTACGAACGACATGGCGTTACCGAAATTGAAAAGGCATTCGAATTACAATGGGATCCGGGGAAATCCAGGGTGATGACCACCAAATACTGCATCAAATACGAATTAGAAAAATGCCCTAAATACCATAGAGATACCCTTGGCGTAAAAGTAAAAGAGCCATTAGTATTAAAGCAAGGCGAATTGGAATACAAATTAAAATTCAATTGCAAGCCCTGTGAAATGGAAATTTGGGAAAAAGACGCCGAATTTGAAATAGAAGAAGATTAATAATTAAAACAAATAAGACCATGTTTAAAAAATTAATACTAGCATTAAGTTTGTTTGCTGCTTTCACATCACAAGCACAATTAAAAACATTTACGCTAGACGAAGCAGTAATGCAACAGGCAAGAGCTTTTAGAGCAGATAAATTGGTTGGTTTCCAATGGATTCCAAACACCACGAATTATGTGTATTACACTGACGCTAATTCAAAAATGATGCAAGCCTCAGCCAAGGACAGTAAAGCAAAAGAATTGGCTACATTGACTGAAATCAACTCGGCTTTAGGAACCAAATTAAAAAGTTTTGCAGGATTGGAATGGTTTGATTCCACTTCGTTTTTAATTTCTGAAAATGGCAAATATTATACCTATTCCATTACTTCTAAAACCGGAAAAAATATTCAAGTAAGTGCCAATTCAGACGAAAACCAAACATTTGATGCTGCTAAAAATAATCTAGCGTTTACAGTAGATAACAATTTGTATTTCTACAATAAAAACAAAGAAAAAATAACGGTAACCAATGAGAGTAATAAAGGAATTGTTTCAGGACAATCTATTTCTCGAAATGAATTTGGAATCAGCAACGGTATTTTCTGGTCTCCAAAATCATCTTATTTGGCCTTTTATCAAAAAGACCAAAGCGAAGTGGCCGATTATCCTTTATTAGATATAAATGAAACTCCGGGTAAATTAGAAAATTTAAAATACCCGATGATCGGACAAAAATCAGAAAAACCAAGAGTAGGTATTTACAATCTAGCAACAGGAAAAACCGTATTTATTGCTCCTAAAAGCGGAAATGCAAACGACTACCTAACCAACCTTTCATGGACTCCTGATGAAAAATACGTTTTGATTGCAGAGTTAAACCGTGAGCAAAACGACATGTATTTAAATGTATACGATGCCAATTCGGGTGCTTTTATAAGAACAATATTAAATGAAAAAAACAATGCTTGGGTAGAGCCAGAACATGAGGCTTTTTTCCCAAATGCTAACTCCAATAACTTTGTATGGTTTAGTGAAAAAGAGGGATTTCATAACCTATACTACTACACTATTGATGGTAAATTAATCAAACAATTAACGAACAATAAATTTCCAGCAAGAGAAATCATTGGAACAAATCCTGCAGGAACTGAGATTTATTTCAAAGCAACTGGTGCCAATGCAACCAACATGTTAGTATACAAAGTAACTCTTGGCGGGAAACAAACCTTAATTACAAAAGAGGAAGGAGTACACACCGTTGCTGTTTCTACCGATGGAAAATGGTTTTTTGATGAATTCTCTAATCATTCTACACCTTCAAAATCATTGTTATATGATGCTAAGTTAAATGCCACTACCCTATTGGTTAGCAAAAACAAATACGACGGATACCAAATTGGAACTTCCGAAATTAAAATCATTAAAGCTGCCGATGGAACAACCGATTTATACACCCGTTTAATCAAACCAAGCAACTTTGATGCAACCAAAAAATATCCTGTAATGGTATATGTTTACGGAGGTCCACATGCGCAAATGATTACCAATTCTTTTTTAGATGGTGCTAATCTTTGGATGTACTGGATGGCAGAACAAGGGTATTTAGTATTCACTGTAGACAACAGAGGTTCAGATAATAGAGGTTTCGCTTTTGAAAGCGTAATCCACGGAAGATTGGGTGTAAATGAAATGGAAGACCAATTGAAAGGGGTTGAATACTTAAAATCGTTGCCTTATGTTGATGGAAACCGTCTTGCCGTTCACGGATGGAGCTATGGCGGATTCATGACAACTTCTTTAATGCTAAGAAAACCAGATACTTTTAAAGTAGGTGTTGCTGGTGGGCCGGTAACCGATTGGAAATGGTATGAAGCAATGTATGGCGAGCGCTATATGGATACCCCTGCAGAAAACCAAAAAGGTTTTGAAGAAGCAAGTACCCTAAATTATGTGAATAATTTAAAAGGCAAACTATTATTAATTCACGGAACCAGCGATGACACCGTTGTAATGCAGCACAATTTTGCATTAGTGAAAAAGTTCATCGAGGCTCAAAAACAAGTTGACTTTTTCCCTTACCCAATGGCAAAACACAATGTTTTTGGTAAAGATCGCGTGCACTTGATGACCAAAGTACTAAACTATATTATAGAAAATAATAAGTAATCGTATTTGAAGCTATTCCTGCTATTCGTTGCAATCTTTCATTTTTTAAGAAAAAAATAAAAGGATTTTCACTACTATCAGGGCTAAAAAAAATCCCAAACTCAAGAGTTTGGGATTTTTTATTTTAAGATATTTATTATGTTTTTTGCTTTTTCTTCTTAGCCGCAGGAAATAAAATATTGTTTAGAATTAATCGAAACCCTGGTGAATTGGGATGCAAATCCAATACCGTTGGTGCATCACCCACTCGATGCTGATAATCCTCAGGATCATGACCACCATAAAAAGTGAAAAAGCCTTTACCTTTTTGTCCGTGTATATATCGGGCTTCGCTATTTAATTCATTTTGTCCAAGAATTAATACATTCGATTTAATCAACTCACTATCAAAAGCAGTAGATTGTCCCATAAATCCTTTCACTAATGAAGTGTGATTTTGACACAACATACTCGGAATCACATCCCATTTAGCCGAAAAATCCATCAATGTAAAATAATCTTTTTCCATAGGAATTTTTCTTTTTTCAGTCATATCAATATCCGAAAACTCATAATGATCTGGCTTTCTATCTAATATAAAATTCTTAAAAGCAAAGGTTTTATTGTAATCAATTAACGCTTGATAATTCGGAGAACTGTTATCACCATCAAACATGGGTTCACAAATATCAACTCCTTCAGCTGAAAGTGCAATATCAAAACTATCTGTGGCAGAACACATGGCAAACATAAAGCCACCGCCAATTACAAAATCGCGTATTTTTTTGGCAACAGCCAGTTTCTCTTCTGATACTTTTCCATAACCAAGTTTGGCTGCCAATGCTTCTGCTTCTTTCTTTTGGTCAATATACCAAGGGGCATTTCTATAAGCTCCATAAAATTTTCCGTATTGACCCGTAAAATCTTCGTGGTGCAAATGCAACCAATCGTATAAAATCAATTGATCCGATAGTACTTCTTCATCATATATTGGGGTAAACGGAATTTCTGCATAAGTCAAAACCATAGTTACCGCATCATCCCAAGGTTGCTTCCCTTTGGGTGTATAAACCGCAATTTTGGGTGCTTTTTCTAATATTACGGTTTCCATATTTTGAGATGGAGACGAAATATCTGCCAATATCGATTCTTCTTCTGCATCGGATAAAATCTCAAAACTCACGCCACGAATTTGACATTCCTTTCTAATTTCTGGAGCATCGGGTAATAAAAAAGAACCCCCACGATAATTTAGTAACCAACTCGCTTTGTATTTTTTATCTAAGCACCAATAGGTGATTCCGTATGCTTTTAGGTGATTTTTTTGAGAAATGTCATCCATTGGAAGCAAAATAAAATTTGCCTTCATAGAAAAGGAAATCAACAAAAGAAAAATTAAATACTGTTTTTTGAAAAGCATTACATCAAAAATTAATTCAATCCCAAAACAGAATCGATTTCTCAAAGATAGTAGATAAAACTGTAAAGAAAAAGCTAAATTTTTATTCTAAAACGGAACATCGCTGTCGTCGTCATTTGAATTTAAATTACTTCCAAAAGCTTCATTTGGGGATGGTAAGTTTTTTGTGAAAAACGGATTATCATCCAGGTTCATTTTAGAAGGCAAATCATTAAAAGCAGAGCCATATTCTTCTAAATTATCGAATTTACCAAGGTTTCCAATGAATTTCAATCGGATGTTTTCTAAAGAACCATTACGGTGTTTTGCAATAATAAATTCTGCCTGACCTTCTGTTGGTGATTGCTCATCATCATCCCATTCTTCAATTTTGTAGTATTCAGGACGGTAAATAAACGAAACGATATCGGCATCTTGCTCAATCGCTCCCGATTCACGAAGGTCGGAAAGCAATGGTCTTTTGCTCGATCCTCGAGTTTCTACCGCACGTGATAATTGAGACAGCGCTATCACTGGCACTTCCAACTCTTTAGCTAAGGCTTTTAAGTTACGAGAGATTGTTGAAATTTCTTGCTCACGATTACCACCACCTTTACCGTTTCCGCCGGCAGTCATTAATTGTAAGTAATCCACAATAATTAACTTGATTCCGTGCTGAGAAGCCAATCGGCGCGCTTTGGCACGTAAATCAAATATAGATAATGACGGAGTGTCATCAATAAATAAAGGCGCTTTTTCAAGGTCTTTTACTTTCACAGAAAGTTGCTCCCATTCGTGTTTTTCTAATTTTCCGGTACGCAATTTTTCTGAAGACAAACCGGTTTCAGAAGAAATTAAACGGGTAATTAGCTGTACCGAAGACATCTCAAGTGAAAATAATGCAACAGGGTGGCCAAAATCTATAGCAATATTACGCGCCATTGAAAGTACGAATGCCGTTTTACCCATACCAGGTCTAGCAGCAATAATAACCAAATCGGAAGGTTGCCATCCCGAGGTTACTTTGTCTAGTTTTTCAAAACCAGTTGCTATTCCGGATAGACCCTCTTTATTGGCAATTTCTTCAATTCGCTTTTTCGCCTGAATAACTAAACTTTGTGCCGTTTCGGAACTTCGTTTGATATTCCCTTGTGTCACTTCGTACAATCTGCTTTCGGCTTTGTCTAACAAATCAAAAACATCGGTAGTTTCATCATACGATTCTTCAATAATTTCATTTGAAATTCGAATCAAGCTACGCTGAATGTATTTTTGAAGAATAATTCTCGAGTGGAATTCAATATGCGCCGAAGAGGAAATCTTTTGCGTAAGCTGAATTAAGTAATAATCACCACCTGCTAATTCTAATTTGGCATTCTTTTTTAACTGAGAAGAAACCGTTAATAAGTCAATAGGCTGAGAATCTGTGAATAACTGAAATATGGCTTCAAAGATGTGCTTGTGTGCTTCTTTGTAAAATGCCTCAGATTGTAAAATATCAATAACCTCATCAACTCCTTTTTTATCAATCATCATCGCACCCAAAACTGCTTCCTCAAGTTCGAGTGCTTGTGGAGGTAGCTTGCCTTTTTCTAGACTGATAATCGGAGTTTTTTCTACTCGTAAAGGATTTAAATTTTTGATATTTTCCATATAGCGAATGTAACCAATTCTTAGTTTTTATTAAAGTTTAGTTATTACCTTGTCTTGTTGATAACTAAACGATTTTTGTTGACAACCAAAAAAAAATCCGGAACCAAAGGGCTCCGGATTTTAATCTTTTGTAGGAATATTACTCCTTATACTCACCCATTTTACTGTATTTATCCATTCTTTGAGCCACTAGCTCCGTTGTTGATAAATCTTTTAGGTCTTTATAAAATTTGGTTATGTATTGTTGTACTGTTTTAAAAGTAGTTTCTCTATCATAATGTGCTCCACCTAGAGGCTCCGGAATAATATCGTCTACTAATTTTTGTTTTTTCATATCGGCAGAAGTTAGTTTTAATGCCTCCGCTGCTTGCTCTTTATACTCCCAACTTTTCCAAAGAATCGAAGAACATGATTCAGGGGAAATAACAGAATACCAAGTGTTTTCCATCATTAAAACGCGATCTCCAACACCTATTCCTAAAGCACCACCAGAAGCTCCTTCTCCAACAATTACGCAGATGATTGGAACTTTAAGTCGGCACATTTCAAGTATATTTCTTGCAATAGCTTCTCCTTGCCCTCTTTCTTCGGCTTCCAATCCTGGATAAGCACCTGGAGTATCAATAAAAGTAACTACAGGAACACCGAATTTTTCGGCCATTTTCATCAATCTCAAAGCCTTTCTATAACCTTCAGGATTTGCCATACCGAAGTTACGGTACTGACGGGTTTTAGTATTATACCCTTTTTGTTGACCAATAATCATAAATGATTGACCATCAATTTTACCCAATCCACCAATCATGGCTTTATCATCTTTAAAACCTCTATCTCCAAAAAGCTCTAAAAATGTATCGCCACAAATAGCGTTAATATAATCTAAAGTATACGGTCTATTTGGATGACGAGACAATTGAACTCGTTGCCAAGCTGTTAGATTTTTATATATATTTTTCTTGGTTTCTTCTAGTTTCTTCTCTATCTGTTTGCAGGTGTTGGTAACATCTACATCAGATTCTAAACCAATAATTTCACATTTGTCTAATTGGTCTTCTAATTCTTTTATAGGAAGCTCAAAATCTAAGTATTCCATAGTTTTGCTGCGTTTAATTAAAATTTGAACTACAAATATAAAATTTTAAATCTACTCTAAAAGCAATTTTTAAGTATAAGTTGTAAACAAATCTTTTAAGTCTTTTTGTATTTTGCCTTTATTACAGCATTTAGGATTACCGTAATCAAAATAATAAATGCCCCAAGATAAAAAGTTGAACTCATTTGTTCTTTTTCTTTAAAAATAAGTACTGCAAGTAGTATTCCGTAAATAGGCTCTAAATTAATGGTTAGCATCACGGTATAAGGGCTAAGGTATTTCATAACCGAAGTTGATGCAATAAAAGCATAGGCCGTACAAACCGAGCTCAATATCAATAAATACATAAAATCATTGAGGGAAATTTGAAAAAAGTCAGCATTAAAACTCGAGCTTCCCAATAAAAACAGTGAAAAGAATAGTACCCCCCCTAAAAGTTCATAAAACGAAATTACTTTAGGTTCATAATTTTCAACAAACTTACTATTGATTACAGCGAAGGAGGCAGATAGAAAAGCTGAAATTAGAGCAAGAATTATCCCTTCAGAATATTGACCTTCCACATTAAATATGATAGAAAGTCCGACAACAACCAGTAAACCGAAGAAGATTTCATACCATATTATCTTTTTCTTAAAAAATATAGGTTCAATTAAGGAGGCAAAAAAGGCTCCCGTTGATAAACAGGCTAAGGTTATGGAAACATTGGATACTTTAATGGCTCTAAAAAAAGTAAACCAATGCAGAGCAATTACCAATCCGGCGACTAAAAACTTTAAGATTACTTTTTTTGGTAATTTAATTGAAGTATTGGTGATTTTGTTATAAATAAATATAAAGACAACAGCAAATAGCATACGAAACCAAACCAATGGCAATGCGTCAAGAGTAATGAGTCTCCCTAAAATAGCAGTAAATCCCCAGATAAATACTATCCAGTTTAATTTTATGTAACTTTTCGTGTTATCGCTTAGCATTTCTAAGTAAAAATAATGCTAATATACCAAAAACTAAGTTAGGTATCCAAACGGCAATAATTGGTGGAGCTGAAGATTTTTCGGCCAAAACTCCAAAAACCTTATCTAAAAACACAAAGGCAAAAGCTAGCAAGATTCCAATTGCAAGATTCATTCCCATACCGCCTCTTCGCTTCATAGCAGATACTGCCACGGCAATAATTGTTAAAATAAATGCCGAAATTGGAATACTAAACTTTTTATAAAAAACCACTAAATAAACATTAATATTTGAAGAACCTCTTTGTCTTTCTTTATCAATAAAATGGGTTAACTTGGTGTAATTTAATGTTTCAGCAATATAAACTACAGGAGTTAAATCTTCAAGATCAAATTTAAAAACGGTATCCTTTACACTACCCGTTTCAATGTAATCACCCAGTGGTCCTACTTTTCGTTTGGTATAATTAAATAAAGAATAATTCCTTTTTTT
>Ga0078894_10003802_pt1 | contig 11480 bp, 4 predicted proteins | sample LauGreSu1BDMLBSD_2_FD_67506 | JGI IMG/M metagenome (GOLD analysis project Ga0078894, IMG submission 67506) | Freshwater lake microbial communities from Lake Michigan, USA - Su13.BD.MLB.SD (version 4) (version 4) | ecosystem: Environmental > Aquatic > Freshwater > Lake | place: Lake Michigan, USA... | reverse complement strand
CTTTTTATGTAAAAAATTCACCAGTTACCGGGGTTTATAGAATTTATAATGAAACTTCTGGAGAAATTTATTCTTTAGATAGATTTACTGATAATAAAGTTTTTTTTAAATCTCAAATATCCCCTAGGGTCAATTCGGTTTTAAGAGAGAGAGCTAGCTTTACATTTGTAGAAAATGAACAGTTACTTGTATCTCAAGAATTAACAAATTCTTTTTCTGTTAAAATTTTTAAAATAAATTTAGAAAATAATAAAGTGATGGCAGCCTCGGAAGATTGCATAGGGTCTTCTTTTAACTCATCTGTTATTTTTGGTAGAAGTGATTTATTTCAATTAGAGAAATATTATGATAGCGTTGATTTAACTGAGCTTAACAATATTGATAAATTATCTATTGGGGAATATTTAATTGACTATAGAAATGGAATTGTCTATTTAGCAGTTGATAATAGTCAAAAATATGACATAGGAACTATTAGCTATAGAAAATCTTTTATTTCAACTCAAAATAAGCATATCATTGCGGTAAATAATTTATATACTACAATTGCTTCAAATATTATTTATAAAACAATACCTTATACATCTTTTAGTGATAGTGAAATACTTTCATCCTCTTATGATGTGAGTGATGAGAGGTTTTTAAATAATCAAACAACAGTTCCATACATTTTATCGAATAATAAAATTACGGTAACTGATGATATTAGTTCTCTTAGAGGCATATATGATTTATATGATTTAAATAATAATTCTAGTGTTATAAATTTTGCTGAAAGCTCCACTTTTTCTGCGAATATAATTACAGTTTCTTCTGCTAACAAAAATGATAATTGTATTGTAGGACCAGGGTTAGTTTTGACAGTTCCTTTTATTTCACCGGGCGTTGAAATTGACCAAGTTAAATCTATAATTAGATTGTCAGACAATTTAGAGTTATTTGATAACAGCGCTATTGTTTCTGGCTATAATATTACCTTGTCAGGATTAAACTCACCAATTCCAGGTGATGAGGTTGCCGTATATTATAGCGTTAAGTTAAATGGCGCATCTACTCCAATTGTGGATTATTCTCGTGGAGAATATTACGTTGATTATGAATATATTGCTGATGAGATTTTAATTAGCTATGAGCATGGTGATAATTGTTTAGATTTTTCTAATTCGGGCACCTTAAATGAAGGCGAAGAGTATTATGTTACTTATAAAGTTGGTGCTCTCAGAGATGCTTTGTTAAAAAACTTTGGATCTCTTGTTAATATTCCTATTTTAAATAGTTTTGATACTTCTTTTCCAAGAGAAAGATATCGTGATGCTTTAAGAGGGGCATTGCAATCTTTTTCTAAGGGACCAACTTTGCCTTCAATGAAATCCTTGGTAGAGTTTATAACTCATATTCCTCCAGAAATTATTGAAGCGGCTTTTGAGAACTGGAATTTAAACATTGGTCATTTATACCCTAATAAAATAGAGTCTTCTGGTAGTCTTGAACTTGTTCAAGGTAAATTTGATAATGGCGTCTTAATAAAAGATCCTGACGAGACTATTACTTTGCCTGTTTCTGGCAATTTAAAATTAGAAGAAGGGACTTTGGAAATGTGGGCAATTCCAAGATGGAACGGCTTGGATAATGATGCTACATTAACTTTTAATATTTTTAAAGATAATCAAGTTTTACCAAACTCATCTATCTTTATAGGGGCTTCAGGGTACCATCCTACTTTTGACATAAATAATAAATTTACTGTTTCCAAAAATGATAGCACTACGGGCTTGCCTGCAAATGTATATACACATACTGGCGCTTTTATTTATTATGATGAAGACGTATCTCAGTGGAAATTTTTAGTCAGAGATAAGGTGGACGGTTATTCTTATAATGGAACCATTGATACTACTGGTAGTTTTTACCACGTTGATTATATAGATGGGCTTGGAGAATTAACAGATAAATTAAAAACTAAAAATAATAAAATAGAATTTACTTTTAATTTGGATACTCAAGATCAGTTATATCCTGATGGCTATGACGGTTACGACGGCTATGTTTCAGGTTATTCTTTTGATGGCATTCACTTTATGTCTGATAATGAGCATTATTTATTTGATTCTGGATCTGAGCAAAGCAAAAATAGATTCTCTTTATTAAAAGATGGCTCTGGGTATTTAACTTTTAGAGTCTTTGATAATGGCGCATTAGATAGGATTAATAAATATGCAGTTAGTGCAGATATTTCCAATTGGAGAGCCGGAGAAGCTCATCATATTGCCATCTCTTGGAAGTTAAGTACTAAAGACAAATCAGACGAAATGCACTTATTTCTTGATGGTAAAGAAGTGCCAAATATTATTAAATATGGAGGTCGTCCTGAATCTACATTGACTGATAGATTTAGAACTGTCGTTCCGGAATATGTATTAGGGACTCTGCCTAAAAATACTATTACCTACAACGATTTAGTTACAGATGGATCCAATTTAGTATATTCTAAGAGTATTAACTTTAGTTCTCAAGGAATTGTTGCTGGAGATATTCTTGAAATTAAAGAATTAGGTCTAGGAACGTTTACTATAAGTGCAGTTGCCGGAAATTATTTAACATTGTCTTCAGCCGTACCCGTGATTTTGGATTCCGTTTTATTTTCAGTAAACCCTTATTCTGCAATAGTTTCTTCTGAAATTGATTTGTATAAAAACTTTACAGTTTCAATGCTTAGGTCCGGAGCTGAAGTTGAAATACCAGGACTAAGAGCTGATATTCCAGGTTATGAAATAAGTAAAAACTTTTTGGGTCAAAATATTTTAACTATTCTTGGCAATGGGCTTGCTGGAGATCAAATAGTTATTAAGACTTTAGGTTTAAATTTTAGAAGAGCGAGAGAAAGAGTTTATGTTTGGGGAAATAGTTCTAATATTTTAAAAACTCAATTACCATCTCCAATTAATTTAGATGAAGTAAAAATTTATCCGGTAATTTTACCCAAGACACCCATAGGTCCTTCTAATTCAACTTATTCAATGGGGGCGTTTAATTTTACGACCACTAATGTAAGTCAAACTTCTTCCCCTTCCGAAGGTAGAACTTTAGCAGTTAAAGTTTATTCTGGGAATGTTAATTTTTCAACGCCTGTTACGGTAACTATTTATGGCAATACAAACTCTACTCCCGATGAAACTTTAACATTTTCTTCGGCAGGAACTCAATATACTACTAAAAAATTTACATCTATTACTTCCGTTGATTCTATAGTTGTTCCATTTGTTTCAACAAAAAATTCAGCAGTAATAGAAATTAAAGAAAAATATACTTTAACTTACCCGGAAGGAAATACTATATTCCCAGTTATTAGATATTCTTATAAAACCCAAAAAGGCAATGATTTGTCTGGGACTTTGGGATCTTCTATTGTAACAGATCTCAATGGTTATTTTATTGAATCTAATATTGGGCAGTCATTAGTTATTAACTCCCCGCCTTCCGTAGCTGGAACTTATGAAATTGTTAGTAGAGTTTCCGAAACCAGCGTAGAAGTATCCCCCTCTTTACCAGCTACTTTTACCAGCGGCTCTTATGATATATTTAATGTATCTATCGGAAGGTCTGGGTTTGCTAATGGCTTCTTTACATTTGAAACTGCCGGTCAAGTTAATGTTCCTTTTAATTTAAGGCAGGGATATTATGACTTTGATTACAGTGTTAATTTAGAAGTTGGATTTGATTCATTTAAAGAAGAGAAATTTTATATAGGCTCTGATATCTTTGGAAGCAATCAGGCTTGTGCAGTAATAGATGAATTGAGAATCTTATCTACAATGCTAACGGATGTTAGAGTCGGCGAGACTTCTCAGTCTGGAGTTGAAAATATTACAGTTGACGCCGTAAAAATAAGACCTTTTAAGAAAAATAGCGACACTTTAACTTTATTGCATTTTGATGATAAGCCGTTCGTCAATGATTCTGATTATTGGGTATCTGCGGATAAATCTTATATTCAAACATACAACAGTGTAAATAGTGATTTTGGTAAGTCTTTAGTTATAAAAGATAGACCTTTGGTTTATGACAACGTTGGATATTTATCTACAAACAATCAGGGAACTGTAGAGTTCTGGGTATCTCCAATGTTTGATACCTTCAATGATCCTAACTATAGATTTTATTTTGATTCCGCTGCTTTAATTACGGAAGATTTAATTTCCCTCTCTAAAGGCACTCTTATATTAAGTAATCGTGCTTCTAGCGTACAATCAATTAAAGTAGAAGGAGATTCTAAAAATTATGCCGCTGGTGCAGTCATTCAAACGGACGGAAAGACGGTTAAGTTAAACGTGGCTTTGCCTTATCAAAAAACTCCTATAAAAGTAGTATACACTCAATTTGGAGTATCTGGGGATAGAATTTCTATTTATAAAGACGATGCGGGCTTTATTAATTTATATGTTAAAGCTTCAGGTAAAGAATTTCAAGTTAGACAGCCTGTATTTTGGTCGAGAAATTCTTGGCATAGAATTAAAGCTACCTTTAAATTTAATCAGCCCGATAATAAAGATGAATTGAGATTATTTGTAGATGGCGAAGAAAGAGGAACTATTCGTTTCGGTACTGGTTTATTATTTGGTGCGGGAATAATTTTTGGACAAGGATTTGCTGGAGTCGATAATTCTACTTTAACTGCTGATATTAATTTTCTTGATATTTTAAGTAAATTCTATATAGGTTCTGATATTAATTCTACTAATTTAGCCAAGGCTAGAATAGATAATTTTAAAATATCCAATATTATTCAGCCATTTTACATGCTAGCTGGGCAATCTAGGGATGTTAACTTTAATTCTAATTTGGGAACCGTTTTACCAGTAGTAGAAGATTTATATACTACATTTTTATTAAATTTTAATAAGATTTATTTTAGAAATGAAGAGTGGGCAACTTTAAGAGATAAGTATTTTGGTATATATAATTTTACAATTAAAATAATAGATTCTTTTGATATAGTTTCTGAAAATGATAAAGTTAAACAAATCTTAGAGACTCTAATTGATATATTAAAGCCAGCTCAATCTAAAGTAACACTAGAATATTTGGATTAAACTACTTATCTAGCATAGAAACATGACAAAAAGAATAGAAGTTTCCGCCTTACAAAATTTGTTTCGTGATGCCCAGCGTGTATCTAAAGAAGATTTAGACACCGAACAAAATTTCAATAATAAAATTCATACGGCTACAATAAATAACCATTTTGGATCTGGTGTTTTATTAGAAAACCCTAAGCAAATTGTTATTTTTGATTCTAATGATTTGAGTTCGGTTCAAGCGGGGCTATTAGCAGCTGGAAATTTTGATGGAACTGGACTTGCCCCAACGTCTCAGCCATCTGATAATAATTTAGGTAATCAATTAGAGGTAGAACTAACGGGCGCGTCTGTAGGCGGCAGATTTTCTACTAAAGTTGCTATAATAGGATTGTCTTTTGATGATCAATTGCAAATAGATAGATTTTATTTTTATAAAAATGAATCTCAAGTTACTTCTAGACATTATAAAGAAATATTAGCAATATTTACTAATGATTTCAAGGGAAATAATAGCTGTTCTAGAAATCTTGGGGGAAGATTAGTTATTAAAGAAGCTAAGTCTTTCCAAGTTTCTCGGGATCCTATTATGATTGCTCAGGATGTAGAGCCTGATATTTTTTGGAGAGATTATAAAGTTGCAAATCCATTTTTAAGCTTGCAGTCTGTTTTACAAACGGCAATAGGTCCAGAATACAGTGTCGACGCTTTAAACGTAAATGTTACTGGTCGCCCTAATAGATCTTTGGCTGTTGGAGATGTTTCATCTCATGTTGGTCAAAAATTTCTTGCAAAAACTGACAATATTCAAAAAATAACTTTATTAATGGGTGCTGGCAAAGATGATTTTGCCGCCGTTGATGATTGGTATAATTGGTCAGGCTCCTTAGTAGTTAGCGTATATCCGCTACAAACTTCTGTTTCTTGTCCAACAGATATTGTTCCTCAATTAGCCATTGATTTCGACCCTCAAGCCGAACCTTTGGTTCAGTTTTCTTTTGATCAGTCAGACTTAAAAGAGATAGGATATGTCCTAACTGATACTTTGCAGCCAGTAGATATTGTTTTCTCTTCTTCTAAAATTGGAACCGTTAATAGTTTGAAAATTGGAAACTATTATGCCTTTACAGTAAAACGTACTGGTGACGCTTCTGTTGGTTCAATTTATTTTGGCTCTGGCAATGATAGAACTAGCGATTCTCGATTAACTCTATATAGTGGCGGCAATTGGGTGGATGTTCCAGAAGAAGATTTGTGGTATCAAATATGGACTGATGCTGTTAAAATTTCTGATGGTCAAGGATATGATGCTGGACAGGGAATGGTAATATCTAAAACTATTTTAGATGTTACAACCGGCGCAACCATTGATAATATTAAAAATAATTTTTCTTTTAATGATACTGGTTTTAATATATTAAATATTGGAATTCTTCAAGCAGTTACTGAATCCAGCGTTATTGAGCAGGATGAGCGAACTGGAAATGATACTTTTTCTAGAAAACAATTCGTTCCTAGTTTTAGTTTGATTTCGGAATCTAACTTAACAGATTTGCAGGTGACATCCGACCCTCTAGTTGTCGGAGCTATGAAAGATTTAAATCCTAAAAAGAATCCTACTTTAAACAAAGTTCAAAATTTTGTTGGTCTTGCTAAATCTAATACTTTTTGTGTAATCAACCCTGATGCAGATTTGATTTCTAATAATTTAGTAGGTTCAGTATTAATACCTAATACTTTATCTAGCAATAAATACAAAATTACTAAAGTTAATTATTGTATTGATGGATATGGCGATATTAATGGGGACGGAGAAATCAACTCTTCTGATATTAACTTAATATCTAATTTAATAGGCGAAAGTTTATATTACCCTTCCACTCAGCAAAAAATTATTGATGGATATTTTACTACTCTTGAATTATTACGGGCAGACGTAGACGGTGACGGATACATCACTTCGAATGATTCTAATTTACTTTCTCAATACGTTAATAAATCAATTAATTCATTTCCTGCGGGGTCTTCGTTTACTCACATTTGTTTAGAGCTTCAACCTTTAGTTGGAAGGTATGATGGATACTTTGATTGTGCTGATGGCTACGGAGATGTTAATGATGGATATGTAAGACTTGGAACATCTTTAAATCTTGTCCCTATTTCTTCTTTAACCCCATCTGAGTTGCTATATGACGGATACTATTCTCAAGTGCTTCTTGAGGTAGATTCTGTATTTACAACTGTTCCATTTTCTTCAGTTAATTATCAAATTGCCCCCAAGCCCTTTTGGCAAGATTGGTTAATTAATTTATCTTCAGATTCTAGACTTGTTCCAGCGGCTTTTACATATTTAGCAGGTTCTACTGTTAATTCTTGTGACGCTGCAGTAGATTCAATTTGTGATGAACAATTTGCAAATCCTCCAAGTATAGACATTGGCAGAAATGACTTTTTTGTTCCTAATAATTTATTAATTGGTAAAGGTCAAATATTAAATATAGACGGCAGTCATTTTAAACAAGATTTCGAAGTTGCAACTATAGAATTAAGATTGCCGGAAATTCCTTTAAATGAATTAAGCTTAAATGTTTTTGATAAATTTGTAGCAGACGTTGGAGAAGGTAAGACTGCAGCAGGTTATCAAGCTATGAAATATGCTGATTGTTCTACTGTTCAACTGGAAGATTTATTTTTAAATAAAGTAAAATTCAATGTAGCTGTTCAAGCATTTTATAAAAACTTAGATGGTTATGATGAGAATTTAGATGGATATGTCGTTATTGAAGACCCAACAATTGGCGTTTACATGGATCATCTAACTGGCATTCTAACTTTAAATGCTTCTGACTTAGCTGAAGATGCTTTGTATAAAACTTTGGTAACAAAGATTACCATCACTGTATACTTGAAAAAGGCAGGATGGAATAATTCTCACTTAGTAGTCACTTCTAACGAAGTTCAATCTTTACTTTCTTAAAATCCTGATATAGCATGACTCATGCGAGTCAAAATTCAAGGATTTTTATTTGGTAAGTCTCATAGCTGGGCATATGTTAATCAAAATTTGGGCAGATCTTTGCTTAAATTAGGTCATGAAGTAGATTTTGTATCTACGGATGGTAATAGCCCCAACCATACTCCAAAAGATTTAGAGCCTTTTGTTAAATCATTGGGAGTTGGCAAATATGATATGCAAATATCTTACACTGCTATGATAAATTTCCCTCAATATTTATCTGGCGGCGATAAGAATAGGTTTGGCATATGGTGCTATGAATTCCCGATCATGCCAAAAGACTTTGTTAAATATTATAAATTTACTGATAAGATATTGGCTCCAAGTAATTTTGCAAAAGATATTTTTATTAAAAATAAAGTCCCGGAAAATTATCTGAAAGTTGTTCCCCATGGAATTGATCTAGAAGCTTTTTCATATAAAGAAAAATTTCCATTAAAAACTAATAAAAAATTAAAATTCTTAATTCCTTTAGGTCAGCCCCACATAAGAAAAGCAATTCCAGAAACTATTGAAGCCTTTTATAAAGCGTTTACAAGCAAAGATGATGTTTGTTTAATAGCCAAGATACCAAGTGCTCCACAAGATAAAAACAAACCATTTGAAGTTGATGTTAAAAAAATAATTAACAAATTAAATAGTCAGTATAAAAATCATCCAGAGATAGAATTAATTACTGACTATGTTCCAAATATGGTGTCTTTGTTTAATGCTTGTGACGTTGTTTACTCATTAACTCATGCTGAATGTTTTTTTATGCCAGCATTGGAAGGTTTTGCTTCTGAAAAATTAGTAATTGTTCCAGAACATGGTGGTCAATTAGATTTTTGTAATCAGGAAAATAGCTTGTTGGTGTCTGGTAAAGAAGTAAGAGCCCCGCTAGAATCTCAGTATTGGACTCCTTCTCCATTTAATTCTTATTTTGAGGCAAACCAAGATCATGCCGTAGAGGTCTTAAGAAGTACATATCATAATTATAATGCTATTTTGAATGGCAAAAAAGATAAAATGAAAGAAACTGTTTTAAATTATACCTGGGATAATGCTTTGAAATTAATATTAGAAGAGGTTGTATGATTTCAACGAGTATAATTATTCCAGTTTATAATCAATGTCAATTTACTAAAAGATGCATTTCAGATCTGTCTTATCTGCCTAATATTCACGAGATTATTGTTATTGACAATAATAGTACAGATGATACTAAAGATTATTTTTTATCTTTAAAAAAAGAAAATCTAAAATATATTAGGTTAAATGAAAACATTGGTTTTGGAGCAGCAAATAACATAGGCGTAAATCATGCCCAGGGTGATAATTTATTATTTTTGAATAATGATATTGCTGTATTAAAAAATAAAAACAACTGGCTAGATGAATTAGTGGAAAAGTGTCAAGACCATTTAATTTCTTCTCAATCAGGATTATTAAATAATAAATTTAATTTTGTTCATGAAGTATCCAATCCTCACGTATTAAATGACCCACTTGAATATTTAAGTGGATGGTCTATACTTGGATCTAGAAAATTATTTGATCAAATATCAAGAGAAGAGGGTGTAATTTGGTCAAAAAAATATTTTGCATACTTTGAGGATGTTCACCTCAGCTGGAAAGCCAGAGAATTAAAAATTCCAATGGAAGTAGTCAAAACACCACTTCATCACTTCGGAAGAGTTACTTCTAGTAAAATAGGATTATCTGGCATGTATCAAGATTCTTATAAAATATTTTTTAATTATTGGAAAAACAAAAAATGAAATTACATATATTAACTTTGACGTGGAACGGTATCTTTTTATTGCAAAGATTGGCTCCAGGATTATTTAATAATTTAAAACACTGTAATATTGATTATCAATGGTATGTCAGAAGTAACGGATGCAAAGATGAGACTCTAAATTATTTAGAGTCTTTGGGAGGTAATGTTTCCATCTTAAAGAAGGATCATAATAGAGACAATTTTTCTCAAGGTGTAAATTCGTTAGCAAACATGGCAAAAACAAACTCTTCAGATAATGATTTGTTTTTACTATTAAATAATGATATATTTTTTAAGAATAGTTATTCTTTAAAAAACATGATTGATGTTTATTTGAAATATAATCCTGGAATTGTTGGAGCGAAATTAAATTATATGAACTCCAATAAACTGCAGCATGGTGGGGTTATATTTTCCTCTAAGTATGGGAATATGCCTTGGCACTATAGGGCAGGAGAAGAGGAAGATGAGCAATCTAGACAAAATAGATATTTTCAAGCTGTGACTGGGGCACTTCTATTAACTTCTTGTGATACTTTTTTCAAAGTAGGAATGTTAGATGAAAAATTGCATTGGGCTTTTGAAGATATTGCTTTTAATTTAAAAGTTGGTCAATTAAATAAAAAAATAATTTATTGTGGTAATGTTGATATTGATCATGGCGAGTCTGTCTCTTTGAAAAAGAATCCAGTCAATAAATTAATGATGGAGCCAAATGTAAAACATTTTAAAAATACCTATTCTAAGCTTTACAAAATAGATCATGAAGAATATTTAAAAAACAAAGAATATAACTTACTATGAAATCTTTATGTTTACCATATTGCCCTGGAATACCTTGGAACATTAATGACCATGGTGTTATTGTTAGAAAATTAAATGGCGATCCAAATACTTTATTAAGCAAAAATTTAAATATTGTATGTCATGGTGGATTGCTTGAATCTTTTTTTTCTACGTTTGCTATTGAATATTTGCATTTAAAACATCCTTCTAAAAAAATTTTATGGCACGGAAATGAAGAATTTAAAAGTTTGATTTTAAATCAAGGAATTGCTTTTCACTCTAATGAAATAACTAAAGAAATTTCAGATTCTTATCCAATTCATTTTTTTAAAGACAAAGAGAATAATACTTATTTTAACTTTTTAGATAATTATCTAGAGTATCATACGTATTTAGGTAAAAAAGTAAAGAAAAACAAACTTAATTTCATTGATACTTTAAACAAAAATTTTATGTTAGATAATTTATTATCTTTTAAAGTTCAAAATAGATTAAAGGCAAAAGATATTGAGTTTGAATCTTGGCGAAAACTTAACAAAAGCATATTGAACAAACCCTATGTTCTTGTCTTGCCTGACAGGCTCACAACATCATTGCATCATTTAGATTTTATAAATTTTTCTTCAATGGAATTAAGGGCGTTAGCTTCAGTGTTAAATTCTAAAGGAATTCAAATGATTGTTATGACTGACAATCAGTCAAGATATTATGGAAATTTTAAATTTATTAAATATTCTTTTGATAGATTTTTAAATTTAGCCGAGAATGCTAAAGTTGTTTTATCTAGACAACCGGATTTTGCTTTAATATCTTTAATTATGTTTCAAAGCAACATTTATTC
>Ga0078894_10003801_pt1 | contig 11481 bp, 8 predicted proteins | sample LauGreSu1BDMLBSD_2_FD_67506 | JGI IMG/M metagenome (GOLD analysis project Ga0078894, IMG submission 67506) | Freshwater lake microbial communities from Lake Michigan, USA - Su13.BD.MLB.SD (version 4) (version 4) | ecosystem: Environmental > Aquatic > Freshwater > Lake | place: Lake Michigan, USA... | reverse complement strand
AGAAGGCCATCATCAACCCCTCATCGATGAGCCAGCCCCGGTAGGCGCAGACGAGCGCGGCAAAGATCGTGAAGACGTTGAGCGCCACGTTGCCCCAGTGGCGGTTGGCGAGGTGGTGCTTCTTGTTCCGGATGGTCACGACACCATGCCAGACCAACTGGATCGTCAGAATGGCCAGATAGAGCATCATCCAGCCGAAGATCCCCTCGATGCGAGATTGTGGCCAGTTGAGCGCGACCTGCTTGGGGTGCGTGTCGAGTGGCGCGAGCAGGGTGGTGCTCGCCATGCCGATCGCCATGCTCGCCGTAACCATCATGAGGCGGGAAAAGAGCATCCCGAACTTCCGATGGGTGGGACTGCCTTTTTTGCCGATGGTCGGGATCCAGAAAAGGATCAGCCCGACGGCACCGGTCGTGATGTGCACCACCAGGAAGGCTTCAAACGGCCACATGCGGAACCTTGGTACCCTGTGACGGGAAGTGGGGTAGGACGCGGGTATGGGGAGTCTGGGGGCACGGGGGCGATGACGCCACTGTGAACACCCCAACAGGCACCGTGGACCCGCGCTCCCTCAATCTGTGCTGGCGTGGGGTTTTCCGGGCAGGCGCCGAGACTCCCAACGATGCGGATTCGCTTGACCCTGCCGGTCTTGCAGGGTTAACTCTACCTGCTGTGCGGCGGCGTCGTGCCGTACGCCCACACTGCTGGACGGGGGCCATCAGGCCCTCGGCTGCCCACCGGACCGGAACGCCATGTCCCACGACAAACATCTGCGCTGCTCTTTTTGCGGAAAGTCCAAGGACGCCGTCCGGAAGTTCATCTCGGGCCCTTCGGTCTACATCTGCAACGAGTGCATCGCCCTCTGCAATGAAATTCTGGCGGAGGATGAGGAGCGGGAAGTCGCGGAATCCATCACGCAGGTGCCCACCCCGCGTGAAATCAAGAATATCCTCGATCAGTACGTGATCGGTCAGGAGCAGGCCAAGAAGGCGCTCTCGGTGGCGGTGTACAACCACTACAAGCGCATCAACGCCGCCAGCACCGCACGGGAGGACGACGTCGAACTCGACAAGTCCAACATCCTGCTGATCGGCCCGACCGGTACGGGCAAGACGCTGCTCGCGCAGACGCTCGCCCGCATTCTCGATGTCCCGTTCACCATTGCCGACGCCACCACGCTGACCGAGGCGGGCTACGTGGGCGAGGATGTGGAGAACATTCTGGTGCGGCTGCTGCAGGCCGGCGACTTTAATGTCGCCGAATGCGAGCGCGGCATCGTGTACATCGACGAAATCGACAAGATCGCGCGCAAGTCGGAGAACCCCAGCATCACGCGCGATGTGTCGGGCGAAGGGGTGCAACAGGCGCTGCTCAAGATTCTCGAGGGCACCGTCGCCAGTGTGCCGCCGCAGGGTGGTCGCAAGCACCCCCAGCAGGAATACATCCAGATCAACACCAAGGACATCCTGTTCATCTGTGGTGGGGCCTTCGACGGGCTCGAGAAGATCATCGAAGCGCGCACCGGTCGTCGCCAGCTGGGCTTCGATACGAAGCCGGCGGCGGACAGCAAGGTGGTCTCGATCAAGCAGACCACGCCCAAGACACCGTTCGCCGAAGTGGAGCCGGACGACCTGCTCCGATTCGGCATCATTCCCGAACTCGTGGGCCGTTTGCCCGTCTGCGTGCCGCTCGAGGCACTCGACGAAGACGCGCTCGTGAGTATCCTCAAGGAACCGAAGAACGCGCTCACCAAGCAGTACCAGCGCCTCTTCGACCTTGAGGAAGTGAAGATCACGTTCGAGGAGTCGGCGCTGCGTGCCGTGGCCGCCAAGGCCCTCAAGCGTGGCACCGGGGCGCGCGGCCTGCGCGCCATCCTCGAGGAGACGCTCCTCGACACCATGTTCGAACTGCCCACCCGCGACGATGTCGTGGAGGTAAAGGTGACCGATGCGGCAGTGCAGCACGGTGGCCCCCCTCTCCTCGAAATCGCGCCCAAGCGGCAGAAGAAGGAAGCCTGAGCACGCACCGCACTTCGAGGACCGGCAGCCACAAACTGCCGGTCCTTCCGCTTCGCGACGTGGTGTTGTTCCCCCACGTGGCCATGCCCCTCCTCATCGGCCGCGAGGCCTCGCTGGCTGCGGTCACCGCCGCCCTCGACGGCAATCGCGAGATGCTGCTGGTCACGCAGCGCAACCCCGACGTGAACATCCCGGCCACCGGCGATCTCTATCGCATCGGGGTTCGGGCCCGCGTGCAGCAGGCGTCGCGCCTCGCAAACGGCACCACAAAGATCCTCGTCGACGGCCTTGAGCGCGTACAGGTCTCCCGCTACGCCAGCGCGAAGGCGTTGGCCCGGACGAAGGGCGCCAAGGCTGGCACGCTGCTCGAGGCGCGCGTGGAGCCGCTGCCCTTCAAGCGCCTGCGCAGCGGCGGCAGCCAGGGCGCTGAGACCACGCACGCCCGCATCCGCCATGCCCTCGGCCTCTTCGAGGAATACACGGGGATGCACCGCCGGCTTCCGCCGGAGGTGGTGGGCCTACTGCAGGGACTCGACGACGATGAACGCATTGCCTTCGGCATGGCGGCGCATCTGCAGATCCCCATCGAGCAACGGCAAGCGATGCTCGGCGCACCGTCGCTGGCCGACCTCGCATCGCAGCTCGTGACCGTGCTGGGCGCCGAGCTCGAACTGCTCAGGCTCGAGCGCAAAATCGACGAGCAGGTTCGCGGGTCGCTCTTCCAGAACCAGCGCGAGTTCTTCCTCCAGGAGCAGTTGCGCGCCATCCACCGGGAGCTCGGCCAGGAAGATGGCGACGAGTTCGAGGAGATGGCGCGGCAGATCGCCGCCAAGGGGCTCCCCGAGGCCGTGGCGACGCGCGCCCAGCGTGAGTTGCGCCGCCTCAAGCGCAGCTCCCCCACCAGTCCCGACGCGGCCGTGTCACGTGGCTGGCTGGACTGGGTGCTGGCGCTGCCGTGGACGGCCCGAACGGAGGATACCGCAGATCTCGACAAGGCCCGCACGGCCCTCGAGGGCGACCATTTCGGGCTCGAGGAGGTCAAGGAGCGCATCCTCGATCACATCGCCGTGCTGTCGCGCGTGGGGAAGCTGCCCGGCCCCATTCTCTGCCTCGTGGGACCGCCGGGCGTGGGCAAGACGTCCCTCGGCCGGTCAATCGCGCATGCCCTCGATCGCAAGTTCGTGCGCATGGCCCTCGGCGGCGTGCGGGATGAAGCGGAAATCCGCGGGCATCGGCGTACCTACATCGGAGCGCTCCCCGGGCGCATCCTGCAGGCGATGCGCCGCGCCGAAAGTGTGAACCCCGTCATTCTGCTCGACGAGATCGACAAGCTCGGCGCCGACTGGCGCGGTGATCCGGCGGCGGCGCTGCTGGAGGTGCTCGATCCGGAGCAGAACAGCGCCTTCAACGATCACTATCTCGAGGTGGACTACGACCTGTCGCAGGTCCTGTTCATCACGACCGCCAACTCTCTGGCGAGCATCCCTGAGGCGCTGCGCGATCGCATGGAGGTCATCCGACTTCCCGGTTATCTCGAGCCCGAAAAGCTCGCGATCGCGCGGCGGTTTCTGTTGCCACGCCAACTCACGAGCAACGGCGTACCGGCGGACCGGGTGACGGTCGACGACGACGTGCTTCCCGCCATCATCCGCGGCTACACTCGCGAGGCGGGCGTGCGTGATCTCGAACGCCGGATCGCACGGCTGGCGCGCAAGCTCGCGCGCCGGGAATGGACGGAGCGCACGAGGCATCACGTGGGGCGCAGTGACCTCAAGGCGATGCTTGGCACACCGCAGTACGAGGACGAGGACCTGCAGCTTCGTGACCAGGTTGGTGTGGCCAATGGGCTGGCCTACACGAGTACCGGCGGCGAACTGCTAGAGATCGAAGTGAGCATCGTCCCCGGCCGTGGACGCCTGCAGCTGACCGGCACGCTTGGCGATGTGATCAAGGAATCGGCGGCCGCAGCGCTCAGTTTCGTGCGCGCGCACGCCGGAGCCCTCGGGCTCTCCCCTGACTTCCACCGCACGCGGGACATCCACATTCACCTGCCCGCGGGCGCCACGCCGAAGGATGGACCGTCGGCCGGCATCGCGCTGGCCACGGCACTCACCAGTGCCCTCACCGGCATTCCCGTGCGCGGCGATGTGGCCATGACGGGTGAGATCACCCTGCGCGGGCGCGTCCTACCAATCGGCGGTGTGCGTGAAAAGGGCGTGGCGGCGCATCGCCACCGCATCGCGCACGTCATCGTGCCACAGGGCAACGCCAAGGATCTGGGCGAACTCCCCGAGGATGTACGCACAGGGGTGACGTGGCACACCGTGCGCACCATGGAGGAAGTGCTTGCGCTGGCGTTGCGCGGTGCGATCCCCACTCTACACGAGGAGCGCGTGGTGATGGCGGTCGCGTCGGAGCGCCTATCATGACGGAGACCACGAAGGATCCCCTCGTCATCCGCCACCTCGACTACCTTGGCCCGATGGCCAAGCAGGGCGGCTGGCGTCCGGACTCCATGCTCCCGGAAATCGCGTTTGTGGGGCGCTCCAACGTGGGCAAATCGTCGCTCCTCAACAAGCTCATGAAGCGCAAGGCGTTCGCGCGCGTGAGCAACACGCCGGGGCGTACGCGGGAGATCCACTTCTTCGACGTCAACAGGGAGTTCGTGCTGGCCGACCTCCCGGGATACGGCTACGCGCGGATCAGCAAGGAGCGCAAGGCCGAGTGGCGCCCGTTGATTGAAGGCTACCTCAAGGACAGCACGAAATTGTGGGGAGTGGTCCAGCTGCTCGACGTCCGCCACGACCCCACCGACGACGACCACACGATGCTGGATTTTCTGGCCGACCTCGGGGTACCCACCATCATCGCGGTCACCAAGGTGGACAAGCTGCCCCGTCCGCAGATGCGTGAGCGGGTCGAGCATCTGGCGAAATACCTCGGCCTCGACCCCGACCAGATCGTCCCGTTCAGCGCAAAGACGGGAGAAGGGCGTGACGATCTGGCGTCTGCGCTCGTGCAGCTGCTGGCCATGCCCGACTGGAGGAGCACCACATGACAAAGCGTTCGCCCGCCCACTGGATGATGGCCATAGCGACGGCTGTCGTCCTGACCGCGTGCAGCACCGTACATCCCGAGCCGCTGCCCGCACAGGGTTCGCCGCCCGCGGGACTGGGCGGTGTGCAGGGCGATACGCTCGATCCCAACTGGGTGCCCGCAGGCTTCGGTACGTTGCGTCAGGACGATATTGCGCTCAAGACGTCGCCGTCCACCGGACTGCAGGTGCGTGCCATCCCACTCGACGAGCGCATCATCCGCCTGCTTTCCCCCGACTCGTACCGGTCGCTGCGTGAACTCCAGATCAGCAAGGAGGCGCAGCTGCTCGCGATCAAGGAGCGCAATCGCCTGCCAGCCTACTCGATCTGGTACGTGAGCTTCTTTGCGCTCGAGCAAGGCGAGACTCGGTTTTCGCCGCAGGAGTTCATCATCAGCAACACCGGCCGCGATTTCCGCCCGCTCGACATGGTGCCGCTTACCCCGGGCTTCGGCGAGTACCGCCTCAAGCAGCGCGAGGTGCAGTCGGCGCTGCTGGTGTTCGACGGCCAGATCGACGTCAACCAGCCGGTGACAGCGCAACTCGAGAGCACGCCGAGCGTGACGGACTGGAATCAGGTGCTGCAGCGCATCGAACGCGAGCGCGCCCTTGTCCGGTCGCGGGCCGCGGCCAAACGGTAAGCGCCCACTCGTCCTCGGGGCGTCACGGGACCCGCAGCACGTCCTCCACCGGACCTGCGTCGCCCGTGCGCAGCAGGTGTAACACGTACTGCAGGGCTTGATGCTCGCGCGGCCATGCCAGCCGCTCCATGGCCTGAGCGGGGGTGAGCCATTCCCATGCATCGTGCTCTGGCCCCAGCACCACCGGCCCCGCGGCGCCGACAACGGCGGCAAACACCACGGCCAGCTGGATGCTATCCATGGCCTGCAGGTAGAAAGGATTCACGGTAATGGTGTACAACCGCTCGATGGGCAGCCCCGTCTCCTCCTGTACCTCCCGCCGCGCCGCCGCGGGCGGACGCTCCCCCCGCTCGATCCGTCCGTGCACGATCTCCCAAGCGCCTGTGCAACGCGTACCGGCTGCACGCCGCATGGCCAGCACCTGCCAGCGATCGGGGTGTCCGCTCGGCGCCGGCGCCAGCACGACCACGTCCACCACGCGGGCCTCCACGCGGGGACCCTCCTCCGTTGAGCCCATCGGTATGCCGAATGCCATGCCGAATGCTAGAACTTCGCTTGCCCCACGGCGAGCGCCCCGGCGAACTTTCCTGCGATGACTGCCCACGCCGAATTCCATGCAGGTGCCGGGTCGTGGCACGCCGCCGGTGGATACGCCGCCGGTGGATACGCCGCCGGTGGGCTCGCGCCCATCGGCGGCGACTGCGCGCTCGGTCTCTGCACGCCCGTCTCCGCGTTCGCCCAGCCGCGGACCGCCTGAGCGGTGTCCTTCGTCCTCGTGTCCACCACCGGCGACCGGCGCTTTTCGCTTGCGGGGAGTGACGTACTGATCGTCGGCCGTGACCCGGCGAGCGATTTGCCGATCCTCGATCCCGCGGTATCGCGTCGTCATGCCGAGCTGCGCACGGACGACCACGCCCGGGTGGTGCACGTGACCGACCTCGGATCGCGCAATGGCACCTGGGTCAATCAGGCCCGCGCGGGGCACGGGGTGCTGCGCGCCGGCGATACGATCGCCTTCGGCACGGTGACGTTCACGCTGTACACCGCGCCCTCCACGGTAATGCGCGAGCGCATCGTTCCGTCGCCCGAGCAGGCACTGGCCGACATCGCCAACACAGCCTTCGACGGCCCCACGGACAGGCCGCCGGCCACGCAGCGCCCCACCCAGCGCCTCACGCAACTCGTGCGGATCGCGCAGCGACTCGGTGCCTTCGGCGATCTCGAGGGCCTGCTCGACACCATCGCGTCGGAGCTGTTCACCACCTTCGACGCGGACCGGGTGGCGATCCTGCTGCGATCCCCCGACGGTGGCCTCGACACCCGAATATCGCGCGACCGGCACGGCCACATCCCGCGGCCGGTGCCGCGCGCCATCGCCAACGGAGTGGCTGACCGCCAGGTGGCACTACGCACCAACGACGCGGCCACCGACGAGCGCACCGCGGGCGACTCGGTGCTGCAGCAGGCGGTGAAAAGTGCGCTGGCGGCGCCGCTGCTTGGCGAGCAGCGCACCACGCTCGGTGTGTTGTACGTGGACCACCTGCGCGACCGCGCCAGGTTCGACGACGACGACCTCGCCCTGCTGGTGGCGATTGCCGGCATCGCCGCGGCTGCCGTGGAGCGCGAGACGGCAGCAGCACAGCTCCACCGTGCGGCGCGCGTACGCGAGAATTTCGAGCGGTATTTCACGCCACATCTGGCCGAACGTATCGCCGCGACAACGGCGCGTATGGAGCCCGGCGGAACCCGTCAGCGCGTGGTGGTGTTGTTCAGCGACATCCGCGGGTTCACCGCGGTGGCCGAGTCATTGCCACCGATGCTGATGGCCCGCCAATTGAACGAATACTTCACCATGATGGTGGAGTGCGTGTTCCGCCATGGTGGTGCGCTCGACAAGTTCATCGGTGACGCACTCATGGCCTATTGGGGCGCACCCGAGCCGCACCAGACTGACGCCCAGTGCGCGGTCCTCGCCGCCCTCGACATGCACGATGAGCTCCAAACACTCAATGCACGGTGGCTCGGCGAAGGTCGGCCCGAGCTGCACGCGGGTATCGGTATTCATCAGGGCGATGCGTTCGTTGGCAACATCGGTTCGCCGCGCCGTCTCGAGTTCACGCTGATCGGCGACACGGTCAACGTGGCCAATCGGCTCTGCGGACTGGCCCAGGCCGACGACGTGTTGCTCAGCGAATCCGTGGCCGACGCGCTGGCCGACGCGCTGGCCGACGGGGCAACCAGTACGCACCGCGGGCCGCTGCGGTGCTACATCCGCAACGACCTCCGTGTGAGACGGCACAACCGCAGCGCTGAGCGCGTGTGGCAGGTGGAGCGCACCACATGAGCACGAAGCCGTTAGGACCATTCGTCCTCCCCGAGTCCGTGAAGGTGGGCAGGTCGGACGTGACCGCCGTGACCGATGTGCGCAACGACTTGGTGGCGCTGGTGCGCGAGTACGGCACCCTGTACGATTGGGCCGAACGTCAGCCGCAACCTCGTGCACTGCGCGGCCGGGCGCCCGTCTACGTGGCACCACTGCCCTCTTCCGGCGTACCGGTCGTGGTGCGCCACGTATGGCACGGCGGGGTGCTTGCGCCGCTCACCGGTGACCGGTTTCGCCGCCCCACGCGTGCCCCCATCGAGATGATGCAGTCCGCCGCGCTGCGGGCCGCGGGCATTCCCACCACCGACGTCATCGGGTTTGCGCGCTATGCGGCAGGTCCTGGCCTTGTTCGTGTGGACGTGGTGACCCGGTACCTGGAGGAGACCGCCGACCTGGGTATGGTGCTCGCCGGTCTGTCCGCGGAGATGGACGGCGAACGGGCGCTCACCGCCACGCAATGCCTCCTGCTGCAGCTGGCGCGCAGCGGCGTGACACACCCGGATCTCAATGTGAAGAACATCCTCGTGCGGGTGGCGGGCAATGGGGAGGCCAAGCCGTCCCCCGTGCCATTGGGCGCCATGGCGAACATCGCGACACACGCCACACCAAGCACCAGTGCGTCGGCCGCCCTTGAGGCACTGGTGATCGACGTGGACGTGATCGACTGGGCACCGGCGCGCCCCCCCCCGCAACACCATGGAACGCAACCTCGCACGACTCGTACGCTCGCTGCGGAAGTGGCGCACCCAGTTCGGGTGCGACCTCACCGAGCAGCGCATCACGCACTTCCGCGATGCCACCCTTGCGCTGGTGGAGGCATGAACTCGTCCTTGGACATGTCCACGACTGGAACCGCCACGACGCCACCGTTGCCACCGGTCAGGCTCGATCGCATCGGCATCGTGATGATGAGTGCGGTGGGTGATGCGGTGCACGTGATGCCCGTCATTCACGCACTCAAGGCCCACGCCCCGCAGTCCCGCATTTCATGGGTGCTGCAACCTGGCCCCGCGACGCTCGTGCGTGGCCATCCGCTCGTGGACGATATCGTGCTCTTCGACCGTTCCAAGGGATGGCGCGGCTTTCTCGAGACCCGCGCCGCCCTCGCCGCGCGGGAGTTCGACGTGGTGCTCGGACTGCAGGTCTACTTCAAGGCCGGGCTCATCACCGGCTTCACGCGGTCACCGGTCAAGCTGGGGTTCGACACAGCCCGCGCGCGTGACGCCAACTGGCTGTTCACCACGCATCGCATTGCGCCACACGTAGGACAGCACGTGCAGGACCAGTACTTCGAGTTCCTCGCTGCGCTGGGCGTGCCGCACGGTTCGCCGGAGTGGTCATTGGGCCCGTGGAACGACGAGGAGCGTCGCTGGCAGCGGGAGTTCGTGCAGCAGTTCGACCGGCCGCTTGCGCCGATCGTCGTGGCCACGAGCAAGCCAGCCAAGGATTGGTTGCCCGAGCGCTGGGCCCAGATCTGCCACGTGCTCTGGCACGAGTACGGGTTGCAACCGGTCCTGGTGGGGGGACGTTCGCCGCGCGAGCTGGCCGCCGAGGCGGTGATCAGGCGCGAGGCCCCCATGGCCTATTCCGCGCTGGGCAGTGGCCTGCGCAAACTTGCTGCCATTCTGGATGCCTCGGCGGTTGCGCTGTCCCCCGACACCGGACCATTACACCTCGCCGTGGCGCTTCGGACACCCGTTATCTCGCTCATTGGCTACACCAATCCCAAGCGTGTGGGGCCATATGATTTTGCGCACGACCTTATGATCGATGCCTACGGTGATCCGGGCGAGGATTACCCGCTCGACATGGTCTATCGAGAGAATCGGCTGCCACGCATCACCGTCGCCCATGTGGAGGAGAAACTGCGCGTGTGGCAGGAGCGGTATGCCCCGGCGCGGCTCGCGAGGCGGCCGCTCAGGTGAGGACGCAGATCCCCGCGGCGAAGGAATATCCGTAGCCGGCGTCCTCGACCAGCCGAACTAGCCTCGCCAGAGGCAGCCCCATGACCGCGTAGTAGTCGCCGTCGATGCGATCCACCAGCACGGCACCGGCTCCTTGTATGCCGTACGCCCCAGCCTTGTCCATCGGTTCGCCGGTGGCCACGTAGGCGGCGATCTGCTCGGCGGTCAGCGCGCGGAAGGACACCTCCACCGCTTCGACCGCAGCCCACGTCTGCCCTGCATGGGCCACCGCCACCGCGGTGTGCACCGTATGGGTACGTCCGGACAGCTGCTGCAGCATGCGGATGGCATCGCGGCCATCGGCTGGCTTTCCCAGGATCGCCCCGTCGATCACGACGATGGTATCGGAGCCGATCACCAGGGCGTCGGGATGTTCGACGGCGAGCGTATGCGCCTTGGCCCTCGCGAGTCGTTCACAATGGGGCACAGGCGCCTCGTTCGGCCTCACGGTTTCGTCCACGTGCGCCGGGCGCACCTCGTGGGCGATGCCGATCTGGTTCAGCAGTTCTCGGCGGCGCGGCGATTGCGAGGCGAGGATCACGCGAACGGGGGCCACCCCCCTGGTCGGATTGGGAGCACGCATGCGGTAAGTTTACGAGGCACCGGCGCCCGGCGGCACCGGTCGTGTCCTCCGTCCCCGCATCGCATGTCCGACGACTCCCATACGCCCGGCGCCGAACACGGCGCGCTGCCGCACTTCGAAACGCTCGCCGTTCGCACCCAAACCGGCGTGTCGACCGAACGTGAGCATTCGGTGCCGCTCTACCTCACGTCGAGCTTCCGATTTGACGACGCGGAGCATGCGCGGGCGCTGTTTGCCGAAGAGGTACCGGGCAACATCTACAGCCGATACAGCAATCCCAACACCGACGAATTCGTCCGGAAGCTGTGCCTGATGGAGCGCGGTGAGGAGGGCATTGCGACAGCCTCGGGAATGAGTGCGGTGTTCACGGCTATCGCCGCGCACGTCTCCGCGGGCGATCACGTGCTGTCGGCGCGTGCAATCTTCGGTAGCACGCATCAGCTCTTCACGCGCATTCTTCCCAAGTGGGGGGTGTCGAGCGACTACGCCGACGTATCGGACCCCGACAGCTGGGAGCGGCTCCTGCGCCCCAACACCAAGGCGATCTACATCGAGACGCCGAGCAATCCGGGGCTCGAGCTGATCGATCTCGAATGGCTCGGGGCACTCGCGCGCTCACGCGGCATCCCGCTCATCGTGGACAACTGCTTCGCCACGCCGTATCTGCAACGGCCGCTCGAACATGGCGCAAGCGCCGTGATTCACTCAGCCACAAAGTTCATGGACGGTCAGGGGCGCGCGCTCGGTGGGGCGATTGTCGGCGACCGCGCATTCCTCGCCGATTGCCGCTTCTTCGCG
>Ga0078894_10003798_pt1 | contig 11483 bp, 13 predicted proteins | sample LauGreSu1BDMLBSD_2_FD_67506 | JGI IMG/M metagenome (GOLD analysis project Ga0078894, IMG submission 67506) | Freshwater lake microbial communities from Lake Michigan, USA - Su13.BD.MLB.SD (version 4) (version 4) | ecosystem: Environmental > Aquatic > Freshwater > Lake | place: Lake Michigan... | reverse complement strand
CAGCTACTTCCTAAAAAAAGCAATTTTTTAACTTGATTTTGATAACTAGCATGAATTATATTAGTTTGAATTTGGAGATTACCATAAATAAAATCGGCACGGTAAGTATTATTAGCCAGAATACCACCAACTTTGGCGGCTGCTAAAAAAACATACTCGGGTTTTTCTTGTTCAAAAAAAAGGTGTACGGCTTGTTGATTAGTTAAATCCAGCTCTTGGTGTGTTCGTAGTATTAGATTTTGATAACCCTCTGCTTGCAACTTACGCACAATTGCGGAACCAACCAAACCACGATGTCCTGCAATGTATATTTTACTATTTTTATCCATAATTTAGTATCTTGCCAATTTCATTTTTTCAACGTACTCAAGATCATGCTTAGTCATTATCTCGACTAACTGTGCAAATGAAGTTTTAGTTGGGTTCCAACCTAATAGCGATTTGGCTTTCTGCGGGTTACCAAGTAACGTCTCAACTTCTGTTGGTCTAAAGTATTTAGGATCCACTTCAACTAATACTGTACCAGTTTGTTTACAAATTCCTTTTTCATCGACTCCCTCGCCTTGCCATTCGAGCTCGATATCCACATGCTTAAATGCTAACTCGGTAAATTCTCTAACTGAATGTTGTTCACCTGTAGCAATCACAAAATCTTCTGGAGTGTCATGTTGCAAAATTAACCACATACATTCTACATAATCTTTGGCATAGCCCCAATCACGCAATGAATTCAGATTTCCCAGATATAATTTCTTTTGGTAACCTTTTTTAATATTAGCCACTGCAAGGGTGATCTTGCGCGTTACAAAAGTTTCACCGCGACGTTCAGACTCATGATTAAATAAGATACCATTCACTGCATACAATCCATATGCTTCACGGTAATTTTTAGTAATCCAAAATGCATATTGTTTCGCCACTGCATACGGCGAACGAGGATAAAATGGCGTAGTTTCGGTTTGTGGAGTTTCCTGAACTTTACCGTATAGCTCAGAAGTTGATGCCTGATAAATTCTAGTCTTTTGCTCTAAGCCTAAAATACGCACCGCTTCTAAAATACGTAAGGTGCCTAGTGCATCGCCATTAGCTGTGTATTCTGGTATCTCAAATGATACTTTTACATGTGATTGCGCGGCTAAATTGTAAATCTCATCGGGTTGAGTTTTCTGAATAATGTTAATTAATGAACTCGAATCAGTCATATCGCCATAATGGAGATATAACTTACGTGCCTTATGCATGTCTTCAACTAAATCATCAAGATAGAGATGCTCAATTCTTTGAGTATTAAAAATAGAACTACGGCGCAATATGCCGTGGACTTCGTAACCTTTGTCGATTAAAAGCTCTGCTAAATATGAACCATCCTGACCATTGACACCTGTTATTAATGCTACTTTCTTCATTTCTTTATACACCCTAAAATTCAATATTTAATATCCTGATTAACAACCATATATTCTGATATACCATTATTGTTAAATAATGAAAATAATCAGCTGAAGGAAAACAAGCTCTAACTTTTCTTTACGACCAACCAGCGAGGTACCTTAAATCTTATCAGCCGCATATAGATATAAACATACAATACAACATAGGACAACAAGCCAAGCAGCATAATTGTGTTAGAATAATAGTAAAGCATTACCATAAAAAGTTGAGGCATTATAAACAGCAACATAATAGGCATTACCCCACTATTGCGACGAATGAGCGGAAGGCTACGCGGCAAGCAACGGTCAAATATTAACTGATGTAAATGTAGATTATCCGGTGCCATTGCTCGTGTTTTATGCACAAATTTGCGACGAACAATCGAAAACACCGTTTCAGTAAAAGGATAAACGGCTAGTAATAGGATCGCATATGGAGAAATTTGATGATGATAAGTTTCAGTTAAGTTTAGGCTTATTAGCGAAACCATGAATCCAAGAGAGTAAGAACCACCATCGCCAAGAAATATTTTACCTTTGGGGTAATTAAACACCAAAAATCCGAGTATAGCAGCAACAAGACTCAACGAAACAAAAAGCAAGGCAGTAATTAAACCCGCATAAAAACCACTCCACACGGCACCAGTATTAGCTGAATACAGCGCAGTAAATACCAAGCTTACAAAAATTGCAACCCCTCCGACGCGCGGAACCGGAGTTTCATGCATTTTTTGGATTCCTGATAAATCATGATCTAATGTTAGCTGACTATGAACTTCTCCAGTGTAGATAATAACCTTGGCTACGGTTAGAGAAATAATAAATGAAATAATTACACCAATCATATTGGCTCCTGAACTACTGTATCTTTATTTAAAATCATGATGAACAATCATACACTGGATTACGTTTAACGGTGGAGGAAATACTAATATTTGATTTTACAGGAGGATATTATACCAGATCTACTCTAAGAATAAGAAGCATGGCTCTATTTTTCTATTTTAGTTATAGATTTTCAATAACAAGCTCCGCAACATTGAGACTGTCACTATCAAAACTGATGCCCAGTAAATAAATCGGTATATTATCGCCTAAGTATTTAGTCGCATAACCCCGATCTTTGATTTGCTCTAATGCAGTTAGCGCGCTGCCATATTTACTTAATTTAAACTCAAGAATAATCACCTTATCTGGCATTCTAATGGTTAAATCTATCTTACCATGATTAGTGACATCTTCGGCAATCACTTCATAACCTAGTGCACAAATCAGGCTATAGACGATACTCGCATAAAAGCCTTCATAATTAGCTATATCATTATTGCGATACCAATCATGAGGAATGCTCGCAAAATGACTGCTTAGCATCAGTTTTAAGTCAGCAAAATTGGCGCTATTAAAAATTTGGGACAATTTACCCAGCATGCGATTTTTAATTAGTGAACTCGAGGCAATCTCGGCTAAGGCACCATTTAGGCTGGCTTTCACTTCTAGATTTGGATAACCAAGAATATAAGCGTATTGCGTACCAATGGTGGTAACCTCTTTTATGGTTAAATAGCCGGTCTGAAATAATAGCGTAATTAACGGAATTTCCTCGATATCAAAATTAGATAGGCTATTATCGGCAATTAGTAGCCCATCAAGCTCAGGAATAAAGTAGTGGTTTTGTTCAATTAAGCGCACTAAAAAAGTAGGAGTGGCAGTTTCAAACCAGTAATTACGGTACTCATAATTTTTGCTGCAAAACAATAGAATATCAAAGGGATTATAAACCTTCTGTGTTTCATTACCCGCAAAATTATAACCATTATACCAACGTTTTAAAGCTGATTTATCAACACTACCCTGCTCAAGATGCTCCGCAAATTCATACTCTAATTCACTTTGAGTATAGCCACAGATATCGGCGTACTCACGGTCAAGAGTAATATCATCTAAAATATTTAAACCGCTAAATAAACTTACCTTACTGAACTTGGATACTCCGGTTAATAATGCAAATTTAATATGCGCATCATTAGTTTTAATATAAGTATATAAATCCTTGAGCATCTCGCGCATTTCAATGGCTTGTGGCTGGTTAATTATATTATCTAGAATAGGCTTATCATATTCGTCTATCAAGATAACAACCTGTTTTTGAGTCGCCTGATGCAGCTTACGAATTAATTCACCAAATTTAACTCCATAATCAAACTGTTCTAACTGAATACCATAATTAATTGCACATAAATCTAGCGTATTATGAACATCTGCCAGCCAACGAGATTTACTATCACCTGCAGAGCTGGTACCAAAATCAAAATGGATTACCGGATACTGTTTGCTCCAATCCCAGTTACTTTCTAAATAAAGACCGCTAAATAAATCTTTGCGACCTAGAAATGCTTGTTTAATCGTGTCAATCAATAATGATTTACCGAAACGGCGTGGACGTGACAGGAAATAATACCGTCCACCTGTCGTAGCAAGACGCGCGACATGCTGGGTTTTATCCACATAAGCATAATTGTCACTGCGAATTTTTTCAAAGGTTGAAATCCCGATCGGTAATTGTTTCATCACACTTCCTCAACTTGAACATCTTCAATATTGCGCTTATCGCTATCAAAACTTATTCCTAATAGGTAAATAGTTTTTGCTTCACTTAAATACTTCTCTGCATAATTACGCTCTTTAATCTGGCTTATTGCCTCTATTGCACTGCCATATTTACTTAATTTAAACTCAAGAATAATTATCTTATCTTCCATCTTAACCGTTAAATCAATTTTACCGTGATTAGTGACATCTTCAGCAATCACTTCATAACCTAGAGCACAAACCAAACTATAGACGATGCTGGCATAAAAACCTTCATAATTAGCGATATCGTTATTACGATACCAATCATGAGGAATACTTGCAAAATGGCTGGATAAAACCTCGGCCGCTTTGATAAAATCTGAATTTTCTAATGCTTGATAAAGCTGTTCCTGTTTATCACTACGTTTTTCAACGCTACTACCAATCTCTGCCAAGCGTTCATTTAAGCTAAATTTCACTTCCCAATTGGGATAACTCAAACAATAGGCAATTCGTTTACCACGCATCACCTGTTCTTTGATGGTTAAATATCCCGTTTGAAATAACAAAGTTATTAATGGAATTTGTTCGATATCGAATGAAGACAAAACATCCTCATTAACTACTATTTTTTCCAGATCAGGAATAAAGTAGTGCTTTTGTTCAATTAAGCGCACTAAAAAAGTAGGGGTGGCAGTTTCAAACCAGTAATTGCGATATTGATAATCTTTACTAAAAAACAATAAAATATCAAAGGGATTATAAACTTTTTGTGTTTCACTACCCGCAAAATTATAACCATTATACCAGAGTTTTAACTGAGTTTTATCAACCTTACCATGCGTTAAATACTCATCAAACTCTCGCTCCATTTCATTTTGGTTGTAACCACAAATATCAGCATATTCTTGATCCAGCGTAATATCATCTAGAATGTTTAGCCCACTAAATAAACTCACCTTGCTAAACTTAGATACCCCGGTTAACAGTACAAATTTCAAGTAAGCATCATTTTCTTTAATAATGCTATACAAATCCTTGAGCATCTCGCGCATTTCTATGGCTTGCGGTTGATTGGTTAGATTATCTAAAATTGGTTTATCATATTCATCAACCAAGATTACTAGTGGTTGTTTATGTTTAGTTACGATATCACGGATTAGTTGTTGAAAAGCTTGCCCATAAGATAAATTACCACATAGCTCAACTTGATATTCCAAAGAAGAATTTTTTAAGATTTGCCAAATAGTATCTAGTAATGTAACGCTGCCGGATAATGCTGAACTGCCACCAAAACTAAAATGGATTACCGGATACTGTTTGCTCCAATCCCACACATTTTCTAAATATAAACCGCTAAATAATTCTTTGCGGCCTAAAAATGCTTGTTTAAGAGTGTCTATCAAGAGTGATTTACCAAAACGACGTGGACGTGATAAGAAATAATATTTGCCTCTAGTTGCTAAATTAGCGACATGCCGTGTTTTATCAATATAAACATAGTTGTTTTTGCGAATTTCTTGAAAAGTTGAAATCCCGATCGGTAATTGTTTCATTATCACTATCCCACTAACGTATTACGGTAATCATTTTACCAGAATGCAAGTCAGCAATGGATAAACCACTGGCAAATTGACAGAAGAGCGCCTGATGCATTTTGCTTCACACAAGTTGAGGTATTGTTGAGCATATGGTTAACCAGTAGAATTGTTGTAATATTTAGCTAAGAAGTTCTGATTAATTTTCCGACGATGAAAGTCAAAAATCCACCCGTACTTATTAAAATATTTAATTGCTGATTTGATATGATAGATCATTAACTTTCTATTTTTATATGATCCTTTAGCATACTCATGGATTACCTTAACAGATGGTAAAAATATAGTCTTATATTTCGCATGGATTCTTCGCACTAAATCAAAATCCTCCAAATACATAAAAAAGCGAGGATCAAACATCCCTACATCAGCAAGAACTGATGTTCGTAGAAACATAAAACACCCCGAGAGCAAAGGAACATTTATTTCCTGAGAATAATCAATATCTAGAAGATTATACTCCCTGTCAAATTTATTAGAAATAGCTTTAGGAAGAAATCTTCGACTAAACAAAGAAATCGGGGTAGGCAACAATTTACATAAGTGTTGCCTTGATCCATCAGGGTAACGGATATCAGGCATTACCAATCCAACATCAAGATTTTCATCCATATAACTGACTAATTTTGATAGCACCCTATTATCAAGCCTAATATCAGGGTTCAACACAATGTGATACTTCACTTTATCTTCGATTGATTTCTGAATTGCAACGTTATGAGCTGCGCCATATCCTAAATTTTGTGACGAATGAATGTATACTATCAAACTACTTAATGACTGCAAATTAGATAAACTACTACCATCAGAATTATCAACTAAATATATTTTATTTATTAAGAGCTTTGAGTTTAATAAATCTTGAACAAGATTTTCTAGTTGTACTTGATCATTATTGTATAACACTACTGAAATATTTATTTTATTATGCATCAAACATACTCCAACTATAGACAAAACAAACTGTATTATTCACTGATAAGTATATCTACTAATTGTTTAGCCGATATACTCCATGAAAAATTATTTGTCAACTTACTACCATTGCTTGAAAGCTTATTCCTTAAAAATTTATCATGAATCAATGCTACTAGACTTTCTTTGAGTAAAGTACTATTTTTAGATTCTATCATAATACAATTATGATTTAGTATAGCATACTCATTTACAACACCGCTATCTGTAAGTATAACCGCACATCCACAAAACATTGCTTCCAATGGAGGTAGACCAAACCCTTCATACCAAGAGTTTGAAACAAAAATATGGCTTTTATTCATATAATAAGCAATTTCTTCATCATTATTAGGAACAATAACTTCCATACCAGACAGGTTAAAGCTATCTAAGCGGTCATGACTAATGACGTAAATATTATTTACCTTATTAATAAACTCACTATTACTCTCACGTAACCCCTGTATTGCGTCTATAAAATCAATAAACCCTTTCCCCGGATGAGACCTGGCTACTATCGCAATATTTATTTGATTAGCACTTCTTATTTGCCTGTCATAAAAATACTGATTATTTACAGCAGGATGAACCAATACATTTTTAATATCTTTGCGCTCAGAAACTTCAAGAAATTTTTTGTAAGTATACGTTGAGTTGAAAATATATTTGATTTTTGCCTGATACGACATTTTAGTAAATAGTTTATAAATCTTTAATTGAAAATTTGATCTTAAAATATGCTTGTCATCAAAGATTCTATAATCATCTGCCTGAATAAACCGATATGTTTTACACGTACCCAATAAAAAAGCAAATAATGACATAATCGGATCAGTTAAAATCACTATCTGAGTTTTTCGTTTACGTCTAGCAAACCATAATGTTTTAATTATGTTGAATAATTTATTTAATTTATTCGAGCTATAACTACCAACCATACTAACAACTACATTATCACTCAATTTAAATGTATTTCCATCATTAGAGTTATTAGCACAGATAATCTCAGTCTGGTGTCCTAATTTTGCTAATGAATTACACAATTCAAAAACAACCCGATTCCCGCCACCAGTCTTCAAGCTGACTAATACAAAATTAATCTTCATAATCAGATTTACTTCCAAAAAGGTAACGCCAATGAAATTGAAATAAATACCATACCAAATGGATATTGATGTATCGGAGCAAACATACTCATCTGTAGAAAAGCAGAAAATATAAGTAATGAGTATAGCGCATATAAGTTATTATTTAATTTAAAATTAGAGTATATTCGCACATAATACCTAACGATTAGTATTATGAACGGGATAAAACCTAACAACCCAAAAATATGCAGCATCATAAAAAATAAATTAAAAGATTTTGCGCCAATAACATTACCTTCATCTGTTGCTTCAGATGGACTCCAATAAAACTAAGCTACCCCAATGGATCGTCTTCACAAGGTGGTGGCAATATGGCAGGGAGCGTCTATCTTGGTTATGACTTCAATCATTATGTTGGTATACAGGCAGATTACGACTATATTGCAAACGTTCAACTTTCCACCGGATCAATTCCTAATTCAGGTGTGAATGGTGATTTTAGTGTTAATCAGCAGGTGCTGGATCTTGGAATCACAGGACATTTACCTTTTTCACTATTTGCAGATGCCTTAAGTGGAATCTCACTCTTTGGAGGATTGGCGTTTGGTTATTCAACCACTACTTTTAACGGTGGTCAATTGGCATCTCCAGTTGCAGCAGGTGGCTCAGTTAGTATCCCATCTAGTGCGTCCAACTTAGTCCCAGTAGTAGCAGCTGGTGCTGAATATGGCATTGGGCAAGTTGGTATCCGCCTTGAATATCAGTATATTGGCAATTCAACAATCAATACTAATGGACAAAATGTTCTTAATGTCAATAATAATCTAGTATTACTCTCAGCCTTATATCACTTCTAAATTCATCATCTCTTAGATAGCAAAATAGAGTGGTAAAATTACCACTCTATTTTGCTAATAAAGTACTAAAAACTTACGCTTTTTCAACTTTAGATTGAACTAGCCAAGTTTTTGATTTTGAAATTGGTTTAGTTTCAGAAACCATAACTACATCACCAATTTTATACTGGTTTTGTTCATCGTGTGCTTGATATTTCGTGAATTTCTTCACAATTTTACCATACAAAGGATGTTTAACACGACGTTCGATCAAAACAGCAACTGTTTTATCACGCGCATCGCTGATTACTTTACCAACTAACGTACGAATAACTTTAGTCATAATTAAGCCTTCTCACGTAAAATAGTTCTAACACGTGCGATATCGCGACGTACTTTGCGAATTTCACTAGTCTTAGCCAATTGTTGCATAGCAACTTGCATACGTAAAGAAAAGTGAGACTTCAAAAGAGCTTCCAATTCTTGATTTAACTCTTCTGTGTTTTTAGTTCTTAATTCAGTGTTAGTCATTATGCCCCCACCTGTCTGATTACAAATGATGTTCTAAATGGTAACTTAGCCGCAGCTAAACGGAATGCTTCGCGAGCTAATTCTTCACTCACACCATCCATCTCGTACAACATTTTACCAGGTTGAATTTCAGCTACGAAATACTCAGGTGAACCTTTTCCGCCACCCATACGTACTTCCGCTGGTTTTTTAGAAATTGGTTTGTCCGGGAATACACGAATCCATACACGACCACCACGTTTGATGTGACGAGTCATTGCACGACGCGCAGCCTCAATTTGACGAGAAGTCAAACGACCACGTGACATAGATTTTAAACCGAAGTCACCAAAACTTACTTTAGTACCACGAGTTGCAATACCTTTATTGCGACCCTTTTGGACTTTACGGTATTTTAAGCGATTAGGCGATAGCATCTTTTTCTACCTTTCTTTTTCTTGGTGCAGGTTTACGGTTTGCACCAGGTTTTTTATTGGCTCTTCTATCTTCATCCTGTGCAGGTTTGAAGGCTTGGGCTTTATTTACATTGATATCACCTTTGTAAATCCAAACTTTGATACCAATAATACCATAAGTAGTCAACGCTTCAGAAGTTGCATATTCAACATCCGCACGTAGTGTATGTAGAGGCACACGACCTTCACGATACCACTCAGAACGAGCAATTTCAATTCCGTTTAAACGACCAGAAGTTTCAATTTTGATACCTTGAGCGCCTAATTTCATTGCAGCTTGCATTGAACGTTTCATTGCACGACGGAAAGCAACGCGTTTTTCTAATTGTTGAGCAACTTGGTCACCAACGATTTGCGCGTTTAATTCTGGCTTGCGAATCTCTTCAACATTTACATGCAAAGGAACTGTAGTCATTGTTTGCAATTCTTTTTTGATTTGCTCAATGCCTTCACCTTTTTTACCAATGATCACACCAGGACGAGCAGTAAACAATGTTACTTTAATACTCTTAGCTGGACGCTCAATCACCACACGACCAACCGCAGCACGGCGACCGAATTTTTTCATGATGAATTCGCGAATTTTTACATCTTCAATTAAATTAGAAGAAAATGACTGGTTATTGGCATACCAACGAGAAGACCAATCTTTAGTAACTACTAATCTAAACCCACGAGGGTCAATCTTTTGTCCCATGTTGTTCTCCTATTTATAACCAACCACTACATTGATATGGCAAGTTTGTTTTTCAATCTTGCTTCCACGACCTTTAGCACGCGCTGTATGGCGTTTAAGGCTAGGACCCTTATCAATGAAGATTTCTTTTACTTTAAGTGCATCAATATCAGCACCTTCATTGTGTTCCGCATTTGCAATTGCAGACTCAAGCGTTTTCTTTACAATTCCAGCAGATTTTTTAGTGCTGAAAGTCAAGATATTTAGCGCATTGGCAACAGGTAAACCACGTACCAAATCAGCTACTAAACGCGCTTTTTGTGCAGAAACACGAATATTTTTAGCATAAGCTTTTACTAACATTTTCTACTCCTTAGCGTTTAGCTTTTTTATCAGCTGCATGGCCTTTAAATGTGCGAGTTAATGAAAACTCACCCAATTTGTGACCTACCATATTATCAGTAATATATACCGGCACATGAGCACGACCGTTATGTACAGCGATAGTTAAACCAATCATCTCAGGAAGAATAGTCGAACGGCGTGACCAAGTTTTAATTGGACGTTTGTCGCTTTTTTCAACCGCGGTTAACACTTTGTTAACCAAATGATGATCCACAAAAGGACCTTTTTTTAATGAACGAGCCATTTTTATTCCTTACCTACTATTTTCTACGACGATCACGGATGATCATGTTATCAGTACGTTTATTACGACGAGTTTTATAACCTTTGGTTTTTTGACCCCAAGGTGAAACCGGATGCATACCTGCTGCAGTTTTACCTTCACCACCACCATGTGGATGATCGACCGGATTCATTGCCACACCGCGTACGGTTGGACGAATACCTAACCAACGTTTAACCCCAGCTTTGCCATATTGGCGTAAGCTGTGTTCGTCATTACACACGATACCAATCGTTGCTTTACAATCCAAATGAACCTTGCGGATTTCACCAGAACGTAAACGTAACTGAGCGTAGATACCATCACGACCTAGTAATTGAACTGAAGTACCAGCAGAACGTGCTAATTGAGCACCTTTACCTGGTTTCATTTCTACACAGTGAATAGTAGTACCAACTGGAATATTACGTAATGGTAATGAATTACCAGCTTTAATTGGAGCTTCTGCACCAGAGCTTACTGTTTGACCAGCTTCTAAGCCTTTAGGAGCAATAATATAACGACGCTCACCGTCAGAATAGCATAATAATGCAATATGTGCTGTACGGTTAGGATCGTATTCAATACGCTCTACAGTTGCAGTAACATCTAATTTATTGCGTTTGAAATCAATAATACGATATTGTTGCTTATGACCACCACCTTTATGA
>Ga0078894_10003797_pt1 | contig 11483 bp, 8 predicted proteins | sample LauGreSu1BDMLBSD_2_FD_67506 | JGI IMG/M metagenome (GOLD analysis project Ga0078894, IMG submission 67506) | Freshwater lake microbial communities from Lake Michigan, USA - Su13.BD.MLB.SD (version 4) (version 4) | ecosystem: Environmental > Aquatic > Freshwater > Lake | place: Lake Michigan, USA... | reverse complement strand
ATCCCTACCATCGGCCCTTCTCAAATGAATGATCGGTGCATTCAAAATATCCCTGTACTTTTTATACCAACCAATGGTATTCGTAACAAGGGATTTTGTTTTTTCACTGTCATACAACCTTGGTCCACGATAACATGCCTGTACTCCTGCACCATAATATTGTACCATCAACATTTCATAATCTTTTAAATGATCTTGCAAAGGCTCCAATACAGCTTCTGGACCACCACCCTGGTATTTAGTGAGCGGTACAAAACCCCATCCCATGGAAGGAGATTTTTCATAGGTCCCATCATTGATGTTTTGCCTATTCAATATTTTTTGTTGCTCTCGTGACAATGAAAAATTCACTTCCCTGTATCCGATCGCTATCTTATGTGTTCCATCCAAAAAATACCAATCGGGTGCATTTACATACACGCCATTTTCATTGCACCACCTGTACAATCCTTTTTGTAATTGCATCTGCTTCCATTGTGAATCATCCAATCCAACATGCCCTGGATGTACAGTTGAAGCACAAACATCACCAGGATATGGACCATCATTCTCAAAAAGATCAAATCCAGTGTTGCTGATGAAATACTTTAGCTTATCAATATAAGTTAACCCCCACTTGCTTCCCATGCATGGCGCATTTCCAAAAAATGCACCACCAGGTTTTCCTGTCTTGGGATCGATCACGTCTGTTTCATCATCAATCCTTCTGCTGCTAAATAGAGAGTAACTTCCGATCAAGATGTTTTTGCTGTGTGCATAATCAGCCAACTTCTTCCACTTCAACACATTTGAGGCACTTGTATCTTCCATATTACAGTGACTGCCAAAACTTAAGATCAAGGCTTCATAACCTGTTGCAGCACATTGGTCAACTGCATTGATCACCTGCTCATCATTCTTACTCACCAAATGCATAAAAATAGGATTCTGTGTGGTCCATGGTGCAACGGTTGTATACATACGCTGAATCATCAACCCCCTTCGTTCACGATCATAACTATCCATCAACAATTCATGTGTACGAACCGAGTTTATGGTTTCACCTTGTGATAAAGACACTGCATTGACCTTCTCAGGATAGACTTCCAATACGCAAGGTGTTTGATAATTATAATTTACCTGAGATGTATAAGTTGAATCTGTGAGCCAATGTGTTGTTTGATCACTAATATCATAACGCATGGCATTGTTAAAGGCATAATTGGTCTCTACATAGATACCATGTTGTTTTTTCATTTGGTCGGGACTACCCACCACGGCGCTTTCCTCTTCAACCAATCCGAGGGATTCATTCACAATTCTGTTTACAATTAATGAACGGTCTTTGTTGTTAACGACTGAAACCCATTTAACGATCAATGGTATACCATCATAGATCTCATAATGAACAACTACTTCAACAGCATATAAATTTTTGAAGGGAGAATCATAGGTGAATGAGATCATTTTACCAGTTCCAAATTTATTAACAGCACCCCATGTATTTTTTTTCCAATGAATCGATGGTTTGATATCAGTCACTTCAACTTTTTTCATCACAAAATCTCCTAGTCCTTTTTTCAGTCCATCTATCCATTCATCTTGCAGATAGGCTTTTTCAGTTTGTCCGTGTAAGCCTCCCACTTCATACGGAACACCTTCAATAGTAACAACTGCTTCAGGTCGAATGGCACGTAATAATTGTTGTCCGTTCGACATGTTTTTAAAATCTGTACAAGCAACATTAGGAGTGACCCTGAAACTTCTTTTTACCAATCCATTGTATAAAATGATATTTTTCTTGTCAAGGCTGTAATACGCATTTGCCTTTGTAGCAATTGGATGAACCAACCAATCCTTCGGAACTGTTTCATCAAATTTTTTATCCCATAATGGAAGCTCTTGAGCAAAAACAGTTTCTGATAAAAAAAACAATACGAAGATTGAAAAAGATACTTTTTTCATGTTATGTTATTAGATCAATATCAAAGAGAGTAACATCACTGTGATCAATACCGTAATGCTCATTGCCACCGTTGCAAGCGAAAAACTTTTATAGGTATCAGACATGGACAATCCGCTGAATTGAGAGATCACCCAGAAATAAGCATCATTGGTATGACTCACCATCATGGTTCCTCCAGCAATGGCAGCAAGTAACAAAGAAAGTTCAATTGGTTGAATAAATCCGGCAGCTGCAGCAAGTGGAGCCATGATTGAAGTCACAACAATAATGGCAGATGTTGTACTGCCCTGAGCGGTTTTAATAACAACTCCCATGAACCAGCCTATAAAAAGGAAAAGCAATTTACTGCTGTTGCTAGCGGTAGCAAATTGATTGACTACTTCTGCAATGGCGGTTTTCTTTAACACCTCACCAAACACCCCTCCAGCCCCAACTACGATCAATATACTTCCTGCATGCATCAAGCCTGATCTGATCCAGCCTTGTAATTTCTCGTGATCGGTTTTATTGATCGTTGTCAAACTCAGTCCGAATCCAATCAACAATGCAATTACAGGATGACCAAGAAAATCTATGATGGGTTTTAACGAAGATGGCAAAGAAAGAAAAACGCCAAATGAAGAAAATGAAATTAAAAACAATGGCAATGCAACAGGGAGGATACTTTTAATGAGTGAGACATTCTTCGTGTCATCAAATGAATGATCTCCTTCATAAATATCATGAGATAAATTGTTTTTCAATCTGCTACTGAACCACCAGGCTACTACCGTAACAGGAATTGCTATGAGTAAGCCCATGAGTATGACTGTTCCAAAATGTTCTTTCAGTCCGAGGTTTGCAGCTCCGGCAATGCTTCCAGGATGTGGAGGAAGCAAGGTATGGGTGATATACAATCCACTTGCAAGTCCGCACACAATGGCAACATAATTCGCTTTGCTTTTTTGTGCAATGGGCTTGGTGAGTCCGCTTAAAATAATATATCCACTGTCACAAAAAATCGGAATGCCGATTACAGCACCAATAACTGTTATGGCAGCGATGGGCCGCTTCTCACCAAAAAGCTTCAAAATAAATTGAGCTATTCGCAAAATGCTTCCACTCTTTTCCAAAATAGTTCCGATCAATGTTCCCAACACCACAACCAGTCCTATTTTTTTCATCATGTTACCAAATCCTTCGTTGGCGGCGTTGGCAATTTCCAAAAGTGGCATGCCACTACAAACACCTGTAAGTAATGCAGCAAGCAGAAGTACAATAAAAGGATTGACTTTGTACTTGGTACCTAATACCACTATAAACACAATGGCAAAGGCGATCAACAACAACAGTGGATATCCATGAAGCATATGTATAAATATACTTCATTAAGTATTCATGAAAAAAATCAGAAAAGCAATCTTACTGCTTCAGGTAAAAAATCTTTCGGTCGATTGATCGAATCCTCATTGGTCGGAGCCAAATCAGCAATAGAAATAATTCGATCGATACCCAATTCACTTGATCGGGATTTAGCAATACTTGAAATTCCGCAGATTATACTTATTTTCTTGCCATGCTTTTTTGCAAGCTCAGTAATATGCCCTACCACCTTGCCTTGCAATGATTGCGCATCAAATCCTCCCTCACCGGTGATGATATGATCGGCATGGATGATTTTTTCTTCAAGTCCAATGGATTCAATAATATATTCCACGCCTGGGATCAGCGTTCCATTCAAAAAAATACTGGCACCTGCACCCATTCCACCTGCTGCACCTGCACCAGGCATTTCTGCGATGTTGATCCCAGCATGTTTCTTAAAAACATCATTTATATTTCTTAAGCCTTTATCAAGCAGTTCAACTTGTTGAGCATTCGCGCCTTTTTGTGGGGCGTAGACATAAGCGGCACCATTGGGACCAAATAAAGGATTATTTACATCACAGGCAACTTGTACATCAACGCCTTCAAGCAGGTTTTTTTCTGGGTTGATGATTTCATGAATGTATAATAGATTTTCTCCACAGGGATCGAGTGGCTCTTGATTTTCATCAATAAAAAGATAGCCCAACGCTGATGCCATTCCCATTCCAGCATCATTCGTTGCACTTCCTCCGATACCCAATAAAATTTTTTTAGCGCCTTGCTGAATAGCATGTTTGATCATCAGTCCAGTACCATACGATGATGAACGCATTGGATCTTTTTCATGCTCTTTCAGCAAAACCAATCCACTGGCTGATGCCATTTCGATAAATGCCAATGAATTGTCTTTATCCATTTGATATGTTGCAACAATGGGCCTTCCAATTGGATCGACTGTTTCTACATTTACTTCATGGGTGCTGAAGTAGTAGCGAATGATATCAGCAAAACCATCTCCTCCATCAGCAAGCGGATAAGAATCCACTACTGCATCAGGATATAAAAAAAGAATCTCCTTGCGTATGATATTACACAAGGAGATTGAATCGATACTTCCTTTGAATTTATCTGGTGCGACTAAAAATTTCATTTATCATTTACGCTTAGGATATACGGCATTCACACCCAGCTCTTCTTCGATACGAAGTAGCTGATTGTATTTTGCCATACGATCTGTACGTGATGCAGAACCAGTTTTGATCTGTCCGCAGTTCAATGCAACAGCGAGGTCTGCAATGGTTGTATCTTCTGTTTCACCACTACGATGACTCATGATTGATGTATAACCATTTGTTTGTGCCAAACGAACAGCATTGATCGTTTCAGTTACTGTTCCAATTTGATTCACTTTAACCAAAATACTATTGGCAATACCTTTGTCGATACCTTCTTGCAAGCGAAGAACATTTGTTACAAAAAGATCATCACCCACCAACTGACATTGTTTTCCGATTGATTCAGTTAATTTCTTCCAACCATTCCAATCGTCTTCAGCCATTCCGTCTTCGATAGAAATGATAGGATATTTATTTGCCCATTCAGTCCAATAAGCAACCATTTCATCACTGCTGATCACTTTACCAGAACTCTTATAGAACTTATAGGTATTTTCTTTTTCGTCAAACATTTCACTGGTCGCAGCATCCATTGCGATGTTGATCTGTGAACCTGTTTTGAATCCTGCTGCTTCAATTGCCTGCATCACTGTTTCAATAGCCTCTTCATTGCTTTGGATATCTGGGGCAAATCCACCTTCATCACCAACATTTGTGCTGTATCCCTTTTTCTTCAACACTGTTTTCAACTGATGGAAAACTTCCACGCCCCAACGCAAGCCTTCGCTAAATGAAGAAGCACCTGTTGGAACGATCATGAATTCCTGAAAATCGATCTTATTATCGGCATGTGCACCACCGTTCAATATGTTCATCAATGGAACGGGCAATGTTACTGCATTCACACCACCGAGGTAACGATATAGATTTAGGTTGCTTGCTTGAGCAGCTGCTTTTGCTACCGCCATGGAAACGGCAAGTGTTGCATTTGCACCAAGAACTGCCTTGTTATGTGTGCCATCTAATTCGATGAGCATCTTGTCGATCAATGCCTGCTCCGTTGCAGGAATACCAATTAATTTTTGAGCGATCTTATTATTTACATTATCAACTGCTTTCAATACTCCCCTTCCTACATAAACTGATTTGTCGCCATCCCTTAATTCAACGGCTTCATGTTTACCTGTTGATGCGCCTGATGGAACTGCAGCACGTCCTAAAATACCGCTCTCGGTGATTACATCCACTTCCACAGTAGGGTTACCGCGGCTATCGAGGATCTGTCTTGCATGAATGTTGGCAATAAAACTCATAATTAAAATTTTAGTTGGTTGTATAATGGCTGGCTAACAATCAATTCGTCTCCCCAGTCAATTCCTTAAAAATATCTTCAAGGCTCCTGGTTTGCGTTTGCAAAGAAACGATATTCAAGCTATGTTGCAAAGTGAATCCAATAAGTTCTTTACTCAATTTTTCAGCATCCGCTGTGTGAAAGACCCAGTTATGCTCATCAATTTGCTCAATACTGATCAGGCCTGGGATGTTTTCAAAGATATTTTTTGTGGCCTTTTCCTTCAATTGTACCCGTAAAGTAGAAGTAGCACCTGCATCCCGCAATTTTTCGATGCGGTCATCGGCAACGATCTTACCCTTGTTGATCACGATCACCCTGTCGCATAATGATTCAACTTCTTGTAAAATATGGCTGGAAAATAAAATCGTTTTTTTCTTTCCGAGACTTCTAATAACTTCTATTATTTCAATGATCTGATTTGGATCCAATCCGGTTGTAGGCTCATCGAGAATCAACACAGCAGGGTCATGTATCATTGCTGCTGCCAAACCTACGCGTTGCTTATACCCTTTTGAAAGCTGCCCGATCTCTTTGTGTATTTCTGCAGAAAGTCCTGTCATCAACACAACTTCATCAACTCTTTTTTTAACTTCCCCTACCTTATGCAATTCGCCAATGAATTGAAGATACTCCCTAACATACATGTCGTGATACAATGGATTTGATTCAGCCAAATACCCTATTTGTTTTTTTGTAGAGATGGCTTCTCCTTCAACAGGGATGTCGCACACAAAAATATTTCCTGCATCTTTTTGAAGATAGCCCGTGATCATTTTTAGGGTTGTTGACTTGCCTGCTCCATTTGGACCCAAAAATCCAACTACTTCCCCGGGCTTTACTTCGAAGCTGATATCATCAACAGCTTTTTGTACGCCATAAGTCTTCGATATGTGTTCTACCTTGATTGACATTGTAAATTGCTATCACCCTTCAATCTCTTCACTTGAAGTTGGAAGCTTATCGTATGCGCCTTTGAAAGCAAGCCATCCAAAGATGAGAAACCCAATGGTGATTGGTAAAAAAATGATGGCAAAGATAGACCATTGCACGATTGTATCAGCCACGGGCTTTTTTAATACCTCCGAAAATGCTGTTTTTAACAACATGATGTATACTGCATGTCCAACGATGATCCAAACTAACCCCATGTATCGCTTTATATTATTCATGCTGATGTTTTAGTCATTTATATTTTTATCAACTTTATTGGAAAGATAGATTGATCCTATAACCAAACAGAGGCCTGCTACCAGTATAGGATACCAAAGTCCTACAAGTAAGTCACCAGTAAACATAGTTCCCAAGAGCACTGCAATAAATGGAGTGAGTCCGCCAAAAACACCATTGCCTAAATGATAAGGAAGGCTCATGGATGTGTAACGAATTTTTGTTGGAAATATTTCTACGAGAAAAGCCGCAATGGGACCATACGACATGGTTACAAATAAGATCTGTATAAAGATCAAGCCGATCATCATCCAATACCGATCTGTTGGCAATTGCTTTGAAACCTTGTCGGCGACTTGCGGTTTTTCTGAACCATCATTCAACAAGGTATCCATGTGAACCTTTTTCTCAACGATGCCATTGGTATAGGTTTGAAGGGTTGAGGTAGTCTGTAATCCATACCCCTTTCCACTAACGGGTGTAATGATGCGTTCTATTTTTGTTAGACCAGGGTCAACTACAGATGCTGTTGTTGATGTTAGATTCACCATCTGATGATAAATTGGTCTGTATAAAACCACTGCAAGCAATAGACCAGACATAATGATCCATTTCCTTCCCACTTTATCACTAAGGTTTCCAAAAAATATAAAAAGAGGCGTTGCAAAAATGATCGCCCAGATCATGATCGTTCTGGTTTGAGAAAAATCGACCTTACATACATTCTCTAAAAATGTTTGTGCATAAAACTGTCCCGTATACCAAACGACTCCTTGTCCCATTGTTGCACCAAACAATGCAAGCAGCACCATCTTGAGATTACTACGTTGCATCAGGCTTTCCTTGATCGGATTGATTGAAGTCTTTCCCTCGGCTTTTAGTTTACTGAAGATTGGCGATTCATGCATCTTCAACCGGATATAAATACTCATACCAACCAACACCACTGAAAACCAAAACGGAATGCGCCATCCCCAATCTTCAAATATTCTGATGGAATCTACACTGTTAGCTGCCATGCTTTGACGGGTGATCAAAATGATGCCCAATGAAAGCAGCAACCCAAGCGTGGCTGTGGTTTGTATCCAACTTGTATAAAACCCTCTTTTATTTTCAGGTGAATGTTCGGCAACATAGGTTGCAGCACCACCATATTCACCACCGAGTGCAAGGCCTTGAATGAGGCGAAGCAACAACACCAGCAAGGGTGCAACAAATCCGATCTTTTCGTAACCTGGTATCAGTCCAATTGCAAATGTGGAGCCCCCCATTAAAACCAACGTGAGCAAAAAAGTATACTTCCTGCCCACTTTGTCGCCCAACCTCCCAAATACCAATGCGCCAAAGGGCCTAACAATAAATCCTGCAGCAAAAGTTGCCAATGTAGAAAGCAATGCTGCTGTTGGGTTTGTTTTAGGGAAAAATTGAGATGCAATAATTGGAGCCAAACTTCCAAATATGTAGAAATCGTACCACTCAATCAATGTACCTACAGAAGAAGCGAATATGACCTTACGAATCTGTTTTTTTTCAGCTGAAGATTGCATTGAAACTATTGTGTATTAATTTAAAAATCTGTTTCAAGATAAAAAATATCTGCAACAATGTGATTTTTTTTAACTTACCAGTTCTAATCAGATAAATGTTTTGGAATGAGTTATCCTTATCAAATTAAATCGCTTGAAGAATATCATGAAGCGTGGAAAAAAAGCGTAGAGCATCCTGAGGCTTTTTGGGGTGATATCGCCAAGAATTTTCAATGGAAGAAACCATGGAATACAGTACTGGATTGGAATTTTAAAGAGCCTTCTGTTAAATGGTTTGATGGAGCTCAACTCAACATCACGGAGAATTGTATCGATAGGCACCTGAAAGACAAGGCAAGTCAGCCTGCAATCATTTGGGAACCCAACAATCCAAATGATCAACAAAGGATCCTCACTTATTCGCAGCTTCATCTTAAGGTAAACCAGTTTGCACATGTATTAAAAAACAATGGAGTAAAAAAAGGCGACCGTGTTTGCATTTACATGGGCATGATCCCTGAGCTCGCCATTGCAGTGCTTGCATGTGCAAGAATAGGTGCTATTCACTCAGTTATTTTTGGAGGATTCAGTGCGCAGAGTATTGCAGACAGGCTACAAGATGCAAAATCAGAATTCATCATTACCTGTGATGGTGCTTTTCGTGGTCCAAAAGATATCCCATTGAAAAGTGTAATTGATGATGCATTGATCAGTTGCCCATTTGTAAAACGTGTGGTTGTATATATGCATACGCGTACTCCTGTGAGTATGATCAATGGAAGGGATATCTGGTGGGAAGATGAAATAAGGAAAGTGGAACAAGCTGGAAATCCTGATTTTCCTGCTGAAACAATGGATGCAGAAGACCCTTTATTCATTTTATATACATCTGGATCTACAGGAAAACCAAAAGGCGTGGTTCATTCCTGTGCAGGATATATGGTTTACACCAATTATACATTTGTAAACGTTTTCCAATACAAACCCCAGGAAATTCATTTCTGCACGGCAGACATTGGATGGATAACTGGTCACTCCTATATCGTTTATGGCCCGTTGAGTGCCGGTGCTACTTCACTGATGTTTGAAGGCATTCCAACATTTCCTGATGCAGGAAGGTTCTGGGATATCATCGACAAATACAAGGTGAACATCTTATACACAGCACCCACTGCCATCAGAAGCTTGATGGCATTTGGATTGGGACCAATTCAAAACAAAGACCTAAGCTCTTTGCGTGTGCTTGGCACAGTTGGCGAACCCATCAATGAAGAAGCTTGGAATTGGTATGATGAACATATTGGAAAAAGAAAATGTCCGATCGTTGACACCTGGTGGCAAACAGAAACAGGCGGTGTATTGATCAGTAACATGGCTGGCGTTACCCCTGCAAAAGCAAGTTATGCTACCCTTCCATTTCCAGGAGTTCAACCCTTGCTGGTTGATGAAAAAGGTAATGAGATCACAGAAAATAATGTTACAGGAAATCTTTGTATAAAAGCTCCATGGCCTTCCACCATCAGGACTACCTATGGCGACCATGAACGATGCAGAACAAATTACTTTGCTACCTATGAAAACCTCTATTTCACTGGGGATGGAGCATACCGTGATGAAAATGGTTATTATAGAATAACGGGAAGGGTGGATGATGTATTGAATGTAAGTGGCCACCGAATCGGCACTGCTGAGGTGGAAAACGCCATCAATATGCACACCGGAGTGGTGGAAAGTGCAGTTGTTGGATACCCTCATGATGTAAAAGGGCAAGGAATTTATGCTTTTGTCATCTATAATGGTACACATGGCGATGAGGAGCTGATCAGGAAGGATATAACCGCCACTGTTAGCCGCATCATTGGTCCTATTGCCAAACCTGATAAAATTCAATTGGTACCTGGACTGCCAAAAACTAGAAGCGGCAAAATCATGAGAAGGATCTTGAGAAAGATTGCTGAAGGTGAGTTGGAAAATATTGGAGATACCACTACTTTGTTGGACCCTTCAGTAGTAGAAGAAATAAAGAATGGAAGAATTTAATGAAACAAAAAACACCTTTGAACAGATCAACTTTTTAAACCTTTAAACCAACCTATATGATCAAAAAAATTCTAATTGGATTACTAGTCGTACTTGTTGCCTTACAGGCATTTCGTCCAGAAAAAAATCTTTCGGGTGATGCATCAAAAGACATTAGCACATTGTATCCTGTTCCGCAAGATGTGCAAGCAATTCTTGACAGGTCATGTGCAGACTGCCATACCAACAAAACAAACTATCCATGGTATGCAGAAATTCAACCTGTTGCTTGGTGGTTAAATGACCACGTAGTAGATGGCAAAAAACATTTTAACCTAAATAACTTTGGAAACTTGCGTTTAGCCATACAAAATCATAAACTCGAGGAATGCATTGAACAGGTAAAAGAAGGTGAAATGCCACTTGAATCTTATACACTCATTCATACTGACGCAAAGCTGAGCGAAAATGATAAAGCCTTGATCACCAATTGGGCACAAGGCATCATGGATACATTGAAAGCGAGATATCCAGCGGATAGCTTGGTATTAAAAAGACCAAAATAAAATATCCAATAGCATCAAAAAAAGAGGCACAACGATTACGATGTGCCTCTTTTTTTTACTTCGAAATATAATCTAATTCGAAAAACGTAACCCGATTGTATAAGGATATTGATCAAGTCCGTACTGATGCAATGGTGTTGCAGCAAGTGAACCATAAAGTTTTACTGGACCAATACCAAGTTCAGCAATATATGAGAGCTTCCACCTCTCTAAATTAAAATCAGTTTTATTTTTATTGCTTCCATCTTCTCCTTTTTGTTTTTGTCTGCTACCATACAAATATCCTCCACTTACTCCTGCTGAAAATTGTAACCCGGATTTCTTTTTAGATGGAGTTGTATTGATATTCAGCATCAATGGCACTGTGAGGTAATTCGCTACTAACTTATTCTTAGAAAATTGGTTGGGTAATCCCCTTTGTGTATAAGTCTTGATGCCATCAAC